>OGXI01001614.1_pt1 | contig 18477 bp, 15 predicted proteins | sample 1576221 | NCBI WGS metagenome assembly OGXI01 (sample SAMEA3541523, study PRJEB24748) | human gut metagenome | biome: human gut; feature: human-associated habitat; material: faeces | place: China | collected 2012
CATTGCCGAGGCGGTTCGGGTAGCGGAAAAACGGATAGCCATTGGCCTGTTGAACCGGAACAGCCTGCTCTGGTGGAAAAAAGGCCGCAAACCGGGGAGTGCTTTTGACGGGGCAGAGTGGATCACCCCGTCTGAACTCATGGAAATGGCAAGCATGTTACCGCTTGAAGATATCCGGATTTCCACCGCGATTTATCTCCCGTCGGGATCAGGATTGGCGCAGGTCACTGAGCGTATGCTGAAAAACCGTCTGGATTTCGGATCGTTTCTGCTCCTGTCAGCGGCAGTTAACCCATGATCCGGTTGGATACGCATGCTGAAACAGACGAAAACGGGCAGAAAACAAGACTGGTTTTCTGCCCGTTTCATCTGAACTACCGGTTTTCGTTCTCTGTTTGTCGTTTGTCTTATTTTGCAATACTCTGGCTGACATGCACTCTGTGCGGCAGGAGATAGTTATGGATGAACCGGATCGAAACATATCCGATGATCGCCGTCGCTATCACGGCCTGCCCCAATGCCAGAATGTGCAGCTGGCTGGCGTATTCGGATGCCTGTGGATACTGACTGACAAGATTTGCCATTTTGTACAAGGCCGTCGCGCCGATTGCCATCGGAAAGGTGAATGCCGAATAACCCGGTGAAAAAGGCAATCTCATCAGATGGAAAAACGCGAAATAAATGACCAGTGTCATCAACAGAGCGATACCGAGCAGTACCGAACAAATCAGTAGTGACGGTTCTTTTACGACAGTCAGATAACCGGCCAGGGACAGGCTGGCGGGAGCGGCCATGATCGCAATGGTCGGTTTTGCCGAGTCAGGCACTTCACCGCGGAAAATCAGGCGATAAACCATCAGGGGAAGCATGATCAGGTAACTGAGCATGCCGATCGCCAGCAGGATCAGGGCAAATTTTGAGTAGCCAAGACCGGGCCAGGTAACGTCTGCGACGATAATGCCGACCGGAGGAACGAACCAGCTCGGTACCATGTGGTGCATTTTAAGATCTTTCGCACGGTAATAAATAAAAATCGACAGTGCGACAATATGGATTCCCACGGCCCCCAGCCAGAGCAGCTGACCTGCTTGGGGAAAATAATTGCCCAGTGCTTTCGAAATCACCATAATTGCCATCGCAAACGTCGGGACAATACTTCCGATTACAGGATGTTTCAGATCCTCACCCAGGGTATCAGGATGCAGAATGAAGCGAACGATCATGACGCCAAGCAGGATCGCTGCAATTAGCGCACCGATATTCTGTCCTGCACCATGAAGCGGCAAGACATTTTCAAGGCACCATCCCATACTCCCGATCCCGAGAGCGAGCCCGGCGACCGGAGTCGGCAATCCGCGAACTTTCTTATTCAGATACGTAAACATCTTTTCACCCCGATTTTTTGATTCTGCCATAACATCCATTGCCAATTACTATAACCAGCGGGTATTATTTAGAAAATCGAAATATTTTTGACATTGGGTTTAGGAAAACTAAACGATGAATATCACTTTCCGGCAATTGTCCGTTTTCGTCTCTATTGCACGGCATGGCAGCATGACGGCAGCCGCGGATGCGCTGTTCATGACGAAAGGCGCTATCTCCCAGACGCTGGCGGAACTGGAAAACCAGCTTGGCGTGCGCCTTTTCGACCGTTTGCATGCGCGGCTTTTCATCAATCATGAAGGGCAGAAGCTTTTGCCTGTTGCCGATGAATTGTTGTCACGCATGCAGGGGGTGGAACGGCTTTTTGGCGATGACCATGAAGATACACGTTTGCGTGTCGGGTGCACCCGGACGATCGGAAGTTATTTCATGCCCGATATGTTCCTGGATTTTGACCGTAAAAACGGCTGGCTTCCCCAGTCGGTTATCGCCAACACCCAGGAAATTTGCGGCATGCTGAACCGTTTCGAGATCGATATCGCCCTGCTCGAAGGCTTGCCGACCGATTCCCGTCTTGTCAGCGAGACATGGATGGAAGATGAAATGGTCGTTGTGGCAGGAAAAAACCATCCGTTGGCGAAAGAAAAAGACGTTACGCTTGAAAAACTTTCAAGGGAACGCTGGCTGTTGCGTGAGGAAGGTTCAAGCAGCCGTGCCTTTTTTGAAAACCAGTTGGCGCTGAATTTCGATCACCCTCTGCAAACCTTGTCGCTCAATGCATCGGACACCATCCTGTCCTGTGTGTATCACAATCTTGGCATTACCTTCATTTCCAGCCGGATGCTGAAGCAACCGCTGTACGCCGGGCATTTCGTCCGGGTACAAACCGGAAAACGGTTTTTGCGCAAGTTCGTGCTGTGCTATCACCCCGACAAATTCATGTCTCCCACACTGGAAAAATGGATAGGCTTTTGCAGGGCATGGGACAAGGATATCACTGGCTGAAGCCGCATGGCACCGGCAAACAGGGTGTCCTGTCGTTTTTCCAAAACAGATTTTCTCCGGCAATCTGGTTCTTTCTTTCCGGAAAGAGTAAAGTGAAAAATTGTCTGGAGAAACAGGATGAACCGGCGGATTCCACTGGACGGCAAGGCGACCGTATTGATGCTGCTTTTATGTACTATCTGGGGGCTTCAGCAAATTGCCCTCAAGGCGGCTGCGCCCGATATGGCCCCCATCCTGCAAATCGGCTTGCGTTCCGGTGTCGCTGCCATTCTGGTCGGCCTGTTTTTGCGTTTCAAGGGTCTGTCTCTTTTGCCTGAGAGGAGCGCATTGCCCGCAGGAGTGCTGGCCGGTGCGCTTTTTTCGCTTGAATACCTGCTGGCGGGGGAGGGATTGCGCCATACCAGTGCCGCGCACATGTCGGTCATGCTCTATACCGCTCCTGTTTTCGCTGCGCTCGGGCTTCATTTCCGGATTCCTGAAGAACGCCTGAACCCGATCCAGTGGAGTGGTATCCTCGTCGCCTTCGGCGGAGTCGTCATCATGTTTTACGATCCGGCTTCGGCAGGGCCATCCGTCAATGACATGATATGGGGCGATTTTCTCGGTTTGCTGGCCGCCATGTCCTGGGGAGCGACGACCGTCGTCATCCGGACCTCAAAACTGGCGGACGTGCCTTCAGCCCAGACCGTCATGATCCAGCTGATTTGTGCCGTTGTCATTTTGCTGACGGCGTGTGTCCTGTTCGGCAATACCTCGTTCAATCCGACGGAAATACTCTGGGTCAGCCTGGGCTATCAGACCGTGATCGTCTGCTTTTTCAGTTTTCTGGTCTGGTTCTGGCTGCTTCGGGTCTATCTCGCTTCCCGCCTTGGGGTGCTTTCATTCCTGACGCCTGTTTTCGGGGTGATTTTCGGCGTGTTGCTGTTAAACGAAACGGTTGACGTCCGCTTCATTGCCGGAGCGTTGTGTACCCTCTCGGGTATCGTTCTGGTCAGTGCCTGGGATATGGTGAAAAGGTTTTTCAATAAAAAACCGGCTATTGTAATCAATCGGGGAAATGAAATAAAAAGATGATCTCGCCAGGAGAATATATTCATTATTGTTTCCTGTTTGTAAGAGAAAAGGCGCTTTCAAGCGCCTTTTTCAATCCATATTCCTTTAATGGTTTATTTCAGGTTCCGGCTGAAAAATTCAGTCAGTTTGTCGAAAGGGATGACGTTGACCCGGTCGTACAGATCGACGTGTCCTGCGCCCCTGACGTAATACAGTTCCTTCGGTTCGGCAGCACGCTTGTAGGCATCTTCCGAAAATTCTTTCGAGTGTGCCTGATCGCCAGTGATGAAGAGCAGGGGACGTGGCGAGATCGTTTCCATATCGTTGAACGGATAGAAGTTCATGAACTTGACGTTGGACGTCAGGGTAGGGTGCGTCGCCAGTTCTTTTGACGAGCCTGCCGGAATGAATTCACCTCTCTGTGTGCGATAGAAATCATAGAATTCGCGGGCGATCGGATCGGAATGTTCAGTGATTTCATGGACAGTTCCGCCCGTGTATCGGGTGGCTCCCCCTTCAAATTCAACATAACGCTGGCCAGCTGCTTCGGCAATAATCGCCTTTCTCTGTTCCAGTGTCTGTGCCTGTTTGAGGCCGTTGCGGCTCGCCTGTCCCATGTCATACATGCTGATCGTCGCGATGGCTTTCAGGCGTGGGTCGATCTTGGCGGCACTGATGGCAAAGCTTCCGCTGCCGCAAATACCGATGACGCCAATCGCGTTTTTGTTGACGAACGGGCGCGTACCCAGATAATCGACGGCCGCACTGAAAGCGTCTGCATACATATCCGGCGAAACGGCATTGCGTGGCTGGCCTTCGCTTTCGCCCCAGAACGGCAAATCGATAGAAAGGGTGACGAAACCGCGTTCAGCCATTTTCGTCGCATACAGGTTTGCTGCCTGTTCTTTCACGGCGCCCATCGGATGCCCGACAATAATGGCCGGAGATTTGGCATTTTTGTCCATGTTTTCGGGAAGATACAGATTTCCCGCGACTTTCATTTTGTACTGGTTTTCAAAAGTCACTTTTTGCATGGTGACCTTGTCGCTTTGATAAAAATTATCCGCTCCGCCGGACATGTCTTGTGCCGAGACGCTGGTGTTCATGATAAGCATTCCTCCCAAAATGGCTGCGATCCAGCCGGAGATGTTGAATTTGCGCATGATCCTCTTTCCTTTTTACGTATTGCAAGTGTTTGATTTTCAAGGAATAGACGGGCATTGAAAAATTTCCCGCATGGATTCAAGTATAGGAAAGAGAGAGAAGGGAGCGAAGATGCAATTTTGCCTGTTTCTTGCCCGATTCTCTCTTGTTTGCCTTTATTTCGCTTTCGATGGGGCAGGGTGGAACCGGTAACGCAGCCATGCCACCCCATGTGGAAGCATTTTCATCGACAGCAGTTCCAGTGACCGGTCTTTTGCCGGATGTTCCCCATGTTCACTGAAATACTCGAAAACGGCAGGAATACCGGCCCGGCCATCGATGCCCGGATAAATCAGGAGGCTGAGTTCGTCGATCAGGCCAGCCTTCAGAAAACTGCCGTTGATGATGCCGCCACCTTGCAACATGATTTTCCGGAGGCCGAACTCTCCCAATGTTTCCAGTGCCTTGTTGAGATCATTGCCGTGCCTTCCCGCAAAAAGATATGAAATCCCCAGTTCACGCAGGTGTTCCAGATAGGATTGTGAGACACTTTCACCCAGAACGACAATGATGTTTTCCCCCATTATCCTGTCGCTGGAATAACGGATTTTGCCTTTCGGGTCCATGACGATGCACATCCTTGCGGTTTCACTGGTTCCGAAGAACGTATCGAAACTTTCAGCCTTCGGGGAATGGCCATGATCGAATGCATCCGGAACCAGATCGGTCTGGACGGTTTTCCTTCCCAGCCATTCGGCATCCGCACCCATGTCGTTGCTGATATCGAAATAACAGGCGATCACGGTTTCATAGTCGGTTCCATCATATGGCCGTGTCCAGCCATTGCCGACAATCCGGCCGTCTACACTGCTCATCATCTGGCAGATGATTTGGGGGCGCATAAAAATCCTTTCATTTTTCCAGTCATTTGCATTACTCGGTTTGTCTTATATTTTTCAATAAAATCATATTATTAAAAAATATATTTCATCCTGTTCATTAAAATTATCCTCAGGAATATGTGCAGTGGATTCATTCTTGCAGTCTTTCAGAAAACACTTTCCTGAACTGTCCAAGTGTTTTTTCATCGGCCTCTGCAGCCTTGTAAAAAACCAGAGGGTTCAGATACGTCATACCGACGTATCCCGCACAAGCCTTGAACGGAGTCAAAACATCTTCCATCGTGCAATCAAGCGGGCTTTGGTGCGAGTATGCTTCTGCTGCTGCGCCAGCTGATGCCACGACAAGCATTTCCTTGCCTTTCAGAGCCGTTCCATTCGGCCCGTAACACCAGCCATAGCTCCAGACTTCGTTGAAATAGGCTTTCATCATGGGAGTCAGATTGAACCAGTGAAGAGGGAAAAGATAAACGATCCGTTCAGTCCCTTCGTGAGCCTTCTGTTCTGTCGGGATGTCAAATCCCGTCACATCGTTTCCGTATAGCGTTTCAAGGTTTCTGACAGTGACATCCGGAATGCTTTCCGCTTCTCTTGCCAGGGTCCTGATGACTGTCGATTGTGAGGGGTATGGATGGGAAACAATGACGAGTGTATTCATAAGCTTCTCCTGTAGTTGGCAGGCGGGGGCAAGATTGTCACCGCCTGTTTTTCATCAATCATTCACTCAGATACCAGTTCCTTTTTCATAAGCCTGTGGAAACCGGTCGCCAAAAATGTCTATTTTCGCCAGTTCGTTTCCGATGCGTTTCAAATCATCGGCGGTCAGTTCCAGACTGGTGGCGGCCAGATTTTCTTTTAGCCGGTGAAGTTTCGTCGTTCCGGGAATCGGGACGATCCACGGTTTTTGTGCCAGCAGCCAGGCCAGTGCCACTTGTGCAGGTGTGGCATTTTTTTCGACGGCAAGTTCCGTGAGTTTTTCAACAAAGACCTGGTTCGCTTTCAAGGCCTCCGGTGAAAAACGAGGAAAAAACTGCCGGAAATCAAAGCCTTCATTGAAGGTCGTATCGGCTTTCAGGGCACCTGTCAGAAAACCTTGCCCAAGCGGGCTGAAAGGGACGAAACCGATGCCCAGTTCTTCCAGAAGGGGAATGATTTCCTGTTCCGGTTTCCTGTACCAGAGAGAATATTCACTCTGAAGGGCAGCGACCGGGCAAACGGCATGCGCACGACGGATGGTATTCGCACCGGCTTCGGACAGGCCAAAATATTTCACCTTGCCTTCCCGGATAAGGTCTCCAACCGTCCCGGCAACGTCCTCGATGGGAACGGCAGGGTCAACCCGGTGCTGGTAAAAAAGGTCGATGGTTTCCACGTTCAGGCGTTTTAAAGATGCTTCCGCCACTTCACGGATATGTTCCGGACGGCTGTCAACCGCCGTCCAGGCTCCTCCATCGGCCGGGTTGGGTCTGAAACCGAACTTCGTGGCAATCGTGACCCTGTTTCTGATGGGGGAGAGCGCCTTTCCCAATAATTCCTCATTGATAAAAGGGCCATAAACTTCTGCCGTATCGAAATGGGTCACGCCCATATCAACCGCATTGCGGATCAGTTTCACCATCTCGTTGACGTCCGCTGCCGGGCCGTAGCCCAGACTCATGCCCATACAACCCAGCCCAAGCGCCGAAACCTCAAGCCCGCTTTTCCCCAATTGTCTTTTTTCCATTTTCAACTCCAAGAAATGATATGAATGCATCAAGTGAAAAGAAAGTCCGGAAATTTCTCATCAACTGGCATTCACTTTAAATTCCATCGACGAATCCGCACAGACACAAAGCTCTATATTGATTGCCTGATTCTCCCGGGACAGGTGGAAAATGGCTGGAAGAAGGTGCGAGACTGAGGCCTGCAAAGATGAAAGAGCTTCACGGGAATTTACCGGACCGAACACGGTAAATTCGGCGCATTCTGTGAAAAATCTTTTACATTTGAACGACTTGAGTCTGGATAACGGGCGTCGTTCACCCGAAAAAAGTGGACTGCAAACCAGATAGGCTGGATGCAAGCATCGAAAGAATTTCTTTTTGAATTTAGTCTGGTTCACTTTTTTGCCAAAAGTGAACCAGCCCTTATTTTTGGGAGGATGAAACCGGTGGTCTCTTTGATAATTCGGTGAAAATCACGGCAGAAAAGATCAGGGCTGCCCCGATATAGCCCTGGATTCCCAGAATTTCATGAAGGAAAATGTAAGACAAAAGAGCGGAAAAGACGGGTTCCAGCGAGAAAATCAGGCCGATCTTTTCAGGAGATGTGTAACGCTGGGCAATCGGCTGGACGACAAAACCGTATGCGCTGCAAATCAGGCCAAGGCCGAGAATGGCTCCCCACTGGAGTGGCGTCTGCGGCAAGGACGGCGTTTCAAGAAGGCACATGAACAGGGCGCCCAGCAAGGAAGCGATCCCCAGCTGGATGATGCTGATCAGGAAGGCATCCGGGCCCTTGGCCACCTTGTCGATAACGATAATATAAATCGCGTAGAAAAGCGCTCCGATCAGGCAGTAAATAGCCCCGAGGTCAAGGGAAATGCCATCTTTTGCCGTCAGCAGAAACAGTCCGGCAACTGCAAGCAGCGTACCGATCACAATGGTTTTCGATGGAAGCGTCCTCTTGAGCAGGCATTCCAGAACCGGTACCATCACGACCGTCGTACTCGTCAAAAAGCCGGCTGTCGATGCCGTGGTGTGGTTCACACCATTGACCATACCGTAAAAGATCAGAAAGAGGATGATTCCCATCACGATCCCTTTTGCCAGCGTGGAAACCGTCAACAGACGATAACGCGGGAAAAAAAGAACCGACATGACGAAAAAGGCAATCCCGAAACGCAGGGCAATCAGATTGTACGGGCCGATTCCATCCAGTCCGAGTTTCATCAGGAGATACGAAGACCCCCATGCCAGTGCCACACTGGCCATCAGCCATTCCGCTTTACGGCTATTCATGTATGCCGCCAGCGGAAAACAGGATTTCATTTTGCGATCCTGTAGAAACCAACGGGACATTGCAGCAGCCAGCCGAACGGACTGATTCAGGGTGTTTCAAGGGAAAGTCCGGATAAAGACGGTTGCAATGCAAGTGCATGATGCCGAATAAAAAAATTGCCGAAAAGCTATTTTATCGGTTTCCGCTTTCTTTTATAAGGGATGAGGGGAAAAACCTGTGGAGCCGTTTTAATGTCGGAATCAGATCATGGCTAAAATTTCTGAAAGTTCTGGATGGGATTTTATTATCGATTTTTGTAGAAGTATGTCGGTCAATGAATTGTTTCGGACTCCTTCATTACATTGGTCTGTGCATTCAGCCAGCGTAATAATGCGGTCGTGTCGTCTTCATTTTTGAATGGCCGGGTTTTTCCTGTCTGGGCAAAGAGTTGGCCTATGGCAGTAATCTCATGGTATACAGGAAGGATCTTCACCAACTGACAAAGAAAATCAACAGATACGTTATAATCTTTTATAAACTCATTCTTGGCGGCTTCGTTGAAATTTGATTTTTGAGATAAAAGTGTGCTGCACAGATAAAGCAGGCCTAATGTTTTTGAAATGTATTGTTCGTCGATCATAAGATTTTTCAAGTTTGATAATTAAAGAAAAAAATAAGCCGGAAAAATTTTCCGGCTTATTTGTTTGAAAATCAGGTAAATTAATTTTTCTGTTCAGCTTTTCTGGCCATGTCGTTCCATCGTTGTGCTTCCTGCTGGTCTGGCTTGACACCGAGACGGCCTTTTGCATAGATGGAACCCAGTTCTTTCATGGCGTTGACGTTGCCGTTTCTGGCGGCTGTTTTGTACCAGTAGAGGGCTTTTTCACTATCCGGTTGGATACCTCTGCCCAAGGCATATGCTTTTCCCAAAAAGGCCTGTGCTCTGGCATCACCCTTTTGAGCGCCCATAATGTAATACTGGACAGCACGGTTGACGTCTTTTTTGACACCATTGCCCAGAGTATAGAAAAGTCCAATTTGTGCATAAGCTGCACTATCGCCATGTTCAGCAGCGCGTTGATACCATTGTATAGCTTCTTGATAATCTTTTTTGACCCCTGTTCCTGTTGCGGTCAAATAGCCCATTTTCATTTCAGCGTCGGGATCATTTTGTTCTGCTGCTTTACGAAACCATTTAATGGATTCATTGATATCTTTTGAGACGCCGGTGCCATGTTGATACATAAGCCCCAGATTAAACTGGGCAACTGGTAAATTGGCATCAGCTGCTTTTTTGTACCACTTGAAGGCTTCTTTTGGATCTTTTTTGACTCCCTGACCTTCGTCGTACATATACCCGATCCGGTTCATGGTGGCTGGGTTATTGACCGCATCCGGTTTCATGAAAAAGGTCAGGGCTTCCTGATATTTTCCAGCATTATAGAGATGGTTGCCTTCTTCAACATTGTCGGCGAACGCCAGAGTGGAACCAATCAGAATGAATGCGAAGAAGAGGGCTTTGAGGATGGTTTTCATCATTTAAAAACAATGCAGATCAGATCAGAACAGAACCATCATGGCTGAGCTTCTTTTTGTTTGGCCATCTCAAGCCAGTGTCGGGATTTTTCCGGATTCTTCTCTATACCCAATTGGCCAAGTTTGTAAATGCCGGACAACACCTTCATCGCAGTGATATTTCCGTTTTTGGCGGATTCCTTGTACCAATACAAGGCGCGATCGGCATCATAAGGAATCCCGCTTGCTTTCGCGTAGCAATCCGCGAGAAAAAGCTGTGCTTCGCCATCGCCCTTTTCTGCACCCATGATGTAATACTGGACAGCCCGGTTGGGGTCTTTTTTGACACCGTTTCCCTGATCATAGAAGAGGCCAATGTCTGCATAAGCCCTATTATCACCATGTTCTGCTGCGCGCCGATACCATTGCAAGGCTTCTTTGTAATTCTTTTGAGTACCGATACCTTCTACTGTGAGATACCCCATTTTCATTTCAGCTTTGGCGTGATTTTGTTCAGCTGCTTTGCGATACCATTTGACAGCTTCAACCATATTTTTTGAAATGCCAGTACCCTTTTCATAAGAGAGTCCAAGGTTGAATTGAGCTTTGGCAAATCCCTGTTCAGCTGCTTTAAGATACCATTGATTGGCTATTTCAGCGTTTTTTTCTACACCTAAGCCCTTATCATAGAGATATCCAATAAGATTTTGTGCTGCAGGGTTTTTCTGGGCATCAGGCGTCATGAGGTGGGTCATGGCCTGTTCATATTTTTTTGCTTTGTATAACTCGATCCCTGTAAGAGCATTGTCAGCAAAAACAGCGGAAGAACACAGCATTAAAATGAAAGAAAGAAATAGCTTGTAAGAAATTTTCATCGTAGTGGTGTATCTCAAAATTGATAAGGCTGATTCATTATGATTAGCCCTTTCCGGCGAAGTCAATAGAAAATCGTGTTAGATAGGCTCTTTATCATCCCTAATGTTATCGTATTTCCTGACAACCGCCTTAGTCCCTTTCTCCTTGGCCTTCCCAACCCCGTAATCCGTCACCACCGACTGAACCCAGCCCATCAGATCAGCCGGAGACTTGATGGAAGCAGGGGGTTTAAACGGGATATTCAAAAGAGAAAGCATCCCCAGAGGAACCCCATACATCACCGATTCCGCGGCATGCGCTTCCCCGGTCTTGTCCAGCAGACCCGCATGAATATTTGACGCCACCGTCGCCGCAGACATCCCCGTAATCGCCGCAATCGAATCCGCTTTTCCCATCAATACGGAAAACGGCACCTTAACCATCTGATCCCCCAGCGTCTGGTAAAAATAATCCGTCACATTCTGCATCGTCCTTTCCGGGTCCCCCTCAACGTACACCTGATCCAGCTTCATTGGCTGAAGTTCATCCATTTGCCTCTTGTATTCCTTAAGCGTCCCCTGAACCGCTCTCAAGGCTTTCGGATCACCGCCGGTCACGCTATAAACCAGTTCACCGGTCAGAGAAGCGAAGGAGTGAAAAGCGATCTTCCCATCCAGGACGGCCTTATCAATCCCTTTTTCAAAAGAGTAGGCTTCCCGGCTGCCATGTTTGGGGTCAAAGCGGAAACCCTGGGACACACCGATATCTTCCTGCGCCTTGGCGATAGCATCGTGATTCAAATTTTGAAAAATGGCAGGAACCAGTTTGCCGGTAGACTGATCGGCTTCCCCGACAGGGCGAGTGCCGTCTTTACCATGAACAGGACTTTTCGGTCCCAGACCTTTATTGACATACTGAACGGCTGCTTTCCCGGCTTGTCTTTCCGCTTCGCCATAACTCTCATCCGGATGAGAGGGATAAGACCGGCCATAACCGGTTACCGCTTTGTCAGGACCGAATACACTGCCGTAGATGCCTAACAATGCACGATAAAGCGGCGTCATGCTCTGATCCTGCGGAACATTCACACTCGCCGCCTGCGGCAGCAGCCTGTTGTCGGCCCTGATCATGGAAACGGGGGCATTGCCATATTGAAAGGCATTCTGTATTGACGGAACCCCGTCGCGTTCGGGACGGTATTCAAGGGTGCGATAAGCGTTTGACGGATTGTCTTTATCATCCAGCCTGAGTTCCAGTGTTTGGGCTTTGGGTTGGGGCAGCCATTCCTGAAACTGCCGTCTGGCCTGTTCGACCTGTTCCCTGATGTCGGGATGCCGGTTCATATTCATTTGCAGCGTGACGTCCCTGACCACATCGGAATATCCCCTGACATCTTTTTTCCATCCTTCGACATACTCTTTGCTTCGATCCGGTGAGAGTCGTTGACCCGAATAATCGTTCGGATGGCGATTATCGTATTTGTGTAGCAGGATGTCGGTTCGTTTCTCACCCGGTATCCCATCAAGGGGATCGTCGGGGTTGGTTTTCAGAACGGATGCCGGTTTATTGTTGTCGATGTCAACAGGTTGGGGCAGGGCTTGCTGAAGGGATTTTTGGAGTTCGGCCTGTTGTGCCTGTTGTTCCCGCAATAGTCTGGCCTGTTCCCGTTCCTGTTCGCGCCGCCGTTTTTCAGCTTCCCGCTCCAGTGCCCGGTTTTGTTCTTCCGGGTCCTGACTGCCGGAGAACATGTTTCCTATGGAACTGAAGTAATCATCGTCTTCACCGCTCATGTTTTTCTCCTGTTTATGAAAAAAGCTTTCCGGTTCATGAGGTGATGGCGGAAAGCTTTAAAAATAAAAAAACCCCCATTCGGAGGCATGAAATAAAAAAGCCTCCCATCAGGAAGGCTTCAGGTATAAAAAAGGCCTCTCCATTAGAAAGACCCGAAAAATGGGCGCAACTTGCCCGACTGTTTATTTATACCTGTTTTTCAAACTTCTGTCAGCTATGTTCCGAGAATAAAAACAGCCGGAATATTTCCGGCTGTTTATGAAGAGATAAGGGTTATTTCTTTTGTTCCGCTTTTCTGGCCATGTCGTTCCATCGTTTCGCTTCTTGTATGTCCTTTTGGACTCCGAGATCACCTTCTGCATAAATGGAACCCAGTTCTTTCATGGCATTGACGTTTCCGTTTTTGGCTGCGGTTTTGTACCAGTAGAGGGCTTTTGGTATCTTTGGAAATTCCTTTTCCATAGGCATAGGCGGTGCCGAGGAGACCTTGTGCTTCAGGTTCACTGTGCTCCGAGTATGAAATATGGACAGGCTACTCTGGTTTAAAAGGGATAATGCCCAGTTCCGTTGACTGAAGCCAGTGGCTCGCAGGCATCGATTGCGGTATTCAGGTCATTTGGTTTTTCGATAATCGCAGCGGGCAGTGTAAGCTGGCCGGGAAGATTGGATTGCAGGCAACAAATTCATTCATATAATTTCTATTTTACATAATATAAATTATGCGAAGTTTGTATGTGATGGCTAAGTACTAGAATCCGCAGGATATCTGAAAACATCTCAGTTCAATTCGCCTGTTGTCAGATGAAATTGACTATGGCTGTCAGTCAAACCGGAGTCATGTCATGAATGAAAAGAACAATCTCACCGATTCCCTGCGATGGATGAATGTCTGGGGCGAAGTGATCAATGCGAATGGAGAAAGAAAAACGGCGCGAATGCGTACGGCCAACAGCTACAGCCTGACTGTTACGGGTTCACTGGCTGTGGTTGACTATCTGATGAATCATCGGCCTGATGGTGGAACCTATACGCCAGCAAAGCTGATCGGTACCGAACTGCTTATGCGATTGCCTGAATCGGGAACACTGGAAATCGTCTGGTTTAAAGTTAATGTTTTTTCTTTTGAGTTTGCTTTATATATATGAAAATAAACAAAAAGGAGCTGTTTTTTTCAAGAAGCAGCTCCTTTTTTGTCATTACTGCCCGTTTTCGCAAAGGTCAATCAAACTGCCTGTTTATTTTCAGCATGAAACCACGCGATTTTTCATTGACTGATTTCTGGTAAGCAGCACTGAACCCGATACTCAAGCGGTCTTTTTGCATATCCAGTCCCAGTGAACCGTTCCAGGACGTACTGTCCATTATTTCCGTTCTGGTGATGTCACTCGCAGCGACGCCAGGGACATGGATACGCGTCGAGGCGTTCCTGTCGCCGGTTGCCGGAATAAAGGCAATGTCCAGTTTCGGTTTCACTGTCCAGCCGTTTTTGGCAACATAATCGCGGCTTAGGGTCACTCCAACCGGGATTTGCCAGATGTTCTGGGTATCGCTACCGGTATTGAAAACAGTGCCCTGGCTGTTATGGGTTTTGAAAGCGTCTGTTTTCAGCCTGAGCCAGCGTACTCCGATATGAGGTGTCACGTCGAAAGTTGCTGTTTTCAACCGGTATTCACCCTGTGCCCCAATCGTCCATATTTGCGTATCCACGTCCGCTTTCAGCGTATCTCCCAGTGTTGAAGGAACCGTTTGTTTGAGCTCGTTCTTTCCCTTCATGTAACCGATATCGACCATGAGATTGGCGTTGCCACTGTTCAAGCTGCCGTAGGCGCTGAGTCCGTAAGTGTCATAATCGTTTCGGGTATCGTTGAAATCTCCGCGGGATTTGCCCTCGCCCGTGCCAATATTAAGCGCACCACCGGCACGGAAACTGCCGTTACCTTTATCTTTCCATGTGTAATCGGCTCCGGCCACAATGCCACCGAAATCGTTCTTGTAGTCGGCGTTGAAGCGCCCTGCCCGGATGCCACTGCTGTCGCTGTCACGATAAAGCATACTGGCCCACAAATCGGGACCTTCACGATGCAGTGAAGGCGCACCACGCTGATTGACGCTGTTGCTCAGTGACAGATGATCCTGCAAGGCACGGTTGACGGAACCGGAAGCAGAAATAGCGGATGCCTGTACGCCTGCGGCGATGGCTATCTGTGCGGCGCCATTGATGGTGCGGACGGTATCGTTCGGGGCAAGATACCGGCTGTCCATCGTTTTTGAAAGGAATGCAATACCCGCGTTGGAACTGTCAATGTCGTTACGGCCGCCGAACCATATTTCACTGATGGTTCCCGGCATGACGACACCGGGCAGCGTACTGGCCACATCCAGTGCCCTGGCTTCCACCTTGATGGTTCCGGTTTCGCTCTTGTCGATCGTCAGTCCGATTAGCTGGTCCGTTGATGACAGATAATCTCCTTCCCATCCCTTGACGTTCGCATTGTCTGCAAAACCGCTTGTGATGACGTATTTTCCTGTTGTGGCATTGCCTATAAGCAGCGATGCATTCTGAGCCACGTAGAGGGCTCCACCTTCCGAGGAGAGTGCCGCATTGCCATTCAAGCCTGATGCATCCACTATCAGGAGTGACCCGTTTGCGAAGGTGGCGGTGTTTGGGGCGAGCGGCGAAGTGGGCGCGGAAGTTTTTGAACCGTCGACCACGATGGCTCCCTGAGTCGGGCTGAGAATGGACAGAGCAGCACTGATATCGTCTTTTCCCCATTTCAGTCCTGAGGTGTTGAACATGTCGATACTGCGGTCTACCGAAGTTTCTCCCAGTACAAGCAGGGAATTTTGTCCTACTGTCAGTTCACCGTCCACGGTCTGGTTGTTGAAAACCAGGGCGCCATGAGAGGCTGTTACGATTGTATCGTTACCAAGCCATGCGGGGTCCAGAAAAATCCCTCCTCCGTTAAGCGATACGGATGAACTGGAGAGTTTGCCTGCTGCACTTCCATTACCCACGGAAATCGTCATGCCGGAGTTGGCGACAAGATTTTCGGTTTTCAATGTACCGGTAACACTCATCGTGCCGCCAGCCACTTCGAGAGAATTGCCTTCAACCGTTCCCGATATGACAGTGTCTCCACCGCGTTGCTTCAATTGTTCGATCTGTGCCGATCCGGATACATTGAAATTTCCGCCTTCGAGTTCTACCGATGAAGAGGCAAGTTTTCCGGCGATGTTGGTTTCCCCCGTCGTCTGTTTCACCGAGGTTTGCAGGGTTGCATGTTCATCGATATTGAGTGTTCCGCCGTTGTTGTTGATGCCTGCAACGGCTTGCCCGGCTGTGCTGTCAGACTCGCCGGTAATACTGTGTTCGCCACCGCGGACGTTGACTATGCTGGAACTCCCGATCTGCACGTTTCCGGTGAGAGTGCCACTGGAAGCCATCCCAGTCGTACCGAGATTGAGCGTCCCTTCGGGAGTTGCGCTATTAGTCGATCCCACATGAACATCAACTGCCTTGTTTCCTTCGTTTCCGGCCTGCACGAGAGATGTGTTTGTCTCACCGCCCAGAAGCGTCAGGTATTGTCCACCTGTAATCGTCACTTCCGAGCCATCCGTTCCCAGATTCAGGTTGCTTCCACCGATGCTGCCCTCAATGGACTCTGCACTGCCGTGGGAACCGCTTGATGCGCCAACGACCAGATTGTTGCCTTTTGAGTCGGTTCCTGTGGTAAGGGTAGCACCACCAAGGACCATATTACTGAGGCCACTTGAGTTCAAATCACTGATTGAAACACTGGAAGAAGCATTTCCCGAGTTGTCATAGAGATTACCCGTAAAGATGATTTCCCTGCCACTCGTTTTATCGACCCCCAGTATTCCGGCAGCAGAACTGGCATATTTGAGGTTATATTTCGCATCGTTGAAAGAGATGAGTCCCTTTTTGAAGTCGATATGCTCTTTCAGTTTGCCTGCGTCTTCGTCTCTACCTTCCGAACCCAGTGCAGTTTCGAAAATATGGCTTGTATCCGTTAACAGCGTACCACCGTTGATCGTCAGGCTGGCATTATCTCCCACGAAGGAAAATGAGGAAGAATCCAGCGTTCCTCCCGTGACCGAGACGGCATTTCTGATATTCCAGTGTTGGGCAACGCTTAATATACCCTCTTCCACGCTGACAGTTCCCCATATACTGCTCATGGAAGAGTTTATTTTCATTTCTCCCCCGCCTGTTTTTTTGATGGCGGAATCAGAACTGATGTAGAGAGAATCCCTGTTGTTGTCAGTACCGAAGTAATTGACATCACCTATTTGCAGTTGCTGACCCTGAGCGATATTGAAATTAGCGGAAGAGGCGCTCAACAAATACAAAAATCCGCCTGCACCGGAGGTATTCCCGGAAATGATGGGTGTGGGTGACGTTTTTGTCACGTTGAAGTCAAGATTCCCTGTCTGAAGATAGATCGCTCCTCCTTTTTGGGAGGATGAGTTGTTTATGAATGCAGTGTCAGTCATGCTCAGTGAGCCTTGAACTACTGTGATGGCTCCTCCTAATGAACCGGCCTGATTTTCTTCAAAACGTGTTCCACTTCCCAGATGTACATCCGATAGCTGGGCATAAATCGCTCCACCGTAGGAAGATGCTGTGTTGTTCTGGAAAACTGTGCTGGTTGTCGCAAGCTTTCCGCTTTCACTCTGGGTAGTAATGGAACCGCTTGTAACGTATAACGCGCCACCATTTCCATTTGCCGTGTTATTTTTCAGGGTTGTGTGATTGATGTTTATAGTCGATGAATTTGCGTAAACTGCTCCGCCCTTGGAAGCTTCGTTGCCTTCTACCACCGTTTCGTCCGAAAGATTCAAAAAACCATCCTTCAAATAAAATGCACCACCACTTCCTCCGTTGGCAGCAGTATTATTCTTGAGCGTCGTTCCCGAGATATTGGCAGTCCCCTCAATATAAAAAGCGCCTCCAGTCGCTTTTTCTGCCGCTACCTTATTTGATTCGACAAGCGTATTCTGATTGAGGGTCAATATTCCGTGAACTCTGATTGCACCTCCGTCTGTTATTGCCGAGTTTTCACGGATAATCGCACTTTCACCGAATGTCACTGAACCGGAAGCATCTATTGCTCCACCACGGACTGCCTCGTTTTTTTTCGACAAGAGCATTTTTTCCGAAGATAACTGCGCTGTCTGCGTCACCATCTACAAAAATGGCACCTCCTCCATTAGATTGGGACCATGGACCTATAACGACAGCTGCCTGGTTACTGATGAGTTTGGCATTCTCACCAAAAGTGACGCCTTTATTGGAGTAAATTGCGCCTCCTCCTTTTGTCGCTTCTCCTGAAGAATAATTGTTGAGAAACGAGACGTTGTCACCGAAAATAATTTTACCGCCGGTGCTGGTTATGACTCCCTGTTTAACAGGTATAAGGTCGGGTCTCCAATTTTGAATAGTAAGAGGGCCTTCCGAAATAATTTTGATGTCTGTTCCATCAGCGATGAGCCATGCGTCCCCGACAGTCTTCCCTCCATCGTAAATACCTGACTGGAAACGGTATTCGTTTCTGTTTCCCTCTGTTTTTGCAATTATTCCGGTTACAGATTTTCCGTCAGCGCCTTTCCAATTCTCTTCATCGGTGGCGGCTCCCGTTTCTGAGTTGCCCGTGTAGTAATAGATAGGCTTGGCATTCGCGTTTCCCACACTTGCTGCAGCAAAGATCCCTATTTCTGCCAATGTCAGGAGTATATTTTTCAGGCGTTTTTTCCTCTGGACGGCATAATGCTCGTCAATCAGCCTGTCGAGTGCCTTTTTTGATCGGGTTAATTGGGTTACCCCCCCCCC
>OGXI01001616.1_pt1 | contig 18461 bp, 13 predicted proteins | sample 1576221 | NCBI WGS metagenome assembly OGXI01 (sample SAMEA3541523, study PRJEB24748) | human gut metagenome | biome: human gut; feature: human-associated habitat; material: faeces | place: China | collected 2012
AAGCAGCAGAAAACGGGAGGAGAAGTAATTGGGCGCGCCAATGAGCAGGCCAAAGAGGAGGTCGGCTCCGGTGAGCGACTGACGCCGGGCGATGCACACGGCCACGCAAAGCAGCAGGGCGGTGACGAAGGTGATGAGCAGAAAGGTGTCCTTGAGCGGAGCCTGTCCGAGCGCCTCGAAGACTTTGGCGGTAGCGTCCGTGCTGCCGCCGACCAGCAGCAGGAGCACCAGCCCGGTGCGGCTGGCTGCCTTCTGACTGCCGCGCTCCAGGTTGATCAGCAGGATCGCCAGAAAAGCCAGGAGCATGCCGGCCATTTGCACAGTGCCGGGACGCTCCCCAAAGATCAGCATGGCCATGGCGGTGGGCACGAGCACGCCCAGCTTCATGAAGGTGGCGGAGAGCACCACGCCGTTGCGGGCGATGTTCCATTGGAGCAGCAGAAAGCCGCCCAGATACATTGCGCCGCTGACCAGCCCAAGCCCGACGGTGAAGGCGACGCCCTCCTGCGGCAAGGGAACCGTTCCGGCGAAGGAGGCGGCCAGAACCGTACACATCAGGTAATTGCACGCAAGCATGCTCGCGCGGTTATGGATGCGCGTTTCGCTCAGCCGCATCAGCACGGACACCAGCATGCTGCTGAGAATTGCCAGAACCAGATAGATCATGGACGAAATTTCCGCCTCCTTCGGATGTCGGTGCGAAAGGATGGGAAAGGCGTTTTGAACCCCAGAAAAAAACGGCGTTCAGCCGCAGGGAGCGTCCTGGTGCCCGCCGCGCTTTTTGACTTTGCAGCCGGGGCTCAAGCCTGACGGGCGCCCCCGGACCTCCCCAGCTCCGCGTCCGCCGCCCGTTCTCAGGCGCCAACGGGAGCATAACGAAAGAAAATCCTCAGTCCCTTGCCTGAGAATTCTTCTGATAGCCGCAGCGGAATCCCTGCGCCCAAAACGGTGCGCTCAACCTGCGGGCCTGCCGGACGGCAGGCATTCGGTTTTTTCCTGCGCCGCCATGGCTTCCTGCATGCCGGATGGCGTCGCCGCCGGGAAGAGTATACCATAACCGGGCGTTGGGGACAACTCCCTGCAGCAGATCGGGGCAGCAAAGCGCGGGCGCGCAGGGCGGGAACCAACGCTGCGTCAGACCGAACACGGATTTGCCGGGCGGAGCGGGAGCAGTACGGGGAAGAGGAGGTATGGGGCGGACCTTGACCGCCCTCCTGCAGGCATGCGCCGCCCTCCTGCAGGCATGCGCCGGGAATTGTTGAAGGAAAATCATTTTCATGCTATAATTTTACACTATCCTTGACAATGCGGATGGCGGGCGTGCTCCTGCACGGAAGCGAAGGTTGCGAGATGATGCTTTGCATGATATGCGACGATCAGAAAAGCGAGCTTGAGACGGTACAAAAGCTCGTTGCGGGCTATGCGGAAGCGCATCCGGATTTGCTTCTTTCCGTTCGCTGCTTTTCCAGTCCGTTTGATATGCTGGACGAAATAGACAGAAGCGGCGCTCCGGATATTGCGCTGCTGGATATTTGCATGCCCGGTGTTCTTGGCACTGAGGTCGCGCGGGAAATCCAGCGCAAAAGACAAGATGTAACCGATATTGTTTTCCTGACCAACAGACCGGACTTTGCGGTAGAGGCCTTTGCTCTGCATGTAGACGACTATCTCACAAAGCCCTACACGAAAAAGAGACTGGTGGATACGCTTGACCGGGTGATGGAAAAAAGGCGCCGGCGTCTGTATATCCCCCTTCAATGCGGGAATGAAATTCATCGGATTGATTTATACTCCGTTACCTATGTGGAAGCCAGGGATCACATCCTGGAAATCCATTTGAAATCGGGAAACTGTCTTAAAACGCGCATGACGCTGACGGAACTGAAGAAACGGTTTCGGGGCGCCAGCGGCTTTGCGGCACTGGGTGCCTCGTATATCGTCAATCTGCGCTGCGTGCAAAGCCTGCTCCCGGCTGCGGTGGTAATGGCAGACGGAGAGACGGTCCCCGTGCCGAGACGGCTGCGCAGCGAGGTGAAACAGCAGTACTTTGATTTCTATACAAAGGAGGCAACCGGGCGGTGATTCATGATGCAGCGATGGTGGGACTGCTGGCTCTGACACACGTCTGCTGTCTTGCCGTCATGACCGAGCGGAAATATTCGCCTGGGAAAACCGTGGCGGCCTATGCGGCGTTTGCCGCATATTGTATCGGCTGGACGCTGATTGTTTCGGCGTGGATCGGCGCAGAGTCACCGTATGCGGCGCCTGCTATGTTCTCCGCCACCATCGTTGCCGGGTTTTTCGTTTTTGTCCTGACCTCGTCGGATGCGCTGTGCAAGAAGCTATTTTTGTTTATCAGCTATTCCAATCTGTTCTGTATCCTCCACTGCACGGCGGTCCTGATCGCCGATGCGCTGGTTCCCTCGCTGTCGGACATCGAAATGCAGTATGCAAGGAATATCACCAGAACGTTGCTGTATATTCCGGCTGTACTGACGTATCTGACGTTTTTCCGTCCCCGCATACGGACGGTCCCGGTAAAAAAGAGGCGGACCTGGTATTCCATTTCTCTGGTTTCCCTGCTGTTCCTGGCGGCTTTTGCCTCTTTTGTGGTGCTTTTCTATCCGCATGGCGGCCATAAAGATGAAAACATATTTTTGTTTGCCGTTGTTGTGCTGATTTATGGCTCGGTGCTATGGGTGATCTTCGAAACGGTTCAGTATATGAGCGATGAAAGCAGCATGGAGCTTATCGGCAAAAATATCGAATGCCTGCAAGGGCAGCTTGCGCTCGCCAGAGAGGGGGAAATGACCCTCAGAACCATCCGCCACGATTTCCGGCATCACAATCAAAATATCGTGGCGTTGCTGCAAAAGTGCGAAAGCAGAGAAGCCCTGCGCTATGTGGAGCAATATAACGAGAGCCTGGACAGGGCAAAGCCGAAGGTGGTTTGTCCACATGCCACGGTCAATGCCATCCTCAGCAGCTTTTCCATCAAAGCGCAGAAAGACGGCATTGCGGTTTCGGCGTCTGTGGATACGCAGCAGGATTCGCCCATTGCAGACATCGATTTTGTCGCCATTCTTTCCAATCTTCTGGAAAATGCTTTGAACGGCTGCAAGGAATGTGGCTCGCATGGGGAAATTCACGTGGATATCCACACGGTTTCGGACAAGACCGTGATCGTGTGCCGCAATCCCTGCAAGGCCGGTCTGGCGATTGAAAACGGGATGCTTCGGAAAAAAGGCACTGGGATTGACAGCGTTGTTCTTGCTGCCAGAAAATATGGAGGGAATATCCGCTATCAGCTGGAGGGGGAAACCCTGACCGTGTGCGTTATCCTGAGCGCTTAACCAATTGCGACGCAAAAACAACCAATGACGGCAAAGCCATCCGAAAAGGGTGGCTTTTTCGATATCATACATACTCGTTTGGGGCTGTGCCTGTACTGTCGGGATACAATGTTCAGGCCTCACGGCTGCAACGCGTTTCCAAAAACATACCATAAACGATTTTCAAAACACAGGCGAAGTTCGTTTTTGAGATGGTCGCGTTCCCACCCCAAATGGGTCGCCGCTTGAAAATCTGTTTCGGGTGAGACGTTTGCAGCGGAGGATGCGAGCGCTTCCCCATACAAACCAAGGTCAGGGCGCTGGCGTGCTTTTCTTGACCAGGGAAAAAAGATCATTTCGAGGAGGTTTTTTTCTTGATAGCAAGACCGTTCGTCGCTCTGATGGCCCCAGTGCTGGTGATTGCAATTCTGATATTCTGCGGTACAGGGAGCCGTGCGCTCGCAGAAGAGCTTGACATTGCCCAAGGAACCATCTATATCACGGAGACGGGCTATCAGCAGGGAACGTCGCAGACCCCATCTATTGGCCCCTACATCATCAGCGGTACGGGCAGCGAGTCCATTGTGATCCAGAGCGGAACGCAGGATATCACCATCTCCAACCTGCAAATCACAGCATCCGGCAAGCCTGCCATCCGGGTTGAGGCGGGCGCGACGCTTCGCCTGACGGTCGTGGGCGAAAACCGTCTCACCGGCGGCAGCGGCTTTGCCGGTATATGCGTAGCGCCCGCCTATGACTCCGATTGGAATTATGACACGGATGCCAGCGGAAAGTTGTATCTTTTCGGAGACGGCACGCTCAACGTTGAGGGCGGCGATGGAGACGCTGTAGGCGGCACCTACGGCGGAGGCGCAGGCATCGGCGGAAATGGCGAGGACCAGCACGGCGGCGACAGCGTCGATTTCGGACTGGTCTGCGTCACGGAGGGCTTCACCGGCATCCTCGACGCCTCCGGCGGCGCGGCCTCCGCTTATGTAGATGGCGAAAACGCCTTCGGCGGCGGGGCCGGCATCGGTTCCGGCGGCTTCAACATGGGCTACATCAACAATTATACGGATACCAGCCCCTACTACTGGGGCGAGGTTGTGGGCCGCATCGAACTGCACGGAGGAACCATCCGCGCCCACGCCGCCGGGAACGGCGCGGGCATTGGCGGCGGTGGCGGACAGGGCGAGGACACGGCCTCCTCTCAAATTTCCATTCTCATTTCCGGCGGCAGCATCATCGCGGAAGGCGGAACGCTGGGCGCGGGCATCGGCGGCGGAGCCATCTGCGACGGTGGCCGTATTCGGATTTCGAGCGGCTCTATCTCCGCAACGGCAGGACCGTCTGAAGACTCCATGGGCGCGGCCGGCATCGGTGGCGGCAACAACAGCTCCATCCAGGAAGTCAGCATAACCGGCGGAACGGTCATCGCCAGGGCGAGCGGCGGCGCGGCCGGCATCGGCGGCGGAACCAATACCTCCTACAGCCCTGTTCATTATGGGGATGTGGATGGACAGGTTAGTCCCGAGAGAAGCGGCAGCATCTCCATTTCGGGAGCGGGGACTTCCGTTGCGGCACACGGCGGCACCGGCCGGGGATACTCCGGAAGTTATGGCGGCGCCGGCATCGGTTCGGGTTATCCGGTCGCAAATCAAAATCGAAGCGTTGCCTTCAAAATTTCCATTACAAACGGCGCTTCCGTACGCGCCTACGGCGGCTATCATTCGCAGGCCATCGGCTATGGCTACCGGCCGACGGATTATACCGGCTATGGCATTACGCTGGAGCTGGATGACAGCATCTTCTTATGGGCGCAGAATGTGGACTACTATCAGCCCGCGCTGGTGGCGGTCACGAACTACGATGACGCCCCCATCAGCTATTCCAGCACCAGCCGTTATCTGACGGCTTATACGGACGTAGATAAAAATGCCTCAGCTCCCGCCAGCCATCAGGCGCCCGGCTACCTGGGCAAACCGTCCGCCGGAGTCGATGAGACGCTTGACTGGAAATTCGATTCCACGGCAAACAACGTCAGGGTCGGCCCCGTGACCGTGATCGACCAGGTGTTCGGCCTCAACGGCAACTGGGCAACCCTGTGTGAGCTCAAACCGGTCGTCATTTCTCTTGCGGATATTATCATCTATGTGGGTGGCGCAGGTTATGAGAGCGTGGTCACCGATTTGGGCGGCAATGTGGTCAATACGGCCAGCGACGGTCTGCCCGAGCCCGGTTTCATCATAGAGCTGCCTCTGGATGTTGACCAGGCCCTCAAGACGGCGACCGGTGCGCCGCTGGATGAGCCGCTTGATCTTTCGGCCTACCTCAGCTTTGCCTATTCCGATGCCGCGGGCATGACAAGGACGTGGTCACTGGAACGCTACGACGCAAAAGAAGGAAACAGCAGCATGGCCGATGGACGGTACATTTACCGCATCGTACCGGCGAAGGGGCAGGATCCAATCCGGCTTGCATTCACCGATGAGGAGGGGCACAGGAGCAACAGCGACGACTTTGAAATCGAACTGGAGGATCTCTATCAGATTTACGACATGACCATCTACGCAGGAGCGCTGAATGCTGATTTCTTCAGAGCGGTCATCACCTTCCCCGACAAGCGTATACGCGAGATGAAGGTTGGCGTCCAATCGGCGAAACTGACCATCCGCGGTGTGACGCTTGATGAAGATCCCACGACGATCCTCCGCACGGAAGCGCCCACAGAGCCTGTGGACAATTTTACCGCGCAGGTTGAGCCGGATACGCTGTTCTACATCAACAAGAGCCCTCTGGAGGTAGAAAACTACAACGCGGTAAAGCTGCTGGCGGATGAGATTGTGAGCGAGGCGCAGGCGCCGCTGCACCAGAATGCGCTCGAGGCGTTTTCCTCCCGAATCACGCAGGAGTATCAGGTGGAATTCCGTTACCTTGACCTGGTGGACACCAGCAACGGAAACGTCTGGGTTACCGCCAGCAACCCTGTGGACATCTATTGGCCCTATCCGGAGGGAACGGACCAGAATACGGACTTTTTCATCGTTCACTACTATGGGCTTGACCGAAATGACGATGATGCGCTGCCGGATGGCGATTACACCATGCTCCTGCACGCTGCCGATGAAAGGACCCTTGCAAATACGCCATATGGGATTCACATAAGGGTAAATGAGTTTTCTCCCTTTGCGTTATTCTGGAAGAATGAAAACGGCCCGGTGAACCCTGTCGATCCCGGGGATAACGTGGACATTTCCAGCCAACCGCCCAAAACCGGCGATGCGGCGGACCTGGCGTTCTGGATCGTGCTTGCACTCGGCTCCCTGATCGGGATGCTCCTGCTGCTTTTCAAGGCCCACGGAAGAAGAGGATGGTAGGGGACCCTGCGATGGAAATGGGGGACAAAACTGCAGCCTCTGTGGGATGCGATCGCATTTTTCAGCCAGCTGCGCACTTCGGGGAGCGTGGCTGACTCATACGGCCCCATTGCAGGAGACTTGAGCAGCCTCAATCATCGGAGACGGGCTTTTTCGACACCCTACGTCCGGCCCTTTGTGCCGTCCGGCCAGTTCCCATTTTTCTTCCGGCTTGCCCCAGTCAAGACCGGATTGTGCTTGCCCGGTAAATCTCCCCCTTCGTTTGACTTCTTCCCCCCTGGAATGCCGGCAACCTGTGTTGCACACGCCTGCAGCCTGCGCGGCCCAGGCGCGACCCTCTGCCTTTACAAACCCTTCCGCCTCCTATATAATAAAAAATAAGCATCCTTTGGGGAAAGGCGGGGACGGTATGGGGGTCACGGTCAATGAAATCGCCAAAATCTGCGGCGTTTCCCGCACAACGGTGCTGCGCGCGCTCAACAATCAGTCCCGCGTGAGCGACAGGACGCGCCGCCGGGTGCTGGAGGTGGCAAAGGAGCTTGGCTACCGGCCTAACCTGCTGGCCCGCAGCCTCAACACCGGCCGCACGATGACGCTGGGCATCGTGGCTATCAACATGGATAACCTGATCTTTGTCCAGACCCTGAGTGCGATTAATACGGAGGCACAGCGCAAGGGGTACTCGCTCAACATCGCCCTGCATGGACAGAGCAGCGAGGCCGAGATGCAGCGCATCCACGACTTCACCGACCGCCGCATGGAGGGCATTTTGCTTAGCCCCATCAGCAAGGGGCCGGAGTTTGAGCAGTTTCTGCTCTCCCTGGGCACCCCGGTGGTGTGCATCGGCAATTATGTCTCCGAGCAAATCTCCACGGTCATGATCGACGAGGAGCTCGCCGCGCGCGAGGCGGTGCGGCTTATCGCCTCCAAGGGTTATCGGCGCATCGTGTTCGTCTGTCCACCGCTGGCCTACGAAAGCCAGCAGAACATCTACTCCCACATCCAGCGCAAGCACGGCCTGGAGGTCGAACTGGCGCTGCATCCGGAGATTTCGTACCAGATCATCGCGGCGGATGACTATGTTCAGCAGCTCTCGCCTGTCCTCAAGACCCTAGGCGACGTGCGTACAGCCATCCTCTGTTCGGGGGATATCTACGCCCTCAACATCATGCGCTACTTCAAGGCCCACAAGATCAAAACTCCGCGCGACGTGGGCATCATGGGTTTTGACAACATCAGCATCCTGGAATACATCGTCCCGCGCCTGACCACCGTCTCCACCAATGTCGAAAACGTGGCCGTGGTCGCCGTCAACGAGCTCATCTCCCAGATCGAGGGCGACCAGACCGTGGCAAAGAAAATCGTTCTTCCGCACAAAATTCTCGATATGGAAACCCTGTAAAAAAGCGGCCGCTCCCCGGAAAGGGGAGCGGCCCAGAACGTTGAATAACCCCTGATTTTGGAGAAAGCCGCGTTTCTTGCGCCCTTCGGACGCTCGCGAAAATGCTGCGGCATAAGGCTTTGGGGCTCTGCCCTAAACCCCGGCAGGCGCAAAGGGAAGCGTCAGCCCTGAGGGCTGTTGCGCCAGGAGTAAAGTGACCCGCAGGCGCGAGCAAATCAAGGGCCGCGCGCGGCCAGCGCGCACAGCGCCGGTATTTGCCAGGAGAGGAAAGCGGCGCAGACCAGGCGGAAAAGGTCGCCGGGGGCGAGCTTTTTCGGTACGCTAAAGGACGCATCCCGTTCCCGACAGACAGCATGCGTCCTTGAATGCGTTTTTTTGAGGCCTGCTTCAAAATGGGCGGAAGGATTCCCGGCATGAAAGCGCCTGTCCTCCGCCGTGATGCCTGTCAGACTCCCCGTATACCGCATCCCGATCCGGGGGCAAAGCTTTGGCCCGCGGTATGCAGGGGCCGGCCCCGTCAGTCAAGAGAAAGGTTGTTTTCGTAGGAGAAGCAGGGACGGTCATCCTGCCAGGTGACCTTCATGAGATAGCAGTGGCGGTTTGGATCGTAGAGCGGATCGCCGGTGATCTCGTCGTACTGGCGGGCGTGGTAGGCCATGAGGGTGTTGCCCGCGTCGTCAAGGAAGAAGGAGTTGTGTCCCGGACCGTAGAGGCCTTTATCCGCATCGGTGCACAGCACGGGCTGGCGCGCCTTGCGCCAGGCGTTGGGATCAAGCAGGTCCGCCCCGGCGGAAGCGCACAGCAGCCCGATGCAGTAGCACGCGCCCGTGGCGCTGGCCGAAAAGCTGATGTAGACATGGTCTTTGCCCGGAAGGAAGAAGGGGCCCTCGTTCACCCAGAAGTCCTCCCGCTCCCAGTCGTAGGAGGGGGTGGAGAGCAGCACCTGCGGCGTCTTGAAGGAGAGCGGGGAGTCCATCTCCGCGATGTAGAGGTTGGAGATCTTCTTGCCGAGGTTAACCTTCTCGGCCCACACACCGTAGCGCCGACCGCCATGCTCAAAGACGGTCAGGTCGAGGGAGAAGTCGTTGAAGCTGAAATCGTCCGCCCGCCGGGGCATGCCCTCTTCGCGCCAGGCATCCGTGAGCGGGTCGGTCCCCTCGCAGCGCAGCACGTAGGGGCGGATGTTCCACACATCGTCGATGTCGCCGGCGGCAAAGTAGAGGTACCACGCTCCGTCCAGCCAGTGCAGCTCCGGCGCCCAGACATGGCAGCTCATCGGCCCCCGCGCGTGGCGCTCCCACACGGTCGTCTCCGGAGCGGTGCGCAGGCCCGCAAGCGTGTTCGAGTGGCGCAGAACCACCCGGTCATACTGCGGAACGGAGGCGGTGAAGTAGTAGCTGCCGTCGGTGTGGTGCAGAATATAGGGATCGGCCCGCTGCTCGATGAAGGGGCGGTTGAAGGCCGTGTGGCGGATTTGATCGCTTCGCATAAAAAACCCTCCCGATATGATTTGGCGTATACGTGTACGCAACTGATGGCGACATTATAGCATTTTCAGGGCCCGGCGTCAATCGCTCCGCAGGGGAGGCGGATGCTTCAATTTCCTGGTATTCGTCCGACTATTCTGGAAAACCAGTCTAAAATTTTTTGTGATTCTATTGACAAATCCAACGAGAACAGGTATGCTGTTAATCAAGAGGTTACACGTGTACGCAAATGGAACGCTGTGACCACTCAACAATTTAGAGGAGGCAGCACACATGAAAAGGATTCTTTGTCTGGTACTGGTTGCCATCATGAGCATCGCGGGCGTCGCGGGCGCTGCGGCCGAGGAGAGCAACTCCATTACCATTCAGTTCTGGAACAGCTTCACCGGCGCCGACGGCGACCTGCTGGTGGAGCTGGTGGACCGCTTCAACGCGGAAAACAAGTGGGGCATCACCATCGAGATGGACATCTCCTCCGGGTTCACCGAGCAGCTCAGCTCCGCGCTGGCCGCCAACGAGGGCCCGGCGCTGGTGCTGTTTTCCACGGCGTTCCGCTTCCAGTACGCCGACTACCTTAAGGACTTGAGCGACATCTTTGAAAAGACCGAACTTGACCGCAACGACTTCATCCCCTCCTATCTGGACTACTGCTCCGAGGGCGACGCTCTGTACCTGGTGCCCTTCCAGATCGTGGGCTATTACCTGATGTGGAACAAGGACCTCTTCACCGAGGCCGGCCTCGACCCTGAAACCCCGCCCCAGAGCTGGGATGAATGGCTCGAATATGCCAAGGCCCTCACCAACGAGGACAAGAACGTCTACGGCTCCGGCATTTCCTACAACTACGCCTACCAGATCGCCCACATCATCCAGCGCTTCGGCGGCCTGGCCGTCACGAGCGAGGACGGTGCCTGGAAGGCCAACTTCGCCGGCAACGAGGGATACGCCGCATTCCTCAACATGTACAAGGAAATGATTACTGCCGGCTACAATCCCATCGACGCTGATACCGATCCCACCTTCACCGCGGGCCAGCTGGGCATGACCGTCACCGGCCCCTGGACCACCGGCGCTCTGGACAGCAACGGCATCAACTACGGCATTGCCCTGGTGCCCGAAGGCATGGCCGGCCCCATGAACTCCGTGGAGGTCATCGGCTTCGCCATCACCAACGTCGTCTCCGAGGAGGAGCAGCTCGCCGCCTACCGCTTAATCGAGTGGTGGAACACCGAGGACGCCGACGGAAACTCCCCCGCGCTGACCTGGTCGCTGGAAAACGGCTTCCCCAGCTACGCCTTCAGCGTGCAGGAGAAGGAAGCCTACAAGAGCAACGAAAAGCTCGTCGTGACCTCCTCCGCCGACCCCTCCCTGCCCTCCGACTTCATTGTGGATTCCAGCTTCGCCGGGACCAACGAGATTCTCAACGACGTCATCCTGCCGCTGATGTCCTCCATCACCTTTGAGGATATCTCCGTGGAGGACGCGCTGAACAACGCGCAGGCCGCCGCCGACGAGATCGTGGCCCGCTACAACTGATTTCCTCCCCCGAAACAGCTTTCTGCGGGCGGCATCTGCCGCCCGCAATGAAATGTGAGGGAGTGAGGCCACATGCCGTGGTACAAGCGCGCATACCAGTACCTAAACCGACCCGGGCGCTGCGCGTATATCTTTCTGGCGCCGTCGCTGATCCTGCTGTTTCTGTTCAACCTGCTGCCGCTGGTGATGGCGTTTGTGCTGAGTCTGTTTGACGCCAATCTTACCCTGTCGCAGATGACCTTCGTGCGCCTTGGCAACTTTGCCGAGGCGTTCGCGGACTCGCGGTTTCTCAATAGCCTGCGCGTGACCGCGGTGCTGACGGTGGTGGAGCTGCCGGTGCAGGTATTCGGCGCAATGATCGTCGCCGCGCTGGTTTCCCGCAACACCCTGCGAAACAAGCTGTTCCGCTCGGTCTACTTCCTGCCGGTGATCTGCTCGGCCACGGCCATCGGCGTCATGTGGAAGATGATCCTGCATTCCAACATCGGCCTGATCACCTACCTTTTGCGCACGATGGGCCTGGGCAAGATCAACTTCCTCAACACCCCCGATCTGACCATCTTCGTGGTGGCCTTCATCTCCATCTGGCGCAGCTTCGGCATCTCTGTCATCATCTACGTGACCGCCATCCAGCAGACCGACACCGCCATGTACGAGGCCGCCGAGCTGGACGGCGCAGGGCGGGTAAGGCAGTTCGTGAGCATCACGATGCCCTCCATCCGGCCCACCTTCTGGTACATCCTGCTCACCCGCTTTGCCGGGTCCCTGCAGATCTTCGACATCATTTACACCACCACCAACGGCGGGCCCAACTTCACCACCGAATCCACCGTCAGCTACATCTATTCCCGCGCCTTCACCTCCGGCGCACGCATGGGCTATGCCTGCGCCATGTCGGTGCTGCTGTTTGCCGTCATCATGCTGGCGACGGTGGTGCTCTACCGCAGGATGAACAAGGAGGATGCGTGATGGAAAGACGAAAATGCACCCCTGCGCAGGCCCTCGCCGCCATTCCGGTGTGGGTGCTGCTAGCTGTGCTGGCGCTTGTGGTGATCGTGCCCATCTCGTGGATTCTGCTGGGCACTTTCAAGCCCGAAAAGGAGATCATCTCCTATCCACCCACCTTCTGGCCCGAAACCTTTACGCTGGAAAACTTCCTGATCGTGGGCAAACGCATCAAGATCTGGCGCTACATGCTCAATTCCTTCATCTACGCCTTCGGAACCACAGCCTTCGCCGCCTTTGTCAACAGCCTGGCGGGCTACGTCTACGCCCGCTATGAATTCCGCGGCAAGAACGTGTGCTTCCTGCTCACGCTGGCCACAATGATGATTCCCTTTCAGGTCATCATGGTGCCGCTGTTCCTGATCGTGCACAAGATGGGCATGTACAATACCTACTGGGGCCTGATCGTCCCCCGCATCGCCGTGGCGGTGTCCATCTTCATGATGCGCGCGGCCTTCACTGGCCTGCCCAAGGAGCTGGAGGATGCCGCCCGCATCGATGGCGTATCGGAGTTCGGCATCTTCGGACGCATCATGCTGCCACAGGTCAAGCCGGCGGTGATCTGCCTGATCATCCTCAGCTTTAACGGCTCCTGGAATGACCTGCTCTGGCCCATGCTGGTGGCGAGCAACACCAACATGCGCACCCTGGCCAACGGCCTGGCCCTGTTCGTGGGCGAGTACACGTCCCAGTACGGCGCGGCCTTTGCCGGGACGCTGATCTCGCTGGTGCCGATGCTTTTGATGTATCTTTTCGGCCAGAAGTACTTTGTGCAGGGCATGGCCAGCTCCGGCCTGAAATAAACCGAATGAGGTGAACCCACATGACCCAAGGAATGCTGGCAGTCAACCCCATCTTCACGCGCGGGGAGGTCAGCGCGAGAATCTTCGGCTCCTTTGCCGAGCACATGGGCAGGGTGATCTACTCCGGCATCTACGAGCCCGGCCACCCCGCCGCCGACGAGACGGGCTGCCGTAGCGACGTGCTCCAGGCCGTGCGCGACATGGGCGTGACGCTGATGCGCTACCCGGGCGGCAACTTCGTATCCAACTACCGCTGGGAAAACGGCGTTGGTCCCGTCGGGGAGCGTCCACGCCAGGTGGACCTGGCCTGGCGGTCCATCGAGACCAACGAGTTTGGTACCAACGAGTTCATGCGCTGGGCGGCGCAGGCTGGCATGGAGCCCATGCTCACGGTCAACCTGGGCACGCGCGGCCTCACGGAAGCACTGGAATACCTTGAATACGTCAATTTTCCCGGTGGCACGCCTCTGAGCGACCTGCGGCGCGCCCACGGCGTGCGTGAGCCCTACGGCGTGAAGCTGTGGTGCCTGGGCAATGAGATGGACGGTAGCTGGCAGATTGGCCACAAGGACATGGAATCCTACGCGCGCCTGGCCGCGGAAACCGGCAAAGCCATGAAGATCCTGGACCCCAGCATCGAACTGATCGCCTGCGGCAGCGCCAAGTCCGACATGCCCACCTTTCCCCGCTGGGACCTGTGCGTGCTGGAACACGTCTACGGCATCGCGGATTATCTGTCTCTGCACCAGTACTACGGCGGGCAGCAACAGGGCACGGCGGCATTTCTGGCGCAGTCGGAGGACTTTGAAAGCTACATCGCCACCATCCGCTCGGCCATCGCCGTGATCCGCGCGCTGAGGCGGTCCGACAAGGCCATGTATATCAGCGTGGACGAGTGGGGCGTATGGGCCGAGCCACCCGAAAGCGTGACCCAGGAGGTAGACCAGCAGCCCTGGCAGGTCGCTCCGGCCATCAGCGAGCAGATCTACACCCTGGAGGATGCGTTGCTCTTCGCTTCGATGCTGATGACCATGGTGCGCAACGCCGACATTGTCAAAATCGGCTGTCAGTCGCTCATCACCAACATCAGTTCCTGCATCATGACCCGGCGCGGCGGAGAAATGTGGAAGCAGACCACCTACTATCCCTTCCAGATGCTGGCCCGCCATGCGCGGGGCACGGTGCTGGAGGTATCCGGCACCCATGCGTGCTACGCTGTTCCTGCCAGCCCGCAGGTGCCCACGCTGGATGTGCTGGCCGTGTGGAACCGCGCGGAAGGTGAGGTGGCGGTGTTCTGCGTCAACCGCTTGGACAACGCCCCTGCCGAGCTGTCGCTCCAGCTGCAGGGCTTCGCGCCCACGGAGGTTGCGGAGTTCACAACCTTGACCGGTAGCGCCAAGCAGACCAACGAGGCCGACCACAGCGCCGTCATCCCGCGCGAAAGCGACGCCGCCTGCCTGCGCGGCGGCGTGCTGACGGCCTCGCTACCACCTCTGTCGTTCAGCATGATTCGGGTAAACGTGTGAACGAGGATTTGGACTTCCTTTGGAGGGCCCGCAGGCCCTCCAAAGGAAATTCGTATCGCCCGGCTTTGCAGGGCGGGTGGGGAGCTTGCACCCGCAAACACAGCAGCCCCTTTGCAGCGTTGGACTGTATCCGATAAAACGGACAACGAAAAAAGAGACCTCCTGTTGTAGAATGGTGTGCTCCCGATTTTGCGTACAGCTTTCCCGCACAGGCCAGCCTTGACAAATGTAGCCTTTACGCATGCATTCCCGATATCCCTCACGGTTAGTGGTGGCATAACTCAGGACCTTGTCTTGCGGGCATGGGATACAGTCGTAGTATTCGTCGTACACATACGCATATCAGGGCAGGTTTCCTTTCCTGGTCATTGGCCGCTTGTAGGGGAGCGATGGGATTCTTTCACTGTCAAAGATTTGTTCCAAATCCATGGCCTTTTGTAGCCTGCATCCGCTGTAACTGCCTGAACTTCCGGATAATGTGCGGTCAGACGTTCAAATGCCGTATCGAATGCAATACTGTCGTGAACGTTACTGAGGGTTATCTCCGTCTCCAATATATAGCTGCGTCTGTCACATGCGGTATGCGCCTCGTAAGCAAAGCATTTCCTGTGCTTGCCCTTGTGGAACACCCAGATTTCCGGGTCGGTGGTGGATTCAGCCACCATTTTTTGCCTCCCTGGAGCAGAAGACAGGTCATCGTCGTCCTCCTTCTTCAGCGGTTTCTTTCCATGCGCTGCGCGATCCGCTTCGATTTCCTCATCCAGCGGCTCCTGATAGCGTTTCACCGCCACCGGTATGGCCTTTTTCAGGTTCGCATTTGCTTTGATAGGTGTTCCATCCACAAACACAACTTCCGGCGACAGATATCTCGCATGGGCGACTTCTTTCAGTATCCAACGGAACACGCCTTCGATCCCTGCTGCTGTGAATCGATGCCGGAATGCGCAGCTGATGGTTGCAACGTGCGGCAGATGCTGCGACATGATCTACCCCGGAAACCATCGATACGCCACTTTCACTTCCGCATCCCGTATGGTCTGCCGCAGGGAGCGGATGCCAGACAAGTGCTGGATGAGCACCGGTTTAAACAGAACCACCGGATCACAGCTGGGGCGTCCGTTATCCTCGCAGTATAAGTCTTCTACCAATTCGTAGTTCCGCCCAAAATCATTGCTGCGTCGATCTTCCGCAGTAAATGTTCCCTGGGTACCAGCATGTCTACACACAGCATCTCTATGGCTTGCCGCTGCTCCGCTTCTTTCCTTAGCATCTTCTTCACCTGTCTTTACTATATCAAAAAAAGGCCGCTCTTGGCGACCTTTTTGACAGTCTGAAGCGCCCATGCCAGAATCCTTTTTCCAGTCATGGGCGCTTTTCCTGCGGTCGTAGCGCTTTTTGCTTTCCACTTTTCTCTGCACCGGGGGAAAGGGCCAGGTTTCGCGGCCCTGGGCATCCAGCGCCCGGCGGGCCTTCTTGCCCAGCTTTTCCCTTGGAATGAATCGAGCCATGGGGGTCACAACCTTTCGGCATTCAATGGAAAAAACCCTCGAACCTTGCGATTCGAGGGCTTCTCTGGTGGTCGCAACAGGACTCGAACCTGTGACCCCATCGATGTGAACGATGTGCTCTACCAACTGAGCCATGCGACCATGTCTTGACGACAGAATTCACTATACCATAATTCTCTGAACTTGTCAACGGCATGGAGACGAAAATTTTTATTTTGTGATAGGATGTCAATGCGACCCACGAAACCGTTTGACAGATACTTGACAAAAACACAGATTCGGCGTATACAAAAAAGGAGGACGTCCGAATCGGACAAAGGAGGATCAACGATGCAGAAAAAAGGAAGAACATTTGTGGCACTGGTTCTGACATGCTGCCTGGCGCTTGGCGTTTCCATGGCGCAAGCGGAAACGCTCAGCGGCACCGCACAGGGTTTTGGCGGCGAAGTCAAAGTAACGGTCACCATGGAAGATGGTGTAATTACGGATTGCGTCATTGAGGGCGATCAGGAGACGGCGGGCATCGGAAGCCAGGCGATTGAGCAGATGCCCGAGAAGATTGTGGCGGCCAATGGCGTGGATGTCGACGGCGTTGCCGGCGCGACCATCACCAGCGAAGCGGTTTTGACCGCCCTCTCCAATGCCCTGAATGGCGAAGCGGCGAGCCAGGAGGGCTTTACGCCCGGGACCTATACGGTGGAGACCTATGGCCTGAATGCGCCCATGACCGTGGTGGTAACCGTGGACGAGTCCTCCATTACGAACATTGAGGTCCCTGTACAAGGCGAAACCATCGGTCTGGGCGATGAAGCGATCGCCATTCTGATTCCGGAAATTCTGGAGACGCAGAGCACGAATGTGGATGCGGTGACCGCCGCAACCTACACCAGCAACGTCCTGTTGCGGGCTGTGAATGAAGCGCTGACCATGGCGGGCGGAAATGCCTCCATGCTTGCCAACAACGGCCTGGAGGAGGACACCACCGTTCCGGAAGATACGCAGACGCAGCTGGTCGTGATCGGCGGCGGCGCGGCGGGCATGACGACCGCCCTGCATGCCGCGGAGCTGGGCGTGGACGTTATCCTGCTGGAAAAAATGGACCTGCTCGGCGGCACCAGCGTGATGGCCGGCGTCGGTACGCAGGCGGGCTCCAGCAAGCTGCAGCTGGCCAAGGAAGATCCCTACACGGCGGATGAGTTCTTTGAGTATATCAAGGGGCTGGGTGTTGGCGTGGAGGAGAAGATCAGCACGATTGCGCCGGTCAGCGAAGACTATGCCCATACCCTGGCTTACGAATCCGGCGCGATGATGGACTGGCTGAGCGAAGGGCTTGGCTTGCCCATGCAGGCGACGGCAGAGCACAGCAATGCGCATTCCCTGACCTCCACAGAGAACGGACTGTTTGGCGAGCAGCTGGTTCGCGCGCTGAAGAAAAAGCTGGAAGAGAACAATGTGGATGTGCGCACCGCAAACCGCGCTACGGAAATCCTGATGGAGGACGGCAAATTGGCGGGCGTCAAGGTGGAGACAGCCAACGGCGAATACACCATTTCCAGCCCCTATGTCGCCATTTGCACCGGCGGCTATGGCGGCGGAGAAGAAGCGCTTGAGAAGTTCGCTCCCTCCCGCCTGGGCTATGTGTGCACGGCGGCCAAGTCCAGCACCGGCGACGGCCTGCTGATGGCTGAAGCGGTTGGCGCGCAGATTGTCAACGCGGAATCGATCACCTATCGCACCATTGCTGCCGGCGTGGACAATGTGGGCGGCGCAATCGGCCTGCACAATGCTCCCAGCGCGGGCGCCATTATCGTCAACAAGGAAGGCAAGCGCTTTGCCAGCGAAATTGGCGATGACGAGGCGCTGGTCCTGGGCATCCAGGCGCAAACCGGCGGTGTAGGCTATGTCATCATGGATCAGGCGGCGATGGATGCCCGCTATGACGTGTCCGGCCTGTATATTCCCGGCACCTATGAAAACCTCTTTACCAAGGCGGATACGCTGGAAGAACTGGCGGAAAAGATGGGAATCGATGCCCAGCAGCTGGTTGCAACCGTGGAGGAATATAATGCCTCTGTCGAAAAGGGCGTGGACGAGGCTTTCGGCCGCGAGAAAGCGCTGAGCAAGCTTGAGACGGCGCCTTTCTACGCTGCCAGCGGCAAGCCTTCCAATCATATTTGCGCGGGCGGCATCCTCACCGATGGCAAGGCGCAGGTTCTGGACGCGGACAACAATCCCATCGAGGGGCTCTATGCCGCGGGCGAAACCGTCAATCTGGCCTATCATCCGCTTTGCAGCGCCCTTACCTTTGGCCGTGTAACGGCTGAGCAGGTAGCGCAGCGCCTCGCGGAATAATTCAAAAGGCCGGCAAGGGGAAACTTGCCTTCAAAAAGCCATATTTCATCAGGGGCTGCTTCCTTCCGGAAGCAGCCCCTCAGACCGTTGACAAACCCAAGTCAACGGTCATTTTTCATAAGGAAAAACGAAC
>OGXI01001622.1_pt1 | contig 18386 bp, 14 predicted proteins | sample 1576221 | NCBI WGS metagenome assembly OGXI01 (sample SAMEA3541523, study PRJEB24748) | human gut metagenome | biome: human gut; feature: human-associated habitat; material: faeces | place: China | collected 2012
AAGGGGCTATATTACTGGGGCTACCGCCCCTAGACCCTGTCGGGGGCTACGCCCCAAAGCAAGGATGCTTTGGTTGCTTGCCAAAAGTTTTGCACGATGCAAAACCAACAGAGCAAGCAATAAGCGACACCCATTTTTAATATTTACAAGAGGTTTTTCGACAGCCTGAAACCTCGCAGATCTCTTTGTGAGGTTTTGTGGTGGAAATGTCCAGAAACGCTTCCGCAGTGACAATAACTCCGTCAAAGCCGCTCGGACTAAAAAAATCGTATATGACATTTTCAAAATTGAGAAATTCGTCCCTTATCCGGTGATTATAAATGTTTGAAAACATCACCACGTCCGTATCCGCGGCAAATGCCGCCTCGGCTATCCCGCATATGATATCCTTCTGGGTGCGGTCGTCGGCTCTTGCGGTTATTACGGCAATTTTTTTCTTGACATTTCGTTCGTCCTTTCACGCGTTCATAAAAAGCCCGTTCCCGCAACCACATCAACCCCCGCTCTGCGGTAAATTCTGCCGCTGACGGGGAAGGATTTTTGACGCATTCGGCGACAGAGTATGCCGGAAACAAGCTTTCGTATAAATTGTAACTTATTCACGTTCACGCGGTTATGTCAACCGAAAAGGTGCATATTATGATTAAAAGGTGGACAAAACGGATATCGGTTATTGACTTTGTGTTGTTTATTGGTATAATAAACTTAAAGGTGTCTTTGGACACGAGAAACAAAACGGAGGTTTTAACGATGAAGATCACAAGTAAATTAGCGGCTATTTTGTGTGCAGCGGCTCTGTTTATGACGGTGGGCTGCTCGAACGGCGGCGAAACAAGCAGCGGGAGCTCCGAGCCCGACGCTTCCGGCTCCTCCGGAACCGCGGACGTTTCCAGCGCTTCGAATTCCGAAACGAATGAAAGCGGCACGGTATCAGAGGAGAAAATTATGGACAGTCTGAACAACGGCATAATTATCGACAGCGTAAGCGGTAACGTTTATAAGAACGAGATGAACGCAAATCCCATCTCGCCGAACATATTCTGCGCCGATCCCACCGCGGTTGAATATAACGGAAGGCTTTACGTTTACGGCACGAACGACCAACAGCAGGCGGAAGAGGGAACAAAGAACGACTACGCCTATATCAAATCGCTTGTGGTATTTTCCACCGACGATATGGTAAACTGGATATATCACGGCAGGATAGAGGTCGGAGAGATCGCGCCGTGGATAAATAACTCGTGGGCACCGTCGATAGCTTCCCGCGTTGAAGACGACGGACTTACGCATTTTTACCTTTACTTCTCAAACGGCGGCGCAGGCGTGGGCGTGATAACCTCCACCGACCCTGTGGGACCGTGGACCGATCCGCTCGGCGAGCCTCTGGTTTATCAGAATATGCCTGGGCTGGAGAATTGCCCCGCACCCTTTGATCCGGGCGTGTGCATTGACGAAAATGGCGTAGGCTGGCTCTCCTTCGGCGGAGGCACACCGGCGGACGGCAACACTATGCACTCCAAGATCCCGAAGATAGCAAAGCTGGGAAAGGATATGCTTTCCTTTGACAGCGAATTTGTTTCCATTGACGCTCCCTACTTTTTTGAGGCGAGCGAGTTGAACTATATCGACGGAGTATATTACTATACATACTGCACCGACTGGCAGGATCACAAGACCGGCTGGAAGGAGTACGAGGGGGTCGATGTTCCGCCCGCGTGCAGCATGGCGTATATGACCACCAAGACCCCTCTCGACGCGGATAGCTGGGAATGCAGAGGACCCTATTTCTATAATGCGGGAGAGAACGCCGACGGGGCATCCGGACTTCGCTGGGCTAACAACCACACTCATTTCATTGAATATAAGGGCGTAAACTACATCATTCACCATACGCTTCTTCTGGAGGAGCTTATGGGAGGAAAAGCGGGCTTCCGCAGTATGATGGCAGACTATCTGCCCATGGACAAGGCAACGGGCGATATCCCCATAACTGCGGCAAGCAAGAAGGGCGTAGCGCAGATAAAGCTGGTCGACCCCTATACCTATAACAGCGGTGCGCTGATGTTCACCTGTGCGGATATCGGATACGACAAGGTAACGGATCCTGCCGCAAAAAGCACCGCCGACGGCGCGTGGATATATGTAAGAGGAGCGGACTTCGGCTACGGGGCATCAGAGTTTATCGCCGAGGTCAAGGGCAAGGGAAGAATAGAGGTTCGTCTTGACGATATCTCCTCCGAAGCCGCCGCATTCGTCGAGTTCGACTGCGCGGATTATACCAAAATACGCTCGGACAGCTTTGCGAAGTTTGACGGAAGAAACCATGACGTTTATTTCGTATTTTCCGGCTCCGATATAGAGCTTAAGTCGTGGAAGTTTTCGAAGGGCGACGAGCAGCTTCGTCCTGAAGAGGACATAGCCTCCACCGATATACCCTACATGACGCTGGTATTATCGGGACAGACCGAGCCCGGACCGAGCCCCTCTGCGATGCTCGACATTCCGAAGGACGGGGACTATTCCATAAAATCCTCTTCTTTTGAAAAGGACAGCGCCATAGTCAACCTCGGGTTTATTAATACCGATACCAATGCGAAGTATAAGGTGCTTGTGAGATCGCTGACGCTGGCAACCGAAAACGGAGAGGTTGAAGTTCCCGTAAATAAGGAACTCGATCCAGCAAGCTCGTCGGAAAATGGGCTTGCAAACGGCTGGGGCGGCTCCGAGGTCGGATCGCTGATTTACGGCACGGAGGAATGCGGAATATTCGCAGCGAAAACAGACATAACATGGATAAACTATCGTCTGGCGCTTAAAGTAAACGGCGAAGAGACGCCGTTCACATCCATCACCTACAATGTCACCGTAAGCGGTCTTGAGCTTGACGGCTGACGGCGGCAACGGAAAATAAGGAGGAAAGATGAAAAGACTTGTTAGGTTCGCCGCGGCGCTGACGGCGGTATTGACGCTGACGGCATGCACGGCGGAAGTTGGCACGAGCTCCGTGACGTCGACGTCGAATCCGCTACCGAGCGTCACCACCGAGCCCGAAAAAGAGGAGGACCCCAAAGTGCTTGATAAGGATATCATAAAATCCACGATAACTTCAACCGACGACGGCAACGGAAACTACACAAATCCCGTTATTTTCGCCGACGTGCCCGATATTGATATAATCCGCGTTGACGACGCGTTTTATATGGTTTCGACGACCATGCACCTGTCTCCGGGGTGTCCCGTAATGAAATCCTACGACCTTGTAAACTGGGAAATAGTAAATTACGTTTTTGATACACTGGAGGACAGTGATAAACTTGCCTTAAGAAATGGGGAAAACAATTACGGCAAGGGTCAGTGGGCGACTACCCTCAGATATAACGACGGTGTGTATTACGCCGGCTTCACTTCCTTCTCCACCGGAAAAACTTATATCTATCATACCGACGATATAGAAAACGGAAAATGGGACAGGTTCGTGTATGACGAGTGCTTCCATGATATGAGTCTTTTGTTCGACGACGACGGCAAGGTGTATCTTATCTACGGCGGCGGAGAGATATGGTGCGTTGAACTGGAAAAGGATCTGAGTGCGGTCAAGCCCGGAACCAAGAGAAAACTCATCAACAACGCGGGACTTGTCAAGGGCTGCCTTGCCGAGGGTTCTCACGTCTATAAGCTGAACGGATATTACTATATTTTTATCATAACATGGCCTCCTAATAGCAAAAGAACGCAGCTTTGTTACAGAAGCGAAGCGCTCGACGGCGAGTGGGAAAGGAAAGTGATAATCAGAGATAATATGGGCTTCAGGAATGACGGTGCCGCACAGGGCGGTATCGTCGACGATAAGGACGGCAACTGGTATTGCTTTGTATTTCAGGATCACGGGGCGGTGGGCAGGACTCCCGTTGTGTCGACCATGACATGGGAGGACGGCTGGCCGGTAGTCGGAGTTAACGGAAAGGTGCCAACGACCGACAAGATTCCTATCGCGGGTCACGAGAAAAAGGGCATCGTCACAAGCGACGAATTTATCAACTCACAGATAGTGAGATCCTATCACAGCTTTGCCGACACGCCCGAGGAAGCGGGCGAGAGCGATTATAACGGCTCTAACCTCGGGTTGGAATGGCAATGGAACCACAATCCCGACAACCGCCTCTGGTCGCTCACCGAGAGGGAAGGCTATCTGAGGCTGAGAACGGTCGATGTCTGCGGCACAGTTGCCAATGCGAGAAACACCATTTCGCAGCGAACCTTCGGACCGGAATGCGGCGCATATATAAAGCTCGACGTTTCAGAAATGAAAGAGGGCGATGTTGCGGGGTTTGCCGCCTTCGCGGAAAAATACGGTTATGTCGCCGTAAAAATCGAGGACGGGAAAAAATATATCGTAACGGTTTGGTATGACGATAACGACGATGTTGAAAAGGAATTTGAAACGGAAAGGGTCGAAATAACGGAAAACGAAGTTTATCTGCGGGTCGACTGCGATTTCAAAGATGCGACGGACAAGGCGTATTTCTATTACAGCCTCGACGGCGAGAACTGGACAAAAATAGGAGACACGCTGCAAATGAATTATTACGGTCTGCATTTTATGGGATACCGTTATGCGATATTCAATTTCCCGACAAAGCAGACGGGAGGTTATGTCGACGTGGACTATTTCAGGGTAGAAAACAAACTGCTCAAATAAACTGATACATTCAATGCGTTTCAGCCGCACAGGGGTCAGACCTTGTGCGGCTTTTTCTTTTTCGGGCTGCTGTTTTTTTGATGTTGTATAATAAAACTTGACACCCCACGCTCAAAAGAATATGCTAAAATCAGGAGGGTGAAGGACATGTCAGAAGCGAAGAAATACGACAGGAGTTACAAAGAGCAGTCAGTAAAGCCGGCGCTGGAAATAGGGGTAAAGCAAGCCGGCGAGGAGCTGAAGATACCGTACGGAACGATGTACGGGTGGGTGCAGGCGGCAAAGAACGGCGACCCGGACATAGATGAGCGAACCCCCGAAAACGTAATGAGCCCGGCGGATGAGATCCGGCAGCTGCGAAGCGAGGTAAAGCGGCTGAACAAGGAAAACAAACGGCTTCAGGAGGAGAGAGACTTTCTGAATGAGGCGGCAGCTTTTTTCGCCGCAAGCCGTGGGAAGTAAACAAGCAGGAGCGAATGAAGTTCATTGCACTCAAAACCTGCAATGGAGGCGCAAAAGGCAGAATTTCATTCTGCTGCAAAGCGCTGAAAGTGACACGTCGGTATATCGCGTGATGACAGCCATCGGAATAACGCACAGACCCAACCGAAAACCGAATGGGATCACGAAGGCGGACCGTGAAGCACGAAAGTCAGACGACCTGCTGAAATGCGATTTTAAAGCCGACAAGCCTTTCAGCAAATGTGTAACGGACATCACGGAAGTCTAAGCTAAAAATGGCTAGCTATATGTGTCGGCAATATTTGATTGTTACGACCTAACGGCTGTCGGACTGTCAATGGACGACAACATGAGAGCCGAACTGTGCGCTGCAACTGTCAAAAATACAGCGGCAGCGTATCCAGAATTTTGCGGTGCGGTACTCCACTCCGACCGCAGAAGCCGGTACACAAGCGCTTCATACAGGGCCATGCTGAGCGAATATGGAGTAAAGCAGAGCATGAACAGCGCCGGAGGGAGATGTCATGACAACGCCCGCTGCGAAAGCATGTGGGCGCGAATGAAGAACGAGCTGTTTTACAGTCGTGGCATTAATTAGCTCCCGCGCCGGGGGCTAAAGTCGCTTTTTCTTGAGTTCGGCATGATTTCCTGCGGTTTTAATCTTCATAAGTTACATCTGAAAAGAATGGCTTTCAGGTCTGCTGCCTGATTCAATATTTATTACATTTTGTGCATGGCATTTCCCTGCCGGCTTGTTTGTCATACGCTTTTTTCGGTTCATTATTCTTTTTTGTAGTATCAGCAAGCCCGAGCTTCCATAGGATGGTTGCTCGGGCTTGGGTGTTGAGTTATTTTACAGAGTCTCACATCTTGTTGAAAAAGTATCATTTGCCCGCGGCGCAGGAGCTAATTAATGCCATGACTGCAAATCAGCAGCAGGAAGATTGCTTCCCCAGTACGAATACTTTGACCGCTTCGGGATATGTTTTTTCCATATACTTTAATAAATTCTCAACTGTTTCTACAACAGAACAGGATTTCCATACAGGTGTGTCAGGATTATTATAGTAGAAGAAGTTGAACACACCATTCAGCATGCCTCTGTCATGCATCCATTTAAGCGTATGTAAGGCTGCTTCGGCAGAATACAGATCAACATAATCGCCGCCTTTTTTCATGAACGGTTCCATGCAGCGTGTTTCAAATATCATTCTGTACAGCACCCACGACAGATCGCTTACGGTGATCTCGCTGTCTTCATCAAATTCGTAGTAGCACATCAGTTTTTCGCCGAGCTCCTGAGAAAGCTCTTTCGGCATTACCTCGCCCTTGTGTTCCAGTGCATAACTCATACCAGCAAGGAACCGGAATATATATTCAGTGCTTGTTTCATCGGATTCATCCGAATCAACTTCGGGGTCGAGACCATTTTCAAGCATTGTCAGGTATTCTGTCTTTAATCTGTATTCTTCGGTGTTTTCCAGCCAGTCTCTCATGTAAACGGAAGGCTTCAGGTAAGGCTCAAGAGACCTGTAAAGTGTGTCCGACCACTCCGTGCTTTTAAGGTTCACGTAAAGCTTCTTGTTGCCGCTAGTGGATTTTTCTCCGCCGCCGATGTCCATGCATAGTTTGTGGATCCTTTTCAGATCTTCACTTTCAGCGTCCAGCTTTGACTCCACGTCAAGAATGAGCTGCTGGAGGCTTACGCCTTCGACCGAAACAGGAATGATCTTCTTATCAAACTTCAATGCGGTTTCGATCTCTTTACGGCAGGGAATACTGTTGATATAGCTGTGGCTGTAAAAAGCAAGAACGCAGTTGCAGCCCTCAATTGCAGGCATTGCTCTTTCGCTGTCCCACCTGTCTCCGGCCAGCATTTCTCCATCCCACCAGATGTTGTAAACCTGCTGAATCTGTTCTAGCGTCTTAAGCACGATCTCATCTCTGTGCGAGTAGGAAACAAAAGCATAGGGTGCGCCTTCATGAAACATAGATTTTAAAGCAGCCATATAATTACTCCTTTTCTGTTTTGAACATTTATTGCCTTATGCAAGGCGTTTAATCTATTTTATTATATCACATAAATACACGTATTGCAATATGTTTTTTAATAAAAAGAAAAAAGCCAAAAGAAATTAAAAGGTGATGTTGTATAATAAAACTTGACACCACACGCTCAAAATAATATGCTAAAATCAGGAGGGTGAAGGACATATCAGAAGCAAAGAAATACGACAGGAGCTACATGGAGCAGTCAGTAAAGCCGGTGCTGGAAATAGGGTTAAAGCGAACCGGCGAGGGGCTGAAGATAGCGTACGGAACGCTGTACGGGTGGGTGCAGGCGGCAAAGAACGGTATCTATACCGACACAACGAAAACAAAGAAGTCCCAGAGAACGCAGAAGTACCCGCAGTACGTTATGGATATGCTGTGGGAGCTGAGAAAGGAACAGGACGAACAGTGTGCCGGAATTGGCGATAAGTGGCAGGACTACGACCATCTGTTCATCAAGTGGGACGGAAGCCCTATGAACAACCAGACTCCTTACGGCTGGCTGAAAGAGTTCTGTGAGAAGAACGATATGCCTTTCTACGGTATTCACAGTTTCCGTCATTTCGCAGCTTCGGCTCTGATCTCGTCGGGTCTTGATGTGGTAACAGTATCGGGGACGTTAGGGCATTGCAATTCGGGAACGACTTTGAACGTCTATGCTCATATGTTCCAGACCGCACAGGCGAGAGTGGCTCAGGCGATGGACGGAGCGTTCAGTTTTCTTCCGCAGGATAGCACAAGATAAAACAAGAATGTCCGCTACAAAAACGCAATAGCGGACAAGTAGCGGACAAAGCCTATTTTCACTATAAAAGAAAAACTCGGAAACAACGTATTTACGCTGTTTCCGAGCATATGGTTTGGTGACCCGTACGGGAATCGAACCCATGATTCCGCCGTGAAAGGGCGATGTCTTAACCGCTTGACCAACGGGCCGTAGAAATGGTAGCGGCAGTCGGATTTGAACCAACGACACCCTGGGTATGAACCAAGTGCTCTAGCCAACTGAGCTATACCGCCATATCTTTCTGTTTTTGTCACTCTGTATCAGCGACTTTTATATTATATCACAGCGCTTTGCGTTTGTCAACACTTTTTTAAAATTTTTTTCGATTTTTTTCGTTCTTCAAAAACGCTGTGATATTTTATATAAAAATCCTTAAATCAGACCTCTGCGTACTGCTTTCTGCCGGTTTCAAAAATGTTACCGCCGACAGCGTCGATTGCAACGATAAGAGGGAATTTATCGAAAGTCAGCTTTTTCACACTTTCACAGCCCAGATCCTCAAAGGCTATTACCTCACACTCGGTTATGCACTGACAGGCGAGTGCGCCTGCACCGCCTATGGCACAGAAGTATACCGCACCGTTGCGTTTTATGGCGTCTACTACGGCAGGCTTGCGTTCTCCCTTTCCTATCATTGCGGATAACCCCATATCGAGCAGCAGGGGAGCGTAGGGGTCCATTCTGCCCGATGTTGTAGGACCGCATGAGCCTATTGCCATTCCTTCTTTAGTGCCGGTCGGGCCTGCGTAGTAAATAGCCGCACCGTCTATTTCAAAGGGCAGTTCTCCGCCTTCGTCAATAAGCTGTTTTATACGCTTGTGTGCGGCGTCACGGGAGGTGTATACAGTACCGCTCAGTTCTATCTTGTCGCCGGCTCTTAGCGTTTTTGCCTTTTCTTTAAGTTCGCTTGTGTTAAGTTCCAAGTTTATACTCCTGTTCGCATTGAATTTATTATGCCGGAAAGCATACACTTTCCGGCATATGATATTTACTTTTGATTAAAGGTCGAAGAATCCCATGTTATCCGAGCTCATCTCGTCGTCGTCATCGTCATTGTCGTTAAGACCTTCCATCATCTTGAGATCCCACGAAGGATCGTACTGTGCCGTGTTGGTGGTCATATTGTCATTAATTCCGCCGAGCATGGATGAATAATCGGACATATCAATCTTTTCTTCCTTAGCGGAAGCTGCGGGAGCGGTAGGATCGTCAAACGAGGAAGTCATTCCGTCATCGTCAGACGGTTTAGATGAGGGCGGAGGAGTAATCGTCATGCCGTTCATCTGTGCTTCGAGATCCTTCCAGGGATCGTTCACCTTTTCTTCCTTGCCGGCAACACCCATTGAACGACTTTCATTCAGCTTTTCTTTCGGTTTGTCACCGTTGCGGTCGGAAGTACGTTCGGTCTTAGCTGCGGGAGCAGGCTCATCTGCAAGAAGGTCGCTGAAATCATCGGCTACGGGAGCAGGCTCTGCCTTAGCTGCGGGAGCAGGAGCAGGCTCTTCTGCGAGCAGGTCGCTGAAATCATCGGCTACAGGAGCAGGTTCTGCCTTAGCTGTGGGAGCAGGGGCAGGCTCTTCTGCGAGAAGGTCGCTGAAATCATCCGCAACAGGAGCAGTATCGGCTTTGGGAGCAGATGCTACAACAGGCTCCTCTGCAAGCAAATCGGCTATATCATCTGCCGCAGGAGTTTCCTCAACGAGCAGATCGCCGGTATCTACGTTATCCGCAGAAATGTCATCGTCACCCGAAACTATCTCAAATGAGCTGAGCAGACCGTTGTTGTCTGTCAGCATATCGTCGTCATCGTCATTGTCCGTCTGAGCCGGCATATCCAGCTTAAGCTCGAAGTTGTACGGCTCGATCTCCATAGGAGCGTAGGCGTCAAGCTCGCTCTCGTCAAGTCCGCCGATATTTTCAAGCTCGCTTTTTGCATTGATAAGTTCCTCATCATCGGACAGCTTCTCTTCGGGAACGTCAGCCGTGTTATCGGTGGCTGTTTCTGCCTGTGAGGCTTCTTCAACAGCCTTAGCGAGTACATCGTTTACAGCCTTTGTATCTTCAACAGCCTTTGCAACCGCATCGTTTACGGCATTTGCTCCGGCAAGTGCCTTTTCAACGGCTTCATTTACTGAGGCGGTTATGCCGGCAAGAACAGCCTGAATATCTATTGCGGGAGCAACCGCCGCACCTGATGTAACTCCATTTGCGAATGTGTCCGCCTTTTCAAGCACAGACTGCTTGTAATCGTATGTTTTCTTTACCGTATCGGCAAAATATGCTTTTGCGGCTGTGATAATCTCGTTTGCTTTGCTCTGGGCGTCATTTATTACAGCGTTTGCATCGGCATTTGCTTTTGCGGAAATTTCTGCAAGCTGAGCGGGGTCAATCGTTCCGCCGCTGTGCTTTGCTTTATCTATTTTTGCTGCCGCCTGTTTTTTGAATTCTGCGAATTCTTCTGTCAGGGCAGAGTATTTGTCCTGCATAACGTGCAGTTCTTTTTCGGTCTGAGCCAGCTTGCGTCTTTCGTCAAGAACCTGCTTTCTGCTTTCAAGGATCTGTGCGTCAAGTTCAGCCTTTTTCTTTTCAAGCTCTGCTGTAAGCTCATTGTTCTGACCTTCATTCGTCTGTTGTTTTTCTTCGAGTGCTCTTTTCAGCTCTTCATTTTCTTCCTTAAGGGCTTTACGCTCTTTGTTGTGCTGTACTATGTATGCCATTACTTCGGCTTTGTCGAAGCCGAGCGGAGAGGTTTTGAATTCGCCGTTTGTAGATGGCGCCTTTTTCTGTTCTGCCATTATTGTACCCCCTGAAAAATCTGGTTATTGTTATTATACCAAAAATTATTCATTAATTCAATAGCGAATTGTAAAGTTTTATCAATTACCCAAAAATGAGAGCCGCTATTGGTGATTTTAACGAAAATTCGCTATCGGCTATTGTATTTTATTGAACGGTAGTGTATAATAGTATAACAACCTTAAAATAATTTCGGTTTTTAAAAGATATTAACGAAAGGACTGATATTGATGATCGACAAAACTATGCCGTTTTCGCTCAAGGATGAAAGAGAAAACGAGATGAAGGAAATACTGACAACGGTTTACGGTGCGCTCAAGGAGAAGGGCTATAATCCTATAAATCAGCTCGTCGGCTATATTCTGTCCGAAGACCCTACCTATATAACTACATATAACAACGCACGTAGCCTGATCCGTCATATTGATCGTGACGAACTTTTACAGGCAATGGTCAAGAATTATCTCGGCAGTTGATGAAAGCCGCCATTTATTTCAATGAATTACAACCGCTCCTTTACGGATACTATATCTGTAAAGGAGTGATTTTTTTGCACAGAAAAATATCTGCCGCAGTATTTACGGTATTGACGGCAATGTTCATGTGTGGATGCACGTCCGACAAGAATACTGTCGGACAAAGCGCCGGACATAATGACAGAGGAGGTGTAACGCCTGCAGAAACGGCTTTTCTGACGGACGGAAAAGAGAAGGTCTGCTACGGTCAGGGCTATGAAACCGATATTGACAATCGTCCTGTAGGAGCTGTACAGGCACAGGAAAAATACGGGTCATACGGCGGAAGATTCATATTCGGCAAAGACGACAAGACAATCCGCCTGACGTTTGACGAGGGCTATGAAAACGGCTGTACCGGAAAAATACTGGATATTCTGAAGGAAAAGAAGGTTACGGCCACGTTCTATGTGACGCTTGATTACGTAAAAAGCAGTCCTGAGCTTGTACAGCGTATGATAAACGAGGGTCACGAGGTCGGAAATCACAGCTGTACCCACCCGTCACTGCCGGATATAAGCGATGATATGGTGTTTGAAGAAATCCACGGACTTGAAACTTATATTTCCGATAATTTCGGCGGATACAAAACCGTTACGATGCGTCCCCCCAGAGGAGAATTTTCGGTCAGAACATTACGCATTGCCAAAAATATGGGTTATGATACTGTGCTGTGGTCCTTTGCGTACAACGACTGGAATACGGACGCTCAGCCCGACAGGGACACGGCGTACAGGCGAATAACGTCCGCAACGCACAACGGGGCTGTATATCTTCTCCATGCGGTATCCGAAACAAATACGGCGATACTGCCCGATGTCATCGACTACTGGCTTGATAACGGATATACGGTAAAAAGCATTTCGGGATAAAAAAAGAGCATCGGCACATAATAATGCAAGCCGATGCTTTTGTATCACCGCAATTAACACAAAAAAAGAAAACGCTCCCGCAGGAGCGTTACGTTAAATCGTTATTCTCAGGAAACAGCGTTTAACTTCTTAGCAAGCTGAGATTTCTTTCTAGCTGCAGCATTCTTGTGGATAATACCCTTTGCTGCTGCCTTATCAACTGCTTTAACTGCAACCTTAACGTTGTCAGCGTTAGTATCAGCGTCAACCTTCTTCAGAATAGTCTTAAGAGCGGTCTTGTCAGCCTTATTGCGAGCCTGCTTTGTAGCAGATACTAAAACTCTCTTCTTGGCAGATTTAATGTTAGGCACTTACGGCACCTCCTTTATACAGATCTACATATAATCATAGTTATATTTCACAATACGCTTTATTATAGCACGTCCAAAACGAAAATGCAATACTTTTTTACGATTTTTTTGAAAAAATTCTTCGGGAGGAAATTTTATGCAGCTTACGGGAAGAACAGATATGGCGGCGGAGTTTGTAAAGGGCAAAAACGGAATAAGATGTGAAAGCTATGAGCTTTACGGAGAAAAGATAACCGAAATAATCGTTTCCGAAAAGGAAACCGCTCTTTTTAACCGCCCCTGCGGAAGATATTTTACCGTTGACAGTACGGACGTTCCTTATGCGGACGGTCAGATCCATGCGCTGTGTACGGTGCTTAACAAGCTCCTTCCGGAAGGAAAATGTCTTGTCACGGGGCTTGGAAACCCGTCTGTAGCGTCAGACAGTCTCGGCTGGAGAGCGGCAGGCAGGGTACTTGCGACCTCACATTTTATAGAAAGTATGCACAATGCGGACGGAATAGGGAATGTGTCGGTAATAAGGACGGATGTTTCGGCAAATTCCGGTATAGACAGCGTCTTTCACGCAATATTCTGTGCGGAGAAGATAAAAGCGGACTATATTGTAGCGATAGACAGCCTTGCGTGCAGTGAGCCGGAGCGTCTTTGCAGGAGCATACAGGTCACGGATACCGGCATAACGCCGGGCAGTACCGCAGGCAACAGGAACCGTCTTGACAGAGCGGCGGCAGGCATACCGGTAATCGCTGTAGGCGTTCCCACCACTATGGAGTATGAAAGCGATAACGACAGATTTTTTGTGACAAGATATGATATAGATGCCGAGATAAGCAGGTACGCACATATAATATCCTGTGCGCTGAACCGCAGTCTGTGTCCGTCACTGTCATACAGCGACATATCAATGCTGATGAATTATTCCTGAATATTTGCGGAAAATGAATCATAAGCTGTAACAAGAAAAATCCAACCGTGAAAACACTTGGCGAAAGGAAAGGCTTATGAGAGGTAATAAAAACAAAGGTATTGTAAAGGTTCTTGGCATTGGGCTTACGGCGGCGGTATTATCGTTTACCCTGACGGGCGTAGCTGAAAACGCCGTAACCGGAGCGGTAAGCGGCAAAAGCGTTTCAGACGGACTAAGACAGCTTACCGCACTGAGCGTTATGCTTGCTGTTCCTGTAAACGAATTTGACGGCAGGGATGAAGATGCGGTTTCATCCGAGCCTTGCACAGAGAAACCGGACAATGAAACAAAGACTGAAAAGCAGGAGCAGAAAGCGCCTGCGAACGATAATCCGTCAAGCAGTACGCAGGATATTTCCGGTGAAACGCTGGTGCCGGTCGACGCTCCTGCCGATGTAAAAACACGGCTGATTTCCGTCAACATAAGAAAGGACAAGGACGATCTTACGCAGTATACGGCAAAGGACGGTACGGTCAAGGAAAAGCACTACGGGAAGATCGGCGGTGACAATGTAATAGACCTCGAAAACGGTCAGATAAGAAACTGCACCAAGCTGCCGTCGGAACTTATAGGTGCTGAGGCTGAGAAAAAGCCTTCTGTCACGCTGTCGGACAGCAACGAACCTCAGGTGCTTATAATACATACGCATACGACCGAAAGCTACGAACGTGACAGTGACGGATATTACGATACCGATTATGACGGCAGATCGCTTTGCCCTGCAAACAGTGTTGTGGGAGTAGGGGCGGTGCTTGCGCAGACGCTTGCTGATAACGGAATAAGCACGCTGCACGACGGAACGGTCTTTGACGATCCCGTTTACAACTACTCTTATTCAAGAAGCAGGGAACGAACAGAGGAACTGCTGAAAGAGTATCCGTCAATAAAAATAGTGCTGGACATTCACCGTGACGGAATAGCGGACGGAGATGTGAGAATAGCTCCCGTTGCAGAAATCAACGGCAGAAAAGCGGCGCAGATAATGATAATATGCGGATGTGACGACGGCACGGATATATTGCCGGATTATATGGATAACCTCCGCTTTGCGTCATATTTGCAAAATGCGATAGAAAAAGATAACAAAGGCATAACACGGCCTATGCTTTTCGATTATCGGTTTTATAATCAGGATCTGGCTGAGGCTTCACTGGTTATAGAATTCGGAGCGTTGGCAAATGATATTGAGCAGGTTCGATACTCAGCCGAACTTGCCGGCAGGAGCATTGCAAATTTGCTGAAAAATTATGAACAATAAAAAAGCATACTGCCGTAAAAAGCGTATCGGAAAGATTATGATAAGAATCGGAACACAAGCGTTATAAACAGATAAACCGCCCGGGCATTAAATCCGGGCGGTTACTTTTATGGAGCTTGTGACGGGACTCGAACCTGCGACCTGCTCATTACGAATGAGCTGCACTACCAACTGTGCTACACAAGCATATTTATTCTGATATTCTGATATATTTACACACATTTTCCGTTTTCCGAAAGCGTCCGCTTCACAAGTCAAAACATTGCATAATGCACAATAAACACTTGAAAAGAGCGAGGCGATGTGGTAAAATATATATGGTCATATTTCGGAATACAGTTCCAAAATGACTATATTATTATATCGTATTTTTGATTTGTTGTCAATAGCTTTTTTGACGGAAACGAGGAAAATTTGATAAAAAAAACATCTGTGGCAAGGTGTATCGGTGTAGTTATCGGCGTACTGCTTATTGTTTTTGCAGTATTTCTCGTAGTTACATCAATGCTGTTTTCATTCGGCGGCTCTGCTGCGCCGGATATTTTCGGATATAATGTTTACATAGTGCGTGACAACGATTTCTATCAGCTTAAGGCAGGCACAGCCGCTATAGCGCAGAAGGTGTGGCCCGACGAGGTAAACAACGGAGAGCTTATAATATATAATCGGTATGAAAACGGCGGAGCACAGCTTGCGAAGGTAAATTCCTCCACGCTTAAGGAAGGCGTTATGAGCTTTGATGTTGAAACTCAAGGCGGAGAAAATATCACAATATCACAAAGCCAGCTTGTTGCAAGAGTTAACTATTGCAGTGATTTCTGGGGTGCTGTTATCGGTTTTGCAATGTCGCCGTTTGGCGTTATGGCTATCGCCATACTGCCGTGTATCGCAATAGTAGCATTTGAGATAGTGAAGTTCATTATGTCAAAGCGTCCGGTACCGCAGGTGGAAACGGTCAAGTTGCAGGAAGAAGCTCCTGTGTATGTTCCTCCTGAAAGCGAGGAACACAAGCTGCCAAAAGCAAGCAAGGCCGATGCGAAAAAGGTCGCTATGCCGTCTTTATCCGATAACGTAAAAGTGCCGCATAATCGTGTCCCCGACAGCTCTCACGGTAAAACGGATGATTTCACGGAGCATCTGCGCAGTAAAAAGAATATAGCGGCAAGTGCCGATAACATAAAAGACCGAGCGGATTTTTCCGCCGGAGCAAGAAAAAGGATGGAATCGGACAGAGCAGAGCAGCAAAAGGAAAAGAAAACTGAAGCCGGAAATGTTAAAAACGAAAAAGCCTTGCCCGAAATGACGGAAAAAACGGGTACGGCTGAAGTAACGCACGGCGGCTCCGAGCCTGATATATCGCTTGTATTCAGAGATGACGAGGACAAGAGATATGATATAGATGATATTCTTGCCGATATAGAAAAACGGCATCATTGACGGGCAGAAAACAGAAAGAAAAGTAAGAACGAAAGAGAGCACTAACAATGAATAAAAAATCAGATACTGTGAATTCAGAGCTTCGTGACAAGCTGTTCATAGTATTGGCATTAACCGGCTGTATATCGAATATAGCGGGATTTACCGCAAATGCGGTGATATTCGGATTTACCCCGCAGACCTTCTTCTGTGCGGCTTGCGCACTTGTAATTATAGTATCGTCACTGGTCGGTTTCTTTACCGGAAGGACCTATGTCGCTACGTTTATAATACTTCTTGTGCTTGGGTTTGTCGAGTTTCCGATGTTGTATATTTCATACGGCGCAAGCACGGCAGTGTATATGCTTGTTGCGGAAATCGGTATTATTACTTTTATGAAGCCGGTGCACAGAGTTATAATGGGAGCGGCGGTGTTCATTGCAGATATAGCCGCATTTATTGTCAGAAGCAAATTTCCTCAGCTGAATATGGTTAATGATAATAAGGAGCTTGACACGCTGTTTTCATTTATAATAGCGTTTATAGGCATAATGGTTGCGGTCGCAATAGTGATAGTACAATTTGAACGTCAGGCAAAACAGCTCAGCAAAATGGGCGAGGAGCTTACGCTTGCTGTAAATACCGATCCGCTGACTGAGATAAGAAACCGCCGTTATCTTATAGAATATCTTGAAAATCAGCTTTCGCAGGACGAGAAAAAGAAACACTGTGCGGCGCTTATTGACCTCGATCTGTTCAAGTCGGTAAACGATACATACGGACACGTTTTCGGTGATAATGTGCTTAAGCATTTTGCAAATGCGGTCAAAACGAATATCGGGGAAAATGACCTTATAGCACGATTCGGCGGAGAGGAATTCATGATTCTCTTTGATACGGATAATATCGAAACTGTTATGACGGTTATGAAGCGGATACGCAAAAGCTATTCGGAGTTTTCCGAGAAAGAAAAAGGAAAAGAATTTACTTTCAGTGCAGGCGTGGCTGTGTACGGAAGCAGTAATTCGATAACCGAGATATTCACAACTGCCGACAAGCGACTTTATAAGGCTAAGGCGGCAGGAAGAAATAAGATAATGATAGATTGAGAACTTTGGTACCCTACCGTTTTATGACGGCAGGGTATTTTATATTTAGTGAAGTGCGTGAGGCTGAATATATGCCTGAAAAAATAACAGGAAAATATTAACATGATATTTTCAAAAAAGATTAATTATATATTGATTTTAAGATTTGATAAGACTATATTGCTATTTTGACTTGACAAAGCATCAAGAAAATTGTATTATAAATTCAGCACATTAAATTGTTACTATATAAAAATAAATGGGAGATATTATGACAGTACCGCTGATAGTAGAAATAATTTTCAGGTTCATACCATCTGCTTTGCTTGTGTTCGGATTTATCGAAATCAATCTTACAGCTAAGTATAACAAGTATATTCAGTTTATCGCAATAAATACGGTGTATTTGTTTGCGGGTCTGTTTGGGCAATATATGAGAGAAAAGTACAAGCTTGAATTTTTCGATTTTGTGCTTGCAGTAGCACTGGTTCTTATTTACAGTATATTTTTTCATACCGATGCGGTCGGATACCGTATTTTCATAGGAACGCTGGTCTACCTTTCGCTGATTATATTTGATACCATCACAACTGCTGTAATATTTGTCATATTTCCGGAATTTTCGTTTGACATCGGACACTTAACATATCCCGCACTGCTTTTTGCGGATATTGATCTGATTATATACGGCATTCTGATGTATTTTGAACATTGTATTATCAAAAGAATACATGACAGAAAATCTATCAACAAGCGTGCAGTGATTTTTATGTTTTTTCCGGAAAGTCAGGTGTTGATTTTATGTGTGATAATGAAGCTGATTATGGCTAACACCGATAATGCAACACCGGAAATTATGTATTTCACACTGATTTGCGTTGTAATCTGCGTAATAAGCGACATTCTCTGCTATCGTGGTCTTATCCAGAATTCACAGCTGTACGAAACGAAAATGAGAAACGAACAGCTTGAGTACGAGCGTAGCACGCAGTACCGCTATTATGAAAAAATCAACGAGCTTCAGCACGAGATAATGAAGTACCGCCACGATTTCAACAATGTTCTCACGACGGCGATGAACCTGTACACCTATCCCGATACAGCCGAAAAGGGAAAGGAAATGC
>OGXI01001627.1_pt1 | contig 18354 bp, 17 predicted proteins | sample 1576221 | NCBI WGS metagenome assembly OGXI01 (sample SAMEA3541523, study PRJEB24748) | human gut metagenome | biome: human gut; feature: human-associated habitat; material: faeces | place: China | collected 2012
TCTTGTAGCCGTTGAGGTGCAGGATCGGCAGCACGATACCGTCGGTGCGCGGGTTGATGAGCTTGTTAGACTGCCAGCCGGTGGCCAGCGGGCCGGTCTCAGCTTCGCCGTCGCCGACGATGGCCGGGACGAACAGGCTCGGGTTGTTCATCACAGCGCCGTAGGCGTGGGACAGGGCGTAACCCAGCTCGCCGCCTTCGTGGATGGAGCCCGGGGTCTCCGGAGCGTAGTGGGACGGGATGCCACCCGGGTAGGAGAACTGGCGGAAGAACTTCTGCAGGCCAGCCTCATCCTTGGTGATGTTCGGGAAGTACTCGGTGTAGGTGCCGTCCAGGTAGGACTGAGCGGTACCAGCCGGGCCGCCGTGGCCCGGGCCCATGATGATCACAGTGTTCTGCTGGTGATCAGCAATGAGACGGTTGATGTGGCCGATGAGGAAGTTCAGGCCCGGGGTGGTGCCCCAGTGACCGACCAGACGGTGCTTGACGTCTTCGCGGGTGAAAGGCTCCTTCATCAGCGGGTTGCTACGCAGATAGATCTGGCCGATGGAGAGGTAGTTGGCTGCGCGCCAGTACTTATCCACGCCTTCGATAGCTTCCTCGGAAACCGGAGCGTTCAGCTTCTTCCAAGGGGTGCCAATAACAGGACTCGTCATGTGTACTCCTGTACTCCTGCACTGTGATGTGCGATTGTTTATTTCCTTAGGTCATGAGCCATGCCTAAAACCTTGCGGTTACGCGGTATGCCTCATTTCCAGTCACTTGCACATATTACGAGCGCGGTTCGACTTTTTGCTGTTTTTTTGCGACTGTGTGTTCAATTGTTATTTTTCTGTACGCAAATGTGTGCTTTTATCGGGATTTTTGTGCGTACTTCACACTCTATCAAAAAGATTGAAAAACGGCTCAAAATCAACGTTTTTAGTCGGTTAACACATGTTTCCCACGTTCGTTTCCCTAGATACACACGCGGCGTGTTGAGTAGGTGGGAGTAAGCAATTGTGAGATTCGTTCATTCTCCGTTCACGTGTTTCCAATGTCTCCTTGCAACGTCACAATAGAGCAGTTAGTATTGTTCGTTTCTTGATACCTCATATTAAAGGGAGAGTGTTATGGCTGCAGGTCCTGTGCTCGTTGTCGATTTCGGAGCCCAGTACGCCCAGCTGATCGCACGTCGCGTGCGTGAGGCCAATGTTTATTCGGAGCTCGTGCCGCATTCCATGCCGGTCGATGAGATGCTGGCCAAGGATCCGCAGGCCATCATCCTGTCCGGTGGCCCCGCTTCCGTGTTCGAACCGGGCGCTCCGCGCGTCGACAAGAAGCTGTTCGACGCGGGCGTTCCGGTGCTCGGCATCTGCTACGGCTTCCAAGCCATGGCATACGCGTTGGGCGCGGATGTCGACAAGGCCGCCCTGGGCGAATACGGCAAAACGGAAACCACCATCGACAAGGCGGAGGGTCTGCTCGACGGCTCTCCCGCAGAGCAAAGCACGTGGATGAGCCATGGCGTGGCCGTCAAGACCGCGCCGGAAGGCTTCGAAGTGCTCGCCCACACCGAAGGCGCACCGGTCGCCGCCATGCAGGACGAGTCCCGCAAACTGTACGGCGTGCAGTGGCATCCGGAAGTCAAGCACACTCCGATGGGCCAGAAGCTCATCGAGAACTTCCTGCACAAGTGCGCCGGCCTCGGCGATAACTGGAACGCGTCCAACATCATCGAGGACCAGGTCAAGAAAATCCGCGAGAAGGTCGGCGACGCCCAGGTGATTTGCGGCCTGTCCGGCGGCGTCGACTCCGCCGTCGCGGCGGCTCTGGTGCATAAGGCCATCGGCGAGCAGCTCACCTGCGTGTTCGTGGACCACGGTCTGCTGCGCAAGGGCGAGGCCGAGCAGGTCAAGCATGATTTCGTCGAGGCCACCGGCATCAAGCTCATCGCCGTGGACGCCTCCGAAGACTTCCTCACCGCATTGAAGGGCGTGAGCGAGCCGGAGAAGAAGCGCAAGATCATCGGAGAGAAGTTCATCCGCACTTTTGAGAAGGCGCAGCGTCAGGTCATCGAAGAGGCCGGTGCCTCCGGCAAGGAAGTCAAATTCCTCGTGCAGGGCACGCTGTATCCGGACGTCGTAGAGTCCGGCGGCGGCGATGGCGCGGCCAACATCAAATCGCACCACAATGTGGGCGGCCTGCCGAAGGACATCAAATTCCAGCTCATCGAGCCGCTGCGCACCCTGTTCAAGGATGAGGTGCGCGCCATTGGCACCGAACTCGGTCTGCCGGATGAGATTGTCTGGCGTCAGCCATTCCCGGGTCCGGGTCTCGGCATCCGCATCATCGGCGAAATCACCAAGGAACGTCTTGACCTGTTGCGCGAAGCTGATGCCATCGCACGTGAGGAGCTTTCCAAGGCCGGCCTCGACCGCGACATCTGGCAGTGCCCGGTCGTGCTGCTTGCCGACGTGCATTCCGTGGGCGTGCAGGGTGACGAACGCACCTACGGCTCGCCGATCGTGTTGCGTCCGGTGTCGTCCGAAGACGCCATGACCGCCGACTGGTCGCGTATCCCGTACGACGTGCTCGCCACCATCTCGACGCGTATTACCAACGAATGCCGTCAGATCAACCGCGTGGTGCTTGACTGCACTTCCAAGCCGCCGGCAACCATCGAATGGGAGTGAGCCCGCAGGCTTGACGCATAGCGGAAGGGGCTTTCCACAAACTATTCTTGTGGAAAGCCCCTTCCGCTATGTTACGGAAACAAGTCCGCTCTCGTCAGACGGACCGAACGTCCCCCGACGTCACTTTTGCATATCCGTCAAACAAGCATGTCATTCCACAGATCCACGAAATTCGGTAGGGTTTTCGCCGTCGTGGCGACGTTCTTCACTTGGATGCCTTTGATGCGTAGGCCAAGCATCGCCGCGAATGTGGCCATACGATGATCGGCATAAGTCTCCATCACGGATGGTCTAAGACGATTCGCCGACACAGGGGTTATCTCCAATCCATCGGGCAGTTCGTGGGCAGCTCCCCCAACGCGCGTAATCTCGTTGGCCAAAGCCTCCAGACGGTTCGTCTCATGCCCTCGTAAATGACCGATGCCGATCATGCGGGTAGGCTTGTCCGCAAAAACCAGAATCGCTGCAAGCGACGGCGCGATCTCACCTGCCGCCGTCAAGTCGAAATCACCTAGGCCGCTGACATGACCGTTGCCGGTCACTTCGCAGTACCGGACGTCGTCAATCACCGGGAAGCTGATCTCGGCTCCCATACGTTCCAAATATCCCGGAAGCATGCCTCCGGGTTGCGTAGTGGATTCCGGCCAATGAGGTACGCGCACGGTTCCTCCGGCGATGAGCGCTGCGCCAAGGAACGGGGCGGCATTCGACAGGTCAGGTTCGACCGTCACAGTTTCGGGCAACTGCACGGCTCCCGGCTGCACGGTCCACACGCGAGCGTGTTCGTCTGCGTTGACACGCACGCCGGAACCATGCAGATCGGCCACGGTCATGCGAATATGCGGCAAACTCGGCGTCTTCTCCCCCGTGTGATGCAGTTCCAAACCGCCTGGCACTCGAGAGCCGATGAGCAATAGTCCTGAAATGAACTGCGAGGATCCCGAAGAATCAATGCTGACCATGCTCGGCTCAGCGCACTGGCTCACCGTTTGAGGTGGAGTGATTGTAAATGGCAGTCGACCTTCCTCGCCGTGGTATTCGATACATGCCCCCAACTGTTCAAGACCGTCCAACACCGGCTTCATCGGACGCGCGTACGCCTGCTCGTCACCGTCGAAAGCCACAGGACCGTCCGCGAACATGGCAAGACCGGGCACAAAGCGCATCACCGTTCCCGCAAGACCGCAGAACACCTTCGTACCACCGTGGAACCGGCCGTCGGACGGCGGCACCACTGTAACCGTGGTGTCAACCTGCTCGTCGATTTCGCAGCGCACTCCCAACGCGCGCAACGCGTCCATCATCAACTCGGTGTCACGTGAACGCAATAGACCGACCAATCGCACGGGTCGATGTCCGAGCGCCGCGAGAATGAGATAACGGTTCGACAGTGATTTGCTGCCCGGTACCACCACAGTGGCGTTCAACGGTTTGCCGGCATACGGTGCCGGCCACAGGTTCTCATGAAGTGCTTCCATATGGTTCATGGTAACCAAACCATGTGGAAAACGCCGCGCCCGTCTCGCATAGGTCGTCTTCCTGGCATGTTCCACAAATACATTCCTTTTTCATAAGACAACGCAATGTAATACGATGCTGTCATGGAGCATTTCATTTCACGTTGGTTGGTTTTGACCATTGCGGCCGGGGTCATGGTCACACTGCTTCCCGGCATGCACGCCGTTGGCGAACCACCCATTCTCGGCATCGGCGCGTTCGCGTTGTTCCTTGCGTTGATCAACGCGTCGATCAAACCGATCGTGCACACCATCGCATTGCCATTTTCGATTCTCTCGTTCGGACTAATCGCGTTAATCATCAACTGGCTGTTCATGGAGCTTGCGTCTTGGCTGGCCATAAGCCTGTTCGACGTGGGAGTAACCATCGATGGATTCTGGTGGTCCGTAATCGGATCGCTGATTATGGCCATCGTCTCCGGCATTGTCGGCACCGTCATTCAGGACTGATGCGATCGCGTATATAACTAAATGTCCTCCGCAATCTATCCGATTGCGGAGGACATTACTTTCGTTGTCGGGCTGACAGGATTTGAACCTGCGACATTCTGCTATATTCGGGCATGGCATGACTGAGCGTAGCCGGGTGTGAGCATTGTCAAGAACGTTGAAATTCCAACGTTCTTAACAATACGATACGCAGTGGTTCGCTTTGTTGAAATTAACTGTTCGCAACTGTCATCGTGTCGATATCGTGTCGATGTGGTCGAACCGCGCAGCCTTCCATCGGAAAATGAAAAAGGCCCCTCCCCCAGCATAGAAGCTGAGAGAGGGGCGAGTGCGAGTCTCACGTCAGAAAATTAATCACTGGCCGTCCTCGTCGGCCTTGGCCGCCGTGAGCTGGCTCACGCCGATGAGCGCGCCGACGAACAAACCGATCGCGTTGATGGTCGTAACGAGTTCGCCGCAGTGCGGCAGTCCCCATTGCGGGCCGACCGCTCCGACGAGCCATGCGACGGCCGGCAAAGCGATCAACGCGAGCCACTTGAGTATGTCGTATACCCTGCCCGGCAGCAGGTAATCGGATTGCGGGCTATTGGATTCATCCATTTTTCACCTCTTTAAACATTGCGGCAACCGTCTCCACAACGCTTAAAGTCGTGGAGACGGGAGTTTCAGCGCAGGTACTGTCCGGGATAGATAACGTATGGGCTGCGGATGCCATTGCGTGCGGCAGCCGACTGCCAGCCGGATCCGTAGATGCTCCAAAGGCTTTCGCCGGAACGGACCACATGGCCTCCGACCCCGCTCGAAGCGGTGGACACGGACGTGCCGCCATAGGTGACGATCTGTCCCGGATAAATCCTGTTGATGTCACCGCTCGGCACACGCCAGGCGGACACCGGCTGGAGTCCGGTCCTCGCGGCGATAGCACTCATGGTGTCGCCGGAACGGACCACGACGCTACGCGAACCCGTGGCGGCCGTTCCGCCGGAACCTCCGCCGAGGCGACTGTTGACGATCTGCATGACCGCCGCGTAATTGCCACCCAACGCCTGCCTGCGGGCCGGATCGTTGCCGAAGTCGCCGCGGATGGTGCGCGTGGCCAAAGCGTTCAGGTCGACCGCCGGAGCGGTCGTGGGCTGAGGTTTCGGCTTGACGTTCGGCAGATCCGCCGCGCCCTTGTCGTCAGGGTTCGCGTACTTGCGCCATGCCGTGCGGTCGCCGCGGAACTTGTTCAGGTCGAGGCGTCCTGACCAGCCGCTGAGACTGCCGTTGGACGTGTACTGCCTCATCACCTCGCCGCGCGCTCCGATGTTCCACGGGGCGGTCTGGTAGCCGGTGACGAGGTTCGTCGCGTACTGTGCGATCCAGATGCCGCAGTTCAGTTCGGTCTCCATGCCGGCGACCTGCCAGTAGCCGGAGTCCATCGTGTAGATGATGGGGTTCACGCCCGTCAGTCGCTTGACCTCGCGGGCCCACCTGCGTGGCCACTGCTTGTCGCCCCAGGCGGCGTTGTCCTGCGCCTCCCAGTCGAGGATCAGGACGCTCTTGTGCACGTATCCGCGCACATTGTCGACGAAGAACCGGGCTTCGGTCTCCGGGTTGCCTCCGCGCGCGTAATGGTAGACGCCGGTCTCCTTACCACTGTTGATGGCTCCGGCGAGTTGTCGGTTCGCGTCGGTGTTGACGCCGTTGGACAGGCAACCACCGTACACGCCGCCGGATCCCCATGTGGTGCCGACGATGACGAAATCTGCCGGCACGGTCGCGGTGTCGATGCCGCACTGCCAGTTCGAGATGTCGTATCCGTTCATATCGGCCATCGCGGCCGGCGCGACCGCCATGGATATGGCGACCGCGAGCGCGGTCAGTAGCTTGCGCCATTGTCGGCGTGGATTCATGCGCTTGTGTTTCGGCTTGCCTTTGTTGAGGATGTTCAATTCCTCTCCTTTCCTTTGTCCGTACCGTCCGCCTTGTACGGACGGTGTGGAAATCTTTTGAATCTTTCAATCTGTGTTCGCGATATGCGCGTCACGTATGTCTTGGATCATCGAGGTTCCGGTTCCATTGCCGCCCAGACCGTGGTAAGCGGCATATATTCGTTCCGCGCTTTGCTTCAACGGAATGCTCGCAACACCACCTGCATCGACCATCTGACGGTGCAGAGCCTCGAGTTTGCAGAACAACAGTTCCCTGACGCCCTCATGCAGTGGATCGTGACGTTGGTCGACCTTGCTCAGAATCCAGGTGACGAACACGCCGCTGCCTCCGCTGCCGATGATGGCGATAACGATTGCGACGATGGTTTCCTGGCTCATTGGGAATCCTTCCGAAAGGAAAATCCCACACGTGGCTACCGTTGGAAGCCGCGATAACCACGTGTGGGATTTTGGAGGTTGAAATGTTGTTGGGAACGTTTGTGAATGAGGTCTGGTGGCCCTCCTGCGGGAAGCTCCGCGAGTGCACGAGGGTGGGCTACGAGTCGGCCTACCGCTGCCACATCCAGCCGAAGTGGGGTGGTGTCGACATGGAGTCGATCACCGCGAACGACATCGAGGAGTGGCTCGGCTCGTTCAATCAGGCCGGCGCCGCGCGCAAGGCGTGGGCCGTGCTGCGGGCGATACTCCGACTCGCCTATCGCAAGGGAGTCACCGACAATGACGTGACACGTCGTGAAATCAGACTGCCGCACCTGCGGCGGTATGAGCCGCGCGTGCTCGACGCCAGACAGGTAAGACGGCTGCTCAAAGGCTTCTACGGTCACGCGTTGGAAGCCTGGTTATTGGTCTCCGTCTGCGCGGGACTGCGCCGATGCGAGTCCGTCGGCATTGAATGGGCCGACTTGGATTTACGCCGGGGAACCGTGACCGTCAAAAGGTCAGTGCAATGGGTCGCTGGACATGAAACGGTCACCGACCCGAAGACCGACCAGAGCCGACGGACGGTCGCACTACCACGGTTCGCAGTCAAACGGCTCGCGCAATTGCGCCACGGCAGAACCGGCAGGCTGGTCGGCGATCTGAACGCCAACCAGGTGGCAGCTCATTACACGTCATGGTGCCAACGCATGAAACTCCCCTGCGTGCCGCCAAGGAACCTCAGGCACACCTTCGGCACTCTGGCAATCGCTGCGGGAGCCGATATCTCAGTGGTCGCACGACAACTCGGTCACAGCGACATCAAGACAACCGCCCGCTACTATCTCCGCCCCGATTTGTCCGTGCTGAGAAGTCTGCAGCGGGCATGGGAAAGACTCATCATCGGAGCCGCGTAGCTTTCCGTAACCCTGCCGTTTGGGAAAAGCAATGGCAACGGAGGAATCTATCCAATCGGGAAAATACCCAATCCGAATGCGATTAAGGCTTTGAATGGCAGAGCCATACTATCGTCTGGGACGACAGTGGCGATTCCATTCATTCACCCGTCATATCTGCAGCGGTCAGTCCAAGTATCGATCGCGCCGGACGGGACCGTCAACCTGCTCGTTGGTCCCGAGGTGGCTGTCACAGGCGGAATCGTGGAAATCCACTTTTAATAGCTTTCCGTAACCCTCACCAGATCGAACCAGAATTGGAACGTGAATTACCGTACCGCGCTGGTAGGCAAGCTGTTGATCGTCGCATTCCACGCAATCCGAGTCGGTAGCGACTGGAATGCGGCGAAAGAATGGGAGACATCCCCGCTTTTCACACTCCCAGCCGGTTTGGAGGCGGCTTTCGAGGTGCATTGCGCCGCAGTATCCAATTCGAGCATCGGATTGCATGGCGTCGAAGTGCAGGTGGCGCAGCACACCATCGCCTTGCGTTCCTCGGGAAAGATGACAGTAAGCGCAAACGGGGGATGGGTTGAAGGCTGTATCACGGTGCCACTTGTCTAGGAGAACGTCACTCCACTAGGAATCGGCATGGAAAAACGCTGTATCAGGATGTTATCCCTGCCAACCCCGCCAAGTAACGTAATACTGCCATCTGGATTCCAATTCGCTTGCTTGTTGTAGTGCGGATCCGCAAGACTTGATCCAACACATCCCAGTCCAATTGTGGCCGATGGACGTATCCCTGACTGATATAACCAGACCCTATAGTTCGAGACTTCGACGGTTGATTTGAAAGAGCTCAAATCGACATACAGCATGTTGCCCTTGACGGTAATCGTGTTGGATCCACCATATAGGGCGCCAACAAACGATCCTGTGTCCTGAAACTTAAAGGTAGCAGTGAGGGCTACGGAAAGCTATTCAGGCGAGAATGTAGGTCATCGTCCCGGAGAACGTGCCGCTGTTCTGCCCCGCGCCACAATTGACATAACGGAAATTGCCATTCGTTTCCAGAATGAAATCACGCTGGCTGCCACCATCACGCCCCGACCACGTGCCATGCGTGACGACCGCAGGCCTCCAACCCTCCGGAATTGTACCGAACTGTCCACTGCCCCACGAGTCAGGGCTCGCGCTTTTCCAGTTGATGCTAATCTGCGCGATCTTGCCAGACTTCACGCCGGTCACGGTGCCATACTGTGATTTAATCAAAGTCTGGGTTACGGAAAGCTAGAAATCATGGGATTGGGAAACAAAGCGTGCCGACGCAATCCTGATTGCTGCCAACGTTTCCCATGTTCGCCACTCGGATAGTTCCATCAGCTCTGGCCGTGAGGCTTCGCGCCGTTTGCCCATTTGATACAAGGCAGACAGTCGACAATTCAACGATGGGACGATACCAGGACGCGAGCTTTACCGGACATTCAACAGCATCCCAACTGCCCGAACCGATTTTCCCACTGAACTTGATCAAAATCATCCTGCCGTTACGCATGATGATCCAATTGGAATCCTGGTACAGGGTTACGGAAAGCTATTGCAGTGCCATCCAACAGCCGTGCGCCGTGGAGTAAGCGGATTTCGGGTCGCCAAGCATCTGCACCTTCCCATCACGCATGACAAGCAGGCTGAAACCGCAGGACGGGAACGATATGATGCTCTGGTCGGCGAGCGGACGGAACGCTTCTGGGATGGTCTCATTCGCCGTCGAGTAGTTCTGCTGTCCACTGCCGTCGAACTTGACGTTGCCGTTGATCGTGACGATGCGTCCGACGCGACATAGAGTGAGTCTGCTGTTCGTGTATGGAGGTTTCCATGGCTGGGTTACGGAATCCCACAGTTGGCTCATCGGAGGCAACTGCTTGACAAGCATGACAGGAGTTCCAGCGGTGATGCCACTGATCGGGATACGGGCGATCGGAATCCATACGGTGCCGGAATTGTTCAGGATACTACCCGACGGTACCGTGGGGTCAGCCGCCGTGCCACTGGTGGCGGTGCCCTTCAGCACCGCGAGCGCGATCGTTTCGATGTTGTTCGAGTCTCGCGTGTATTTCACGCAGATTAGGTCGTTGCGGTTCCGTCCTGTGACTCCGCTTTCGATGGTGACGGTTTCCGCCGCGGTGACGCGTGCGTATCGTCCTTCGATCACAAGGTTGAGGACCGGGACGAGCGCCTTGTTTGCTGACTGCATGGTCACGGCGGGGAATTTGCCGTCGCCGCCTTGCAGCAGGTAGTTGCCGTTTCCGACCAGTCCGGCCTGCATGGCTCCTTGGTCGCTGGATGTGATGTGCGGAGCGCCGGCCTTGCCGGTGATGAGATTCATGGTCATGGTCATTCCTTCCTATCTGTTGTGTTGTTGAGGTATGCGGCGTAGGCGGCGTCCTGCGTGGCTGCCAGCGCTTTGAACGTCTGCCAGCATGCGGTACAGACGAGCGCGCCCTGTGCGACTCCGTCGACGGTGGTGTGGGTGATGTCGTGCCAGTCGCTGGAGGTGCGTGGGTCACCGTCGGCGAGGTATGCGGAGGCGTGGCATCGGTCGCAGGTGTATCTGGTGATGTTCGTGGTTCGTGCCATTGATGTTCCTTTCTCTTTCAGGCTGTGCGCTGGTAGATGTGTCCCGGAAGCGTCGTGCCGCATTCCTTCCAAGTGCCTCCGTAGGTTGTTCCCGGATTGGCCGTGGAAGTGGTCCAGTAAAGGGAGCCCACGGGGTGGGCGGCGATGAATGCCTGGCTCACGCTCATGCCGTTGTCTCCCTTGTCACCCTTCGGCCCTTTGTACACGACGTAGCTACCGACGCCTTTGACAGTCACATCGCTACCGTTGATGGCGGTGACCTGCCAGAACCCAAGTTCAAGACCATCTGTGCGTTGATATTGGTCAAAAATGGTGTCTCCGACCTGCAGGTTTCCATTTGGCTGAATACCAGATAGGGCAATTTTTCTCACTTCTCCGCCCCCACCCGAACCGCCGATGTCGCCATTGAATTTCCGCAGGCTCAGTCCTCGTGGCCCAGTGGCTCCCGTTGGACCCTTCGCCCCGGTGGCGCCGGTCGCTCCGGTGGCCCCGGTCGGGCCTTGCGGTCCTTGCACTCCCTGCTTGCCTTGCGGTCCGGTATCGCCCTTGGGGCCTTTGACATTGCCGAGCAGAATCTTCGTCATGCGTGCTCCTTATTTTCCGTCGTTGATCGTGTAGTACAGGTCTCCCGTCGCCGGATCGTAGGAGACGGGAGCTTCTGACGCGGTGGCCGTGTCCGCGTATACGGCGTACAGGTCCCCGTTCGGATCGACCTGGAGCGTGAAGAATCCTGATGCAGGTGCCGTCACGCCGCTGGCGCCCTGCGGACCGGACGGCCCCTGTGGACCCTGCAGTCCCTGAACGCCCTGCGCTCCTTGCTTGCCTTGCGGGCCGGTGGCCCCGGTAGCTCCAGTAGAACCGGTGGGGCCAATGGGACCGGTAGGACCAGTAGGCCCGGTGGGACCTGCTGGCCCGGCCGGCCCGATATCCCCTTTGTCTCCCTTGTCACCCTTCAGACCTTCAGGGCCTTGCGGACCAGTAGGCCCGGCGGCTCCAGTGGCTCCTTTGGGGCCTTGCGCACCGATGATGGATTGACGGGAAATCGTCTTTCCCGTGAATAGGCTGCCGGACTGTGAAACGCACTGCCAGACGATGCTGTATTTTCCGCCACCTGACAATGCGGTCGAATATTCGTTGGCGAGTGGTGTTCGGTTCAACCACTCGCTCACGTTCCCCGTGAAAGTGGATCCCACCGGATATTCGCCGACGAGGGATTTCTTCATCACGAGCGCCGGAAGGCCGACGTCGCCCTTAGCTCCTTGCTTGCCCTGCGGGCCGGTGGCCCCGGTATCGCCCTTGTCACCTTTGGGGCCTTTGATGTTGCCAATCAATAGTCGCGCCATGTGTCACCTTTCCGGGATGTCCACGTACAGGTTCCCGCTCTCGGAGTCCCAGACGAACGAGGGTGGGTTCGTGTTGTCCGGATAGTTCACGTACAGGTCGCCGTCGCCTTCCATGCTGAGCGTGAAGAAGCCGTTCGAGGGGGCGGATACGCCGCTGTCGCCCTTGTCACCCTTCTCCCCTTGCGGGCCCTGGATGCCTTGGGAACCTTGGATGCCTTGTCTGCCCTGGGGGCCGGTCGCTCCCTGTGGACCCGTGGGACCCTGCGGACCTGTGGAACCCGTCGGGCCTTGCGGTCCCGCCGCGCCGATCGCGCCGGCATCACCCTTATCGCCTTTCTCGCCGCGTATCCCCTGCAGTCCCTGCGGGCCTTCGGGACCGGCGACGCCTTGCGGCCCTCGCTCCCCGGTCGCCCCTTTCTCTCCCCGAGGACCGGTGGGTCCGGTCGCTCCGGTGGCCCCCTGTGGTCCTGTGTCGCCCTTGTCGCCCTTCTCCCCTTGCGGACCCTGGTCGCCTTTCGGAAGCCCCAAATTCAAGGTTTTGTCGCTGCCGGCGCCCGTGAGCGACGCGCTTGCCTGTGCACCGGGAGCGAGCGTGTCCACCGAACCGATTTTCAGGCCGGTGATGTAGTCGCCTTTCGGCTGTTTACCCGACAATGCGTTGTTGAGCGAGTCGATGTCGTTTCTGGTCACGTCGGCGCTGAACGTCCAGGCGTCGAGTTTGAGGCCGGCTCCAGCGTAGTAGGCGTGGCCACCATCCCCGATGGAGGATTCTCCGCTGTTGCCGCCGGCGCTGGCACCTCCGGATTCGTAGGTGACGGTGAGCACGCCTCCCGAAACCTTGACGATCTTCTTGGAGATCTCGGCAGTGACGACGAGGCCCGTGTTGTTGTCACGGCCCGTGACCAGGTCGCCGACGTCCGCGTCGATGCCGTCGGGAATGTCCACGTCGATGGTGCTGGTGTTCCGAAGTTCCTGGAATTTCTGCCTGCCCTTGTCCTCGAGCTCGTCGGCTTCGGCGTTGGACAACTCGTATGTGGCGGTGCGTTCGTCAAGGCCTTTGAGGGTCTGCGTGTGGCTGAACGTGCCGTTCGCGTCGGCGTACCAGTGGATGACGGTACGGTCCTTGAGTTCGCCCTTGCCCAGACAGATGAGATGGTTGATCGGGTGCGCCGCCTGTTTGGCGGTGAAGTCGATGAGGTCCGAGTCGATGCTGTCGCCGATCGTGCGGACGGGCATGGCGCTCATGGCCACCTTGTCGCCGTCATTACGCAACCGGAGTTTGAGTCCGCTTGCCCTGAGCATCTTGACCAGACCGCTGTACAGGTCCACGTACCGGTCGAACTGGCAGGTGGTCTTGTGGCCGGCGCTTTCGTCGGTGACGGTGAACAGGCCTTGCAATCCCGCACGGCTGACGAGCGTGCGCATGATGACGGGAATCGTGCCGGACAGGGTGAGGTAATCGTTGTTCCTGTCCGGTTCGATGATCTTCGAGGCGAGCACTCCATGCCAGTCGCGGCCATGCCATGTGACGGTGGACAGGCCTCCGTCCACGTCGACATCCGTGTCGTCGATGATGCCGCCGTACTCGGTGCCGTCGATCATGATGCGGCTCCCCGCCTTGAGCGCGGCGTCTTCGACCTGCAGGTCGAAGTCGTTCTCCCCGCTACCGAACGCGAGGTCGAGCGTGTATGAGGCGTGGCTCGCCACGGGTTTGCCTGTGGCGTCGGTGACGATCAGGTCCATGGCGGTTCGCTCCTTTCCTCGCAGACCGTCAAGTCGAATTGGAATCCTCCCGGCCAGCTGATCGGCTGTGTTCCGGGCGCGAGCGGTTGGAACACGTACCGGCCGGAATCCTTGCCCGACCCTCGCACGGCCTGCGCGAAGCAGTTTGTGGCGAGACCTGTGCCGCTGACCATGGTGACGGTCCTGACATCGCCGGTGCCGTCGATTTCCAGACGCGAGCCGGATGGCACGGTCACGTCGACCTCGTACCGGTTGTTTCCGATGATGACGTACGGGTTTGTGCACGGTCCGAATATCGTGAGCTTGACCGGCTGCGGGATGGACGTGTCGTTGACGATCTCCGCGCCCAATGCCATGCCGGCGAAATCATGCGGATAATCATGCGGATAGTCAAGGTCGGCGGTTCCGGAATCGTATCGCGGCGTGAAATGCGTCATGATCGGACGGCGCCACACGCCATCGGCCAGCACGATGGTCAACTGCGTCTCGACCATCGTGGGCGTGATGGATTGCGGTTCGCTTTTCGTGATCCACGCTCCGGCTTCCCATTCGCCGTCGGCCACGAGCGTGCCCGGGTTCCCGGATGCCATGTCGGCGTCCGCGAGGCGGCGCAGCAGGTCGAGCGTGGCTGGAGAATCGTGGATCTTCACGGTGACTGTCGCCTCGCGTGCCTTGCGGGTGATGCCCGTCATGCCACGTGAGGCGAGGCTGTAGTCCCAGACGCGGGCGCGCAGTCCCGTGAGCGTCTCGCCGTACAGCGGCCCCTCGAAGCCGATGCGCTCACCTGTGGCCGCGCACACGTATTCAAGCGATTGCACTTCTCACCTTCCTTGCGAAGTCGCGGTCCCCTATCGTCGGCGTGTACCTGGCGATGATCGATCCGAGGTCGTCGTGCAGCGATTCGACCGCCGTGATGAGCTCCCTCAGATCGCCGTCGCCAGTATCGGTTCCGGTGCCGTTGGTGACGTTCAGCCTGCCGGTCTTCGACCAGTCCGCGCTGTCGAGGCTCATCGTGGAGACGAGCGAATCCATGGACCGGTTGACCACGGCGGCTGAATCGTCGATGCCCAATGCCATGCCACGTCCGACCATCACGCCAACCTCGTCGCGGAACACGCGCGACGGCGAGTGGATGCCCAAAGCGCTCTTGGCCTTGTCCACCAAGCCCGACAACGCGTTGGTGATGCTGGAATACAACGAGCCGACCATGCCAGTGATGCCATTGATCAATCCCTGGATGATGTTGCGTCCCGCGCTGACGAGCCAGCTTCCCGCTCCGGACACCGCGCTCCTGACGATGCTCCCGATTGACCCGACAACGCTTCCGACCTGACCGACCATGTTTCTCACGGTGCCAACGATGCCGCCCCAAACGCTCGACACAATGCTTCCGACGCCATTCCACAACGCGGCCCACACGCTTCGGATGGTCGAGCATGCGGCGGATACCACTCCGCCGACCATGCCGATGCCAGCGGAGACGACACCTTGGATGCCGCCCCACACTGCCGACACGATGCCCTGGATGGCCGACCACGCGGCGCTCCAGTTCCCGTTGACGACCGCGAGCGCCAGTTGGATGATGCCTTGGATGACGGCGAGTGCGGTGCTGATGATTGTGGTGATGATGGTCCATGCGCCTTGTACGACGGTGGATATGGTGTTCCATAGTCCGTTCCAGATTGCGCTGATGATGGTGGCGGCGGTTTGGAAGATGGTTTGGATGTTCTGTATTCCGGCTTGCAGGAGTGGTGTGATGGTGGTGATGAATGTTTGGATGCCGGTGATGATCGCGGTGAGTGCGATCATGATGATGGGGCCGATCGTGTTCCAGACGTTTTGGAGGATGGTGGTGATGAGTGTCCATCCGGTTTGCCAGATTTGTTGGATTTGGCTCATGGTCTGGGTGATGAATGTGGCGATGGCTTGCAGGATTGGCTGGCATGCGGTGCTGATCTGGTTCCAGATTCCCGTGAACCATGTGGCGAAGCTGTTCCAGAGTCGTTTGCCCGTTTCGGTTTGGGTGAAGAACCATGTCAGCGCGGCCACGACCGCGCCGATGGCCACGACAAGCATGCCGATCGGATTCGCATCCAAGGCAGCGCTGAATGCCAGCTGCACGGCGGTAGCGGCCTTGGTCACCGCGCTCCACGCCGATTGGGCGGCCTTGACGATATTGAACGAGCTGGCGAGTTGCTTCAGGCCGCCCGCCGCGCTTCCCACGTCGGAGATCTTGCCGATCAGATCGAATGCGGCCGTGGCGGTCTTCTCCACGCCGGAGGCGGTCGCGGAGATGGCCTTCAGTCCGCCGGAAACCGTTTTCAGCCCGGTCGAGACGATGTCCCAGCCCTTGACGGCGAGCAATGCGACGGCGATGGCTTTCAGGGCGCCGGACACCAGCGCGCCGTTCTGCTGCGCCCACTGCCCGACCGACTGCAGCCAGCCGCCCACGGTCATGAGCGCGCCGGTGAGCGTGTCGAGGACCGCCGCGAACCGCTGTGCCGCCGATCCCGCCGTCTGCCCGGAGTTGTCGAAGCCGAGCGCCTGCGATGCGGCCGAGACGAGCGCCGTGGCCACCGATGCAAGTCCGGTGGCGAGGTTCGCCAGCGCATGCAGGAAGGGCTGGAGAGCACCTGTCTCGATGAACGTGTTGACGAACGTCTTCGCCCATCCCGCGGCGTTGGCCAGGGACTGCGCGGCCGATGCGAGCAGATTCCCGAGCGCGGAGACGATGCCGCCGAATCTCGAGGAGGCCTCGCCGCCGAGGTTCAGTTTGGAGGTCAGCGAGACCATCGCGGCAGCCAGGCCTGACAGCTGCGCCCTGAGGCTCGTGACCGATGCCATGAGCATCTGGATCCCCGGCAGGTTCCGGACGAACGTGGAGAATGAGGCGAGCTTCGCCTGCGCTGTGGGGATTGCCTGCTCCAATCCCTTCTGCAATCCGGCGCCGACTTTCTCCAGCGTCGGTTTCACGGCGGCGGTGAACGAGTCGATGAGCGGTATGGCCTGGTTGAACAGGCCTCGCAGGCCGTTGAGGACGGGCGTGGCCGCGGTTTCGCCGAGTCGGCTCAACGCGGCCTTCACGTTGGCCAGGGCGCCGGCGAACGTGGTGCCGGCGCTCTGGGCGGCGCCGCCCAATCCTTCCTGCATGGCATCGGCGAAGGTCTGGAAGTCGATCTTGCCGTCCGAGACCATGTCGGACACTTCGGCGCTGGTCTTGTTCAGGTGCTTGCCGAGCATCTGGAGGACGGGGATGCCGCTCGACATGAGCTGGAGCATGTCGTCGCCCTGGAGTTTTCCTCGGGCGGCGACCGATCCGAAGATCGTGCCGATGTCGGTCAGGCTCCTGCCGCTGATCTGCGCGGTGTCGGCGACGGTCTTGAGGACCTTGGTGAGCTGTCCGCCCTCCTTGACGCCGGAGGCGGACAGGCTGGCCGCCACGGTCGCGGCGTCGCCCAGTCCGAACGCGGTGCCCTTGACGGATGCGAGGGCGTCGTTCATGATCTCGGTGACGCTGGCGCTGTCGTGGCCGAGGCCTTTGAGCTTGGCCTGCGCGTTCTCGATGTTGAGGGCGCGCGTGAAGCCGCCCTTGGCGGCCAGTGCGGTGATGCCGCCTGCGATGGTGGCGATCGCGCCTGTGCCGACCTTGCCGATCTTGCCGAACGCGCCGCCGATCTTAGAGACGAGGGTGTTGGAGCCTTTCCTAGAGGCTTTGCTGACGGCGTCGCCGATGTCGCCTTCGATGCTTTTGCCGAATCCCTTGCCGGATGGTTCGACGTGGACGTATGCGACGCCGATGTCCTGTGCTGCCATCGTGTTCCTTGCTGTGTGTCGGGATTCCGATGGCGGTCGGAGTCAGAGGTCGTCGTTGATGTGGAAGTAGGCTTTGAGCCGTTCCCTGTCCTCGCGTTGACGGCGGGTGAGGTTGTGCGTCGGGGTTGGCGGGCGGAGCGGGTCGTGCTCGTGGTCGAACCATGGGCGTTTGCGTTGTCCGGACAGCGTCCAGACCGCCTGTTCGGCTCCGTCGGGCGCGTAGACGGCGTTCTGCAACGCCATCCACGAGTGGCTCGTATGGTCTTTGAGGATTTCGCGGGTCAATGCCCATGCGAGTCCCCAATCGACTCGTGGACGTTGGCCTTCAACCCATTCCCGGAAGCGTACGGGCCTGTAGATCTGCCCGTACGCTCGGATCCAGTCGTAGGCTAGCGCCGCGCGGTGGTTGTTGCAGAGGTGGGCGAGGTAAACGCTTTTGGGTCCAGTCCGGATTCGTCGGCCCACGCCTTCACCGTGGCGATGAGGTAGGCCATCGGGCGTTTGGTCTTACGTAGCGCGGTCCAGAAGTTCGGCTGCACGTTCTCGAAGTATGCGAGGAACGCGGCCATGCACGCGCTGGTCTCCTCGTCGGAGAGCGTCGGCCTGCTCTTGACCAGGAGGATGGCCTGCACGAGTTCGATGGGCAGTTCCGCGTTGTTGAGGTTCGGCAGGTCGAGTTTCGCTCCGGCGACCTCGAGGTGCACGTCGGGCTTGAGCTCCTCCGCGTCGGTAAGGTCCACGTCCACGACATGGTAGGTGTTGTCGCTCATTTCGTCTCCGTTTCATGGTTATCGGCGGTTATGGGTAATGGTCCCGTGCGGCCGACCGCCATCGGCCGCACGGGAAGAATCAATGGGCTACTTGGCGTCTTCGGTGACGAGGCCCCATGCGTGGAACTGTTCGCCGTTAGTGCCCTTGAGCATCTTG
>OGXI01001637.1_pt1 | contig 18233 bp, 18 predicted proteins | sample 1576221 | NCBI WGS metagenome assembly OGXI01 (sample SAMEA3541523, study PRJEB24748) | human gut metagenome | biome: human gut; feature: human-associated habitat; material: faeces | place: China | collected 2012
ATTACCCCTTTCCATTATACAGATTGTTTTTCTGTCCGGCAAATCGGGTATGGGGGCACGCCATCGGCTGTACCCTGGAGACGGCATATCGGGATATGCGGGCCAACAAGGAACGGTGGGGCCAAATGGACGGCGTGCAGGGCTATCATCTGGTGCAGAGCTTTGCCGAGGGGGAACTGACGCCGGAACTGGCGCACAGGATCGGGCTGGAGCTGGCGGAAAGACTTCTGCATGGCCAATATCCGGCCGTCATTGCGACGCATCTCAATACACACTGCCTGCACAACCATATCGTATGGGATTCGGTGGCGATGGACACAGGCCGGAAATACCGCAGCAGCGCCAAAACCTACTATACCGGGGTGCGCGCTGAGTCGGACAGGCTGTGCCGGCAATATGGGCTGTCGGTGATCGAAAGCCCGGAGTCGGAGCGTGGAAAAAAGCAGTACGGGAAATGGATGGCGGAGCAAAATGGAAAGCCGACGTGGCGCACAGCCATCCGGCAGGATGTGGACGGCGCCATCGCGGCATCTTTGACGTGGCGGCAATTTGTAAAGGCACTGGAGGGACAGGGCTATGAACTTCGGATGCAGCGCAAATATCCGACCCTGAAACCGCCGGGCAAGGAGCGCTGCGTGCGCTTTAAGACCCTGGGAAAGCAGTACACGCCCGAAGTCATCCGGATGCGCATATTGTATCCGCGCCGCAAGGTATCGGCTGTGGAAAATAGGCAGGCCGGGCCGCGGGTGCGGTATACCCGGCTGCGCACCCACGGCAGGCCCGTGCGCGGGTTCACCGGCCTGCGGGCGCTGTATTACCGCTACCTGTATGAGCTGGGCGCGCTGCCGAAAAAGCCGGTATATCCCGGCTATGCCGTGCGGCAGGATATCCGGAAGCTGGATCAATATGTGGAACAGATGCGGTTTCTCCTGCGGCACGGGATCGACAGCCGGGAACAGCTGGCGGAATACCGTAAGCCATTGCTCGACGAGATCGCGGTGCTGACAAAAGAGCGGCACGGCCTGTACCGCAGCGCCCCGGATTCGCCGCGTATCGGACAGATCACGGCCCGGCTGAAAGTGCTGCGGAAGGAAAGCCGGATGTGCGGCAGGATCGAAAAGCGTTCTGTGGAGATCGGGCAGCGGCTGACGGAAGCGCGTGCAGAACAGAAAAAACATGTGGAAAACGAAAAACAGAAAGGTGCTGATAAGGCTGAGAAAAGACGGGATGCCCTGCAGAGAGATGGTCGATCTCATTAAAAAACAGTATCCGGCCGGATGCCGGGTCGAACTGCACAGGATGGAAGACCCCTGGTCTCCCGTCCCGTCAGGGACGAAAGGGACGGTGCTATGCGTGGATGACGCGGGCCAGCTGCACATGCAGTGGGACAACGGCCGCACAATGGCGCTGGTCCCGGGTGCGGACTCTTTTTCACGCATCGATGCTCCGGCGAAAAAACGGGAAAGGGCCGGTGACGCGCGATGAACTATGGCGGAGACGCGGCGGACCAGATCGTCCGATATTCCCTTGAGGGGACGGAGGTGGCGCTCAAGCTGACGGGCGAGGCGGCAAAAAACTTTGCGGTGTTCGCGGCGGCAGTGCTCCGGGATCAGAAAAAAATGCATGGCAAAACCAATCTGACGCGGCTGCTGCGGGAGAACAAGCCGCTGCGATTTTTTGAAGTGCCCGAAAGCCGGATGAAGGAATTTGCACGGGAAGCCAATGTGCGCGGCCTGCTGTATGTGCCGGTCCGGGACAGATCGAAGGCAGCGGGAAAGATCGAGTTTGCAGTGTGGGCGGAGGACGCGGCCAAGGTCAACCGCGTGCTGGAGAAGATGGGCGTGGACTATCTGCAGGCGGATACGGGTGCAAAAGCAGAGGTGGGCCCAATGCCTGCGGCGGAGCAGCAGGCTGCGGTACAGACGGAGGTCGTGGAAATGCCGGAAGGCAGGATCGCCTTTGAAGTCACAGAGCTGGACGGCGCATTCAACGTGGGCGGAAATTTTACGCAGCGGACGGATCCGGACATGCCGGCGGCAGAAAAGAGTCCGTCCGCACCTTCCTCGCCACAGCGAAGCTCTACGCAGCCACAGCCCGAAAAGAGCGCCGAAAGGATTCGGGCTGAGGGCGACAGGCCCAGCGTAAAGCAGGAGCTGGGCGAACTGAAGCGGGAGCAGGCGCGGAAAAAAGCGGCGGAACGCAGGCCGCCGCAGCGCCGGAGTCCATCGAGCAACAGGAAAAAACAGAAGGGGAGATGACGGAGAATGGCAGATCTGACAAAACTGATGAAAGGCCCGACTGAGGCAGAGCCGGTACAGGAGCAGCCGAAGCTGTCCAGGGAAGAATACGCGGCGCAGAAAAAAGCGGAGCGCGAGGAATTGTGGACGCGGATCGACGCCCTGACGGCGGATGTGTTCAAAGACGGCAGCTCGCTGCGGGGATTTTTGGATTTCACCGCGCAGTGCAGCCCGGAGCGGATCGAGAACCTGCTGCTGTTCCACAGCGACGCGCCGGAGGCCACATGGCTGAAGACGTTTGACGAATGGAAGCAGGCCGGGCGCAGTGTGCGCGGCGGAGAGGTCGGGTATACGGCGCTGATCGGGCAGGACTACACACGCGAGGACGGCACGGCGGCCAGCGGGTACTATGTGGGCAAAAAGTTTGATGTGAGCCAGACCCGCGGCCGGCAGCCGGACAGAGCTCCGGTCTATGCAGCGGACGAGCTGGTGACGGCGCTGTTCACGAACAGCCCGGTACGGCTCGCTGTGAGCGAAGCGGTGCCGGAGGGTATACAGGCGCAGTATGCAGCCCAAAACCGTACCATCTATGTGCGCAACAATATGGACGCACAGACCACGTTCCTTGCCATTGCGCGGGAACAGGCGGCGGCCAGCTATGATATCCATGACGGCCGTTTCAGCCGTGCGGCATACAGTGCGCAGAGCTACTGCGCGGCGTATGTGGCCGCAAAGAAATACGGTCTGGACGTCCGTTCCTTTTCCTTTGACCGTGTGTGCCAAATGTGCTCCGGTCTGGAGCCGCAGGAGCAGAGGCGCTTTTTGAGTGATGTGAAGCAGGCGGCGTATACAGTGGAGCGCACGGTGAGGCGCGGATTGAATGAAATGGAATTGTCCGCCACGCCGGAGCCGGCCTGTTCCGTGGAAGTACATGCGTCCATGGAGCAGACAGAGAGGCCCGCCCGTACAAAAAAGGCGTCACAGCCGCAGCGGGAATGAGCCGTTTGTTTTCAGAAAGTTTTCAGACGGGGAATGGCTTTGCAGCGGGGAGTGTGGTAGTCTTAAGGTAATGAAACAGGAAACGGAGGCGCTGGCGATGGCGAGAGAACGATTGTACCGGATGACGGAGATCCAGAGGAACATGCTCGTTGTGGCCTTGATGGACGAGTACAGAAAGCAGAAAGCCCGGGGCGTGCCGTATCCGCCCATCGGCCGGCTTGCCGTCCGGGCGGAAGATGCGCCGCGGCACAAAAACCGTTTGCCGTGGGACAAGGAAAGACTGTATGACCTTTATCTCAACGATGCGGAATGGCGCATGGCGCGGGATGCGCTCAACGCCCTGCGCAGCTGGCGGTTTTCGGTAGGAAAGGGCGACGGCGGGACGGACGATGCTTTGCACAGGGTCATGTCTGCAAAGTACAAAAAGGCGCCGGAGAGATAGGGCCGGCCGTCCCGTTCAACTTGACAACTTGAGGCGCTGAGGGTATACTGAATACAGAAAGGGCGCTGCCGGAAACGGTCAGCCCTTTAGGTTACGTTGATGTGATCGCCGTACTTGTCAGGGTGCCGGCGGTCACTTCTTTTTTGCCTGTATGAACAGGCCGCAAATGCCGATGATTACAAGGCAAAGCTGAAAAACTTCGGATGTACTCAATTGGGCAGCCCCCCTTTCGTGAGATCAGGGGGCAAGAAGATGCCCCCAGTAAATGAGGGCCGACCGCTACTTCCAGCAGCGCTAAGAGAAATATATCATAGTTCGACACAACACGCAAGCTTGTATAGCGGAATACCGTTTCGCTTGCGCATGTGCATGAATTAAGGTATAATTAAATTAGAATATATGTAGGAGCTGTCAATCGAAAGGGGAGTCAATATGTTGATCAAATCATCCACAACTTTGCGCAACGAATATGATAAAATCGTAGGCTTGTCTAAGGCGCGACAGGAACCGGTATATATTACACGCAATGGAGAGGGCGAAATGGTCTTTCTGCCCATTGAAGCGTATGAACGGCGTGAAGCAGAATTGACACTGCTGGAGAAGCTGCTGATGGCAGAGCAAAATCGCCTTGATGGTGCACCCACATATCCGTTGGATGCGGTAGCGGCAGAATTGGAGGATATCTATGCCGGGGTATAGGGTCGTCCTCTTGGCTGAGGCAAGAGATGAACTGCGTCAAATTGCCTTGATTCATAGAGCGAAAGTAGGTCCAAGGGCAGCTAAGCGTATCACAGACAGGATTCTGGAAGCCTTGCACCGTCTGGAAGATTTTCCCACAATGGGGACACTGCCTCCCTATGAGAGAATCGTCCGTGCTGGATATCGGATGTTGATTGTAGACGACTATCTTTGCTTTTATGCGATTCGAGGTACGGAAGTACATGTCGTACACATCGTTCATGGAAGTGTGGACTATATCAGACGTTTAGGGCTTGTATAGCAGAATACCTTTGTCAGATTGATTCGAAAACTGAAAATACATCGTACCCCTCGCATTGTGATATCACAGTGCGGGGGCTTTTTTATGAGAAGAAGGGAGGGAATCCCTCATGAAACAGCCAACGCCATGGTGGATGTGGCTGCTGCCGCTGCCTGTTGTCTGGTGGGCGGCTCTGCTGACGGCCGGAGCGTGGCAGCCGGGGATGGATCTGCTGCAGCTGATGGCGGGGCTGAGCACGGTGCTGCAAAGACCGTGGGATATTCGCTGGACGCAGTATTCCGGCAGGTGTCTGCTGCTGTTCACTCTGGCCTATGCGGTAGGGATCGGTATGGCGCTGTCAAATACAACAGCTACACGCCGGGGCGAGGAACACGGTTCCGCACGCTGGGGGGATGTGTTCAGTATTGCCCGGCGTTACCGTGACAAGCGAGGCGGGAACCTTATCCTTACGCAGCACTTTTCCATCGGCTGGGACGGATACAGGCACAAGCACAACACCAATGTGCTTGTGGTGGGCGGCTCGGGCGCGGGCAAGACACGGGGCTACTGTGTGCCGAACATACTGGAAGCAGCGGGCTGGGATCAGAATGCACCGCCCTGTTCCATTGTCTGTAGTGATCCCAAGTCGGAGGTGCTGCGCAAAACGGGCGCACTTCTCATTGCACGGGGCTATGAGGTGCGTGTACTGGACCTGACCAGTCCGGCTGCTTCCTTTTGCTACAATCCTCTGAGGTACATCCAGAGTGACAAGGACGCGCTGCGCATGATTGACACGCTCATCCAGGCGACCACGCCTCCCGACAGCAAAAGCAGCGACCCGTTTTGGGTCAAAAGTGAAACGGCTCTGCTGCAGGCTTTGGTGCTGTACCTCGTCCATGAAGCGCCCGAAGAAGAACAGAACCTTCCGATGGTGATGGAGATGCTGCAGGCGGCGGAAGTGCGGGAAGAGGATGACGAATATGAGTCGCCGTTGGATATGCTGTTCAGCCGGCTGGAGATGCGCGACCCGGAGAGCATCGCGCTCAAACAATACCGGGTTTACAAAATGGCCGCGGGAAAAACAGCCAAAAGCATCCTCGTGAGCGTGGGCGTGCGTCTGTCAGCTTTTCTGCTGCCGGAGGTTGCAAAAATGACGTGTACGGACGAACTCCATCTGGAGGAACTGGGGGAGAAAAAGGTGGCGCTGTTCTGCTGCATCCCGGACAGTGAGAAATCGCTGAACTATCTTGTCGGCCTCATGTACGGCCAGCTTATCCAGACATTGTACTATGAGGCGGACCGAAAACACAAAGGGAGGCTGCCGGTGCCGGTGCATCTGCTGATCGATGAAGCGCCGAATATCTCACTGCCCACCGACAGCTTTCTTACCTCGCTGGCGACGATGCGAAGCCGCGGCATCTTCACGTCCTACATCTGTCAGAACATGGCGCAGATCAAGGCGCTGTTCAACAAGCAGTGGGAATCGCTTGTGGGCCTGTGCGATGAGTTCCTCTATTTGGGAGGAACTGAAAAAGAAACGCACAAATATGTCTCGGAACTCATCGGCAAGCAGACGATCTCATCGGACATCCAGAACCGCAGCCGAGGCCGCAATGGAAGCTGCAGCACCAGCACGCAGCTCTCGGGCCGGGAACTGCTCATGCCGGACGAGGTCCGTCTGCTGGACAATGGAAAGGCGATTTTGTTTGTGCGCGGCGAGCGCCCCATGATGGACAGCAAATATGATTTGAAGCACCACCCAAATGTGCGGTACACAGAAGACGGCGGCGCGCCGCCCTATGATTATACAGCCGCACACCGGGCCGAAAACGATCTTTCCGGCAGCCCGGAGAATTATGAACTGCTGGATATGCGCGATTTTTTAGCATAGCAACATACGAAGAAGCAACAAATCCATCCGGGGCAGAGTACATCACTGTGCCGGATGATAAAGCAAATCAGGAAAAGGACACGGCTGGCTACCGTGCCTTAACCCGTAAGTGTATTGTAACAGGGAGGTATATCCGATTGAACATTTGGAATATTTTGAAATTCGCTCATAAAGGGGTGAAAAGCTATCCGGCAAAGCTTGGCCGGGCAGGGCGAAGCGCCTTTGCGCTGTATGCGGCGCTGGCATTGTGCATATCGTGCTTCGCTGCTCCGGCATTCGCCGCAGACGATCCGTTGGCCATTGTAAACAACTTATCTGACTTTGTGTTTTCGCTTATCCGTGCGGTGGGTGTTATCCTGCTGGGCTGGGGCGTGGTACAGGTCGGCCTGTCGTTCCAGAGCCACGACCCCAGCCAGAGAAGCCAGGGCTTTCTGACGCTGGCAGGTGGGCTTGTGATCACTTTTGCGCGGGAGATCCTCGCATTGATCGGTGTTGTGTGAGTATGAAAGAAGCGCACAGATCAGTGCGGGAGGGGGTGAAGCCGCATGGGTGAAAACTCATGGATCATCGACAATCTGAACGCCGCGCTCAATACCTGGAACGAAAAGCTGGAGGAGATCTGGCAGCTCCTTACACAGGGGCTTGCAGACTTCAAGGGCGGCGGCGTGTGGAATGTCATGCTGAACGTGCACAGCGCGATGACGGCCATCGGTCTGGGCCTGCTGGTGCTGTTCTTCGCCGTGGGCGTGGTAAAGACCTGCGGCAGCTTCGCGGAAGCCCGAAGGCCGGAGCACGCGCTGAAGCTGTTCATCCGGTTTGTTCTGGCGAAGGCCGCTGTACAGTATGGCCTGGAACTTATGCTGGCGGTCTTCGACATCGTGCAGGGCATTGTATCACGCGCCATGGGTGCTGCGGGTACAGGTGGATTGGCTCCCACGACATTGCCGCAGGAGATCGTGGACAAGATCAACGCAGTAGGGTTCTGGAGCAGCATCCCGCTGTGGGCGGTCACGCTGCTGGGCGGGCTGTTTATTACAGTTTTGTCCTTCGTGATGATCATGACGGTATATGGCCGGATGTTTCGGCTATATTTCTATGCCGCGCTGGCGCCCATCCCTCTGGCTACATTTGCGGGAGAACCAACAAGCAATGTGGGCCGCAGCTTTGTGAAAAGCTATGCGGGTGTCTGCCTGGAGGGCGCGGTGATCGCTCTGGCGTGTATTATATTCTCCGCGATGGCTTCCGCACCGCCTGCAGTAGACAACAGTGTATCTGCGGTTACAGCGGTTTGGAGCTATGTGGCGGAGCTTTTGTTTGACCTCCTCATATTGGTCGGCGCGGTCAAGGCAAGCGACCGCGTGGTGCGGGAGATGATGGGGTTGTAAAGGCTGAAATAACGGTAGCTGTGATTGATATTTTACAAGAAGTATGGTACAATAAGGCCATGAAGGAGGGACGGAAGATGCCGCAAATCGTTCCGATTCGAGATTTAAAAAACACAAATAAGATCTCTCAAATGTGCCATGATTCCGAGGAGCCTATCTTCGTGACTAAAAATGGTTATGGGGATATCGTCATGATGAGTATGGAAACCTATGAGCGTCAGATGATTCTGGCAGATGTGGACGCGAAGCTGGCTGTTGCGGAAGAGCAGATCGCAGCGGAAAAGGTCCGTCCAGCCAGGGAAACGGCGCGGGAGTTGAGAGAGAAATATGGTATATAGCGTTGTTGTAACGGACGCAGCAGCCTGCGATCTGGATTCCATTCTGAATTATCTGGTCGAACAGCTCCACACGCCGAAAGCTGCCGTTGACTTGATGACGGAATACAATGAGATTCTTGACAATTTGGAACGTTACCCATATATGTTTGAGGAATCCAGGATATCCGTCCGCCGCAAAGCGACGTACCACAAGTTCCTGCTCGGGAAATATGTCGGGCTGTATCAAGTAGATGAAACAGAAAAATGTGTGACCATAGCCCGCATTTTTCACGGGTCACAGAATTACCAGAAATATTTGTAAATATATCTACTTTAATTTAAGCGCCGCCTGTGTGCGGCGCTCATTTTTTTGCAGGAGGGAAGCCTATCGAGATCAAAATTCCAAAAGAGATCCGCGAGTACCAGGAGTCCATCTTTTTCGGGCTCAATACGCGGCAGTTTGTATGTTCACTTCTGGCCCTCGGCGCTGCCGTGGGCCTGTATTTTTTGCTGCGGGATACGGCGGGTACGGAAATAGCAGGTTGGGCCTGTATGCTGGGTGCGGCCCCGTTCGCGGCCTGCGGCTTTGTGCGCTATCACGGCATGACGGCCGAGCAGCTGCTGTGGGCCGTGATCAAATCGGAGCTGCTCACTCCGCACAGGCTCGTGTTCCAGGCGGAAAATCTCTACTACACGGTAATGCGCGCCAAAATCGAAGCAGGAGCACGCAGGCCGAAACGTGAAGCGGAGGTGTGCCGTTGATCAAAACACTGGCACGGAGTATTAAGCAGGAAAAAGAAAATTTCCGCATTCCTCATTCTGTGCAGGACGTTATTCCCATCAGGCGTATCTGGCCGGACGGCATCTTCCGGACAGGCAATGCCTACAGCCGTTCCTACCGTCTCACAGACATCAATTACGCCATCGCCAGCAAGGCGGATAAGACGTCAATGTTGTTAGACTATTCAGAGCTACTCAATGCGCTGGATTCCGGGGCATGCGCTAAGATCACCATCAACAACCGGCGTGTGGACCGCAGGCAGTTTGAACAGGAATTGCTGATCCGGCCGCAGGAAGATAAGCTGAACGAATACCGGCAGGAGTACAATGATATGCTGCGATCCCACGCGGCCAGCAACAACAATGTGGTGCAGGAGAGGTATCTCACGATCAGTGCGCACAAGCGGAGCATCGATGAGGCACGGGCATATTTCCAACGCATGGGCAGCGAGGTCACAGCACGTCTCGGGCAGTTATCCTCGCAGGCTGAAGAACTGGACGCCTCCGCCCGGCTACAAATTCTGCGTGACTTTTTCAAGGCGGGCCAGCCTGCTGTTGTGCCATTCAATATGGAGCGGCGGGCAAAGCGCGGCCATGATTTCAAGGACTGGTTCTGCCCGGACAGTCTGGAGTTTTACGCCGACTTTTTCAAGTCGGACGTCCGATGGGGCCGGGTGCTGTATTTACAGGATTACGCCAGCTTCATCAAGGATGATTTCATCATGGAACTGTGCGGGCTGGACCGCAGCATGATGGTGTCCATCGACATCCTGCCGGTACCCACGGACGAAGCGGTGCGGGAATTGCAGAACAAGCTGTTGGGTGTGGAAACGAATGTGGCCGGATGGCAGCGGCGGCAGAACAACGCCAACAACTACACGGCGAATGTTCCCTACGATATGCAGCTCCAGCGGAAAGAAACCACAGAGTTTCTGAACGATTTGACCGAGCGCGACCAGCGCATGATGTACGGCCTTGTGACGGTGGTTCATCTGGCGGAAAGCAAAGAACAGCTGGACGCGGATACGGAAAGCCTTCTGGCCGTGGGGCGCAAGCACCTGTGCCAGCTCTCCACCCTACGCTGGCAGCAAAGGGACGGCCTCGACACGGTACTGCCCTACGGCGTGCGGCGTATTCATGCCTTGCGTACACTGACAACGGAAAGCGTGGCTGTGCTGATGCCGTTCAAGGCACAGGATCTCAACCACACGAACGGCATCTATTACGGCCAGAACGCGGTGTCGGGCAACATGATCCGCATCGACCGGGCGCAGCTGCTCAACGGCCATTCATTCCGGCTGGGCGTGTCGGGCAGCGGCAAGAGCATGAGCGCGAAAGAGGAATTGGCGGAGATCGCCTTGCGCACAAAAGATGATATCCTTATCCTGGATCCGGAGAGTGAGTTCGGCCAGCTGGTCAAGGCACTGGGCGGCGAGGTGCTGCCCATTTCCCCGCACAGCAGCATCCACCTCAATGCACTGGACATCGACAGGGCCTACGGCGATGGCAAAAACCCGCTGGTGGACAAGGTGAAACTCATCCTGTCTATTTTTGAGCCGTTGACGGAAAACGGCCTCACGGCAAAGCAGAGGTCCATCCTGGACCGCTGCGCAAGGCTGGTGTACCGTGACTATATACGCGGCGGGTATCGAGGCGCGCCGCCCACGCTGGTAGACCTGCGCCGGGTATTGCTGGAGCAGCCCGAGGCAGAGGCGCGCGACCTCGCACTGGCATCGGAGCTGTACACTACGGGTTCGCTCAATATTTTTGCCCATCAGACCAATGTGGACACCGGCGCGCGTATTCTGTGCTATGACATCCGGGACTTAGACGAGCAGCTGCGGCCTGTGGGCATGGTGGTAACGCTGGACGCCATCTTCAACCGTGTGATCCGCAACTGGCGGAAGGGAAAGCGCACATGGATACTGGCCGATGAGTTCTACATTTTGTTCCGCTATTCTTTCAGCGCGGAGTTTTTCTACCGCCTGTTCAAACGGATGCGCAAATACAATGCATTCATCACGGCGATATCGCAGAATGTGGACGAGATCCTGCGCTCAGACACCGCACGCCTCATGCTGGCCAACAGCGAGCTGCTGGTGATGCTCAACCAGGCGGCGACGGACCGGGAGGAGCTGGCAAAACTGCTGAACATTTCAGAGAACCAGCTGTCGTATATCACAAACGTGCCCGCGGGCCATGGCCTTATCCGCTGCGGCAAGGCCATCATCCCATTCGAGAACAGCTTTCCGAAAAATACGAAGCTGTATCAGCTGATGACGACGAAGCCTAATGAAAAGTTTTGAACAACGGAAAAGGTTGAGACCGCAAAGTTTTAATTGTTTCTGGAAAAATTTTCTTTCCACAACAGGCCGATAAAATGAAGGCTCCATCTTGATTTTTCGCTGGAATAGAGGTACTATGTATAGCGGTCAGGAGGGGGACGGTATATGGAAAACAACAACATCGGCAATGCGGAGCGCGCCGGGAAAGGCGTGAGGTTTGAGCGGATCCGCCGCATCACAGGCTATCTTGTGGGGACAGTGGACCGCTGGAATGATGCGAAAAAAGAGGAACTTCATGACCGTGTGAAGCACGCGTAAATATATGGACCGCCCGTGGGGAGTAACTTCCCTGCGGGCGTTTTTTGTTTGGGGGAGGTGCGGTTGAAAGACATTAAAGTGAAAGAAGAACGGGGGAAAGCAGAACTGCCGAAGATGGTCCGACATGCGCCCAAAGAATTTGTCCGGCGCAGATTGGCGACGGCAAAAGAAAAAGGCATCGTGCAACTGATGCAGGCGGCGCAGAACGGGACGAGAAATTCGGCTGACACGGAAGACGGGATGCGGCCGGATGCACAAACAGGGGTGGATAGTAGCGTGGAATTGGTTGAAGATACAGTCGCGGGCGGCAAAGAACTGCTGCGCCATCTGCCGTCCCGGGAAAACGGCGTCAGACAGGATGAGTACAGGGATAATAGAAGGCGGTGGAAAGATTACGCGGCGCATATGGAAAAACGCCTGCAGGCAGTGGAGCAGTCAAAGCGTATTGCGGCAGAAACGAATTTGGGGTGCGCTGGGACACAAAGAAGGAATATCCGCGGGCCAAAAACAGGAAAGCTGCTTTTCAAAGAGCCGGGGCGGCAGGGAAAGGCGGCGCGTTCCGCGCAGGGAATGGCGAAACAGGCCGTGCATATATCGAAGAAAGCTGTCCGGAAGATTCAGCATACAGCACGGGCTGCTGCCAAAACTGCAAAGCCGGCAGGCAAGGCATTGGCGAATACGGCCAAAGCCTGTATCGCGGCTCTCAAAAGTGTTGTGGCGGCGCTTATTGCAGGCGGCGGCGTGGCACTGGCGGTGATTTTGCTAATATGCCTGATCGCGTTGGTGGCAGGATCTTCTTTCGGTATTTTCTTTTCGGCAGAGCCGACGGGCAAGGGGATGACATTGAAACAGGCGGTGCAGGTTTTGAATACGGAATACTACGAACAGATCAGGTACATTGAGGCAAGCGTGCCACACGACAGGGTGGAATACATTTTTCCGGACGGTTCGGTATCCATCCGGTGGGAGGACGTGCTGGCGGTATTCGCAGCGGACGTGGCGGCGGACGAACACGGCGCACAGGTGGTCGCGCTGGACAAAGGGCAGCTGCAGAAGCTGCGGGAGGTATTGGGCGATATGCACCGGCTCGATTACAGCACACGGATGGAGGAACACGAAGAAACTGTGATTACAACGGATGAGGATGGCGGGGAGATCACCGATACCGTTACAGTAGCGGAGACCATACTGGAGTTTGAGGTAACGCACAAAGCCACAGCCGAAATGGCTGTGGCTTATGGCTTTACCCCACGGCAGAACGAACAGCTCGCCTTGCTGACAGGGCAGGAGTATACCGCACTCTGGATGACGCTGCTGGGCGGCTATGTGAACAGCGGCGGGCAGATTATCGAACCGAATACTGATTGGGTGGGGACAGGCATATTCGCATGGCCGCTTCCACAGAGTTTTACGATCACTTCTCCTTTTGGTTACCGGAAAGATCCGTTCACCGGCGAGGTGACGTACCACAGCGGTACGGATATCGCCGCTCCGGCGGGCACGCCCATCCTTGCGGCCGCCGCCGGCATGGTGACCATTGCCAACGGCACCGACCCGTGGGGTGGAAGTTATGGTTACTACATTAAATTGGGCCACGGAGAAGGAATAGAGACATTGTACGCACATTGTTCAGCCATCGCGGTAACGGCGAACCAGCAGGTGCGGCAGGGCGAGGTGATTGGTTATGTGGGCACTACGGGGAATAGTACGGGAAATCATCTGCATTTTGAGGTGTGGATAAATGGAGAGCGTAAAGATGCGATGAGTTGTTTTTCTTGAAAAGTCATTTCCATAGAGAAAAGAGCATTTTCAACAAAATAATTCATCTAAAACTGACATGAGGAAATGCTCGGTATTGTATATAATAAGAATCTCTATAGATTAAAATAGCAAGAAATTTTTTCGGAAATTGACAAAGATAATTTTCGAACCAGAGCACTTACTACACAACTGCACAGCAGCATAGGAAAGAAATCAACCAGAAAACTGCTGAAAAAGGCTTTGGTTCCTTGATGCCCCAGCAAAACTACATTAAAAAAGGTCATAACACAAGAAAGTACAGCAGTGAATACCAAGTTAATGCTGACATTCATGCCAACTCCCCAGAAGGGGCCTTGAGGAAGATGAAGTATTCTACAGAAAGCTGTACCAAAACGCTCGGCAGGAAAAAACATCCCTACGCCAACGGCTACAGGGTAAGCTACTAAAAAGTTGATGCCGAGGCGCGATAGACTAAAAAATGGTGCTGTGTTGTGAACAATAGCTAGCAGTTGGGCAACAATGCAAAGACTTAGAGCGGTAAAGCCGTTGAAAATTATGATATACACCGATTTGGGTTTATCCATGCACTCTTTCTCCATTTCATAGGAAATATTACTGCTAAGATAGCATACAATTCTGTGAGTATATATAGCGGAGAGACTCAGACGTGCTTCCCATCGGGTAAATCTCAATTCCACTTGTTGAGAAGCACACGTGGAAGATTTTGGTAAGAACGATATGATGGAGTCTTTTTTGTACGGGATGTGCACAACGTTTTTCAACGACTCATCAAGTCGTTTTGATAATCCATGTTATCAATGGGCATTTTTTCGTGCTGAAAAGCCAGTTTAAAGCCCTCCTCCTGTCTCTTCTGCATCAAAGCCTTCAAACGGCTGTCTATCTTTTGTGGTATGCACCCACGAATCAGTTGGGTACCATCAGAGAATCCCTCCTCGCGACCGGCCAATTCGTTGACAAGAATATTTCGCCATCTATTCAGTTCATCACGGAACTGCGGCAGATTGGACAGATCGTTCTTTTCACCGGGATCATCTTTCACATTAAAAAGCTGTTCCCTGCCACTGGTAACATACCAAATATATTTCATGGTGCCATCTGTTAGAAATTGGCTACCCTTCTCATAGACAAAATTATGCTTTTCGCTGTTAGGGCGGGCCTTTGCATCAAACATAAAGTTATGGCAGCATTCTCCATGGAGATAGCATCTCCATGGAGTTTCCAGCGGCTGCCCCTTCAACAACGGGGCAAGGCTGCGCCCGTCCACCGAGGCGGGAATCGGAAGACCTGCCAGATCCAGTAGCGTTGGCATGATGTCGTGCCAGCCAACCGGTGCATCGATGCTTTGACTATCGGGGATGTCCGGCCCCATCATGAGGAATGGAATGTGAACCGCACCCTGATAAGGGCGGTTTTTCTGCATGAGGTAGTGGTCACCCAGCATTTCCCCGTGGTCCGAAGTGAAAAGGACATAGGTGTTGCGGTCAGCCATAGCGGCTTGTAGGAGACGTGCCACCTGTGTGTCAAGGAAAGCTATGTTGCCATAATAACCAGCGTAAAGGCTGCGGATATCTTCTTCGCTGAGATTGTTATATCGGGCCATCACATTACCGGAACTTGCGGGCGCAACGTCCCAAGCGGCAATGGCCGGAGCCCCCAGATCATCGCGATGGTAAAAGCGGGAGAAGAACTCCTTCGGTGGATTGTGAGGCGAGTGGGGCGCATAATATCCCACGAACAGCATATAGGGACGCACCGAATCTCGATTTTGTAGGAAATCTAGAGCCCGGTTGGTGGCCCACTTGGTCTGATGACAGTCGTCGGGAAGGTGGTACGGAGCTGCTGCGCGAGAATTATTGTGTGGTCCACCACCGTAATAGCCACCATCCTCATGGGAAGATCGGCTATTTAAATAGGTGAAAAATGCATCTTTTTCCTTATTTTCGTTGCTGGGATCGCCCGGAAGGTAAGTTTCAAAGCCATAACTCATGTTGAAGGGATAGGTATGCATAGTGCGGCCCACCAGAGCGGTTTGATATCCGCCTTTGCGCATCTCAACAGGTAAAGTGGTTTCCAGTGGCAGATACGGAATGCCAGTGTTTGAGAAAAGCCCATGATGTCGGGGTAGTTGACCTGTCAGAAGACTCAGCCGCTGGGGCATGCAAAGAGGACATGAGGCGTAAGCAGAGGTGAAATTGGCACCTTGATAGCCAATTGAATCAATATAGGGCGTATAGACTCCCTTGCGGTGACCATTGATACCAACACAATCGGCACGCTGTTGATCAGTGTGAATGACAATGAAATTGGGACGCTTTTGCATAGAATAGACTCCCTTCCCAAGTTTATGTCTTTTAGTTTACCGAATAATTTTGAAATTCAATAGAAGAAAACTGACCAAAACAAGATAAAACTACCGAACGGGAGAAAAAAGTGAAATGAACATTTCTGCTATTCAATATGTAGGAAAAAGCCAAAGCGGAGGTCGCTAGTGCATGCAGGTAACCTCAGCCAGTTTGTTTTCAACATTTTGTGTTGATTCCTCTGAGATATTAGGTAGCCTGAGTCTGCGATATTCGGTGGATGACACGTTAAACTGTTTTTTGAAGCAGCGAGTGAAGTAATTGCTGTCGAGAATTCCTACTTTAGCACCAATATGCTGGATATCCAACATTGATGAGTTCTTTCATCCAACGGATTCCTCTCGGAAAATCTATTTTTCATATTCTACCTCCATAGACAAACGAACGTCAAGGTAATTCGGACAGGTAGGTTGCATAAGTCTTTGGTAGAAAGTTCGTCAATTGTAAGGTAGAAATGTGTCTGTTTTAATAGATTATTTCTAATCCTCAGTTGGTTTTATCTGTAAAATAGAAATTGAGAGAAATGTTGATAAAGGAAAGGGGCATGACAATGAAGCAGCCAGACATTTTGCTTATGATGAGTGATCAGCATGCTGCTTGGTATATGGGGCACGAAGGTGGTATAGTCGATACCCCCAATTTAGACGCATTAGCAGTGGAGGGTACGAGATTTTCAAACTGTTACACAGCTTGTCCGTTGTGTGTGCCAGCTCGGATGTCCATGCTTGCTGGCCGGCTACCAACTCGTATTGGTGTAACAGCCAATAACCACACGCTTTCTTCATTGGCGCCTACATTTTTGTTTCCATTGGTGGCAGCAGGGTATGAAACTGTGTTGATTGGACGGATGCATTTTACGGGTACAGATTTGCGGCACGGCTTCATGAAACGCATCGGTGGAGATGTTACACCGACTGGTTGGATTCCGCCTCGGCAAGAAGTTCAAAAGGAACGCGGTCAACTGATGAGCACATTCAGTACTGGGGGGTGTCTTGACGTAATTGGCGGTGGCGAAAGCCCGGTACGGCATTTTGACAATGAGATTGTGCAGGATGCACTGGAGTATCTGGCACAACCCCATGAAAAGCCGCAGTTTATTATAGTAGGAACCTTTGGCCCGCACTTTCCCTATGTGGCTGATCCAGCACTCTATCGCAAGTACAAGGTGCGGGGCTGGTTGTCCCCGACTTTTGGCGAAACGCCGGAGTTTGTGGCGCAGAATCCATGGTTGAAGGCACACCAAAAGATGACGAGTCGAGAGGTAGCTGTCAAGGCTGCCGCCGCTTATTGTGCTCTGGTTGAGGAAACCGATGCGTTCGTGGGGAAAGTGCGCGCTGCTTTTACGCGTTACACATCAACAGCAGGTCACCCGTCCGTGTTCGGATATTTTAGCGACCATGGCGATGCGGTTGGTGCGCGGAATATGTATGGCAAGCAAACATTTTTTGAAGATTCTGTACGCGTCCCGTTTCTGCTGGCCGGCGATGGAATTCCTGCCGACCGTGTAATTAAGGATAACGTCAGTCTGTTGGATATTGGGCCGACAGTCTGTGCGCTGGCTGGTACAACTTATCAAGGACGTCTTGTGGATGGCGAAAGCTTAACTCCGTTTCTGGCGCAAGATAGGTTTGAAAGCAGCAATACTCGCACGGTAATCAGCCAGTATATCGAAAGCCGAGGTGGCGCCAGTCCATGGCTTGCCCAAAGACCTGGATACAAACCCGAACCGGAAATGTTCAGCTACAGTGTCATGGTACGACAGGGATGCTGGAAATACTTTGTCTATCATGGGCAGGAGGAACAAGCGGTTCTTTTCGACATGGAAAACGATCCCGGCGAAACAAGAAACGTCATTGCGGCACACCACGAAACGGCCATGCGCCTGCAAAGAGTTGCTATGGAAGTTGCAGATCCGACCACAGAGGAACTGGAACATCAAGACCGTGCCGTTATGAACGCATGGCTGCGGTGTTATGAACGAGAAACGGGTAGTTTCATTGATGAGCGGTGGAAAAACAATCCTCCCACAGCTCGCGGCCAATTGGAAGTGGAATAGGTTTGAGAAACAATGATTTGAGTTTTATCCCGAAGAAAGATGCAAAAAGACGGGCTGTTTGAGAGAAACCCGGGCACAAAAGAAAAAATAACCGACGGGAGCGGAGAGAATACTCCTGTCGTTGGTGCATAAAAGCCGTTGGGTTCTCGGTATCTACTTGACTGTGGAGAGAGGACTTTGGGACTTGAGAAACACTGTAAATAGCGATGGATGACGTTCTGATGGTTCTCTTCTTATGAATTGGGCTCCTTTAAGAGAAAGATAACCTTGTCTGGATAGTACATTGAATACGTCGGATAGTATACTTTATATTCTCACGTAGGTTCGGCAATTTTATTCTAAATAGTGTTTACACGAGCGATATGGTATAATGGGAGCAAGAGATCCGAAAGAGGTGTTCCC
>OGXI01001642.1_pt1 | contig 18218 bp, 32 predicted proteins | sample 1576221 | NCBI WGS metagenome assembly OGXI01 (sample SAMEA3541523, study PRJEB24748) | human gut metagenome | biome: human gut; feature: human-associated habitat; material: faeces | place: China | collected 2012
CCCATCGCTCGTCTTTCCGTCGCACTGAACGCAAATAGGGGATATCCCTCCAATGGAATCCCTGATTTCCTCCGGCTCCAGCCCGGTTTCCTCGTAGGCGGCGAGGCGGTCAACCCAGTCTCCACTGTATTCTGTATCGCCAATTTTAAGCCGCCATTTCCCACCGTCAAAGTATGTATATCTTTCCATATCAATCCTCCCGTATGTCTCCGGCCCACTGCTCTGCCATGGCACGGGCTATTCCCGGGAATGTCTTTGCCCGGTTTTTTGCTCTGTCTTCGCTCGGCGGCATTTTCCATATCCTCTGCTCCCGTCCTTCAACAATTTCTGTCGGTATGAGCGGCGGCAACCCTTTCAGCCAAAGGCACGTTTTCTTTGTTTCGCCATGACCAAATTGCCACGGCTGAATAATCTGGTCTGGTTTTTTCCAAACCGTTGACATGATTCCAACCGGATTTTCGATTGCAATTTTTGAACAGTCAGCATTTGCAAATTGCATGAAGAAATCAATTGCCGCCTGCTGCCGTCCGTCTTTGCGCTTTTGCTCAAAATACCTTGCACCACTCACAGCCAAATGGGTACAAGGAGGGAACGCAAGAATCATATCCCATTTCATTTTCAAAAGTTCCAGAGCGTCCACCTGCAAATGCCATTCCGGGTGCCCGCCGGAACAGGGGATAATGTCGCAGCTGTATGCCTCATGTCCTAGCCTCCGCAGTTCAATCGTCACCGCCTGCGATTCTTCGCAGGCTACTAAAATTTTCATTGTGAACCCTCCCGGCGCTGGCCTCTGCTGCAAAAATCACCTTGATTGCGCTCTTACGCAAACTCTTTGCAATAGTCATAATGTTCTTGCCAGTACTTACACTCCTGGCAGTAGCACGCGCCTGCAGCGTGTACTGGGTCGATGGTGGCCCTGCTCTTTATCATGTGGGCTACATCCGCTTCACAGAAACAAACCTCTCCCGGATTTCGCAAGTGTCCCACATCAAGCCATTTCAGAAAATCATCCGCATCAATCAGCCTTGTCATTATCAGCCCTCCGGTTCCATGCTTCGATTGCTTCTTGTACATACGGTTCAAACATTTCCGTTTCTTTTTTGCATCGTTCCGATTTTTCGAAAAAACAGTTTCCCCATTTGCTAATGTATGGATTTGGATTCACAAGGCCGGGCGTTATAATCGGCTTGCCACGACTTCGACATTTATTGCAGATTATTTGCACACGGTACATCACTTTTTTGTCGCCAATTCCGTTATATCCGATAAAGCGATAATCCTTGAATGATATTTTTGCATTTCTACCACAGAACGGGCACGGCTTCAAGTCAGTCATTGTCATTCCCTCCGTCGAACATTTCTGCATCTGTATTTTCCCATTCTTCAAACTCTACATCAGCATCATCTCGATCGGTTTCGAGTGCTTCATCCGCTGAATCTGCCTCGATGATGTAATACCCGTTATATAAAACCTTGTACCTCATTAACAATTCCCTCCGTCCATCTTGGCTCCGCAGTTGGGGCAGTAATTATCAACAATTCTCACATGGAGGCAATGAGAGCAAGTGCCCACCTCATGCCCGTTTTCTTCATGGAGTTCTATCCACTCACCATGCACCACCGGAGCGGCCTCAACGGTTGGCGCAGCTTCGACCTCACTAATCGCCGTTGCAATTCCGCTCGGAAATTCTGATTCACAGTTCACGCATGGGTTTATCCACTCATCCAACTTTTCCAGCAGCGCCTTTCGGCTTATCAAATCGTACATTACAGTCCTTCCCTTTAAAAACCACAATCATACTTGGAAACGGCGCACTATTTGTGCTTCCGCCAAACTTTAATCTCCCGCGAATAAATCTGATTTCGGCATATCCATATATGTATGTGTGAAATGCCTTCGTGTCCGTACGCGCTGGAAGCAGCATAACGCAAGTCGTATCCGTTTTTTGTGATTCCTCAAAACATTTTTTAATCCACGCCTCTTGTCCCGGTGCACCTTTTTTTCCTCGAGAGTATGGCGGGTTACAGAAAACCGTTTCCCCCTTCCAGTCCTGCTCAAGCCCGTTTTCTGCTTTTGTATAATACTTGCGGCACTTTGCGTTTTCAGCTGTGCAACACGGGTCAAGCGTAAAATGAAACTCGTCATCAAGCTGGTTAAACAGCCATTGAGGTGTCTCCCAATCGTCTTTTCCTGTGCTAAAATGCACTTTATCCATTTCTCTACCACCTACTAATTTTCACATCGGCTCTACGCCCATCTTTTCATATGCAACCGATATCGCATGTTTCATTTCATCGGTAAAAGTATCTCTTCCGCCCTGTGCAAGGATCTCCAGCAGCTCCGTGCGCATCCGCGTATAAAACGCTCCAACCTCTCGCTCGTCAAGTTCAAGCTCTATCGCGGCGTTGTAATGCGCCAGCGCCATGGCTTCGCACACAGCGTCGATTCCTTCACGGATCCCGTTGTTTTTCGCACGGGCAAGCGTAAGCGCAAGATTTTTGCTCAATGTTTTCCGGCCTCCCATTCCCGATAAATCTCCATGTAGTCGTCCAGCCGCATTGTAACCAGCCACTGGCAGTTATTTCGTCGGTGCATCACCACGGGAAGCATCCCGTCCGGTGCGTCATGCTCGGCCTGCGCCATAGCGGCGTACAGGTCAAGCCTTTCCACACGCTTGCACTCGATGTGCAGCCCCGGCAGGCCTACAACGTCGGCATCGCCGTTCACACCGCAATACTGCTGCCCTCGTCTGGCATCATATCCGTGCCGCCGAAGCTCTCCGGCCAACTCACGCTCTCCGCGTTTCCCTTTTTCACGGCTGTTCATGGTGTAGTTCCTTTTCTAATGCGTTCAGCTCTGTTTTTGTGTAGTTGATAAAAAACTGAGCCTTTTCAATCGCAGTCAGAAGCACGTCAATACGCCGCTCCAGTTCTTTTTCGCTCATTCGCTCCTCCTGTTATCAACCGGGATATAATTGTGGTACTGCGGCTGCCAGTGGAATTGCATTCTTCCCATTCCTCCGTGGCGGTTTTTGGCAATCACCGCATCCACTTCCCACGCATCATCCCCGCTCAAAAAATCTTCTGTTTTCTTCGGACGCATAAAAATCACACCATCCGCGTCCGCTTCGATGTCGCTTCCGCCCTTTAAATCCGAAAGCGTAGGTTCTTTCTGTCTGTCCACTGCTCGTCCCATCTGTACCAATGCCACAATTGCAACATTGTGCTTTTGCGCCATGGCCTTAAGCGAGTGCGTGATCTCGCCTGTTATCTGCCACAAAGGTTTTTTTCCAGTATCGTCTCCGCGCATCAATCCCAGGTAGTCGATAAACATTGCGTCCGGCTTGCTTGAAGCAAGCTTTGCCTCCACATCCTCGGCAGATATTCCGGGCGTATCGTCCATCACAAGGTGCAAATCTCCCATTCGGTCTACAGCAATGCCGATGCGTTTCTGCGCGTTTTCGTCAATGTCGTGATCCCGAAAGCGTGTGGAATTTATCATGCATACCCGAGAAAGTATGCGGTGCACAAGCTGCTCCTTTGTCATTTCAAGGCTTCTGTAATCCACGCGATAGCGCTTTGCAAGCTGCACGGCCAGATGCATGGAAAAATCTGTTTTGCCGTCTCCCGGACGCGCCGCAATTATGTACAGGCATCCTCGCTGTAAACCTCCCAGCACGTCATTGAATTGTTTCCAATCGGTTTTCAGCGACGTATCGGGCCGGAATAAGTTTTTATATGCCTCCGTCACAGCCTCCAAAAATGTTTGCTCCGATGTGCTGTGTACGTGCTGCATGATGTCACGCTGCTGCGCTGCCATCCGTTCAAGCTCCGCCGTCATTTCGTCGGCGGTGTGCCCGCTGATGGCAAGGCTCTGTAAATCCGTCACCAATGTACGTTCCCGCCATGCGTCCAGTACAAGCGCCGAATATTGCGGAAATGTCTCAATGCGCGGCGTAATACTTGCGCATTCTCGGATTATCCCGTCGTACTCTGCGCCAAGCTTAGAAACCACCGTCACCGCGTCCACAGGCATTCCCGCCTTTTTCAACTTCAGCATGCAGGAAAATATCCGTGCCAGCGGCTCCGCCTCAAACATCTTCGGTGAAAGCATCGTGCGCGCCTTATCCAGCAATGCGGGTTCCAGCATCAGGCAGCCAATGACGCTCTGTTCTGCCCCGAGCATTTAAAACAACTCCTCTGCCGTCATATCCGGCGTGATCTCCCGTCCCACGTCCGGCTTGATAACACGCGGTTCCGATGTGCGTTTAACAGGCTTGCCGTCTTTCCTCCACCAGTTCAGAATCGTTGCATAGTGGCTTTTGTAACGGTGCCCGGTTTGTGCAAGATAGGCAGATAACCGCTCGATATACTCCGATGCGCCAATATCGCCCAAGCTGTCCACCAGCTTCCCATGCTCTTGCCCGTCGAGCAGCACGTTTTCAAACTCGCCAAATTTCTTTTTGGATATCTCGATAGAGATATCTTTTTTATTTCTTGATTTCTTGACTTCTTGATTTCTTAATATAAGGGTCTGTGTTACTTCTGTGTTAGCACTGTGTTGGTCGCGTGTTACCTGATTGTTAGTTTCCGTGTTGACTCCTTGGTACTCGATATAGTTTTTTATTGTAAACACGCTGAATTTTCCATGTGTGCACTGTGTTATTTCCTGTGTTGATTTTAGATGATTTATCGCTGTTCGCACGGACTGCACTGAAATACCTGTTTGCAAGGAAATTTCGCGTATCGATGTTACTGCCTGTCCGACTTCCAACTCAATCCCACGGTAAAAACACGCCTCATATTGTGCCAGAAAAAGCAAATGAAGAAACACACATTTGGCATTCGTGTCAGTGTACCAGCCCCACTTCATCATCTTTCTGTAAAGCTTGATATATCCGTCATTTGCCATATTGTCACGTCCTTAAAACGGCAAATCTTCTGAATCGTCAATCACTGCAAAACCATCCTGCTGCACATCTGCGGCAGCTGCATTTGTTTTAAACGGCTCCGGTGTACGCTGTGCGTCTACCTTCGGTGCTTCTCGCGCTGTGCTGGCAAAATGAACGCCTTCTGCGACCACCTCAAAGGCCGTGCGCTTGTTCCCGTTTTTGTCCTCGTAATTACGGGTCTGGATGGAACCTTTCACGGCGATCATGCTGCCTTTATGAAAATACTTGCATACAAACTCCGCTGTCTGCCGCCATGTTACAATGTCGATAAAATCGGCCTTTCGTTCTCCATCCTTGGAATAGCTGCGGTCTACCGCGATGCGGAACGTGCATGTCGCAACCCCGCTCGGTGTGTGGCGCAGTTCGGGTTCAGCCACAAGGCGCCCCAGCAAAGCTACTACGTTCAATCCCATATCAAACGTCCTTTCAAAACTCAACTTAAAACTTAACTTGAAACTGTACTTTACAAATCACAGATAGTTTTTGTAAAATTCGCGGATAAAATCTTCTTTACCCCATCCGTATTCCTGCATCGCCGCTTTCTGTGCTGCCTGCTGGCAATACGTCCTTGATTCTCTATTTCTGTGTACCGCATTCGGCCCGTATTCATGGCATCGGTTATGGCACAGCGGAACCCAAAGCCCAAAGCGTTTGCTCTTTTCGCGCATCGCTCCGCCAAAGCATTCATGCCTGTCCAGCTTTTCATCCTGTCCGCCGCACAAAAAGCAGCAGTCTGTATCAAACGTCACAATGCTGGGTGCGTATCCGTTTTTATCGAGATTCTTCACCGTGGCTCATCCTTGATGCGTGCCAGTTCTTCCGGTGTCATCGTCTCTATTCCAAGGTCTTTGCACTCACTGACAATGCCGTCTATCAGGACACTCATTTCCTTGGTGGTGTATGTAGAGCTGCCAAGGTATACGCGGTAATATTGCGCCCGTTCTTCCGGAGCAAGTGTTTCATGTTGTTCGCAGTATTTGTACTGACGCTTGAACATCTCAACGCTTTTATTTGGCACCTTTACCACAAATTGCTGTCCGTATCTCCGCAGCATCTCAAGATATACGCTATCCTTTTCCGTGTGCAGTAAATCGGCCATCTGCCCCATAAGCTCCCACGCATACGCATTTGCGTCTTTGCTGCGGGCCTTTGTTTTACGCTTGATCTCCGCCACCATCTCCATGGCCTTGTCTTTCAGCTCATACGCAATCTGTGCTGCCTGCGCGCGGTTTTTCACGCGCAGGCACAGCCAGCACTCAAGTCCCATGTCAATGCGGCATGCATCAAATCCAATGCGCCTAACCATTGTTCGCAGCCTTTCTACATGTACCGGAGCAATACACAACCCCGTTGTTTGCCTCCTTGCTCTTTTGAGCTACAAACGGCGATACCATTTTCCCACACACTGCACATACATCTCCGCCGCCCACATTTCCAAAGGTATAAACTGTGCGTTTTGTTTTAGCGTTCTCAATGTTCAGTGCAGTGATTTTCCCGTCTGAAACAGCCATATATGTAACACGAAAACGGTCGTAGCATGTAAATCCACCCTTTGTATTCGGCTTTATCTCAACTCCATCGCCCGCTTTAATCCAGATAAATGGAGCCGTGTATAGCTCCCGACCGATTCCCCAGTTAAAACACGCCCGTTTAAAGCTGTCCGATGCCTCGCCCTTTTCCTTTTCGGTGTAGCTCTCTGTTCCGCAATCGCTTTTCCATACCCAGTCATTCCAGTCTGGCATCTTAATTCCAACCCGGCAGAACAAATTGCCTTTGCATTCGTAGTGCTCGCGTTGCCAATTCTCTGATCCTACAATTTCGTCCAGGATTCGCATGTCGCAGCGTGCGTCTTTGTAGAGCAGCAAAGAAATACCCTTTTCGCTTACGGTCGATATCCGCGCGTCAACTTCATCGGCGCGCAAATCTCTGAATTTCATATTCACTCCTTATCCGGCCTGTGCAAAGCCTGTATCAATGCAATGCTCACAGCCTATTACATGATCGGTTCCATGTCCGTAATAGATGCGCTCTCCGTCATATACCGGTGCGCCGCATTCCGGGCAATAAGATACCGGTTCTGCCTCCGCGTAAGGGTCAAATGCCGCGGATATTCCTATGTAATGTAATTCAGGCATTTGACAAATCCTCCCCGGTGGTGTATTTTTTAAGTGTAGATTTTTGGTCTGCGCCCTTGTTATCCGTGCCAGCGGATGCAGGGGCTTTCTTTTTTGCTTCTTCGCGCAACAGTCGGTAGCTGCATACGTTCAACCATCCCTGTGTTGTTCCGTATCCGCACAACTTAACGGCTTCTTTTATCCGTTCGGCCTGTTCGCGCGTAAATCGGGCGGAAATGAGGTGTGGCAGCTTGTGCCTGTCACCCGACCGTTTACATTGCTTCACAGCCAAACCGCCGTTCCTGGCTGTTGCAACCGCGTCCAGCGCGGCCTGCGCTTCTGCTGTCCGTTGTACGCCGTATTTTCCGGGATTGTTGGCCTTGCTGTCCAGCGATTTGTCGTATCCGCTGAACCCGGCCGCACGTACAACCTGCACGCATTCTTTTTGTGTCATGGCTTGTCCTCCTCTCTTACAGCTATGTATCCCGCGATCCCGGCCAGCACCAGCACCAGCCCAAACGCCAACGTTGCAAGGCCCGGCAGCATGTCCGAGTTGCCACGTCCAATCGCCTGCAGGCCGTCCAGCACAGGCAGTATAGATGCAATCAGCACCACCTTATAGATAAGGCTTGTCCAGCCGCGCAGGCCGCGCGGGAGACGCAGGCAGAACGGGTTAGGCTTGTACGGTTCGTTGCGCCTGGCTACGCTGCCGGGTCCTCTTTCCGTACTGCTTTGCATTTAAACGTCACTCCTTCCCTCTCCCCCAAAATCTTTGCAATCATGTTCACGATTTTTTCAGCAAGTTCGGGGTTTCCGTTTCTTTTTTCTTCCATTGGTTTTGCTCCTTTCTGTCCCATTTTACGGACATTAGATGTGGTATCTTGTAATAAAGGATGTGATGAAATGGATATGCCAAGTCTAAAGAAAACCCTTTGTAAAGCCTATGCATTATTAGGAAGTGAGGAAAACGTCGGGACCGTCGCTTTTATTACTGCCGCTGGCATAATAACCGGGACAGTACTCAGGATGCCATCCGACGATTCCAATGAGTTAATCCCTCTTGTCACCAAGCAAAGCTCAATAGACTATTTCGGAAAGTACAGGGTTTCTCCACAATGTGTCCCCGGAAACGATGGCATGATTTTGCTTGGAAACGCCACTTTACAACATGGAAGTGAATCCACTCATTTTGAATATCTCACGGTATTCTACGACCAGATCATTGGGGTAACGCTTCTGAGTTAAAACAAATCGCTTTCCAATAGCCCGATCAAGTAGCCGCTTCATCTCCTTTGTGCTACAATGAGCGTGAAAGGTCGTGACAAGTGTGGAATTTTTAAGTACCCGGTCAATCGAAATTCTTAAAATCATCCAAACACACCCTCGCATTGATGTGAACACGCTGTACCGTGATTATTCCGTTTCGTTAGACGAACTTGAAAGCCTTGTTCGGTGCCGCTATGTCGAACGACCAATCTACGATGTTCAAAATGGCGTCGTCCGCTACCGGAACGAATTTTCTCTTACGCTCGAAGGTCTGTCTGCTTTAGAAAAACTTGAAGAACATTTGCGTAACGAGGCCGAGGAAAAAGCATATAAGCGCCGACAAGAGAAGATTGCGGTATTGCAAGTGCTTGTGCCTGCGATAACTTTCATTTTGGGATTGATAGTAGAGCACTTTTCCGGCATCGTTGCCTTGGCGTTTGAGCTCTTTTGGAACTGGGTCCAGTAGCTCGTCCATGATTCGGCACATCAAACAACGTTTCAATCGCTTCACCTCGCTTTCAGCTTTATGAGCACTATTTGTGCTCAATTAAATAAAAAAAATAGATTGTACTGATTTTTTGTAATATTTGGCAATACGAACCTTAATTTCATCGCGCGGGATTCGATCACCTCTTTCGTACATTGCTAAAGCAGATTTACTAATTCCAAGCGCACTTGATACCTCCACTGCACTTTTTTCCCCTCTCAAGCCGCGAAGGATTTGACCAATTTTTTCTCCATCCATTTTTTCACCCCCTTTCAAAGCACTTATCGTGCTTTTATTATGCACTATTTGTGCTCAAATTGCAATAGAAATTGTCCACAAAAAGTGCATATATTTTTTACGCACATTTTGTGCACATTTATACTTGCTTTAGTGCACGAAACGTGTTAATCTTTAAATACAAAAGAATGAGGTGGAAAAAATGGCTAGTTTCTCCAATCGTCTAAAACAACTCCGAATAGAACGCGGATTAACTCAACAGCAGTTAGCTGATATATTGAATATTTCTAAAAGCAGCATCAATATGTATGAGCGCGGTGAACGGGAGCCTGGTTTTGAGACCTTAGAGGCAATTGCTGATGTGTTCAATGTCGATATGAACTTTCTGCTAGGAAAGAGTCATGTTAAAAACCAATTGCTGGAAGATGCCCCCCTTAGTAAAACTGACGAGCTTATAAAAGATGATCCTCTCGCTGGCCAACTTTTCGCAGCATATGGCAAGGTGAAAGAAGAGTTTAGCCAAGCTGAGATTGACGATATAACAATGATTATGGAAATGATAGCGGAGAAAAAACGCAGAAAACGCGAAAAAGGAGAAGAATGAGAAAATGAATGCCACGGTTCCTCTTGACGAATTGTACGACAATTTAGATCAACAAGGAATAGAAGTCTTTCATTGTTCCACAAAAGAAGTTGTCGCAGTTGCAGAGCCATCCGGCTATCTTTGCATTGACCCCCAAAAAGTAGAAAGCACTGAACACGAGCGTGAAATCCTCATTCACGAAGAGGGCCACTTTGCCACGAACACCTTTTATCAGTTGGACAGTCCGTACACGGTGCGAGAACATCAGGAAAACATCGCGGTTCGCTACGGCTTTAAAAAATATTATTCTGTTGAAAAGCTACTGTCCTTGATGGAAGAAGGCTACACAGAGGTTTGGCAGCTTGCGGAACAGCTCAGTGTGCGTGAGGAATATGTACAGGAAATGCTTGACTATTACACACAGGCATGCAACGTAAATTTTGCACAAGAATTAGCCGAACGTAAACGTGCCCGTGAAATAGAAAATGACCCAATCACACCAGAGACCTTACAAAAATTGCAAGGCATCGCTTTTTCGTGTGATGGGCCATTAACTGAGACCAGTGCGCAAGATATATTGAGATTTGTCGAAATTGTGCAAGAACACAAAAAAAGCAGAGTAAAATAAAAATACCGCCCATCCCTCTGGGTGAAAGCGTTGTTGTGAATGGTTTGCATCGGGTATGAATTTTAATGGAGGAACTGTTATGGAAAGACCTAGATTGAATGAAACTCCGCTTCCTGTTCTTACTAAAATTTATTGCATCACGCTTGCCATCGGTCTTTTTTCCGGACTTTCAAACCTAATAAGCACATTTAATGCATCTGATTCATTTATAGGCACTACTGTCGAATGGGTTCTATGGTTTGAAATTAGCACATCCATTGCTGTTTTGATAACCGGGACATGGATTTTAATTGATATCTTAAATCGCAAATGGCGTTTTCTATATGTTTTATATGCTTTTATTTGTATCCGCATTTTTTATATGATAGTTGCTTTTACGCTGGATACTAACTTTGGATATCAAGCCCTTGGCTCAACTTTGGTCCCTGTTGCATGGGCGATTTATTTTAATAAATCCGTGAAACTAAGGCTTGCATTTCCAATTAGAGGCGGCGTTTCTGCGCTACCAGCACCCGAATCGTCGGAAATTGAGGACGAAGCATATAACGAGCAGGGAGATACAGCAGACGATTCTGTATTGAGTGAAGCCTCGGAAGTTGCACAAGCCGATCAGGAACAACCTCAAATCGAAAACGCACAAGCCTGTATAACTTCCACGTTTGAACCGGAGCAACAAAGGTCTGTCAAAAAATTGTTCTGTAAAAACTGCGGTACAGAGTGCGGGACAAATGACACAAAATGCCCGAATTGTGGGAAAAGAGTTAGATTTGTTCGGAAGGCAATAAACAAAAAGCCACTTCTTATTGTAACTTTTTGTATTTTATTCTTGTCTGTAATAGGTCTTTCGATAGCATGTACTATGCTTTATCAACAAAACGTGGAAAGCCAGTCAACAATTACTTCCCTTGACGAATTATCCCAAAACCTACAACGCACGATTGATAGAAAGAATGATAAAATCAAAGAGTTGGAAAAAGATTACTCAGATTTATTTAGCGATTTCCTTGATTATGGTGCAAAAGCCGATTTTTTGGACAATTATATTGCATTCGTTGTTTCTGATGATGCATACGCCTATCATACATACGATTGCCATTTCTTCCAAAACTGTGATTCTTACTGGGCGTATAACATCGAAGCCGCGCAATCAAGAGGCTATTCCCCATGCAAAGTTTGCCACTAAACCATACGGAAGGACGTTCCCACATGAAAGAACAATACATGGACACCGAAAAAGCCTCTGCAATCTTGCAGGAGCGTGATTATGTCAAGCGCGACGCTATGATCGACGCACTCACCGAGGAGGAAGCAAAGGTTTTTTGCAAGTTCTTGTTGGAGATACTGCCACGCAGAGGCTGCCCCAAAGGTCAGTGTCAGGACGATTAGTTGACAAATAAAAAACGCCCCACGGCGGCAACCGTGAGGATAAATACACACACATTACACGCGTGTAATCCTGTATCACGTGCATATGAAATGCGTGCAAATACACTCAAACTCAGCCAAATATATCCAATCCATCACAAAATTGTCTAAGAACCTTGACATAATCAGAATGCTCCGCGTATAATAATGGTGTGAGACTTGATCTCACATTGCAGAAAACTATGACCTGGTGTCTAGTCCATCTGCCCCAAAGAGGAAAGCCCCTTCCTGTCCTGAAAAACAGGGGAATGAAAAAAGCGGTGAACTCTTACCGTAAGTAGAGAATGAAAAAAGCGGTGAGCCTCTACCGTAAGTGAGGAATTAAAAAGTGCGGGGTAGTTTTTACTGCCCCGCATTTTTTTATCAGGAGGAACATATGGGGAAATTCCAATTTTATCATGTAGAAGAAAAATACATACGATATCTTCACTCAATCGAATCGCGCGTACAGTTCAACAAAGGCCAGCGGAGGCCCTATGTAGGTATCGTTCTTTCAATCAACGGCGTTGACTATTATGTTCCGCTCGAATCTCCAAAGCCAAACCATGCCAACATAAAGTCCGGCGGACCTGTAATGAAACTGGATGATGGAAAACTCGGCATCATCGGATTTAACAATATGATTCCGGTCCTTCCCTCTTGTTTATTGCATTTTGACATTCTCGCAATCGAGGATGAAAAATACAAAATGCTTTTGTTGAACCAACTCAATTGCTGTGAAAAAAACAGGGAAGTCATTTTCAACAGAGCCCAGAAGGTGTATCGTAACACTGTTGAAAAAAAGATTCCGTTTTATTTAAAAGAGTGCTGTAATTTTCAAAAGCTTGAGCGAAAATGCAGAAATTACGACCCGTACTATAAACCCGGCAGACTGAAATAAAGAAATGTTTGTTTTCGTAACACCACGAAAACATCCTAAAAAGTCGCAACAAAAACGCCTCGGCGTGGGAGCACCGAAGCGTTTATATAGAACAGCTTACCCTTGGAGGATAATCCGCCCCAACAATCGGATTATACCACCTCCGGAGTAGGCTTGTCAAAGTATACTCTATGGAGGTTTTTTTATGTCTTCTTTCTTTTCAACATGTACACGAACCACAACTCCTTCTCGATTCCCCACAATTCTGGCTAATACCGTAAATATCTTTTCCGCCTGTTCTATTTCCATGGTATCACCCCGTTTACTCAAGCGTATGCTTAAAGCAGGTGGCACAGAACGAAAGGAGGCCATTGTATGCAGGTGATTCGTGGAGCAGGATATATCCGTGTATCCACCACGGAACAGGCAACGCGCGGCCTTTCTCTGGAGGCACAGGAGGCTGAAATCCGGCGTTACGCAAAAGAAAGAGGCATCGTGCTTGTCCAAATTTACGTAGACCGTGGTATCACAGCGCGTAAAAAACTTCATCGGCGCGAGGCGTTTGCACAAATGATGCGTGACGTGGATGCCGGGCTGATCGACCGTATTATTGTAATGCGGCTTGACCGTTGGTTCCGCAACGTCTACGATTATCATAAAATGATGAATGAACATTTGATTCCGCATAATGTGGATTGGTGTGCCGTCAAGGAGGACTATGATACCACAACCACCAACGGACGCCTGATGATAAACCTCCGGCTCGCCATCGCAGAGCAGGAATGCGACACAGACGGCGACCGGATAAGGGATGTTCAGGAAAACATGATACAGAAAGGATGCTGGCCGTTCGGGCAGGCCCCGCTCGGTTATCGAATCGTAAACAAGCATTTAGAGAAAGATCCTGAACAGGAAGAATGCATCCGGTATTTTTTCGAGCACATGTTGTTAAACGGATCACTCCGCGCTGCCCTCTTTGCAACAAATGAACGCTACGGAACGACCTACGAATATAAGCGTGCACAGCATCTGTCGCGCGCCAGCGTTTATTATGGTGAGTATGGAACGAATAAATCATTTTGCCCAGCTTATATCACTCGTGAGGAACACGAGCGTATCCGATACCTTGCAAGCAAGAACATCCGCGTCCGGAAAAGTCCGGACAAAGTAGCACACTTATTTTCCGGACTTCTTATTTGTTCTGATTGCGGGCGCCGATTAAGCGGGCAAACCATCAGGAGGCCGAGCGGTGTGTATGTAACCTATCGTTGTGCACATGCTTACGATAATAACGGATGCCCTAATACCAAATCTTTTTCAGAGCGTATCGTAGAGAATTATTTGCTTCACTACATGGAAAGTGAACTGGAGGAATTTATATTCACTGTAGAAGCAGAAAGCAAAACCATTTCGCTCCCAATTGATAACACAGAACAAATCAGAGCCAAGCAGGAAAAAGTAAAAGAACTGTTTATAAATGATTTGATAGACCTTTCAGAATACAAAAAACGTATTGATGAGCTAGAATCAAAGATTATTGTAACCGCTCCGAAACCAAGGGCGAATACCGAGAGGCTGAAAAAACTTCTTGAGACTAATGCGCTTTCGTTTTACCAAACATTTACGCGTGATGAAAAGCGCGCATTCTGGCGTGGAATCATAAAAGAACTGCACATCTATCGTGGCACCGTTCAAGGTCCGCCTATTTTTTTATAATTAAGTCGCAGTAACTATCATGAATAGAATGCGCTTGGCTACACCAACCGCCCGCTGGACGGCATCTTCGGCGGCGGCACGGAAAACGCGGTGCGTGCGTTCCAGCGCGCCGTGAGCCTGACGGCGGACGGCATCTGCGGCTGCAACACCTGGAAAAAGCTGACGGCGGCCAGCGTGGGCATCGGCCGCACCCGCACAGTCATCGACTGAGCCGCAGAACAAAGATCCCCGGTTTTGGCAATGCCAAAACCGGGGATTTCCTCAATACTGCCAGGAGTTGAATTCAAACGCATTGGGGCATTTTTCGCCTTGGTCCTCACTTTCCAGCAGCGCCTTGTATTTTTCATAGATCTCCGCCGCGCCCTCGGTCTCGTAATAGGGCTCCACGCGGCTGGCCTCCGTCAGGAAGTGGTACACGTCGCGGCCCATCTCGCGGCCGCGGCGGGTATGCATGTCCAGCGCGTAATCCGGCACTTCAAACTTTGTCCCCACTTCAAACTCGTGGTTCAGCAGATTTTTCACATGGTCGCTGGAGCGCTCTTTCTTCTGGCGGCACAGGTAACGGATGGCATGCACGAAGAACATGGGCCTGTCGCCGTCGTTGTAGGGGAATTCCTGGCGCATTTTGAACAGCGTGTACACCAGGTTGGGGGCATCCGGATTGCCGAAGCCGATATCCTCCACGCTGATGCACAGCAGGCGGCGCCACAGCTTTTCCTCAAACTGGGGGCTGGTGATGTACATTTCATAGGCCGCGTGCAGCGCGTCCTCTTCCTTGCCCCTGCGGATGGCCTTTTGCAGCATGGCTACCATTTCGTCGCCGGCATAGCCGTTGCGGGTGGTGATCTCCGCCCAGGGATCGTAAGACATAAATTCGCTCATGGTCAATACCTCCGTTTATTCCTTTGTTGCGCCCGCCGAAAGCCCTTCCGTGATCTGCTTGTGGAAAATCAGGTACAGCACTACGGTGGGGATGAGTACTACGATGATGGCGGCTGCCAGCGTGGGCCAGGAGCCCTGCTGCGCACCCGCGTAATTCATCAAAAATGTGGTCAGTGTTTTGAGCTTTGTTTTCGGCATATACAGGTACGGCACGTACATGTCGTTGACGATGTTGACGATCTTCAAAATGACGACCGTGGCCGTTGCCGGGGCCAGAAGCGGAAAAATGATGCTGTAAAAAATGCGGAAATAGCCGCATCCGTCGATGAGCGCGCTCTCGTCCAGCGCTTTGGGTATCTTGCTGACGAACTGCATGTACAGGTACAGCTGCATCAGGTCGGACGCCACATAGATGATGATGGGCGCGCCCAGCGTGTTGTACAGTCCCATGCTCTGGATGACCTTGAAGCGGGCGATCTCGACCACAAAGGTGGGCACCAGCATGCCCAGGTAAAAGCAGCCCATCACCAGCCTGCGAAAGCGGAACTCAAAGCGCTGCAGGCAATAAGCTGTAACGGACCCCAGCAGCACGTTGAAGAAAATACTCACCACCAAAATCACGGCGGTGTTTTTCACTGCCACGGGCAGCAGCTTCGCGCCCAGCACCTCGGCATAGTTGTCCCAGTTCCACGCACCGGGAGCGGGCGGCAGGATGGGTGAGGTGGAGGCGAGCTGGGCCTGTGTTTTCACCGATGTGAACAGCGTGACCAGCAATGGGCCGACAACCACGGCAACCACCGCGGCGCTCACAAGATATTTCACGCACAGGAACAGCGCGCGTTTGCATTTGTCCCGGTTCATCACGCCGCCTCCTCCTGGTTGAACACTTTTTTCAGCACCACGTTCTGGAACACATACACCAGAATGACGATGGCCATGATGGCCACGGCCATGGTGGCGGCCATGCCGAAGCTGTTGTACTTGAACGCGGTGTCGATGGTGTACAGCGTAAAGGTGGACGAGGCGTAGCCCGGCCCGCCGTTCGTCATGATGAACGGGATATCGAAGCACTGCAGCGTGCCGCGGATGCAGTCGAACATCACGAAGCTGAACACCAGCCAGATGTTGGGCAGCTGGATGCGCCAGAGCTGGTGCCACGCATTGGCGCCGTCGATACGGGCTGCCTCCATCATCTCGGTGGGAATGGACGTCAGGCCCGTGGAAAACAGCACGATGTGGTATCCGCTGAACCGCCAGGCGGACACCGCCGCCAGCACGAAATTGACAATTGCAGGGTCGCTGAGCCACTTGCAGATCCAGCCGGAAAGCCCCAGCCCCGTCAGGATCTGGTTGAACGCGCCGTTCACCGGGGAGAAGAAATAGGAAAACGCATAGGACATTCCCACGCCGTTGATGATAAACGGAAGAAACGCGATGGTCTTTACCAGCTTTGCGCCCTTAAAGCCGCTGTTCAGCATCACGGCGATTCCAAGCTCGATGGGGATCATCACCATGTGCACGGCCAAATAGATAAAGTTGTTGCGCAGGGAAAGCCACAGGTCCGGAGACTTCGTGAACATTTCGATGTAATTGCGTATCCCGTTGAACGGCCGCTCCGGCGAAACGCCGTCCCAGCTTGTAAAGCTCATGGCCACCAAATCCACAGAAGGGTAGACCACGAATATCAACAGCAGGATCACCGGCACCACGAGCGACAAAATAATAAAGCGGTTCCGGCTTTTGTGGATGGACTTCATACAGCTGCCCTCCTGAACGATTTTGGTTGCTCAAAAGCCCGCAAAAAGCGGCCGGGGCCCGAAGGCCCCGGATGAAAGCGGCTGTGCGCCGCCTTTCTGCTTACGGATGCGCTGCCGGGGAGCTTTATTTCATCCCCAGTTTCTCGCGCGCGGCGGACCAGTCGGCGTTGAGCTGGGCGAAGGTTGCTTCCAAATCAAAGCCGTCGGTCAGCATCGAGGTGCCCACCTTGTTGTAGTCGAACTTGCACTCGTTGACGATGGCGGTGTAATCGTCGCCGCCGCCTACGTAGTTCACCAGATTGATTGTTTCGCCTTCTTCATCGGCATAAGCCATAAAGTGGTCCTTTTCCTTCGGCGCAGTGGACATGGTGCTTTCGCAGGAAAGCTTCTGGACATAGTCGGGATAGAAATCATTGAAATAGAATTCCAGGAACGCTTTGGCAAGCTCCTGATTTTCAGAGGTATTGGTAACGCCCATGTAGAAATCGCCCAAAATGACGCGGTTGATGCTACCGTCCTCTTTGCTGTACGGCAGATAGAACGATTTCAGCTCTGTCAAATCCACACCGCTGGCCTTAATTTTGGCAAGGCCCATGGAGTTGTCGATCATCAGACCTGCCTGTTTATTCAGGAACAGGCTCAGTGCCTGGTCATAGCCAAGGCCAAGAGGGTCGGCGCCCAGCACGCCCTTCTGGAACAAATCATACACCATCGTGTAAGCCTCGCGAATGGGTTCGCCTTCAGCGAACGGCTCATCCACTGTGGCCATATAGTCCCAATACAAGCCGTTGCCGGACACGCTGGCCGGGGAATTCTCCATGAAAGGATATACGGGCCAGCTATCCTTTGCACCCATGGCTATGGCCATAAAGTCAGGGTCAGAGGCGCCGTAGTGGTTTTGCAGCGTCTCACAGGCGGTTACAAATTCCTCCCATGTATGAGGCACGCTCACATCTGCACCCTCAAACACGTCGGCCCAATAATAAACATAGTCACCCGCCAGCTTTTCCGGAATACCGATGATACGACCGTCCGCTTTTACATCCTCGGCAAGCAGGTTGTTCGCCGCCGCTTTGGTGTCGCTCAAATCCACCATATAATCCTTGAACACAGGGAAAAAGCGGGTCTGAAGATACATAAGATCCGGCAGCTCACCAGCAGACGCGCGAATCTTCATCTGGTTGAAATACTCGTCGTCGTCCTTGAACTCCTCGATCTCAATGTTCACGTTGGGGTACAGCTCCTGAAAACGCCCCTCCAAGTCGAGCTCATCGTACAGATCCATAGCCTCGTTGTCCCAGGTGGCAAAGGT
>OGXI01001644.1_pt1 | contig 18204 bp, 17 predicted proteins | sample 1576221 | NCBI WGS metagenome assembly OGXI01 (sample SAMEA3541523, study PRJEB24748) | human gut metagenome | biome: human gut; feature: human-associated habitat; material: faeces | place: China | collected 2012
TGCAAAAATGCTCGAGAATACACAAAGTATTCTCTGCGCTTTTTGCTTAGCAGCTTGTACTTTTCGCTTGCCGTATCAGCACTTAGAATTATGCGGTCTTGCCTTACATTCTGCCCGAAGGGGAAAGCCTTCGGGCAGTTTTTGGTTTTGCTTACCCTTAATGCACGCATTTATAGGGGCCGATGCTCGTATTGGCCCGGTGCCGATATTACCCTTGCAGTATACGTTGTAAACTTAATAAAATTAATGAAATAAGGTAGGAAAGTACACATGAAAAAGTTCCAGATCGTATCCCTGACCCTGGCCGCTGCCCTGCTGCTGGCAGGCTGCGGCGCATCCGAATCCGCCGCTGCCAGCGGGAGCACCAGCGAGGCGGTCTCCACCGTTGAGACCGCCCCTGCTGAAAGTGAGAGCGAGAGCGAAGCCCCCGCCGCCGAGGCTGCCCTGCCGGACGACATCTACACCGCAGACTTTAACACCGACAGCAGCATGTTCCACGTCAACGAAGCCTGCAATGGCAAGGGCACCCTGACCGTGGAAAACGGCAAAATGACGATGCACGTCAGCCTGCAGTCCCAGAAGATCGTCAACCTGTATCTGGGTATGGCCGCTGACGCCCCTGACCATGAGGACGAATGGCTGCAGCCCACCATCGATACCGTGACCTACTCCGACGGCACCAGCGACGAAGTTTACGGCTTTGACATCCCTGTCGCGGCTGTGGACACCGACTTCCAGCTGGCTATCCTAGGCACCAAGGGTACCTGGTACGACCATGTTGTCAGCGTGTCCAACGCTGTGCCCGCTGTCGATGGCGGCGATGCCGCTGCGGCGGAAGTCCCTGCCGACGGCACCTACACCTGCGCTGTCACGCTGGAGGGCGGCAGCGGCCGCGCTGCTGTGGACAGCCCCGCTGCCCTGACCGTAGTCGACGGTGCCATGACCGCCACCATCGTGTGGAGCAGCCCCAACTACGACTACATGCTCATCGACGGCGAAAAGTACCTGCCCACCAACACTGAGGGCAACTCCACCTTTGAGATCCCCGTGGCCGCGCTGGACACTGCCCTGGCTGTCACCGCCGACACCGTTGCAATGAGCACCCCCCATGAGATCGATTACACCTTGACTTTTGACAGCACCACGCTGGCCGCTGCCGAATGAAGCGGCTTATAATGCTGGCCGCCATGCCCGCGCTGCTGCTGGCAGGGTGCGCGGCCCAGTCAGCGGCCTCCGGCACGGAGACGCTGACCGTCACCGGCAGCTACCCCTTGCAGTACGCCCAGCAATTCACCATTGACGAGTGCGAGGGCGGCTATTACCTCATTATCATCGATGGTACGCGCTATCTGGTCGTGCCCGAGGGTGAGAATGCGCCAGCCGAGCTGGACGCGGACATTACCGTTTTACAGCCGCCTATCGAGAATATTTACCTCGTGTCCTCCTCCGCCATGGACCCCATCATCAGTATCGATGGGCTGGATACGGTGGCGCTTTCCGGCACGCAGGCCGATAACTGGTATCTGGATGCAGCCAAAACCGCCATGGAAAACGGCCAGATCGCCTACGCGGGCAAGTACAGTGCGCCCGATTATGAGACGATTCTTGCCGCCAACTGCGGCTTGGCCATCGAAAACACGATGATCTACCACACGCCCGAAGTGAAGGAACAGCTGGAAAAATTCGGGGTGCCGGTGCTGGTGGAGCGCTCCAGCTACGAGAGCGGCCCCCTGGCCCGGATGGAGTGGGTCAAGCTGTACGGCGTGCTGCTGGGCAAGACTGACGAGGCCGAGCAGGTCTTTGACGACGCCGTGCAGCGCATTGCACCGCTGGAAAATGAATCCTCCACCGGCAAAACCGTGGCGTTCTTCTCCATCACCTCCAATAATCTGGCCACTGTGCGCAAGGGCGGCGATTATGTCGCCAAAATGATCGAGATGGCGGGCGGCGACTATGTCTTCTCCGACCTGACGGACAGCGGCAACAACCTGGCCACCGTCAACATCTCGCTGGAGGATTTCTACGCCGGGGCCAAGGACGCCGATGTGCTGATCTACAACAGCACCATCGAGGGCGAGATCCGCACGATGGACGAGTTGATCGCCAAATGCCCGCTGCTGGCACAGTTCAAGGCCGTGCAGCAGGGCAACGTCTGGTGCACCGCGCAAAGCCTTTTCCAGCAAAGCATGGAGATGCCCGACCTGATCCTGGACATGAATAAAGTCTTTGCCGAGGGCACGCCCGACGACAGTGAATTGAAATTTTTGACGAAAATCATCTGATAACTACCTCAAATCCCCTTGCCCAACACTGTAGGGGCCGATGTCTGCATCGGCCCGCAGGGGGGGCAATGCCCGCCTTTACAAGCAAAATGCAAAGGATAACACCATGCACACCCGAAAGCGCCTGACAATTGCATACCTCGCTATGGCGGCGGCTCTGTTGGTGCTGTTTGCCCTCAACCTGTTTTGGGGCAGCGTGGAGCTTTCGCCCGCCGATGTGGTCAGTGCCCTGCTGGGCCGTGGGCAGGATGTACTGACCAGCAACATTTTGCTGCAGCTGCGCCTGCCCCGCGCCGTCATGGTCGTTCTGCTGGGGGCAGCGTTATCGGTGGCCGGGTATCTGCTGCAAACTTTTTTTGCCAACCCCATTGCGGGGCCTTTCGTCATGGGCATTTCCAGCGGGGCCAAGCTGGCCGTGGCGCTGACCATGGTCGTGTTTTTAAACCGCGGCCTATTAACGAACTCCCTCACCTTGATTTTGGCTGCTTTCGCCGGGGCTATGGCTGCCATGCTGTTTGTGCTGGCTGTGGCACGCCGCGTGCAGCGCATGAGCATTTTGGTCATCTGCGGCGTCATGATCGGTTACATCTGCTCCGCCATCACCGATATTGTGGTGGCCTTTGCCCAGGATTCCAACATCGTCAACCTGCACAACTGGTCTATGGGCAGCTTCTCCGGCATGACCTGGGGCAATGTGGGCACGGCGGCTGCCATTACGCTGCCCTGCCTGGCGGCGGCGTTTTTACTGTCCAAGCCCATGGCCGCCTACCAGATGGGTGAATCCTACGCCGCCAGCGTGGGCGTTTCGGTGCGCAGCTTTTCGGTGTTGCTAGTGCTGCTGTCCAGCCTGCTGGCGGCCTGTGTCACAGCATTTGCCGGGCCAATCTCTTTCGTTGGCATTGCGGTGCCGCACCTGGTCAAGCAGGCGTTAGGCAGCGCCAAGCCGCTGCATGTGCTGCCGGGCTGCGCCTTGGGCGGGGCATCGTTCTGCCTGCTGTGTGACCTGATCGCCCGCAGCCTGTTTGCGCCGACGGAGCTGTCCATCAGTTCGGTCACGGCGGTATTTGGTGCGCCGGTGGTCATCTGGCTGCTGGTGCGCCGCCACAGCAGGGAGGGGACAACATGAGCTACTGCGAGACCCAAAGCCTTGCCATCGGCTACGGTGCCCCACTGCTGCGGGACATCTCTCTGCAGGCCGAGTGCGGCAGGATTTTGGCCCTCATCGGCCCCAACGGTGCGGGCAAATCCACCTTATTAAAAACGCTGGCCGGGCAGCTGGCGGCCCAGAGCGGCGCGGTATTGCTGGACGGAAAAACGCTGACCACCTACACCCCCAATGCACGCGCCCGCAAGCTGGCACTGATGCTGCCCCACATGGCACGCACCGAGCTGACCACCTGCTTTGACGTGGCCGCTGCTGGCCGCTACCCCTACACCGGGCGACTGGGCATCCTCTCGGATGAGGATAAGCAGCAGGTGCGTGACGCCCTGCATCTGGTACAGGCAGACGAACTGGCCGCGCGGGATTTCACAAAAATCAGCGACGGTCAGCGCCAGCGCGTATTGCTGGCCCGGGCGGTCTGCCAGCAGCCGAAAATCTTGCTGCTGGACGAGCCTACGTCTTTTTTGGATGTAAAAGGCAAGGCTGAGCTGATGGCTGTTTTGCAAAAGCTGGCCCACGAGAAGAATGTGGCCATCATCGTGACCCTGCATGAGCTGGAACTGGCCCAAAAGCTGGCCGACGCGGTCGTCTGCGTTTCGCCACAGGGCGTTTCCGGTGTGCTTACGCCCAAAGAGGCGTTTGCAAGGGAAAATATCTGCCACCTGTTCGACCTTTCGGACGAGCAGTACACTGCCCTGTTTAGCGAAAAGCCCAAACCAAAATTTGAGCATTACATCCGCAGCGGGCAAAAACTGTTGCGCTGCGGCTACACCACCGGCACCTGCGCAGCGCTGGGGGCGGCGGGGGCGGCCCGTCTGCTGCTGACCGGCCACACGCCAGAAAGCGTCGGCCTGCGTACCCCCAAGGGCATCGTAGTCGAGGTTGCACCCCAATTCTGCCGCCGCACGGCAACCGGCGCGGAGTGCGCCATTGTAAAGGATGGCGGAGATGACATTGATGCCACCACCGGCCTGCCGGTCGTTGCCGAGGTTACGCTTCTGCCTGATGCCCCGCATACCGTCACCATCGACGGCGGCGCAGGCGTGGGCCGTGTGACCAAACCCGGCCTGGACCAGCCTGTGGGCGCAGCGGCCATCAACCACGTGCCGCGCCAGATGATTACCGAAGCATTATTAAAAGAAGCCGAGACCGCCGGTTACAGCGGCGGCTTCTCGGTGATCATCCGCATCGAGGGCGGCGAACAGGCCGCTAAGCGCACCTTTAACCCGCACCTGGGGGTCGAAGGCGGCCTATCGGTGCTGGGCACCAGCGGCATTGTAGAGCCGATGAGCCAGCAGGCGCTGCTGGATTCGTTGCAGCTGGAAATCCACCAGGCCGCCCTGCACAGCCGCCGCCTGATTCTGGCCCCCGGCAACTATGGGCTGGATTACCTGGCCCAAAACTACCCGGAACTGCATGAGATCCCTATTGTAAAAGTCTCCAATTTCATTGGGGAAGCGTTGGATATGGCCGCAGCAGAACATTTTGCGGAAGTCCTCCTTGTCGGCCATGTGGGCAAGCTGGTCAAACTGGCGGGCGGCATCATGAACACCCACTCCAAACAGGCCGATTGCCGCACTGAGCTGTTCTGTGCCCATGCGGCACTCTGTGGGGCGGATACGGCAACCTGCCGCGCCCTGATGGATGCCGCTACCACCGACGCATGCCTGGATATTTTAACCGTTGCCAACCTGAAACAAACCGTAATGGCAAGCCTGCTGCAGGCCATCCAGCTGCATCTGGACCGCCGCGCGGCGGAAGCCTTCACGGTAGGGGCGGTACTTTTCTCCAACCAAAACGGTCCGCTGGGCCAGACCCAACAGGCCGAAAAACTGCTGCAAAGCTGGAAGGAAAACTGACATGGTACATTTTGTGGGGGCGGGCCCCGGCGCACCAGATCTTATCACTCAGCGCGGCGCGGCTCTGCTGCAGACGGCGGATTGCATCATCTACGCGGGCAGCCTGGTCAACCCGGCCTTGCTGGGGCTGGCCAAGGCGGATTGCACCATCTACAACAGCGCCGAAATGACGCTGGAGCAGGTGCTGGCTGTGATGCGTAAAAACGAAGCAGCGCACAAAACCACGGTGCGCCTGCACACGGGCGACCCTTGCCTGTATGGTGCCATCCGGGAGCAGATGGACGCTCTGGACGCCGACGGCATCCCCTACGATGACACCCCCGGCGTGTCCAGTTTTTGCGGGGCAGCCGCGGCCCTGAACGCCGAATATACCTTGCCCGGCGTGAGCCAGACGGTCATCATCACCCGCATGGAGGGCCGCACCCCGGTGCCCGAGGGCGAGCGCCTGGCCAGCCTGGCCGTGCATGGGGCCACTATGGTCATTTTCCTGTCCATTGGTCTGGTGGACAAAGTGCAGACCGCGCTTTTGCAGGGGGCTTACACTGAGGCGACCCCCGCCGCCGTGGTTTACAAAGCCACCTGGCCAGAGCAAAAGACCGTGCACTGCACCGTGGGCACCTTGGCCGCCAGTACCCGCGCGGCAGGCATTACCAAAACCGCGCTGATCGTGGTGGGGGACTTCCTGGCCGCGCAGTACGACCGCAGCAAGCTTTATGACCCCACTTTTACCACCGAATACCGCAAAGGAGTGCCGCAATGACCTGCGCGTATCTTGCCTTTACCAGCAAGGGACTGGCGCTGGCCCGGAAGCTTGCGGCGGCCCAGCCCGGTGCTGTGGCCCGCTGCGGCGAAAACGGCGTGACCCTTGCCAATTGGACCGCTGCGCAGTTTGCACAAAGTGACGCGCTTGTTTTTGTGGGGGCTGTCGGCATTGCCGTGCGAGCCATCGCGCCTCACTGCCGCAGCAAGGCCACCGACCCCGCCGTTGTAGTGCTGGATGAGTGCGGCCGCTTTGCGATCCCGCTGCTCTCCGGCCATCTGGGCGGTGCCAACGATCTGGCCCGTCGGCTGGCGAAAGCGTGCGGCGCGGTGCCGGTCATCACCACCGCCACCGACGCCAACGGTGTGTTTGCCGTAGATGAGTGGGCCAAGCACCAGCACTGCCTTGTGGCCGAGCCGGCGCGCATCAAAAAGGTAAGCGGCGCCCTGCTGGCAGGCCGTACCGTGCGTTTTGCCAGTGATTGGCCGATACAGGGCACACCGCCTGCCGGTGTGGAACCGGCTGGTGATGCCGTACAGGCAAGTTTTGCCCTGACGATAACCCCGACGATGACGCCCAACGCCCTGCACATTATCCCGCGTATTGCTGTATTGGGCATCGGCTGCAAGCGGGGTACACCTGCCGACAAGCTGGCGGACGCATTTGCTGCCTTTTGCGCCGAAACGAAACTGGCCCCGCAAAGCATTGCCGCCGCGGCCAGCATTGACTTAAAAAAGGATGAACTTGGCCTGGCGGAATTCGGCCAAAAGCAGGGCTGGCCCGTTACCTTTTATACCGCCGACGAACTGCGCGCCGCGCCGGGGCAGTTCGCCCATTCAGACTTTGTGCAAAGCATCACCGGCGTGGATAACGTCTGCGAGCGCGCCGCTGTGCTGGCCGCAGGCGGCCCCGTGTGGGCGCACAAATGGGCGCGGGACGGTGTAACTTTTGCCGTGGCACTACGCCCCTTTACCCCGGATTGGAGATGGAACGATGACTGACGCAATGGTGTACGTGGTGGGCCTTGGCCCCGGCGACGCCCGCTACCTGACTGCCCAGGCGCAAACCGCCTTACAGGCCGCCGACGTGCTGTGCGGCTACACGGTCTATATCGACCTGGTGCGCCCCCTGTACCCGGACAAAGAAGTGTATACCACCGGCATGACGAAGGAAATCGACCGCTGCCGCTGGGCGCTGGAGACTGCGCAAAGCGGCAAGACGGTAGCGTTGGTCTGCTCCGGCGATGCGGGCGTGTACGGTATGGCCAGCCCGCTGCTGGAACTGGCACAGGGCTACCCAAGCGTGATAGTAGAGATCGTGCCCGGCCTGACGGCGGCCTTAAGCGGCGGCGCGGTGCTGGGCGCTCCATTGGCGCACGATTTCTGTGTGATCTCCCTTTCGGATCGGCTCACGCCCTGGACCGTCATCGAAAAGCGGCTGGCCTGCGCGGCGATGGGGGACTTCTGTGCGGCACTGTACAACCCGTCCTCCAAGGGCCGGGCAGATTACCTGCAAAAGGCCGTGCGGATCTTACTGCAAAACGGCAAGGCACCGCAGACAATCTGCGGCATCGTGCGCAACATTGGCCGCGAGGGGCAGGCTGCTAGCCTGCTGACGCTGGCCGAGCTGGAAAACACGGCGGTGGACATGTTCACTACCGTGTACATCGGCAACGCGGCCACCCGGGCGCTGGGCGGCAAAATGGTCACACCCAGGGGGTATCGCGGCGTATGAAGGTAGTCATTTTCAGCGGCACGACCGAGGGACGGGAGCTTTCCCGCGCCGTGGCCGCCCTTGGGATAGAAGCTACGGTCTGTGTGGCAACAGAGTTAGGGGCTGAAGAGCAGGGGCGTACCCCCGGCATCACAGTGTGCACTGGCCGCCTGGATGCCGATGCCATGGCGGCACTTTTGCAGGACGCGGCCCTCTGCGTGGATGCCACCCACCCCTATGCCACCGAGGCTACCCGCAACATCTGCGCGGCGGCTGCGGCAGTGGGTGTGGAATATCACCGCCTGCTGCGCCCCGCCAGTGACCTGCCTGCAGGCAGTGTGGTGCTGCAAACCGCCGCCCAGGCCGCGGCGTACCTGGCGGGCAAACCGGGCAATATCCTGCTGGCAACCGGTGCTAAGGAACTGCCCGCCTTTGCACCTCTGGACCCCGCACGGCTTTACCCCCGCGTGCTGCCTACGCTGGCGGGTATTACCGCCTGCGAGACAGCGGGCATCCCACACCGCAACATTATTGCCATGCAGGGGCCGTTTACCCGTGAATTGAATGTGGCGGTCATGCACCAATTCCATATTGCCTATATGGTCACCAAGGATGGCGGCGCGGCGGGCGGCTTTGCAGAAAAGGCGCAGGCCGCCGCCCAGTGCGGTGTACAGCTGATCGTGCTGCGCCGCCCCGAGGAACAGGGCGAGACCGCCGAAACGATTTTGCAACGATGCAGGGAGCTTTTATGAAAATTACATTGGTCGGTATGGGCAGCGGCACCCCTGGCAGCCTGACGGTGCAGGGGCTAAACGCCCTGCGGGAAGCGGAGCTTATTATCGGTGCCCGCCGCCTATTAGAAAGCCTGCCCGATGGCTGCACCGGGAACCGTGCGCCGCTTTATAAGATCGAGGAGATCTGCGCACTGCTGCGAACGACCGAAGCCGCCCACGTGGCCGTGGCCTATAGCGGTGACACCGGCTTTTACTCCGGCGCATCGGCCTTGTGCCGTGCGCTTGAGGCGGCGGGCCTGCCCTACATGGTCTGCCCGGGACTTTCCAGCGTGCAGCTGCTGGCCGCCGCGCTGGGCCGCCCCTGGCAGGATTGGAAGCTGGTCAGCGCCCACGGCTGTGCCTGCACCCCGGCTCTGGTGTGCAGTGCCGATACACCGACCTTTTTCCTGACCGGCGGCAGCGAGACACCCGCCACCCTTTGCGAAAAACTAACGCAAAGCAGCTGCGGGAACGTGCAGGCAACGGTGGGGGAAAACCTGGGCACCGCTGCCCAGCGCCTTGTGCGCGGCACGGCGCAGGAACTTGCCCGGCAGGAGTTTGCGGCCTTAAGTGTGCTGTTGGTGGAGCCTTGCCCTGCCTTGCAGCGCCGCGTGCCCGGTCTGCCGGACGAAGCCTTCATCCGCGGCAAAACGCCGATGACCAAGCAGGAGGTCCGCGCCGCCGTACTGGCCAAACTGGCCGTGCGTCCCGGCGATATCTTGTGGGACGTGGGCGCGGGCACCGGCAGCATCAGCGTGGAGATGGCGCTGGCCGCCCCTGCGGGCCAGGTCTACGCCGCTGAGTGTGATGCCGATGCCTGCGAGCTGATCCGCCGGAACCGCGCTAAATTCCATGCCGAAAACCTGCACCTGACCGCAGGCAAAGCCCCCGAAGTGCTGGTAAATTGGCCCGCCCCGGATGCTGTTTTCATCGGCGGCAGCAAGGGCAATTTGGCGGCCATTATGGATGCAGCGCTGGCCGCCAACCCGGCCGTGCGGCTTTGCATCAGCGCCATTGCACTGGAAACTTTGCAGCAGGCCATCGCCGCACTGGCGGCCCACGGTTTGTCTGCCCAGGTCACGCAGATCGCCGTCAGCCGCAGCAAAGCGGCAGGCAGCCTGCACCTGCTGATGGCCAATAACCCGGTTTTTTTAATTGTGAGGGAGTAACATGCTGCAGCTGGTTTTGGCGGCGCCGCGCTCCGGCAGCGGCAAAACGACCGCCGCCTGCGCCCTGTTGGCGGCGCTGCAGGCGCGGGGGGAGTATCCCTGTGCCTTTAAATCTGGGCCAGATTATATTGACCCGATGTTCCACCGCTCTGTGCTGGGCGTGGAAAGCCATAACCTTGACCTGTTTTTCTCCACCCAGGTTACGGTGCGCCGCCTATACGCCCAAAACGCGGCAGGCCATGGCGCGGCGGTGTTGGAAGGCGCTATGGGCTATTACGATGGCCTGGGCGGCACCAGTGCTACCGCCAGTGCTTGGCATCTGGCAGATACGCTGGGTCTGCCGGTGCTGCTGGTGGTGCGGCCCAAGGGTGCCAGCCTGACCCTGGCGGCCGAGCTGCGGGGGCTCATGGCGTTCCGTACACCGCATCATCTGGCGGGCATACTGCTCAATGATTGCAGCGAAACTTTGTACAAACTGCTGGCCCCGATGTTAGAGAAGGAGACCGGCCTGCCGGTGATAGGTTACCTGCCGCCGCTGCCGGAGGCTGCCATTGAGAGCCGCCACCTGGGGTTGAAAACCGCAGGGGAGATTGCAGAACTGCAGAATAAAATAAAAATTTTGTCGGATGCTGCACAGAAAACCATCGATTGGCCGCACTTTGCCGCCTTGTTTGATTGCCCCGCGCCTGCCGCGGCCCCGCGCAACGTGCCCCCGGCTAACGTGCGTATTGCTGTGGCGCGGGATGCCGCGTTCTGCTTTACTTACGCCGAAACACTGGAAGCTTTGCAGGAAAAAGGCGCGGAGCTGTGCTTTTTCAGCCCCCTGGAGGATACGGCACTGCCCCCCAATATCGGCGGCCTGTACCTGCCGGGCGGCTACCCGGAACTGTACGCCGCCCAGCTGGCAGCCAACACCGCCATGCGCAGCGCCGTAAAAACGGCTGTGGAAAGCGGTCTGCCCACGGTGGCCGAGTGCGGTGGGTTCCTCTACCTGGGCCAAACGCTGGAGGATGCGGACGGCAAAACCTACCCCATGGCGGGTGTTCTGCCCGGGCAAGGCGTCAAAATTGGCCACCTGGTGCGGTTCGGCTATGCCGCACTGACCTCTAACGCCGACAGCATGTTGTTTGCGGCAGGGGAGACCCTGCCAATCCACGAGTTCCACCACTGGGATTCGACCGCCAACGGCACTGACTTTACCGCTGTCAAAACCAACGGTCGCAGCTGGGCCTGCGGCTTCGCCAACGCACATTTGTATGCGGGATTTCCGCACCTGTACTGGGCAGGCACACCCTTGCCGCAACGCTTTGTGACCGCGGCCTGCCGCTATATAAAGGAAGAACCATGACCGAAAACGAACTGAAAACCTTATTAAAAACGGTGACGCCGCCTAATAAAGCCGCCCGTGCCGCCGCGCACGCCCACTGGGCCGCACTTGCCAAACCCCTGGGCGGTCTGGGCCGGCTGGAAACGATGGTGGAGGATGCCGCCGCCCTGATGGGGACAGAGACGCCGGATCTTGCCAACCGTGCCGTGCTGGTGCTGTGCGCCGATAACGGCGTGGTGGCCCAGGGTGTCAGCCAGACAGACGCCAGCGTGACCCGCGCGGTGCTGGAAAACCTTGCCGCCCGCCGTACCAGCGTTTGTCGCATGGCAGCGGCCGCCCACTGCGCCGTTGTGCCTGTGGATATGGGCATTGCCGGAACACCGGTGGCCGGGGTCATCAATTGCCGCGTCGCCCTCGGCACGGCGGACTTCACCCAAGGCCCGGCCATGTCCCGCGCTCAGGCTGTGCAGTCCATCGCCTGCGGTATCGAGCTGGTACAGGCGCAAAAACGTCAGGGCGTACAGATGTTGGCCACCGGTGAGATGGGCATCGGCAACACCACCACCTCCAGCGCCGTGGCCAGCGTACTGTTGGGCCGCCCTGTGCAGGAGATGACCGGCCGTGGTGCGGGACTTTCCGACGAAGGCCTGCGCCGCAAGATCGATGCCATCCGGCGCGGCATTGTCGTTAACCACCCCGATGCGGCCGACCCGCTGGGCGTGTTGGCGGCCTTGGGCGGCTTTGACATCGCCGGATTGTGCGGTGTATTTTTAGGCGGTGCACTGGAAAATGTACCTATCCTTATGGATGGCTTCATCAGCGGCGTGGCGGCGCTGTGCGCTGTGCGGCTGTGCCCGGCTGCGGCCAAGGCTGTGTTTGCCAGCCATGTTTCCAGCGAGCCGGCCGCCCGCCTGGTACTGGAAGAACTCGATAAAAAACCGCTTATCACCGCCAATCTGCACCTGGGCGAAGGCACAGGCGCAGTGGCCAGCCTGCCGCTGTGGGATATGGCCCTTGCGGTCTACAACGGCTGCTATTCGTTTGCCGAGGGCGGCATCACGCCGTACACCCCGCAATGCTGACGCTGGTCATCGGCGGCTCGGCCAGCGGGAAAAGCGCCTTTGCAGAGTCGCTCTGCCTGCAAAGCCCCCTGCCGCGCACCTACCTGGCTACCATGCAGGTGTGGGACGCTGAGTGTGCTGCCCGTGTGGCCCGGCACCGCGCCATGCGGGCGCAAAAACAGTTTGACACGGTGGAGTGCCCACTGCATCTTGATCGGCTGATTTTGCCCCGGCGCGGTACAGTGTTGCTGGAGGACCTGGGCAATTTAACGGCCAACGAACTCTACGCCCCCGACGGCGCAGGGGAGAAAACGGCTGATGCCGTTGTAAACGGCCTTGCAAAACTGGCCGCGCAGTGCGATAATTTGATTGTTGTATCCAATGAGGTCTTTCGCGGTGGGGCCGACTATGCCGGCGATACCGACCGCTACCTGCTGACGCTGGCGCAGGTCAACAACGCAACCGCTACCCGGGCCGACGCCGTGGTGCGGGTTGTATGCGGCATCCCACGTTATTATAAAGGGGGCTAAACCCATGACAGCTTTGCAGACGATCGCGGTGGCGTTCGCCATGTTTTCGGCGCTGCCGATGCCGCAGTTTGCCTGGAACGAGAAAAACATGCGGTACGCTCTCTGCGCATTTCCGCTCATCGGCGTGGTGATCGGCGCGCTGTGGTGCCTGTGCGGTGCCCTGCCTTTGCCGGATTTTGCCCGCGTGGCAGGGTTCTGCCTGATGCCGGTGTGGGTCACGGGCGGCATCCATCTGGACGGCTACGCCGACACCTGCGATGCCCTTTCCAGCTACGGCGACACCGCCAAAAAGCTGGAAATTTTAAAGGACCCCCACTGCGGTGCGTTCGCTGTTATCCGGCTGTGCAGTTACTTTATAGCCTACTTGGCTCTGTGTGTCTGCGTGCAGTTCACCCCGCGCGTGGGTGTGTTGTGGACATTAGCACTGGTGGGGGAGCGGGTGCTCTCCGGGCTGGCGGTGGCAGCGTTCCCCATGGCAAAAAACACCGGCCTGGCCCATACTTTTGCCACGGCGGCGGATAAAACCAACGTGCGCCGCGTGTTGACGGTGCTCTGTGTGCTGCTGGGCGCGGCCCTCGTCGCTTTGGGCGGCTGGGCACTGGTGCTGGCGGCCTGTGCCGTGTTTGTACGGTACTACCACGCAGCCAAAAACCAGTTCGGCGGCACTACGGGTGACCTGGCCGGGTGGTTTTTGCAAAAATGTGAGATCTGGATGCTGGCGGTGTTGGCCGCCTGCCAATGGCTGGGGGTGCTGTAAATGCTTTTTGTTACCGGACCCCTTTACAGCGGTAAACGCGCGTTTTCCCAAAAGTTCGGCGGACGGCAGATTTGTGATGTGCAAAATCTTGCCGTCAACGCCACGGATCTAGAAAAACTGGCCGACGAACTGACCGCCTATGATGTGGTCATCGCCACCGAAATTGGCGGCGGCATCGTGCCCATCGACCCGGCCGAGCGTGCCGCGCGGGAAGCCGCCGGCCGTCTGGCCTGCCTGCTGGCCGCGCGGGCAAGCTGCGTGGTGGAAATGTTCTGCGGCCTGCCCACGGTATTGAAAGGAGAACTGCCGGAATGTTGATTTATTTACTGCGCCACGGCTTGACCGAGTACAACGCCCAAAAGCGCTACCAGGGCCAGCGGGACATCCCGCTTTCGCCCGAGGGCCTGGCCCAGCTGCGCCGCGCCGATATTGACCCGAAGGTCGTCTATATTTCCACGCTGCAGCGCACAGCCCAGACGGCGAAGGTACTGTTCCCCAAGGCAAAGCTTGTGCCGGTGGACGGGCTGAAAGAAATGTGCTTCGGCAGTTTTGAGGGGCGCAATTACGTGGAGATGGAGCACGATCCTGACTATCAGGCCTGGGTCGCCGCCAATTGCGAAAGCTCCTGCCCGGACGGTGAGCGCAAGGATGAATTCTCGGACCGTATCTGCAAGACTTTTGCGGCACTGGTGGACAAGGCGCTGGCGGACGGTGAGGACATGCTGGTGATTTTGGCCCATGGCGGTACCCAGATGGCCGCGCTGGAGCGTTACGCCCTGCCCCAACGAGACTACTACAAGTGGTGCGGCCCCAACGCGGGCGGCTATGTGCTGGATGCACGCGATTGGGCCGCGCAGCACGTACTGCACCTGGTCAAGACCGTGCAGTACACCAAGGAGAGTATATGCTGATATTTTGGGCGGTGCTGGGCGGTTTTGTGCTGGATGCCATTTTTGCGGACCCGGCCTGGCTGCCTCACCCGGTGGTGCTGATGGGCCGGTGCATCTCGGTACTGGAAAAACGCCTGCGCGCCGTCCTGCCCACAACACCGCAAGGTGAGCTGCTGGGCGGGGGTATCGTGGCTGCTGTGCTGCCGCTGGGCACTTTGCTGGTCACCGGCGCGGCCTGCTGGCTGGCGGCCAAACTGCACCCGGCGCTGGGGCTGGCCCTGCAAATGTTCTGGTGCGGGCAGGCCCTTGCGGCCAAAGGCCTTAAGCAGGAAAGCATGAACGTCTATAAGGAACTGCAAAAAGGCGACCTGCCTGCTGCCCGCAAGGCGGTGGCCCGCATCGTGGGACGCGATACCCAAAGCCTTACTACCGAAGGCGTGACCAAAGCGGCGGTGGAGACTGTGGCCGAGAACGCCAGCGACGGCGTCATTGCTCCGCTGTTCTACATGCTGATCGGCGGTGCACCGCTGGCGCTGACCTACAAAGCCATCAATACGATGGACAGCATGCTGGGCTATAAAAACGAGAAGTATCTCTATTTTGGACGCTGTGCCGCTAAACTGGACGACGTGGCCAACTGGCAGCCCAGCCGCCTGGCCGGGCTGTTGTGGGTGGCCGCTGCGGCCCTGACCGGGGGCAGCGCCGCCGGTGCGTGGAAAATTTGGCGCCGGGACCGACGAAACCACGCCAGTCCCAACAGCGCCCAGACTGAGAGCGCCTGCGCCGGGGCGCTGGGTGTGCAGCTGGCAGGCCCGGCCTACTATTTTGGCGAATATTACAATAAGCCGACGATCGGCGACCCGCTGCGGCCCATTGAGCTCACGAATTACCCGAAAAGATGAACCTGAAATCCTAGTTGTCATTTCATCTACAGATACTTTTTTTTCAATAATTTTCTTGTTGGAACTCCTTACTACACACACAACTTTCCAAATCTTTGCTTTCGTTGCAATACATTCAAATCCATACAAATTTTCCAATGGAGGTGCTATAATCGGATTTTTTCCTTTTTTTGTATAATAATTCCATCGTATTTTTTGCCACTTAGGTAATTGATCAATTACTTCAATCAACCGTTCACTTCCAAAAGAAACATCTTCTGCTGAAATTGCACCTCGCTTTGGAATTGACCATATTGAACCGTCACTACAAATTACGCCAAAATCCTCTGCGATATATTTCCATCCCTCATTCATTAATTCACTAACAGCACTAGTTTTGCCACATCCACCTGTTCCAGCAAGCACAATTCCTCTATTTTCTTTTGACGCCATACCCGAATGTACAAAAACACGATTATATTTCAAAAAAGCTATCGCAAGAATCCACCAAAGCGCACTATAATCTAATGTATCTACAATAAATCTGTCTTCCTCTGTTTCTCTTCCAATCATATAAGGATTAAGATTAGTCATCACTGTTTTTATCATTCTTCGAATATTATGCCGTTCATTATAGTAAAGCCAAATACATACTGGTTTATTATCTATAAAAAGATTATCAACACGATATTGCAACCTTCCAATATTGGAGATAAAACTTGTCTCATTTATTTTTACTCCTTTTCCTTCAGCATAAAACATTGGTTCTCCAGAAAAATTCATTTCATTTTCTGAGTTGCATACATTAATAATTATTGAAGCTGGCTCTGATATTTTCTTTTCACTACCACAAAAATATTCTTTTAATTTAATAGCATATCTATTATTCCCACTAATAGCTGTTGGCACTCCGGCTAATTCATATGTTTTAGTTGTATCCATTGCATTTCTCCTTCATTCTTTAGTTAATGTTTTCTTGAATTTACACTTATACTGCTCCAAAAAATATTTCTCATATTCTTTTATCAAATTATCCCATCTATAGTTCTGAATACTTTTTAAAGCATTCGACGCAAGTTTCTGATATGTATAAGGCTCATCTATCAATTTCTGAATTGTATTCATCATAAGTTCTAAATCAGCAACTGCATATCCATTCTCTGCATTTTGGATATAGTCCACATTATAACATTCATTAATATATATAACTGGTACCCCTGATATCATTGCTTCTGCAATCACTTTTGGTAATCCTTCCTTATCCGATGTCATCAACAATAAATCTGCTTTTTGTAATTCTTCATATACTTTTTCATTGGGTATTCTTCCTGTCATTTTAAGATTTTTCAATCCTTTATCTTTAATTAACTTTCTTATTTTTTCCTGTTCATTGCCATCTCCAATCATTATAAATTGAAGTCTCGGAAATTTTTCTGCACATTCAACTAAATATTCTGGGCGTTTTCTGTCTATTACAGATCCTATCCAAATTACTTTTTCTATTTTTTTCTTTGACAATTCATTCTTGTTTGTGGTGGATCCCTCAACTCCTAGATATAATACTTTTGTGTCGATATTCCAATAATATTTTACACTTTCCTTAATACACTTACTGATTGAAAACACATCATCCATCAAAAAATATTTTTCTTTTATAACCTGATTTGTTGTCGAAATTTGTTCTCCTACAACTCCTTCTACTGACGAAATAAATACTGCATCTTTTTTATGTTTTTTCACAAACTCTATATCTATCTGTTCCATCTTTGGCAAATAATATATATCATATTTCCCAAACAGCATCACTAAATATTTACACCATCGCCAAATAACACGATGCTGTAACATACGATGCAAATAGATTCCCTGTTGTTTATAATATTTTTTATCACAAGGTTTTTTATTTACATACATCGTATGTACTTCAAATTTACTTTTGTCCAAATATTTTGCTATATTGTCACAATTTACATTTTGTGCATTAGGGAAATTCACATAACCCCCTAAGAAAATTTTAATTCTTTTTTTCATACTAATTATTTTCTTTCCATCTCATTTTAATTATTTCCCAATATTCTCCAACAACATCATTTTTTAATATTGTTAAAATAAGAAAATATATTATACTACATATAGTAACTTTTAAAACCAATTCCATAACCATATTATGTACGAAACATCTTATAATCCACGCAACTCCAATCATTGCTAAACACCCAATGCAACTTTCCTTAAGTGTTTTCCACATTCTATCAAATGTTACATCTTTTCTCGCATTATACAGTCCTACCAAGAAAACAACTAATTCAGCTAAAAAAGTAGTAAAAGCAGCTCCGTTTTGTTTATATACTGGAATAACAATTAAATTAATTACAAAATTTGTAAACGCAGCCAACGATGTTCCCTTGAAAACTATTCTCTCTTTTTTACATGAAAGTAATATATTGCTTGTTATGCTTGCCAGAATAGATACTAAAATTGCAAAACTTAATATTCTTAATGAGACAACAGAGTCTATGTAGCCCTCACCTGATATAACAAGAATAATTTCATTGGCTGTTAAATTTATTCCGACAACAACAGGAAATAGAAATACAATCATAGTCTTTAATAGTTTAGAAGCCATTTTATTAAATTGTTCTTCCATTTTATTAAACTTATAGTATGTTAATCTAGGCGCAGTTACTGACATAATCGCCACTAAAACACTTTTTATCATTGTATAGATTTTTACAGAAACTGAATATATTCCAACATTATAATTAGAACACATCATTCCTAACATTGTCATATCAATATTACTATATATCGTTGACGCAATGCTATTCGCAAAAAATATTATACTATGTTTTAAATGTGAAAATATCTTTTTATTAAAAACAATTCTAGGACTAATGTATTTTCTTGCATGTATACAATTAAAAATATTACTACCTACAGATGCCAAAACATTGATAGCTGCATAAATATAAAAATCGGTCTTTTTTCTGACAAAAACAAACATCAACACTACCGATATTATTTGAAAAACAATACTACG
>OGXI01001645.1_pt1 | contig 18203 bp, 12 predicted proteins | sample 1576221 | NCBI WGS metagenome assembly OGXI01 (sample SAMEA3541523, study PRJEB24748) | human gut metagenome | biome: human gut; feature: human-associated habitat; material: faeces | place: China | collected 2012
GTTGGTCGTAGCCTTGTTGCTGCCGCCCGAACCGCCGCCGTTGTAGTCCACGGCCGAGGGACGGCTCCAGAAATAGCGGACATCGGTGAACCGCTGCCCCACGTTCGCCGCGCCGACGACCTGTCCGTCGAGCGTTACCACGTCGGCCTCTCCGCCGTTGGGGCCTGCGACGGCCGACACGCCGCGCAGCACGAGGACATATCCCACGCCGAGCACGATACACATCGCCAGCGTTATTTTGAGTGAAATCCAAAGGTTTTTCATAGTTGAAGCAATGCTTTAAAAGAATACGCTTATTAACATGTCTATCAGTTTGATGCCGACGAACGGGACGATCACGCCACCGAGTCCGTAGATAAAGAGGTTGCGGCGCAGCAGGGCCGAGGCCCCGATCGGTTTGTAGGTCACGCCGCGCAGGGCCAGCGGGATGAGCAGCGGAATGATCAGGGCGTTGAAGATCACCGCCGAGAGAATGGCGCTTTCGGGCGAGTGGAGGTGCATGACGTTCAGCGCGCCGAGCGACGGAATCGAGGCGATGAACAGCGCCGGGACGATGGCGAAGTACTTCGCGACGTCGTTGGCGATGGAGAAGGTCGTGAGCGTGCCGCGCGTCATCAGCAGCTGTTTGCCGATCTCGACGATCTCGATCAGCTTCGTGGGGTCGTTGTCCAGGTCGACCATGTTGCCCGCCTCCTTGGCGGCCTGCGTGCCGCTGTTCATGGCCACGCCCACGTCGGCCTGCGCCAGCGCCGGGGCGTCGTTCGTGCCGTCGCCCATCATGGCCACCAGCTTGCCCGACTGCTGTTCGCGGCGGATGTATTCGAGCTTGTCCTCGGGACGGGCCTCGGCGATGAAGTCGTCGACGCCGGCCTTCTCGGCGATGTATTTGGCCGTCAGCGGATTGTCGCCCGTGACCATCACGGTCTTCACGCCCATCCGGCGCAGCCGCTCGAAGCGTTCGCGGATGCCCGTCTTGATGATGTCCTGCAACTCGATGACGCCCGTGATCCGTTCGTTTTCGCAGACTACGAGCGGTGTGCCGCCGTTTTCGGAGATGGTGCGCACGGTGGCTGCGATTCCGGCCGGGCAGGGGTTTTCGTGCTCGGCGGCGATGCGGAAGATTGCTTCGGCGGCTCCCTTGCGGATGCGGCGTCCGTCGGGCATATCGACGCCCGAACATTTGGTCTCGGCGGTGAACTGCACCATCTGCACGCCGATCAGCTGCAGGGGATCGACCTTCATGCCCATTTCGGCGCCCAGCTCGACGACGGATTTGCCTTCGGGGGTCGGGTCGGCGACGGACGAGAGCACGCACATGCGCACGAAAGCCTTGGGGGCGATGCCGTCGGCGGGATGGAAGCGCGTGGCCTTGCGGTTGCCGATGGTGATGGTGCCGGTCTTGTCCAGGAGCAGCGTGTCGATGTCGCCGGCGGTCTCGACGGCTTTGCCCGACTTGGTGATGACGTTGGCCCGCAGGGCGCGGTCCATGCCGGCGATGCCGATGGCCGACAGCAGGCCGCCGATGGTGGTCGGGATCAGGCAGACCATCAGGGCGATCAGTGTGGAAGTCTGGAGCTGCACGCCGGAATACAGGGCGATGGGATACAGTGTGACGATGACGATCAGAAAAATAACGGTGAGCGACACCAGCAGTGTGTTCAGCGCGATCTCATTGGGCGTTTTTTTGCGGGAAGCGCCCTCCACCAGAGCGATCATGCGGTCCAGAAAGCTGTCGCCTGGGTCGGACGTGATGCGCACCTTCAGCCAGTCGGACACCACCGTGGTGCCGCCGGTTACAGAGCTGAAATCGCCGCCTGCCTCGCGCACCACCGGTGCGGATTCGCCGGTGATGGCGGATTCATCCACCGAGGCGATGCCCTCGATGACCTCGCCGTCGCCCGGGATGACCCCGCCCGCGGACACCATCACCACATCGCCCTTCTTCAGTTCGCTGGACGGCACCATCCTTTCGCCTCCGTCCGCACCAAGCAGGCGCGCCTGTGTGTCTTTTTTTGTTTTCTTCAGGCTGGCGGCCTGCGCTTTTCCGCGCCCCTCCGCCACTGATTCGGCAAAGTTTGCAAACAGCACCGTAACGAACAGAATGGCCGACACAATACTGTTGTAAACGCGCGCGTTCGGCGTCGTGTCTCCCAGCAGGCCGGGCGCGAAGGAGAGCACCAGCGAGATCACAAACCCGATCTCCACAACGAACATCACCGGATTTTTCATCATATAGCGCGGGTCCAGCTTTGTAAACGCCCCGACCACGGCCTGCCGCATGATCTCCGGTGTGATCATCTTTTGCTTGCGGTTCTTACTCATAGCTCTGAAAATCCTCCTTAGGGGTTGTTTGAAAATAGCAGGAACGCTGTATTTCCCGCAAGGATCGAGCAGTTACAAGGCCAAAAGCGCAGGAATACCTGCTGTATTCCGAGGATTTTGGACGCAGCAAACGTCAGTTCCTGTTGGGAAAGGCAGCTTTTTTGATTTTTCAAACCGCTCTTAGCCCCACAGAGCCAGATGCTCTGCAACGGGGCCCAATGCCAGCGCTGGAAAAAATGTCAGCGCGGCAAAAATGTATACGACGAAAACCAGGATAACGGAAAACGAAACCGTGTCCGTCCGCAGCGTGCCGGCCGATTCATTGACAAAGTTCTTTTTCATCAGCGACCCGGCAATGGCCAACTGGATGACGATGGAAAGGTACCGGCCGAAGAACATGGCCAGACCGGCGGTGATATTCCAGAAACAGGTATTATCCGCCAGGCCCTCAAAACCGGAACCGTTGTTGGCGGCGGAGGAGGCATATTCATACAGCACCTGGCTCAGGCCGTGAAAGCCCGGATTGGTGATGCCCTCCCGCCCGGCTGCGGTGCCCACTGCCAGCGCGGAAAACGCAAGGATGAGCAGCGGGTGGATGATGATGCACAGCGCGGTGAGCTTCATTTCCCGGCCTTCGATCTTTTTGCCCAGGTATTCCGGCGTGCGCCCGATCATCAGGCCGCAGATGAACACTGCCAGAATGGCGTACAGGATCATATTCATCAGACCGACGCCCTTGCCGCCGAATACTACGTTCAGCATCATGTGCAGCAGAGGGATCATGCCGCCCAGCGGCGTCAGGGTGTCGTGCATATTGTTCACCGTACCAGTCGTAAAAGAGGTCGTGACGGTGGTGAACATCGCCGACTGCGCAATACCGAAGCGGACCTCCTTGCCCTCCATACTGCCCATAGCCTGGTCCAGGCCGATATCCACCAACGCCGGGTTGCCCTGGCTCTCGGCCCAGAAGCATACGCTCAGGCCGATGACGAACAGGATGCCCATGGCGGCAAAAATGCTGCGTCCCTCGCGGCCGTAGATGGCCGCGGAAAGGCCGCCGCGCGCACGCAGGCCGCCTGCCCTTTGCATGCCGTCCGCTGCTTCCTGCCTGCGGGCGTGCACCATTTTACCGAAGGTGATGACGCATGCGCCGGGCAGGAGCATCATGGAATACAGCTCGATCAGGTTTGAGAGCATCGTGGGGTTTTCCAGCGGCGTGGACGAGTTTGCGCCCAGGAAGCCGCCGCCGTTCGTGCCCAGATGCTTGATGATCTCCAGCGCGGCGATGGGGCCCATGGCAATGACCTGAAATGTGCCCTCCAGCGTCTCCACCACAACATTGCCTTCAAAATTCTGCGGCACGCCCTGCCATACCAGCAGCAGGCCGCCCACAATGGAAAACGGCAGCAGGATACGGGTGGTGATGCGCACCAGGTCCGCAAAAAAATTGCCCACGTCGTTTTTTGTCCTGCCTGCAAGGCCGCGGATGAACGCAACGCAGGCAGCATATCCGCTTGCGGCGGACACGAACATCATAAAAATGATGACCAGCATCTGAGACAGGTAGGAAAGCCCGGACTCACCGGAATAGTGCTGAAGATTCGTGTTCGTCATGAAGCTGATAATGGTATTGAACGCCAGCGTGGGCTCCATATTCTCAATATTGTTCGGGTTGAAAAGCCCTGCGCTCTGCACGCGCAGGATCAGATACCCGATGAACACCATCACGGCGTTCGTCCCCAGCAGAGCCAGGGCATACTGTTTCCAGTTCATCCCCTTCCCGGGGTCCACTCCGCTGATTTTATAGATCGCTCCGTCCACACGGTCAAAGACGGGGTCTGCAAAAGTGTGTTTCCCCGCCGCGATGTGATACAGATACACACCCGCGGGAATGACAATGAGCAAATAAATGCTCACTGTCAGTGCAAGCTGTAGCATGACAAGCTCCTCCTGTTTATCTCAGTTTCGCTCACAGCGAATCAAAATTTTTCCGGATGTACCAATGCATAGATCAGATAGCAGCCCAGCAGCAGCACGATCCCACCCAGTACCAGCATTTATGTATCCTCCTTGCGGCCTTTTTCCCCGCGCTCACTCCGCGGCGTCCACCTGCTTCTGGCACCATTTTGCCAAAAGCCATACAAGCCCGAAGCAGGCCAGCAATGTTCCGACCATCAGAACATCCATCATAATCCATTCCCTTCCTTCCCTTATCGCGGTATGCCTCATTATAGGGCATAAGCTGTAAGTGTGCGCTTAACGTTCGCCGCCGGATGTTAAGGTTGCGTTAGCGCCCGCAAAGGCGCAAAAAAGAAGCCTTCCGGAAAACCGGAAGGCTTTTTCCCACGGGCGCGGCCCGCTGTTTTTTCATTTTTCAGAAAGGGAGCGGAGCATAAAATACCGGAAGCTCCCGCTTTACGGCTGCCAGGGAGCGCGCTCCATCCACTTGCCGTTGGTAAAGTCCGGAATGGGCACGGGAGCGCCGCCCATGGCCACGCTCTGCTCACTCAGGCAGGAAATACTCATCCATGCCGCCGCATCATATACGTCGATGGGCGCAGGCGCGCCCGCCTTTGCGGCGTCGAAGAACGAGCGGAACACCAGCCAGTCCATGCCGTCATGGCCGCCGCGCACGCCTTCGGCCAGATATTTTTTCCACACCGGATGGTCGTACTGCTCGCGGTACTCCTCGGCGCTGTTCCAGCGCTCGTTCCACTTAAAATCATACTCGTTGTCTTTGCCGTCTAAAAAGACGCTCTTGTTGTCCTCCATGTACATGCCCTTTGTCCCCTGCACATGGAACCCGCGGGAATAGGCCCGCGGCAAGGTGGTGTCCAGCGTCAGGCAGATCGTTTCGCCCCGGGCGCATTTGATGATGGTCGTCACCACGTCGCCCTGGGCAAAATTCATTTTTGCAGCGTCGTAGTCCGGGCCTTTTTGCCGCAGCAGATATTCGTGCAGCCCCGCGGCCTTGGACGCCACTGAAACAAGCGTCAGCATACGGTTGCCGCGGTTGATGTCCAGCACGTTTGCAATAGGGCCCAGCTCGTGGGTGGGGTAGTTTTCGCAGTTCCGGTACAGGTAGTTGCGGAAGCGGTAGTGCCGCATCTCGCGCCCGGTGGAAACCTCCTCCCGCAGGTCGTGGCGGTAACCTCCCTGGCAGTGCACCACCTCGCCGAACAGGCCCCGGCGCACCATATTCAGCACCATCAGCTCGTCGCGGCCAAAACAGCAGTTTTCCAGCATCATGCAGGGTACGCCCGTTTCCTCGTGGGTGCGCACCAGCTTCCAGCAGTCCTCCACAGAATATGCGCCCGCCACCTCCACGGCCGTATACTTGCCTGCGCGCATGGCGTCGCAGGCAAGGTTCAGATGGGATTCCCACGACGCCATAATGACCACAGCGTCGATCTCCGGCATGGCCAGTACCTCGCGGTAATCCGCCGCAGCGCGGGGCGCGGGCTGGCCCGCTGCCGTCACAAGCTGCACGCCCTTCTCCCGGCGGTCCTCATAATTGTCGCACACGGCCAGCACACGAACGCCCGGCTGGGGCAGGATACAGTTTTCCAACAGGTTGGAGCCGCGGTTGCCCAGGCCGATAACACCTACATTCAATACTTCTTTCATAAATGGATACTCCCTTTCCGTTTCAAAAGCGGCCCGCACAGGCTCTGGGCCGTTATTTCCTTCGTCTGCACAGGTATTCGGAGCCTGATATTTCATATCATAGTACCAGTATACAAAGAAGAACAGCAGTTTTCAACAGGACAAACCGGTCACCGAAACGCAAACAGCGCGTCGGAAACGTCGGCGTAATTCTGCAGCGTCAGCTGCTCGGGCCGGGCCGTGGGCGGCACGCCTGCCGCAGCCAGCGCCTCGGCCACCGCCTCCTTGGGCAGATGCAGCCCCGCGCTGGCCGCGTTGGCCGCCGTCTTGCGCCGCTGGCTGAACGCGGCGCGGATGACACGGAACATCGCTTCCGCGCTGCGGGGCGTGACCGGCGGCGCTTCGTGCAGACGCAGCTGAATGACGGCGCTCGTTACCTTGGGCGGGGGATAAAAGCTGCCCGGCTGTACGGTAAACAGCGTGCGGGGCGCGGCGTAATAATGCACCGCATATGTGACAGCGCCCGCCGCGCGGGTGCCGGGCGCGGCGGAAAGGCGGTCCGCCGCCTCTTTCTGCACCATTACCGTGATATGCTCGATGGGCAGCCGCTCCTCCAGCAGCTTCATGACGATAGGGCTGGTAATATAATAGGGCAGGTTTGCACATACGGCCACACGCAGGCCCGGGAACTCGTCCCGGATGAGCGCCGCAAGGTCCACCTTCAGCACGTCGCCCTCCACGACCGTCACGTTTTCATATTCTGCCAGAGTTTCCGCCAACAGCGGCGGCAGACGCTTGTCCACCTCCACCGCCACTACTTTTTTTGCGCGCCGCGCCAGCTCCTTGGTCAGCACCCCCACGCCGGGGCCGACCTCCAGCACGCCGAAGTGCTCGTCAATCCCCGCCGCCTCGGCGATCTTGGGGCAGATGCCCGGGTTGACGATAAAATTCTGCCCGAATTCCTTGGAGAGCGAAAAGCCGTGCGCCGCGCACAGCGTTTTGATGGTGGAAATATCCGTCAGATTCACGCGTTGCCTCCTCTTTTTTCTTGGCGGAACAAAAACGCACCGCGCCCGCCGGGCTGTGCGCCCCGCAGCGCGGTGTGCGTTGTTCCGCCGCCCCGGATACAGGGGCGAGACTCAATTTGCAAACAGCTCCGGCCCGCGCTTATGCCGCAGGCTCGGCGGCCGACGAAGCGTCCGTTCCGGCCGGTTCGCTCTGTAAAGAGGAACCCGCGCCGCCCGCCTCCGAAGCCGAGCTGCTCTGTGACGGCTCCAGGCTGGCCTGGATGTCGTTGCGGCCCGTAAGCGTATCCACCACTTCAAACGCGCGCAGGATCTGCGGATCGGTATCCACGGTGAAGTTGTAGAAATTCGCCTCCTCCTCGGCGGAGAGAGACGCCTCCACATCCGGTGAAATGCCCGTCCCGTTGAAGGTGGCTCCGTTCTTGCTCAGCAGCAGGCCCACCGTATACGAAAATGCCGAGCCGTCTGAAAGAGCCACCGGACGGCACTGGATGGTACCCTTGCCCGCTGTGCGCGTACCGACGACGCGTCCTTTTTCAAATTCCCGAATGGATGTGGCAAACAGCTCCGCCGCGTAGGACGTGTTGCCGTTCACCAGCACCACCATGGGCAGCTCCACCTCGCTGGCGTCGGAGGTCTCCAGCGTGGTGACGGTTCCGTCCTTGTTCTGCTGGCTTGCGATAGGGCCTACCGGGCACAGGTAATCGATCACATGCATGGCGTTCGTCAGGTTTCCGCCCGTGTTGTTGCGCACGTCGAACACCACGCCGTCCACGGCGACGCCCTCCTCCTGCCAGCGTTCAAAATATGCTTTCAGCTCGTCCACTGTCTTGGAATTGAAAGCGTTGATCCAGAAATATGCGGTCGTGGTACCCTCCGGCACCTGGCCCTCCACGGAGGGCACGTCGAACTCGCGGCGCTGGATCTCCACCGTGTGCTCGTCCTCGCCCGTGGCGTTCACCACCGTGAGCAGCACCGACGTGCCGGATTCGCCCAGCAGCTGGCTGTTTACCTGCGAGAGGGAAAGCGTTTTAACGTCCAGCTCCCCTACCTTGGTGATGTAGAAATTCTTCTGCAGGCCGGATTCCTCCGCCGGGCTGTTGGGGTACACCTTAACAATGCGCGCATAGCCGTTGGCGTCCTTGATCACATCCGCGCCCACGCCCATGACCACGCCGTTCTGCTGGTTGAGATATTCCAGATACTGCTTTGCGGTATAATAGCGCGCGTCCTTGTCGCCCATGCCGGTAACGTAGCCCGCCGCGATATAATCGTACAGGGTGTCGTCCACGATCTCGCCGTAATAATTCTCCCGGGCGCTCTTGTCCATCTCCGAGAGCTTGTTGTACATGATCTCTTTTTCGCGCACGCCGCTGACGGTCCGGTTGAACAGCTGCATGCTCAGAATCATCGTCACAACGAAGGTGACCGTCATGGCAATGATGGCGATGGCCACCGCCAGATTTACGGTGATCTTTTTATTCATAGCTTCGTCTCACTTTCCTTGCGCGGGCGCCGAAACCGCTGTTCAGCCCCACGGCGGCCCCAGATACGGCCGCGAGCTCACCGCCGCGCCGTTAAGAGTCGTCTCAAAATGCAGGTGGTTGCCCGTACTGTTGCCCGTGCTCCCCACATACCCGATGAGCTGGCCCTGCGTCACGTAATCGCCGTCGTTTACCGCGCGCGCCGACATATGGCCGTAAATGGTAGCAAGGCCGGAGCCGTGGGATATCTTTACGGAAATTCCGTAGGTCCAGTGGTTGTTGGTGCTCACCACGCCGTCCGCAGCCGCATAGATTTTTGTACCCGCCGGGGCCGGCACATCCATGCCGCGGTGCACGTCCCACTTGCCGTAGATCCAGCGTCCCACGCCGAAATCGGAGGAAAGGTTCGTATACCCCGGGATAGGCCAGGCAAAGCCGCCCTGATTGTACTCGAAATCCACGTTGTTTGCCGCCGTCCACTGCCGCCATTCTTCCTGCGCCTGCTCGTACTGCCTCTGGGTTTCCGCCAGAGCCTCTTCATTTGCGGCAAGGTCCGCCTCAGCCGCGCTGATGGCTGCATCCGCCTGCTGGATGGCATTGGAATACGCCACGGCGGTGTCTGTCAGCTCCTGCTCGCGGGCGGCAAGGTCCGCAAGCTGCTGCTCCAGCTCGGCGCGCTGGGCCTCCAGGGCCGCCTGCTCGTCCCGCAGCTGCTGTACGAGCTGGGTATCATGCTCCGATATCTGCTGCAGGTTTTCGGCAAACAGCAGCATCTGGGAAACGTCGTCGATGCCCAGAAGAATTGCAAGGTTCGACTGCCGGCTCATCTCGTACATGCCCTTGAGGCGGGATTCGAACATGCTCTTATTATACGCCACATTGGCCGCTTTTTCCGCCACCTCGGCATTTTTCAGCTCGATGCTCTGCTGCTGGGCCGCGATGTCCTCCTTGATGGCGGCAAGCTGCGCCTTCAGGTTGTTGGCCTGTGCCTGATAATACTGCTTGGTCTGCTCGGATTTTTCCTTGCTGTTCTCCACGGCGCTGATGTTGGATTTGATGTTCTCCAGCTCCTTGCGCAGACGCTCCAGCTTCTCCGCCGGCGTTTCGGCATAGGCAAAAATCAGCGGCACGCCGATGGTCATCACCATCAGTGCTGCAAGCACCAGACATATGACGCGAACCAGTTTTTTATGCTTTTCCATAGAAAACTCCTGTGTTCAAAAAAGATCACACCTTCAGGTGCTTGCGGATGCTGGACGCGCAGCCCACGCCGCCGATGGCGACGCCGAACAGCACAAACCCGCCCAGCAGCGGCCAGATGATATCCATGAACGGCCACATGCATTTGGTGAACTCGTTCAGCCAAAGCGCCTCCGGCTGCAGCAGCGCCTGCTCCAGCCCGTAATACGCACCGCCCACAACGACCGTGGCCAGCACGCCCGAGATAGCGCCCACCGTCATGCCCTCCACAAAGAACGGCAGCCGGATGAACGCATTCGTCGCGCCCACGAATTTCATGATATTGATCTCCTTGCGGCGGGCAAATACCGTCAGGCGGATGGTGTTGCTGATGACCACCACGCTCACCACGCCCAGCACGGCCACAAGGCCCCAGCCGATGTAGTTGACGATGCGCTTCAGGTTCACCAATGTACTGGAAAGCTCGGAGGGCGAATTCACTTTGTAAAACACGTTCGCATCGCTGGCGGTGCCGTCCTCGGCCGTGGCCGTATACGCGCCCATGGCCTTGATGCGCTCCACGGTGGGCGCAAGGTCCGCAACGTCTGTCACCGACACGCGGAACGAAGCGGGCAGCGGATTTTCGGTGTTTCCTTCTCCGGCATAATCGTTCATGATATCGCCGTAGTCGCCCAGATACTCCCGCATTTCCTCCACGGCCGCGGCCTTGGGGACGTATTCGCAGGCAGCCACGTTCCCGTCGGCGGGGATCTGCGTTTTCAGCGCCTCCACGGTCTCGGCGGGGGCGGCGTCATCGATGAAAAAGACGATCTCGTTGAGCGTTTCAAGATAATCCACATAGCTTGTCACGTTGACGGACAGCAGCGCCGCCACGCCCGTGATCATCAGGCATGCCACCAGCACGCCGATGGATGCCAGCGTCATCAGCCGGTTGGCCACCATGCTGTGCCATCCCTGCTTGACAAGATACTTAAAGCTGGACCATTTCATACCTGCGCGGCCTCCCTCCCGTACCGGCCGAGGCCGTCGTCGACCACCTCGCCGTGGTCGATCATGATGGTGCGCTTGCGGAACCGCGCGGCCAGCTCGCGTTCATGGGTGACGACCACGACCGTGGTGCCCACGCTGTTGATCGCCTGCAGCAGCTCCATGATCTCCACAGACAGCTCCGGGTCGATATTGCCGGTGGGCTCGTCCGCAATGATGATGGGCGGGGAATGCACCAAAGCCCGCGCCAGCGCAATGCGCTGCTGCTCGCCGCCGGAAAGCTCCTGCGGCAGGCTGTGCGCCTTGCCCGCGAGCCCCACCAGGTTCAGCACATAGGGCACGCGCCGCTTGATCTGCCGCTCGGGGATATTCGTCACACGCATGGCAAAGGCCACGTTCTCGTAGGCCGTCATCGTGGGAATAAGGCGGAAATCCTGGAACACCACGCCCAGCCCGCGGCGCAGGTAGGGAATTTCCCGCTGACGGATGCTGGAAAGGTCGCGCCCGTTGACGAAAACCTTGCCCTCGGTGGCTGCCTCCTCGCGCAGGATCAGCTTGAGGAACGTGCTTTTGCCCGCGCCGGAATGGCCCAGAACGAACACGAATTCGCCTTTTTTGATGGAGAGATTCACGTTGTGGAGCGCCACAATGTCCTTGCTTTTGGCGTCCAGCCCGGTGTATATCTTCTTCACGTTTTCAAAACGGATCATATCGGTAGTTGCCATATCATTCTCCTATGGGGGTCACGGTTGAGTGCGTGCGCGCAAAGCACCGCCCTGCGCAGGGAATACGCGCCTGCCGCCCGCGATATTGCACCGCGGGCACGGCATATTCCAAAAAGGCGCCGCTGCGGCGAAAGCAGGCTTTGCCGCAACGGCTCTTTTTTCTTAATACTTCGCGGGGTTGGCGCTCAGGTATTTCTTGACCATCAGCGCCACCTTGAACACAATGGCGTCGTCGAATTCCCGCAGGTCCAGGCCCGTCAGCTTTTTGATTTTTTCCAGACGGTACACCAGTGTGTTGCGGTGCACGAACAGGCCGCGGCTCGTCTCCGAAACGTTGAGGTTGTTTTCAAAGAAGCGCTGGATGGTGAACAGCGTCTCGGCGTCCAGGCTCTCGATGCTGCCCTGTTTAAACACTTCTTTCAGGAACATCTCGCACAGCGTGGTGGGCAGCTGATAGATCAGGCGGGCGATGCCCAGATGGTCGTAGCTGACGATCGCCTGCTCGGTGTCGAACACCTTGCCCACCTCCATGGCGATCTGTGCCTCCTTGAAGCTCTGGGCCAGGTCCTTCACATTGGCAATGGGCGTGCCGATGCCCACAACGGCCTTGATGTAATGCTCGCCGTTGAGGGTGTCCACAATGCTGGCGGCCAGCTTTTCGATGTCGTGCTGGTCGATGCCGCGCTTGATCTCCTTGACGAGGACGGTGTCGTTCTCGCTGATGTTGAACACGAAGTCCTTCTGCTTATCGGGGAACAGGCCGCTTACGACGTCGTAGGCGGAAATGTCCGCGCCCGAGGTAACGCGGATGAGCAGCACCACGCGGGACACGTCCGTTGCGAAATGCAGCTCGCGCGCCTTGGCATAGATATCGCCGGGCAGGATATTGTCCAGCACCACATTCTTGATAAAGTTCGCCTTGTCGAACTTTTCGTCGTGGTACTGCTTGATGTTCTGCAGGCTGATGGCCAGCAGCGCCGCATAGCGCAGGGCGGGCTCGTCGGTTCCCTCCACCAGAACGGCATAATCGTTGCGCTTGTTCGAACTGAACAGATGATAGGTGTAGCCGTCCCGCACGAACGCGTCGCCGGCTGTCAGCCGGTCGGACGCGATGCCGTCCCGCACCTCGCCGATGCGGTTCAAGTCAGAACAGGAGATGATGGTGCCCGTTTCATCGACAACGCCCACCATGCGGTCGATCGCATCTTTCATCTGATAGACAACGCCCTGAAAAACTCTGTTCGCCATAATACCCTTTTCCCTTCTGTGCTGCGGCGCTCTGCATGCGCTCAGTTGTGAATTTTAACAATAAGGTGTCGCTTTAGTCTCTATTTTACACAATAGTTCTGACTTTTGCAACATATTTCAACAAAATAAACGTCATTTTATTGTGTAATTTGGGAAACAGGGCGCAAACACTGCATTTATCGTACATTTTTCATGTGAAAAATGTTTTAAAAACCTGTGAACAGCGCGCCGAAAATGCAGTTTCCAGCATTTGGCCCGGAATTTTTTCCTGTTTTCTAGCCGCCGAGGATACGCGCCACCTCTGCGGGCGAAAGCTCGCGGAAGCCGCCCGGCCCCAGCGCGGCGTCCAGCGCCAAGCCGCCGATGGCCGTGCGCCGCAGCTCGTTCACGCCCGCGCCGTATACGCCGAACATGCGCTTGATCTGATGATACACGCCCTGGCGCAGCACCACACGCGCGCTGCACGGGCCGTCCGGCCCCGGCGAAAGCTCCGCGGGCTGCAGCCGCTGCCCGTCCGCCAGCCGGACGCCCGCCGCAAAACCAGCCGCCATCTCCGGCGTGAGGGGCGTGTCCAGCAGCACCTCGTAGGTTTTTGGCACATGCCGCCTGGGCGCGAGGATATCATGTGCGAATGCGCCGTCATCCGTCACCAGCACAAAGCCCGTGCTGGTCTTGTCCAGCCGCCCGGCGGGAAACAGGCTGCGGCGGGGGTAGGCCCTGCCCACAAGGTCCACCACAGTCACGTCGTTTTTGTCCGCCGCCGCACTCACCACACCCTTGGGTTTGTCCAGCATGATGTACACATACTGCTGCAGGACGAGCGGCTGCCCGTTCAGCGTGACAGCCGCGCCGGCCGGCACCTGAGCGTCCGCGCTGCGGCACACCGCGCCGTTCACGCACACCAGCCCTTTCTGAATGGCCCGCCGTACGTCCGAGCGGCTCTGCTGGGCCGCGCCCGCCACATACTTATCCAGACGCATGCCGCGTCCCCTCCCCCCGCGCCGGGCCCGGGCCCGGCTTTTTCTTATCAATTATTATACGGTCCAGTATAGCACAAAAAAGGCCGAAACGGGTAGTGTTTCCCGTTTCGGCCCTGGGGGAGCGGAGGCCGCCGCTCCGCTCATTGGCGGTAATAGTGATAGCTGCGGCCGTCGCTTTCAAATGTGATCACTATTTCGTTGTAAGAAATATAGTCCCATGCGGCAAACCGTGTGCCACTGGAAGCATAGTACATGCCATCGCTCTCAAAATTGTATTTACCGCTCGGAACATAACGATACCAGAAATCAAACTCGTTGTTTTCCATTGCATATTCAAAAACATCGCCATCCACCGCGACCCATGTTCCATCCAAAAAGTAGTCTATAAGATATCTGTCCATACATATAGGTTCCACATCAATATACTGGTCGCTCCATTCGAGCATCTCCAATGCATTTTGGACTTCCCGTGTCATTTTATAATAGTTTTCAGATAAAACAGTGTGCGCCTTACACGCTTCCACATAAACAAAAGCGTCTTCGTAGTTTTCATAATCCGGTATGATCTCCAGCCACTCCATTGCCGCACTGAAACGATTTTCTCCGTAGTGCTCCAATGCCGTGTCGTAAATTTCCGGTATCTGCGCCTGCGCCTGCCGGCTGCTGTCTAAAAAGCCGCCCAGATTGTTGTACAATTTGTATTTCGTAAAAGGCGAGCCCACCGTCTGCGCACGGATATATGTGTTGCACTTTTCCGCCAGCTCCCCGCTGTCCGCGTAATCCCCAAGCTCCCGGAACGCCTGCGCCGCCTCGCTCAGTTCCCCGCGCTCCACCAGCACCCAGGCCGCCGTATATTGCCCCCGCTGCTCGTCCAGTTCCCACAGCCACGGCGCGCGCTCGTACCATTCGTAAGCCTGTGTATACTGTTCGTAAGACTGCGCGGTTTCAATTTCGTTCCACGCATACAGCGAATACCCCAAAAAGCCGCCGCCCAGCAGCACCAGCGGCAGCCCCACGGCCAGCGCAATTTTCCAGCCGCGCTTTTTCCGGCGCGGGGCCTGCGGTGTGCAAACGGCAGAGGGCGCATATCCCGCACCCGGCGTACCGCCGCTCCCCTGCGGGGCAAACGGCCCAAGCGGCGCAGCTTCCTGCAGGGCCGCGCGCTGCGCCTGCGGCAGCTCCTGTGCAGGCACTGTCTGCGCCGGCTGTGCGGCGGCAAGCTGTGCTTCCACCTGCGCCAGCTCCTGTGCAAGCTGCGCCGGGGCGGCAATGCGGTAAGCCTCGTTCAGCGCCATGGCCCGGTTCAGCAGCGGGACAAGCGGCGTTTGCTCCTCAAACACAAGCTCCGCGCCGCCCGCACGCGCGATCACGTCCTGCGGGGCGCGGCCCTCTGTAAGCGCATACAGCACGGCCCCCAGAAAATAGACTGCAGCGGCCATACCCGCGCTTCCGTTGTAACATTCCGGTGCGGAATACCCGGCGCACACGGAGGCGCCGGGCCTTTTGCCCGCGCCGTGCGCACGCTTCAGCTCCAGCGTACCGCTCCGCACAAGGATATTTTCCGGATGCAGCGCCCGCGAGACCTCCGGCATCGAAGCCAGCCGTTGCGCCAGCTCCCGCACCGCCCGCGTTGCCCGGAGCCTGTCCATCCGTCCGCCGCCGGCCAAAAACACAGGCAGCGGGACAGCCTTTTCCCGCATGGGCTTCCCGGACGCCGCTCCCCGGCGGCGCAGCCGCAAAAGCAGCGCCGCACACACGCCCAGCGCCGCCGCCACAGCCAGTACAACCAGCAGCACGCCCGCAAAACCGGGCGCCGCCTTGCGGTACGGGATATCGTTTTGCTGCAGAACAGTGAGCAGCTCCCGCACATGAATGCTGCCGTTCACATTCTGGCCCTCCAACATTATAAACGTATTGATCCCGACAAGCCTGCCGCCCGCATCCACAAGCGGCCCGCCGGAATTGCCGGGGCTGATGGGCGCGTTCGTCTGGATCGCCCACGTGGTTTGAAGACCCTCCGCCCTGCTTTGCCGCACCGCGCTCACGATGCCGTCCGTCACCGTGATGCTGTCCACGCCGGTGGCAAATTCCCGGCTGAAATCATCCGCCGCGCCCGGATATCCCAGCGCGTATACCGCCAGCCCTGTTTCAACCGCGTCCGAGCGGAGCGGCAGCCCGGGCATGCCGCGCAGGGGCTTGTCTGTTTTTAAGATACAGATGTCCTTTCCGGGCAGATCTACGTAGACCCGGGCCGTCGTCCACCTTGTGTCGTCCACTATGACCTCAATCGTTTCCGCGCCTTCGATCACATGGTGGTTCGTCACCACATAGACGGAATTTTCGGACAACGCAAAGCCGCTGCCCATCGCCCCTTCCGTCATAATGCGCACCACGCTCTCACGCGCGTTCAGCACCGCCTTCGGCACATCCGACGCGGCAAGCGCGCACACGCCCAGCGCCGCCGCCAGCAGCATTGTGCCCAAAACGGCCCACAGCCGCCTGCGTCCCCGTTTTTTCAACATCACAGTTCCCCCGCTTCTTCTGCTCTGGTTTCATTGCACCATATTTCTTAGCTCGCACCCGCTGACCGGACATAGTACACCATGACGCCGCCGCAGGCGGCTTCAACAAAACTTTGGCCGCCAGGATTTTGTATGCCTTGAGGTTCTCACGCTCATGCGCGGCAGAGCGTCGGTGCATGAAGCATGCACGGCCGCACAAGCGGCTGTCCAAATCAATTATACCAGAAGCAGCCGCTGAAAAGAAGCCCGTCAAACAAAGCGGCATGCCGAAAAAGGGCATGCCGCTTTGTACAGAATCAACTGCGTTTTGCGCTTATTCCGTGGGAAACGCCCCTGGCTCGATCTGCGCGTCGGCGTCCGCCTGGGCCTGCGCTTCGGCGGCCGCGTCCTCCGTCGGCCCGGCCGTATCCGCACCTGCCTGGACGTCTGCAGCCGCGTTTGCACCGCTCACGCCCGCGCCCGCGGCGGCTGCGGAATCATCCGCCGGAAAGGCGGCGCCAAAGCCCGCGTTTGCCGCCACTTCTTCGTCTGTCAGCGCAAGGCTTGCCCCCGTGGGCGCCGCCGCTTTCAGCGGAAGCACCTCGCCGGAGGGCTTTTGCAGGATATACGCGCCCTTGGCCTCGTTTTTGTACACGAGCACCACGCCGTAGGATTTCTGTGTTTCGGTGCTCTGCGCAGGAATGAGCACCACCCATTTGTCTACCTTTTTATTTTTGACGCGGGAGAGGTCCAGCCCGCTTTCCTTGATCACTTCATTGAACGCCTTGAAGTTATCGTCCCACTTGCGCGGCACGGTGACGGTGCTCACCTCCGCGGTAGTGGGGTCCACTTCGACGCCATACCCCTGCAGGAACGTCGCCACGTCCTGCGCGCCGGTGATCTGCTGCGAAAGCGCGCCGCCCTGCGCGGCCGCATCCACTGCGTCGCCCTTGTTGCGCACCACGCCCACGGTAATGGCCGCGCCTGCCAGCACCACGCCGCAGACGGCCACCACAGCCAGTTTCCGCAGCCCGCCCTTGCGTAAAGTACATACAAACATTGCACGTTTCCCTCCTTACGATTTTCGGGGCGGTGTGCCGCCCCAACCCCTTCCGCGCGGCACGCGTTCCGGGCCGGCTGAACTGGTTTCTACTGAAATTCTATGAGGGGGAGCGTATGTTTAGCACAGACGTTTGCGGCGGACATGCCGTGAATTTTTCTATTGACAAAACCCGCGCGGACGGGGCATCATATATTTATAACAACAAACCGGAAGAAAGGGCTGCACGTATGGTACTGACAATAGACATCGGCAACACCAACATCGTTTTGGGCGGATACGAAAACGGGGCGCTGGGATTCTGTACCCGCATCTCCACGGACAAAAGCTTGGAGGCGGACCAGTACGCGCTGGAGCTGTCCGGCATCCTGAATCTTTACAAGGTGGCGGGGGAAAACATCGAAGGCGCCATCATTTCCAGCGTGGTGCCGCAGATCACCGACACAGTGGCGCGGGCGCTGCGCATGTTTGCGGGCGTGGAACCGCTGAAGCTCACGCAGGAGCTGCCCACAGGCGTAGGGGTGAACATCGACACACCCTCGGAGCTGGGGGCCGACCTGCTGGCCGGAGCCATCGCCGCAAAAGCGCTGTATCCGCTGCCGGCTATCGTCATCGACATGGGCACGGCCACAAAGATCACGGCCGTGGACGAGCAGGGCACGGTGCAGGGCGTGAGCATCATGCCGGGTGTTTTCATCAGCCTGGACGCGCTGGTGAACGGCACGAGCCTGCTGAAGGGCATCGCCACCAACGCGCCCGTGCGGGCCATCGGCAAAAACACCGTGGAAAGCATGCAGAGCGGCGTGGTATTTGGTGCGGCAAGTATGCTGGATGGCATGGTCGAGCGCTTCGAAGCCGAGCTCGGCCCCGCAAAAACGCTGGTGGCTACCGGCGGTGCGGCGGGCATTGTTGTGCCGCACTGCCGGCACAGCGTGCAATATGTGCCCACACTCATTCTGGACGGCCTTTATGCCGTGTACTGCCGCACACACGCGGCCCTGTAAAAAACGTGTGGATCTGCCCCGCCGGGGTGGGTCTTTCACCTCGGGCATGCTGGCCTGGGCC
>OGXI01001647.1_pt1 | contig 18161 bp, 20 predicted proteins | sample 1576221 | NCBI WGS metagenome assembly OGXI01 (sample SAMEA3541523, study PRJEB24748) | human gut metagenome | biome: human gut; feature: human-associated habitat; material: faeces | place: China | collected 2012
ACAGTACGGCCTTCTACACGGAATATTTCGGGGAAAATACAAAGCTTCTTGTAGACTGTATCAAAAAATACCATAAGCATAATGGTTCCCATGATAAAGACGAACATTATCTGGATGAGCTTCTTAAATAATGAAATGTAGGCATTTGTTAAGAGGAAAAGCAGATTCCATAAAGAACCTGGTTTATAAGCGAAGAAATTGCAATATCAAATGAATCATTTGATATCTCGACTCCATAATCCACAATATTATTACAAAGCATAATAATATTGCAAAAAGAATTCTTTTATTACGTTTTTTTATCCTTAAATTTTCTTTTGCTTGTTTTAATTCTGCTTCTTTGGCTTCTCGTTCTTTTTCTAATAGTTTTTTATCTTCCTCGATTTTTTGTTCTTTTTCAAATTGTTCTTGTTGATCTTTTTTCTCTTTTTCTTCTTTTACCCTTTTTTCTATAGCTTTTTTTTCATCACTTTCTTCATCCAAATAAGAAATAGATTCACTAAAAGATTTCCATTTGGTAACAAGTGAACCATCTTCATAAATACAATTAAACCCGTATTTTCCTAAGCTAAGCATAAGCTTGTACATCTTTTCCATAAGTTCTACTAAATAAAAAACAGAACTTTTAGGGCAAGGAGGATCATTTTTTAAGCTTTCAAGACGGGCGTTAATTTCTTGTATTTGATTATGACATCGATTTCCGATTATTGTAGCAGAAAAAAAACTATTTGATTCATCAATAACATTGTTATTTAAAAATAATTGCATGTCGTTGTAAGAGTCTTCGTAATATGCTTTTGTGTCTGTTATCTTCCTTTGGATTTTTTCTTCCGGAGACAATGTAAGCGCTTCCATTAATACAATTGCATTTACATCTTCCCAAAGTTCAACCCCTAAGCTTTCAGCAAGAGCCTTAGCCTGATTGGTAAAGGTGGTGTTTGTGATGACCATAGGCTTGTCGCATTTGTAATATGTGGAACCGGCATAGGCTTCCTGCACAGCTTTGTTTCCTACAGGCTTATCATAGTACTTGCACTGAATTCCGTAATTGGTTCCATCTTTACAAGCAATAATATCTATTCCAAAGTCGCCTGACTTTGGGGTTACTTCTACATTTGTGAATCCCTTTTTGAGTAAATATTCACCACATTTTTCTTCGTATTCGTATCCGTTCATTATTAATTCCCCTTAAAAAAAGATATTTTTATTGTATCACAGAAAGATAGTTTTGTCTGTCATGACATTAATTTAGAAGATCCCTGATAAGAGGAAAAACACCTTCCAGAAACTCAGATTCCTTCTGCTGCATGATGTATGTACATTATTACTAATTTCTCACGCATTTGCATTAAACTATCCTATCTACATTACACTCTTGTTATTAATATATAAAAATGATACGATAATTTATATTTAGCTATATAAAGGGGGATTAGATACAAATGAAAAATTGTCCAAAATGTGGAGAACTTATTGGAGATAATGTGCGTGTGTGTTTCAATTGTCATTATGACAATGTATCAAAAACTGTAATTGATCAAGAAACTATTCTTGAACAACGAAAAAAAGAAAAGCAACTTGATGATCTCCGTCGAAAACGAGAAGAAGATCTGCATAACTTAGAACTTAAAGCTAAAAATGATGATAAAATTTTGAAAGAAAAAATGGAATCATCATATCAGTCAGCGAAAGTTAATGCTGCTGATTTTGTTCTAAAAAACGCATTTTATGAATACGAAACTGTAGGAATTTCGGATTTACCAAGTGGGGTTCCAGATTTAGAAGCAATACAGAGATCACTTTCAGCTTATGCGGAAAAAGGTTGGAAACTTCACACTTCTTTTTCAAAAGAGATTGGGGTAGAAAGTTCCTCTGCTGGATTTGGTGGACTTTCTTCAGGAACTAATGCAACCCGGTGTATGATTGTCCTTATTTTTGAAAGATTGATAAAACCTGACGAACATTGAAATGCTAACATTTTTCTTCTTACCAAGACTTTCTAAAGCAATTATAAAATGCTATGATATTTTTATCAATAGGAAATGGAGAAGAGTAATGGAAGCGAAATGTTTCAAAATGCACCTGAGATCATCGAAGAAAGCAAGCGGTATCTGGTACGATCAAAGAAGTAAAACAAAAGCTGAGGCGAAACCCCCCAGCTTTTTGTATTTTATTTAGTTGTTACTCCTGGTATCCTTCATCCACGTTTCGTACATTTCCCAAGTTACCAAGCAGGAGAGCAGTTCCTTTGCCTCTCTTGAAATGCCTGCCTCCAGATCGTCTATCGATTCCATAAGTGCTACCTCCATTTTGTCTGATCAGTCTGTTGTGTCTACCCTTGTCCAAAAGGTTTCCGTTACAAATCCCTTTTTGGGAAAGCTTTCTTCCACTTCCTTCAAAGCGGAATAGCTTGGAACGTAAACTTCATCTACCTTTGTTCCGTTTTGGTATGCGTCCACCCTAAACCCAAGTGGTTCGTCTGCGAAGTTTCTATATCCATTACCTGTTACAACTGTCTTTTTATTGTTTACCATATCGAATTCCTTTCTTATGTGGATCTTGTTTGCTAATCAGTTTTTCTCTTATCAGGGTATCCGAAGGATAAGAACAGCTTGGAAGTGATGTGGTTGGTAAAGTAAGAAAAGCAATCGAAATGTTTCCTGCGGATGCAATTCAATCCTTTTCAGAACAGGGATTGAAGATAGCTGTTCTTTCGGAAATATCCGAAGATAACCCTGATAATGGAATGGTAACAACGGTGGGGCTTACAAATTACGATACGAAGACCATTCAGGTATCTCCATCTTCTTCATCAGATTTTGTTGTTGATGATTCAGAGGATCTTCTGACGATCAGAATGGTTCACGAATTTTCTCACTTTGCAGACTTATTTTACGGAAATGCAACAGATTCAGATAAATGGAAAAAGCTCTATGCAGAATACAAAGATGAATATGTGGAGTTTGAGTTTTACGGAATTGACAAAAATATGGAGAATCAGTTTGACATAGACTATGCAACAAGCAACCGGTACGAGTTTTTTGCCTGCTCCATGAAGGATTTCTACTGCCATCAGGATTATCTAAGAGAGCATTATCCGGATCTGTATGTGTACTTTGTAAACCTTGTTAGTCAAAGTTCATTGTAAAATGTGCGAATAAAAAAGACCTCTCAAATACAGAGGTCTTTTGTCCCGATAAGAGAAAAACTTTCCTTTTGGGTGCATAAGGCAGTTTTTGAAATTTCTTCTTATCAGGGACAGGCGAAAGCCTGCTTTTAAGACATCTGCAACAAAAATATTGCCATGATTTTCAATAAATGGTAACATTATATTGCGGTAAAAGGAAAAAATATTGTTAAAAGGAGGATTCAAATTTGAAAAAAAGACTATTGGTTCTTGCCCTTGCACTTACTTTGTGCTTTGGTACAACTATGACTGCAAATGCAGCGATGAACATCAGTAACAAAATGGGGGCTTTGGATACCCACAATATACTGGATGAAAACTCATCCAAAATACCAAAAGGGACATTGCAGTATATGGCTTCAAAATTCAAGATTGAGTATACGCAGGAGGATCTCAAGGCTTTAAAGAAGATCTTCGATGCAAATCTGTATGCGAAGGCTTATCCGGATGTTGCTGCGGCATATGGAAACGACAGGGAAGCTCTTTGGAATCACTATGTTACCCATGGCATAAAGGAAGGAAGAACCCAGATCAATTCTGGATTTAATGTATTTGCCTATATTTCTGCTTATCCGGATCTCCGCAATGCGTTTGGCGATGATCTGGTGGCATACTATGTTCATTATGCAAACAATGGTATCAATGAGAACAGGAAGCTTACAACGGTTGATGCTGCAACAAGGGCAGGCATCACTGTAACAGGTCTGCAGGGACAGGTGATTGCGAGACCTGCACCAATACAGGTTCCCGATCTTTCAGCCTATTCTGTTCCGAGCAGCGTTCCGAAAGCAGATACGGTAAACGATACTCCGAAGGCCACTCCGCAGCCGACAGAGACTCCGCAGCCGACAGAGACTCCGCAACCGACAGAAGTTCCGTCCCCGTCGGTTACACCTACCCCGACACCAACACCAGAAGAGCCTTCGGGACCGACGACTTGTGATCACAGCTGGAATGAAGGTGTATGTGAGACATGTGGAAAACCGTGTGAGCATAGATGGAATACATCAGGAATATGTGAAATCTGCACTAAATCCTGTGAACACGAATATGAAAAAGGATCAAGTATAGATAATCAGTATCACAAACTTATATGCAAAGTTTGTAAGTATACTGAAAAACAGACACATACGCTTTCGGAAGATGGTAGTATGAAAAAATGTCAATATTGTGATTATACATCTTCGGAAGAAATACCTTCTGAAAATGAGCCGAATATAAGTTAATAATCTAAGATAGAATATGTGAAAATCCCACCGCCTCCATATCCTCCGGCAGCGGTGCCGTAAAATGCAGATCTTTTCCGGTGATGGGATGTTGGAAGGACAATCTCCAGGCATGGAGTGCCTGACGTGTTATTAATTCCATATCGGGATTATAGAGATAATCTCCGATGAGGGGATAGCCAAGATATTTCATATGAATCCGTATTTGATGGGTGCGGCCGGTTTCCAGGATCAGGGAGACCAGGCTGTGCCCGTTCTTTTCATCCAGAACCCTGTAGTGGGTGATGGCATTTTCTCCCTTTTCAAAATCCACGCACCGCTCAATGATTGACCCTTCTTTTCGCGCAAGAGGTGCGGTAATGGTGCCTTCAGGCGGAGCGACAGAACCCTTTACGATGGCAAGATATTCCCTTGTGATGCCGGAAACAGTCTTGTTGGAAATCATTGTGGAGAGCATTCCACCGCTTACGGAGTGCTTGGCAATGAGCGTAAGTCCGGAGGTATCACGGTCCAGACGATTGATGCAGCGGAAGACGAACGGGCAGTTCTGCCTCTTAAAATAGCAGGCAAGTCCGTTAGCAAGGGAGTTGTAGTAATTGTTCATGGAAGGATGGATTGGCATTCCGGCAGGCTTATTAATCACCATTAGATCCTCATCCTCATAAACAATATCCAAAGGCAGATCCACCGGAGGAATTTTTTCGGAGGAATGCTCTTCAAGAATGTGAATGGTCAGTACTTCTCCCGGCTGCAGCACATGCTTCATGAAACAGGGCGTTCCGTCTGCCAATACGGCAGCAGGATCCTTTTTTAGCTGCGTAAGGCTCTGCATGGAAAAGCCCTTCTGTCTCAGAAACTGACTGACAGGAAGAGGAGATATGGAATTGTCAATGGGGTAGGTAAGTGTCCGTTCCATGGAAAACTTCCTTTCTATACTCATTTGCCCAGAGGCCTGGCTCTGAAGCATTAACATCATAGCACAATCCGGAAGAAAACGTACATGCTCCGGAACAAAATTCAGAATAAAATACAAGATAGTCGCGTGACAATACAAGTGCAGCAGGAACAGTTGTGCCGGGAAGCCACATGGTTTATACTGGGAACATAGTGTTTGAAAGTGAAAACAGAAAGAGAAAGGACAGATATACGTTGAAAAATATTGTTTTGATCGGGATGCCCGGTGCGGGCAAAAGTACAGTAGGTGTTGTGATTGCCAAAAAGCTTGGCTATCACTTTTTGGATAGTGACCTGGTGATTCAGGAAAGAACCGGGAAGATGCTTCACAAAATCATTGAGGAAAAGGGTACAGATGGATTTTTGCAGGTGGAAGGAGAGATTAATGCGTCTCTTTGCTGTGACAGGACGGTGATTGCAACAGGGGGAAGCGTGGTCTATAGTGCGAAAGCAATGGAACATCTTAAGGAGATCGGCAGTGTGGTTTATCTGCAGCTCTCCTGTGAGGCGGTTGCAGAGCGTCTCGGGGATCTGCAGGAGCGTGGAGTAGCATTAAAGGAGGGACAGACGTTAAGGGATCTTTATGAGGAGCGCACCCCGTTGTATGAGAGATACGCCGATATTACCCTGAATTGTGAAGGAAAAATGATCCGGGAGGTCGTTGCCGAGCTGGCTGCAAGGCTTGATGGACGGTAGACAGGGTTTACCCATATGGGTCAAAATATAAGGACACAGAATGGAAAATCTATGATATAATGTAATTAGTCCAAAGAAAAGCAAGCGGCTGCAAAGCAGACATTTGGTTTTCAGGATTCATTAACGAGCAAATATCCTGCAAAGCAGGATGGAGAGCACGAAGTGCGGATTTGCAAGTTGATTGTGGAAATAAGTAAAGGTTTTTCGATAGGGAAAGACCGGTTATATCGTGAAGGAGGGCTTTTTTATGGCAAACAGAATTGTATTGAACACCGTTTCCTATCATGGAAAGGGGGCAATTAACGAGATCCCGGGGGTTGTAAAGAGTAAGGGATTTAAACATATCTTTGTGTGCTCGGATCCGGATCTTGTAAAGTTTGGGGTTACGGCTAAGGTTACGGAGCTTCTGGAGAAGGAAGGCATTCCGTATACATTATATTCCGAAATCAAACCCAATCCCACCATTAAGAATGTACAGGATGGTGTAGCGGCATTTAAGGCCTGTGCTGCGGATTCAATCATTGCAATTGGCGGCGGTTCTTCTATGGATACGGCGAAAGCAATCGGTATCATTATTACGAATCCGGAATTTGAGGATGTACGTTCCCTGGAGGGTGTGGCACCGACTAAGAACCATGCAGTACCGACCATTGCGGTTCCTACCACAGCAGGTACGGCAGCAGAGGTTACGATTAACTACGTGATTACGGATGCTGAAAAGGAACGTAAATTTGTCTGTGTGGATGAGAATGATATTCCGGAGGTGGCAGTGATTGATCCGGAAATGATGTCCTCTATGCCGAAGGGACTGACAGCAGCAACCGGTATGGATGCACTCACACATGCGATTGAAGGATATACCACCAAGGCAGCATGGGAGATTCCGGACATGTTCCACTTAGAGGCGATTAAGCTGATTTCCCGCAATCTCCGGGGTGCGGTGGAGAATACACCTGAAGGCCGGGAGGGAATGGCAATGGCACAGTATATTGCAGGAATGGGATTCTCGAATGTCGGACTTGGAATTGCACATTCCATTGCTCATACACTGGGTGCGCATTATGATACGCCTCATGGAGTTGCCTGCGCAATGATGCTTCCTATTGTTATGGAGTACAATCAGGAATATACCGGCGAGAGACTGCGCGAGGTGGCAAGAGCGATGGGAGTTGAAGGCGTTGATGAAATGACGCAGGAGGAATATCGAAAAGCTGCTATCGATGCGGTTAAGAAGCTGTCAGCAGATGTCGGAATCCCGGTAAAGAATGACAGGATTCGCGAGGAAGATCTGGATGTGCTTGCCACTGATGCTTTTGCAGATGCCTGCTGTCCCGGTAATCCGAGAGACACCAGCGTTGAGGATTTGAAGGAGCTTTACCGTAAGATCATGTAAAACAGATGCATGATACAGGTTCATGCAGGAGTTGGAAGACAGAATTTCACACCATCAGATAAACATAAACAGCAGGCCGGATGATACAGATGTATGTTTTCATTCCGGCCTGTAAATATAAGGGAGGATGTGTTTTATGAAGATTCAGGAATTTTGCGATATGGATAAATTTGAACAGATCATGAAAAACTGGGCGGAGAGTACAGGGCTTGCAACCGTGGCGGTTGGAGCAGATGGAGAATACATCAGTGATTGCTATAATTTTACGGAATTTTGTATTAAATTGACAAGAGGAAGTGTGGAAGGTAAAAAGCGATGTGAGAAATGTGACCGTGAGGGACAGGGGGTATATGCCTGCCATGCAGGGCTGGTAGACTTCGGTATTCCGATTACACTTGAGGACGGTACAGTGCTCGGCAGTGTGATCGGCGGTCAGGTGCTTCCGGAACATCCGGATGAAATGAAGTTTCGTAAAACAGCACAGGAGCTGGGAATTGATGAGGAAAAATATATCAACGCGCTTGGAAAGGTAAGCGTGAAAACAAGAGAGCAGATTGAGGCATCGGCAAACTTGCTTGGTGATGTGATTAATATGTTTGTCCGTGCCAGCTATACAGGTAAAGAGAATAATAATATGATCTCCGGACTGAAGGATGGAATAGCGACTGCAGCACGGCAGATTGTAGAAGCAAATGAGCAGACGCAGCAGATTGAGGGTTATAGTAAACGCCAGCAGATCCTGGCATTGAATGCATCCATTGAAGCAGCAAGAGCAGGAGATCAGGGGAAGGGGTTTGCTGTTGTGGCAACAGAGGTTCAAAGACTTGCCAGGGATATGGCGGATGCCAGTGAGAAGATTAAAAATAATCTGAGCATGCTGACAAAAACAATAGAAAATTTAAACCGTCAAAGCTGAGCCGGAGCTGACCGATAGTTTTTATCAGTTGCATTCCGGATGGCAATTTGTTATGATCGAATGGATTATTTTTTTGAGGGAGAACATTTATGTCAGGAATCAGAATTGCAGCGCTTCGATTAGGTGTGGTTCTTGCCGCAGGAGCAGTCTGCGGAACACCATTACTGGCCGATGGAAAAAGCAGTACAGATAGTGGCAGGCAGCCACAGGCAGCAGCCGTAGGTGAGGAACTATCGGCAGCACCGGAGCCGGAAGAGCCTGGAAATCCGAGAAGCAGCTATAAGCTTGGAAGTGCAAGGAGCCTTGAGGGGAAGAATTTAATTTACAGTCTCTTTGTGGATACACCGGATGCAAAATGGACAGACCGGGATAAGAAGAAGGCATTAAAGAATCTTAAAATTGCAAAAGAATACATTGAAGCAGAAGCGAAGGACTACCATAAGAAAGCAGATCTTGTGGTTGACTTTGAAGAAAACGAAGATCTGACAGGAAATGCACGCATTCATTTTTCCCTGAAGGATGGGGATGATTACGAAGAAGCACTGGATGAAGAAATTGCCGGATGGCTCGAAGATCAGATTGATTATGAAGCACTCACTAAGGAATATAAGGCAAAAGGAATTGCAACGATTGTTTTTGTCAATCATAAGGGAAGCACCTATGCAATCTGTTATGATGGTGTGGATAATCCGCAGGAAAGCCTTGTGATGTTTGCAGGGGAAGTCCCGGCAGTTTATGCACACGAAATCCTGCATCTTTTCGGGGCACATGACCTGTATGAGGATGCGGAGTATACCGAAGAGGTCTGTGAATACGTGAAAAAGGCCTATCCGGATGAGATTATGTACACGGTAAAGGATGAAAAAGGACGCCTGAACAGCAGTGAGATTCAGAATCAGCTTTCACCGATTACGGCATATCACCTGGGATGGGTTAATTATATAGAAGAAATTGATGTATTCCCACAGTTAAAACGATAAAGATAAGCCGGTTTTATGAATGGGGTTCTGAATAAGTTACAATATGCGGAAGTAAAAAGGCAGTCCCGGGAGGGCAGTATGAAGAAACGAGCGTTGATTACAGGGGCATCCAGAGGAATCGGAGAGGCAGTGGCAAGGCGTCTTGCTTTTGAAGGCTATGATCTTTGTCTGGTGTGTAAAAATTCCATAGAAAAGCTCCGGCTTCTTGCCGGAGAACTGAAAGCAGAATCCGGTATTTCCTGTGAGGCTTATGCCTGTGATGTTTCGGATCCGCAGCAGGTAATCTCCATGCTGCATCAGGCAGGACAGATTGACGTGCTCATTCACAATGCCGGAATTTCCCATATCGGACTTTTGAGTGATATGACCCTGGAGGAGTGGGAGCGTGTGATTGATACGAACCTTAATTCCTGCTTTTATTTAAGTCATGAGCTGATCCCGCAGATGGTACACCGCAAGGAAGGAAAGCTTCTTTTTGTTTCTTCGGTGTGGGGAAATGTCGGTGCCTCCATGGAAGTTGCATACAGTGCTTCCAAGGGAGGAATCAATAGCTTTACGAAAGCATTGGCCAAAGAACTGGCACCAAGCAATATTCAGGTCAATGCGGTTGCATTTGGCGTGATCGATACGGATATGAACCGCTGTTTTTCAGAAGAAGAGATGGAAGCGCTCAGGGAAGAAATTCCGGCAGACCGTATTGGAACCTGTGAGGAGGCTGCAGAAATGATTCTGCAGGTGATTCAGTCTCCGGCATATCTTACCGGTCAGGTGATCACCATGGATGGCGGGTGGATTTAGTTGCCATGCATATGAGAAAATGATCCAGTGGATCATTTTTGAGTAAGAAAGGGAAAAACATGTATGATGTAGTAATTATCGGAGCCGGTCCTGCGGGACTCTCCGCTTCGATTTATGCAAAAAGAGCGGGTCTTAGCGCTGTTACGGTAGAACAGAGCACCATGAGCGGCGGTCAGATCTTAACAACCTATGAGGTGGATAATTATCCGGGATTTCCTGGGATCAACGGCTTTGATCTGGGGATGCGCTTCCGGGAGCATGCGGACGGGCTTTCCTGTGAATTTCAGGAGGCAGAGGTGCTCCGCGTGGAAGAAAGCGGAGACGGATATCTTGTCACCACCTCCAAGGGAGAATTAAAAACGAAAACCATTGTGGCAGCAATGGGCGCAGAGCATGCAAAGCTGAACATTCCGGGCGAAGAAGAGCTTGCCGGAATGGGTGTATCCTATTGCGCAACCTGCGATGGCGCTTTTTTCAGAAACCGTACGGTGGCGGTTGTCGGCGGCGGTGATGTGGCAGTCGAGGATGCCATTTTTCTTGCAAGAAACTGTGCGAAGGTCTATCTTGTTCACAGAAGAGACGAGCTTCGTGCTGCGAAGTCCTTACAGGAGGCATTACAGGCACTTCCCAATGTGGAAATCCTGTGGGATACGGTAGCAACGGAAATCAAAGGCGAAGATCAGGTGGAGGCCCTTGCGTTAAAAAATGTGAAAACGGAAGAAACACAGGAGCTTCCGGTGGACGGCGTATTTATTGCCGTAGGCATTGTGCCGGTAAGCCGGCTGCTTCTGGGAATGGATGTCTGCGATGAAAAGGGATATCTCATTGCAGGAGAAGACGGCATGACGAAGAAGCCGGGAATTTTTGCCGCAGGTGATATCCGGACGAAAAAGCTCCGCCAGATTGTGACAGCCGTTGCCGATGGAGCCAATGCCATTACCTCTGTAGAAGCTTTCCTCAATCATAAGTAATCATAAGTAAGTACTGGAGTATTTTCCCGGCATAGTAAGTGCTGGAACATTTTTCCGGCATTTGACATGGAAGAGGAAAAGTGTTATATTTGTTAACGAACGTAATAATTTTGTAACAATTATAACCGGGTTTATGAAAATTATGGAGGATATCATGCAACAGAGAAAGAGAAAAATGCCGGTACGCTTTATGGCATTTGGCTTTGCATCCATGCTTCTGTTAAACGGCATGACGATAGATACACAAGCGAAAGAATCTAACGGCCTTCCTTCTGCCGGAGTGGATTTTTATCTGGCATCCGAAGGAACAAGCGTTAAGAACATACAGGATGAAAAGGACGATACCGTCAGCAATAACAGTGTTCCGAAAACTTCCCGGAAGGAAGTAAAGGAAACTGCTGAAGCAACCACAACAAAGACCGTTAACGAAAAGGAACGGGAAATTGCGAATAAGAAAGAAGAAGAAGGATTTAAGTCTCTTGTGATCGCACAGGTGAATGACTATGTGAATGTACGGAGCATTCCAAGCGAAGAAGGGGAGATCCTCGGTAAGCTTTATGATAAGTCCGTTGGAGAATTTATTGAAGAAGACAACGGCTGGTATAAGATCACATCCGGCTCGGTAACCGGTTATGTCAAGGCAGAATATTGTGTTACCGGTGATGATGCTGTTGCCCTTGCGAAGAAGGTAGGTAACCGGATTGCAACCGTTACGACTACTACCTTAAAGGTTCGTGAAGAGCCTTCGTTAGATGCAACCGTACTTGGTCTTGTTCCGATTCAGGATCAGCTCCTTGTTACGGAAGAATTAGACAACTGGGTTAAGGTTAATATCGAGGAAGGTGATGGCTATGTATCCCTCGACTATGTTACCTTGTCTACCGAATTTGTAAAAGCAGAATCCAGGGAAGAAGAGGAAGCCCGTCTTGCGAAGGAAGAAGCAGAACGTAAGGCAGCTTTAGAGGCAGCACGGAAAGCAGAGGAGAAGAACCGTAAGGCAGCAAAGAGTGAAAGCTCTGCTACTACCAGTGAAGCTCCGGTTGTATATGCAACAGGTGAAAGCGCACTTGGACAGTCCGTTGCAAGCTATGCCTGCCAGTTTGTCGGTAATCCGTATGTATATGGTGGAACAAGCCTTACGAATGGTGCGGACTGCTCCGGATTTGTTATGAGTGTTTATGCGAACTTCGGTGTAAGCCTGCCGCATTCTTCATCCGGTGACCGAAGCGTGGGAACAGCGGTAGACGGACTTGCGAATGCACAGCCGGGTGACATCATCTGTTACTCCGGACATGTGGCAATCTACATTGGTAATGGACAGATTGTTCATGCATCCACCGCCAAGACCGGTATTAAGATTTCGGATGTGAATTACCGTACACCGCTTGGTGTCCGCAGGATCTTCTAATTCCGAATCGTTGTCCGGATTTTAAATAACAAAGTTAAGTACAGCCTGTCTGAGGGAAACTTCAGACGGGCTGTTTTTAATTGCTTTTTTCGTGCATTTCAATGAAAAAGTCTGAATTCTTTTTTTGCGTTTTTTGTCCATTGACAAATAGGGGCTTATACATGTTGACTAAAAGAAAACGTGATTTCTTTTGTGGAAAAATGTTTTTCCGTAGATGACAGGAAATTTTATCCACAGGAATAATCCTGTAAAATAGCCAAAAACTAATTTATACACGAAGTTATCCACAATATCCACAAGCAAAAAAACGAACACAGAGTGAAGAAATCAGAGAGAACAGGAACGGGTGTTTTGTGAAATACGACAAGAAGAAGCGAAAATCAGACAAAAAAAATTCCTGTCCGGGGAAAAGAATTGTCCGAAAACTATTCAAATCTGAAAACAATAGAATTGAATTGTTGCAAAAATGAAAATAAGTGTGTTATAATGTTTATACAATAATCCTGTCGGACAGGTTATGAAAGGGTGATGAGTATGAAATTTATAATTATTGGCAAGAACATCGAGGTTACACCGGGGTTAAAGGCAGCGGTCGAGGATAAGATCGGCAAGCTCGAAAAGTATTTTAATCCTGATACAGAGGTTCATGTAACCCTGAGTGTTGAGAAGGACAGACAGAAGATAGAAGTTACTATACCGGTAAAGGGCAGTATCATCCGTTCGGAGCAGGTAAGCAACGATATGTATGTTTCCATCGATCTGGTAGAGGAAATCATTGAAAGACAGTTAAAGAAATATAAGAATAAATTAGCGGACCAGAAACAGGCGGCCAGTGTGTTCAAGAAGGAATTCATTGAGAAGGAATTCGAGGATGAAGAAGAGATTAAGATCATCCGTTCCAAGAAGTTCGACATTAAGCCGATGTATCCGGAGGATGCCTGCATCCAGATGGAACTGTTAGGTCACAGCTTCTTCGTATTCTGTAATGCAGAAACGGATCAGGTGAATGTGGTTTACAAGAGAAAGGGCAATACGTACGGTCTGATTGAACCCGAACTGTAAAGAGTTAATTTTAAATGTATTATGTATCATAACTGTGAAGGCATTAAGCGGTTACAAATATAAAAGTAAAAAGATGTGTGGCACTCCACACATCTTTTTGTTATACTGGGACTATGTTTGTTATTCATATTATAACTTTATTTATTTTCATATTGGTGCTGGCCTGTGTGTTCCACAAAAACTTTGTGGAAATGCTGCCGGTAGGGATAAGCAGTCTGGTACTTTTATTGTACGTACTCAGTTTTGGCAGACACTTGGGCTGGATCGATGGAATTGCACCACTTTTACTTTGCGGGGGCGTTCTTTATTTCTTTACGAGAAAAAGAGAACAGCGGAAGGAGCTGTTAAGACAGTGTATCGAAATTCTGAAGGATCCGTCGACTATAGCGGGACTTATTCTACTGCTTCTGGTAGTGATCGGAGTATCCGGGAAGGTGGTAAGCTGGTGGGATGATTATAACTTCTGGGCAACGGATGTGAAGTCGATCTTTTACCGGAATGGATTTGCAGATAAGTATGCCAATGCAGCACCGGAGTTTGGAGATTATCCTCCGGGGACTCAGATGATGAAGTGGTGGTTCCTGCATTTCTCGCCGGGACAGTTCCGGGAGGGACTTTTATTTGCAGGATATTATGTGTTTAACCTGTCCTTTCTGCTTCCGTTATTACATTATATCCGGAAGAAAACACCGCTTAGCATGACGCTGGGAGCAATATTGCTCTGGATTTTCCCGACGATGACGGAGGTATTCTGGTGCGATGGAGGCTGTGCGGATTTTTCCATGGCGGTGGTGTACGGTGCATTTCTGGTGGCAGTCATCGACAGGAAAGATGTTTCACCGTGGCTTTATTACGGACGGCAGGCGTTGTATCTGATGGTACTTGTGCTTTGCAAAAATACCGGATTTGTCTGGTATGCGTTTGCAGTGTTGTTTTCCATCGGGGTTCAGATTATAAACCGGAAAATAGGAGAAGATCTGTGGAAGAAAAGAACTGCCGTATGGGGGACGCTTTCGGTGATAGTTTTGCCTTTCTTAAGTGGTGGAGGCTGGTTTGCGTTCTGTTATCTGCACCGCCGGGTGGCAAAGCTTACCGGAGCAGCCGTACAGATGGCAACCGGAGGCATGAATATCCCGGAGACCAGGGAACAGATGCTTCAGGCCTTTGGTGAAGCATTCTTAAAATGGCCGCTGCACCGGAGCTCCACGTGGCTGTTTGATTTCAGTCCGCTTGTATTGCTGTTGTTTTTACTGGCGGTTTATTTTCTGCTGATCGTGCGTAAGAAGCTGGATCGTGGAATGGGACGGTTTTTGCTGATTTATACGGTAATAACAGCGATGTTATTCTATACGCTGGTACTGATCAGCCACCTGACCGTTTTTGCAGTGGAAACGCAATATCTCGAGCCGTATGGCATGGTAAGCTCCATTTCACGGTATGGGGCACCGTTTACGATCGGGGGACTGTATCTGCTTGCCTATTATGTTATGCAGAGCTTTCCGGATAACTGCGGCTTTTACCTGTGTGCACTGGTGGTGCTGTTGTCATCCGATTATGCAAGTGCCTACCGTGCGATCTGGGGATACCGGACGGGTGTACAGGAGGAGCTTACAAAGCGCGAAGAGATTCTGGATGATGCCGCATATGAATTCGCAGAAAAGGTCGGTGCAGGAACGGATTCAGAAATAACCCGGGTGTTGTATGTGCGTGACAGCTCCGATGTAAGCTGGGTGAGGAATACTTACCTGAACTTCGAAGCAGCACCGGTTTCTGTGATGTACGCGAATGTGGATCTTTCAGAGGTGAGTCACGAAGAGCTTCTCCACCTGATGGAGGAAGCCCATGCGTCCCATCTTTATATGGAAGGAATGCTTTATACTGCAGAAACACTTTATATGGAAGAAGCACTTCTTTAGTTTCCGTTGTTTAATACCGGGGCATCCGGATTTAACTGCAGATAAGAGGTTACTGAAGGGTCCTTCATGTGAAAGGTACGGAACCATTCCCTGGTTTCCACATTCTTTTCCGTGAGGGATCTGTTTTTGTATAAAAACCGGGTGAGGTCATAGCAGTCAATCCAGATCTCGTTGTTGCCCTCTTTCTGCGATTCATCAAAAATGAGCTGCAGACCGAAATGCAGATGCACGGTTTCAATGTTGTTCACATTTTCTTTGGCACTATAGCCGGTATGCCCCATGTAACCGATGACGTCCCCGGCGGTTACCACGCTTCCTTCCTTTAAATCCAACGCATAAGGGAAATTCTGGCGAAGGTGTGCATAGTAGTAGTAACGCTTTTTATCAAAGCTGCGGATTCCGATGCGCCAGCCGCCGTACTGATTCCAGCCAAGGGCTTCCACGTAACCGGACTCCACGGCGATGATGGGTACACCGATCTGGCCCATCATGTCGTGTCCCAAGTGGGGACGCTTATAGCCATAGCTCCGGGAAGATCCAAAATCATCATAATCGCTGTAGTCAAAACCCCGTGCAATCGGGGAAAAGGCTTTGAGGCCATAGCGTGTTTCAAAGCTGCGTGTGCCGTCTTCGGCTTCTGTTTCCATTTCGTATTCGCCGACCATGCCGCCAAGCACGGCCTCGTAGGCTTCTAAATAATAATCATAATAGTCCATTTCACGGGTAAGCTCTTTAAGGGTCACGGAGCCATCGGATAATTCTTTTCCAAGCTTATTCAGAATGGAGAGGCTTTTCTTGTCAAAGCGGCCGCCCGTCCTGGCAGCTGTATAGGCGAGCAGCTCAATCCAGTTTAAGGGATGAGCGCTTTCATGACTTGCTACATCCAGTTCATAGGCGGTGCAGAGTGCATCATAGCTTACCGTGAAATCCACCCATTTGATATAATTACCATTAACTCCGGCGGCAACCTCGATGGCGGAATCACCGTTATAGGGATCTGCGGATGCGTCAGAGCGGGAAAGGATTTCGTGGACAGTTAAGATAACAGCAGTACTGCACAGGGTAAGAAATAATAATTTCCAATATAGGGAACAGGGTTTATGATACATAAGCAGAAGGTTTTCAGGTGGTGTTACAGAAGTATATGAAGCCGGCAGATAAAAAAGTACAGGAATGGAGGGGAACGGAATGGTTCGATTTTTTTCTGTACGGGATGCCGGATTTTATGATACACTGAGACTATTCAGAGTATACAAAGGAGATTCTTTATGTTTGACAGAAAGACATATGAAAAGAGGGTAGAATGGTATCAGCATGACCGTTTCGGCATGTTCATCCACTGGGGACTGTATGCCATTCCGGCAAGAGGTGAGTGGGTACGAAGCACTGAGGAAATGCCAGAAGATGATTACCTGCCGTTTTTTGAAGAATTTAATCCGGTGGATTATGATCCGTCAAAATGGGCGAAAGCGGCGAAGGAAGCGGGAATGAAATATGCGGTGCTGACTGCGAAGCACCATGACGGCTTCTGCCTGTTTGACAGTAAGCTGACGGATTTTAAATCCACGAACACGAAAGCAGGACGGGATCTGGTACGGGAATATCTGGAAGCGTTCCGGGCAGAGGGCCTGAAGGTTGGTCTGTATTATTCCCTGCTTGACTGGCATCATCCGGATTATCCGCACTATGGAGACTGGCATCATCCGATGCGTAACTGTGAAGCGGAAACAAATGAAGGCAGGGATTTTGAGCGGTATCTTGCTTATCTGCATGGACAGGTGAAGGAGCTTTGTACGGAATATGGGAAGCTGGACGTGATGTGGTTTGACTTTTCCTATGGGGATATGACCGGGGAAAAGTGGCACGCGGAAGAGCTGGTGAAGATGATCCGGACGTATCAGCCGGATGTGATTATTGATAACCGTCTTGAAGTGAGCGGGGAAGGCTTTGGATCGCTGGCAACAGACCATCCAAGCGATTACAGTGGGGATTTCGTAAGTCCTGAGCAGATCATTCCGCCGAATGGATTAAGGGACGAACTGGGAAGACCACTGGTATGGGAATCCTGCATTACGATGAACGATCACTGGGGGTACTGCTCGAAGGATCAGAATTTCAAGCCTGCCGATATGCTGATCCGTAAGCTGGTGGAATGTGTCAGCAAGGGCGGTAATATGCTATTGAATGTAGGACCGGATGCACGGGGAAATATTCCGGAGGAGTCCCTTCAGATTCTTGCAAAGATCGGGAAATGGATGAATAAAAATTCCGCTTCCATTTACGGCTGTGGGGAAAGCGGTCTTCCGAAGCCCGAAAACGGACGGATCACCGGAAAGGGGAACCGGTTTTATTATCATATTATGGAGAATGCCATCGGCAGCGTTCCTTTGTACGGAATTGAACCGGGGAAGGTTCAGGCAATCCGGCTGCTTTCTGATGGAAGTGAGCGGAAGCTGCAGGATAACTGGATGGTGAATAACTATCCGGATGTGGCATTTGTGGAGGTCAGTGATTCACCATATCTCCCCGATGAAGTGGATACGGTGCTGGAAATTATCATGAAATAATGTAACTGCGTGCTGAATAGTTATGAAATAACGTAACTATTCAGTATAGGTCGAAGCATTTACTGCTGAGACCGTAAGAAAATGATT
>OGXI01001654.1_pt1 | contig 18060 bp, 13 predicted proteins | sample 1576221 | NCBI WGS metagenome assembly OGXI01 (sample SAMEA3541523, study PRJEB24748) | human gut metagenome | biome: human gut; feature: human-associated habitat; material: faeces | place: China | collected 2012
GGAATTCGCCGAAAGCGGATTTATCAATGTTGTCGGCGGATGTTGCGGTACGACGCCCGATCATATTCGCGCTATCGCAAAAGCGGTCACACCTTTGCCTCCTAGAAAAGTCCCGACCATTCCACCTGCCATGCGCCTGTCCGGACTGGAACCATTTACTATCGACGACAGTTCATTATTCGTCAATGTCGGCGAACGGACTAACGTAACAGGCTCCAAAGCATTCGCACGGATGATTTTGAACGAGGAATACGACAACGCGCTCGCAGTCGCCCGTCAGCAGGTTGAAAACGGCGCCCAGATCATCGATATCAATATGGATGAGGCGATGCTGGATTCTGTCAGCGCCATGCATCGTTTTTTGAATCTGATTGCGTCCGAACCGGAAATCTCGCGTGTTCCGGTGATGCTGGACTCGTCCAAATGGGAAGTGATCGAAGCCGGGTTGAAATGCCTGCAAGGCAAATCGATCGTCAATTCCATTTCACTGAAAAACGGTGAAGAAGAATTCATTCATCACGCCAAACTGTGCCGCCGTTATGGTGCAGCCATTATCGTGATGGCATTCGATGAAAAGGGGCAGGCCGACACGTACCAGCGTAAAATCGATATCTGCAAACGGGCTTACGACCTGCTGGTCAACCAGATCGGTTTTCCTTCCGAAGACATTATTTTCGATCCGAATATTTTTGCTATTGCGACCGGTATCGAAGAGCATAACAATTATGCAGTCGATTTTATCGAAGCGACCCGCTGGATCAGGGATAACCTGCCGAATGCAAGAATCAGCGGTGGTGTTTCCAACGTCAGTTTCAGTTTACGCGGCAACAATCCTGCCCGTGAAGCCATCCATACCGTTTTCCTCTATCACGCCATTTCAGCCGGAATGACGATGGGTATCGTCAACGCTGGCATGATGGGTGTTTATGACGAAATTCCGGAAGCCTTGCGTGAACGGGTTGAAGACGCCGTCCTGAACCGCCGGGAAGATGCGACAGAACGCCTGATCGATGTTGCCGGTGAATTTCAGTCCGGAACCAAAAAAGAAGGCGAAAACCTTCAATGGAGAGAGGACTCGGTCAATAAACGTCTGTCTTATGCCTTCGTGCACGGCGTAACGGATTTCATTATTGAAGACACTGAAGAAGCACTGCAGGATACGCTGAAAAGTGGTGGCAAACCCATTGAGGTCATCGAAGGCCCTTTGATGGACGGGATGAATGCCGTTGGCGATCTTTTCGGACAAGGAAAAATGTTCCTGCCTCAGGTCGTCAAATCCGCACGCGTCATGAAACAGGCTGTCGCACATCTGGTCCCTTACATCGAGGAAGAAAAGCGCCAGAGCGGAAGCAGCCAGTCGAACGGAAAGATCGTGATTGCCACGGTCAAGGGCGATGTTCACGATATCGGCAAAAACATCGTCGCCGTCGTTTTGCAGTGCAACAATTTTGAAGTCATCAATCTGGGCGTCATGGTTCCTTGCGAGGAAATCCTTGCCAAGGCCAAGGAAGTCAACGCCGATGCCATCGGTTTGTCCGGCCTGATCACGCCGTCTCTGGAAGAGATGATGTACGTTGCCGGGGAAATGCAGCGTGACGAATATTTCCGCTCACGCAACATTCCGCTGTTCATTGGTGGTGCTACCACCAGCAAGACCCATACAGCCGTCAAGATTGCGCCGAATTACGAAGGCCCGGTTGTCCATGTCACCGATGCCTCCCGAACAGTGACTGTCATTCAGGCGCTCCTTTCGGACAGTATCCGCGAGAAATATCTCAAGGTTCTGTCGGACGATTACGAGCATATCCGGGAATTGCATGCCCAGAAAAAACCCCAGAAACTGATATCTATCGAAGATGCACGCAAGAACAAGGCTCAGTTGTCGTTTGAAGGGAAAGACGCACCGAAACGACCGACCTATCTCGGCCAGCGTTTCCTGAAAAACATCGATCTGGCCACGCTGGTCGATTACATCGACTGGTCGCCGTTTTTCAGGGTATGGGATTTGTCCGGTTCTTATCCGACCATCCTGAACGATGCCGTTCACGGTGAAATGGCCAGAAAGGTTTTTGCAGACGGACAGAAGATGCTGGAGAAGCTGATCAAAGGTAAATGGCTGACGGCAAACGCCACGCTGGCGCTGATGCCGGCCAACTCCGTCAACGATGACGATATTGAAATCTATACCGATGAATCGCGTTCCAAGGTCGCCTTCACTTATTACGGTGTCCGTCAGCAAAACGAAAAACCGGTTGTCGACGGCGTTGCACGTCCGAATCAGTGCATGTCCGATTTCATTGCGCCGAAATCTTCAGGAATAAAGGACTACATCGGCATGTTCGGCGTCACGGCCGGTCTGGGAATCGAAAAACATCTTGAGCAATTCGAAACTGAACTGGATGACTATGACGCTATCATGCTCAAAGCGCTTGCCGACCGTCTCGTCGAGGCATTGGCCGAGTACCTGCACGAACTGGTCAGAAAGGATTTGTGGGGATATTCTTCCAATGAAACTTTCACGAATGAACAGCTCATCAAGGAACAATACAGGGGCATCCGGCCTGCTCCGGGTTATCCTTCCTGTCCTGAACACACGGTGAAAGATGATCTCTTCCGGATATTAAGATGTGAGGAAATCGGCATGAAGCTGACGGAGTCATACGCCATGTTGCCGACGGCATCCATTACCGGCTTTTATTTCGCCCATCCTGATGCCCATTACTTCACCATCGGGAAAATCGGGAAAGATCAGGTAAGCGATATGGCTAAAAGAAGGAACGTGTCGGAAGAACAGCTTGCAAAATGGCTGGCTCCGATTCTCTGAATGGACTGACTGATTATCAAGTGAATTGCCATGACACAAGCTATTCAATATTGTATTGAACCTTTCGATCTGAACGGTCATTTGTTCAGGGTATCGATGACGGTAAGCGATCCTGACAAAAACGGCCAACTGTTCAGGTTGCCTGCATGGATACCGGGTAGCTATATGATCCGGGAATTTGCCAAAAATATCGTCCAGATCCGTGCGACCTGCCAGAACAAAACCGTTCAACTGGACAAAATCGACAAACATACATGGCAGGCCGAAGCTTGTGACGGACCGGTTACAGTCAGCTATGAAGTGTATGCCTGGGATTTGTCTGTGCGATCAGCGCATGTGGATCAGACTCATGCTTTTTTTAATGGTTCAAGTGTTTTCCTGGAAGCAGTTGGACTGGAAAACCGGCCACACATCGTCGATATCAAAAAACCGGATTCACCTGATGCGCATACATGGCGGGTTATAACGGCACTTCCGGAACACAAGGCTTCCCGTTATGGTTTCGGAACGTACATGGCGAAGGATTACGATGAACTGATCGATTCGCCTGTCGAAATGGGTAACTTCATTTTGGGCCAGTTCGAGGCTTGCGGCGTGCCCCATGAAATCGCCATTACAGGGAAAGTTCCCAATCTGGATCTAAAACGCATTGAAGACGATCTCAGGAAAATCTGCAAAACCGAAATCACACTTTTTGAGCCTGAAACCCGAAAGGCACCTGTTTCACGATACGTATTTTTTGTCATGGTCGTCAAGAATGGCTACGGGGGTCTTGAACATCGTGCATCTACCGCCCTGCTCTGTTCAAGGTCGTCGTTGCCATCGAAAAACAGGGCGGAAAATCCACAACAGAAAATCGACGAGGATTATCTGCAATTTCTCGGACTGTGCAGTCACGAGTATTTCCACACATGGAATGTCAAACGGATCAAGCCGGCCGTATTCGCCCCTTACGATCTGCGACAGGAAACCTATACACGCCTTTTGTGGATGTTCGAAGGTTTCACGAGTTATTACGATGACTTGACTATTGTCCGGAGCGGCATAACGGATGTAAGCACTTACTTGCACCAGATTGCGCAGACCATCAATAATGTGTCACGTGGACGCGGCCGATTCAAACAGAGCATTGCCGAAGCGAGTTTCGATGCCTGGATCAAGTATTACCGACAGGATGAAAATACACCCAATGCGCTGGTCAGCTATTACACCAAGGGTTCGCTTGTTGCGCTTGCGCTTGATTTGACGATCCGGCTCGGTACCGGCAATAACAAATCGCTTGATGATGTCATGCAGGCATTGTGGCACCGGTATGGCCGCGATTTTTACGATGGTAAAGACAGCGGCATTACCGATACGGAAGCGGAAGCGATTATTGAAGAAATCAGCGGACTGGAATTGCAGGAGTTCTTCAGGAAATACATTTACGGAACAGTTGAAATTCCGTTGGCAGAGCTGTTTTCTCCTTTCGGCATTTCCATGAACGATGCCAATATCGATGTAAAACCGGGTCTCGATATTCGCGTCAAGCGTTCCGGAAGCGATTGCGTCGTAACTCACGTATTTGAAGGCGGAGCGGCCCACCGTGCAGGTATCTCGGCTGGCGATGTCCTGCTTGCCATCGATGGTTTGAGGGTCTCTTCGGAAAACCCTGCGGTGAATCTGGAAAAACAGCTTTCACGCTATTCAGTCGGCGAAAAGGTAGAGGCTTTCGTTTTTCGCCGGGATGAGTTGATGAAGTTTGACGTTATTCTTGCCGATGAACACATCCCGAAATTCATTCTGACCTTGTCTAAAGACGAAACGCCTTCAATGAAGGAATCCAGACAACTCTGGCTTCAGAAAACAGAATAACCGGAATTTGCAACACCCCGTTCGCCTGATGGCAAATTCGTCAGGCGAACAGTTTCGCCAGCTCTTCCCCCGGCTCTTTCGCACGCATGAACGCTTCGCCAATCAGAAATGCATTGACACCAGCCTGACGCATTTTCTGAACGTCTTCCTTTTGCAAAATGCCCGATTCCGTGACAACCAGTTTGTCTTTCGGCAAGCCGGGCAACAGGTCGATCGTGTTTTGTATGGATGTCTTGAACGTCCGGAGATCGCGATTGTTGATTCCCAAAAGGCTTGTTTTCAAGGCAAGCGCCCTTTCCAGTTCTTCGGCATTGTGAACCTCGACCAGCACGTTCATCCCCAATTCGAACGCGCAGGCTTCGAGTTCCGCCATCTGGCTGTCAGACAAAGCGGCGACGATCAGAAGAATACAATCGGCACCCCATGCTCCGGCTTCATAAACCTGATAGGGATCGATCATGAAATCCTTGCGTAAAACAGGCAGCGAACAGGCCGCTTTCGCTTGACGCAGATAATCGGGAGATCCCTGGAAAAAATCCTTGTCAGTGAGTACTGACAAACACGCCGCGCCATGTTTTTCATAGCTTCTTGCGATTTCATCAGGATAAAAGGCTTCACGAATTACCCCTTTTGATGGCGACGCTTTCTTCACTTCAGCAATGACTCCGGCATGACCTGCTGCGATTTTCCGGCGAAGCGCTCCTTCGAAATTCCGGCGTATCCCTTTCAGGTCAATATCGTTATCGACCCTATTTCGCAAAGCGGAAAACGACTCCCGGCTTTTGGCGGATTCGATTTCAACCTCTTTGACGGAAAGGATTTTTTTCAGTATGTCAGACATGTTGCCGCCCGTTATTTGTCGTTGATCGATTGGGTAAACCCGACGAACTGGTCGAGCTTCATTCTCGCTGCTCCCGATTTGATGGCCGCCTGCGCCTGTGCAAGGCCATCGGCAATCGAAGTGGCATTACCTGCCGCGTACAGAGCCGCTCCTGCATTCAATGCGATGATATCGGTTGCGGGTGTCGCTTTATTGTTCAGTGCATCCAGAACGATTTTTTTCGATTCCTGTGCATTTTCAACCTGAAAATTGCGGCTGGCATACATTCTGAGCCCGAAATCTTCCGGATGAATGTCGTATTCGCGAACCTTGCCGTCGGACAACTCGCCGACCAGCGTACTGGCTCCAAGCGAGACCTCATCAAGATTGTCCCGGCCCCAGACAACCAGCGCTCTCTTGACGCCCATTTTCTGCAAAACACGAACCTGAATGCCGACCAGATCGGGATGGAATACCCCCATCATCATATTGTCGGCATAAGCCGGATTGGTCAAAGGGCCGAGGATATTGAAAATCGTCCTGACGCCAAGCTCTTCACGCACAGCCTTGGCATGTTTCATCGCCGAATGATGATTAGGCGCATACATGAAGCCGATACCGACATTATCGATAGACTGGGCTATCTGTTCCGGAGACAGGTTGATATTGACGTTTAAGGCTTCCAGCAGATCGGCGCTTCCTGAAGAAGAAGAAACGCTACGGCTGCCATGTTTTGCAACCTTGGCGCCACAGGCTGCTGCAACAAACATGGATGCGGTCGAGATATTGAAGGTATGCGCTCCATCACCGCCGGTTCCGACAATATCGAGCAGGTTTGCCGTATCGTTGACTTTGACCTTGAGGGAAAACTCTCGCATCACTTCGGCTGCGGCAGCGATTTCACCGACGGTTTCTTTCTTTACACGAAAACCGACAGTCAAGGCCGCGATCATGACCGGGGTCATTTCACCGCTCATGATACTGCGGAACAGGGACAACATTTCATCATGAAAAATTTCACGATGTTCAATGCATCTTAGAAGCGCTTCCTGAGGTTTGATACTGGCTGTCATGATTATTCCGCTATAAAGTTTTTGAGCAGGGCATGTCCCTCTTCGGACAAAATGGATTCAGGATGGAATTGCACCCCTTCAATGGCGTATTGTTTGTGGCGCACGCCCATGATTTCGCCATCTTCCGTCCATGCCGTGATTTCGAGGCAATCCGGCAGGCTTTCTCTCTCGATTGCCAGAGAATGGTACCGGGTTATCGTTACCGGATTCGGCAAGCCACGGAAAACGCCTTCATTTTTATGAAATACGGGAGAGGTTTTTCCATGCATGACCTGCCTGGCACGGATGATTTTTCCACCGAACGCCGCACCGATGGACTGATGACCCAGACATACTCCGAAAAGAGGGATTTTTCCGGCGAAATGTGTCAGGACTTCAAGGGAGATGCCGGCTTCATAAGGGGTTTTCGGTCCCGGAGATATGCAGATATGGTCAGGTTTGAGTTTCTCGATTTGATCGAGCGTAATTTCATCGTTCCGGAAAGTCCGGACATCGACCCCCAGTTCACCGAAATACTGAACGAGGTTATATGTAAACGAATCGTAATTATCAATCATCAGTAACATGATCGTCACCTTGCAATTGTGTAAAAAGGAAAAATGATTCGTGCAATAGTGATGGCAAAAAACAATGGCCGTCAAAAATAAAGGATTGCTGCGCGCACGAAAGGCGCAAGAGGATATCAGGCGACAGGCTTACGCCAGCGCAAGGTAAGGAGGATAACTGCTGATTGAACTTTTTTGCACATGGTGCAGATTATTACTTAACTTGTTTAACTTATCAAGTGAACGTGCTTATTTAAAAACAATAACGGATATCGGTCAAGCCTAAACAGGCTCTTCCCGGTCATTTTCATCTTCTGCCGCACCCGGAACCTTGTATTGTTCATCCGCCCATGCACCCAGATCGATTTGCTTGCAACGTTCGGAACAGAATGGACGATAGGCATTCGCCTCTTTCCATTCGACATCTTTACCGCAAACGGGACATTTAACAACTGTAACCATATCAGCACAAAGTCAATTCACACGATACGTCTTCTTCCAGCAGTTTCGGCTTCAGATCGCCATCCTGCTTCGTGAACCGTATCCATAACATGTATTTGTTTGCCGACGCTTCGGGAATCGCGCCACTCTTTTCTTCCACCTTGATACGCAGCATCTGATGGACCTTGCCCTGCAGCATCTGCTGGTAGCTTCCCGATTCTGCAATGACCTTGAATTGTACACCGGAAGCCCTCAACAGTCGCAAGACCAGCCCGACCGCATCCAGTAATGACGCCATCGGAGAAAACCAGTTCTGGATGTCCTTGTAGCGTTCTTCCGTACTCCGGTGCTGCCAGGCATAATAGGACGGCAAGTCGAATTCACAGGCGCCACCTGGAATCATGGTTCTTCCGCGGACACTCATCAGCCATTCGTTTTCACGAATGCTCTGCCCCGTTTTTCCGAGAGTATTGACGAGCGCGGCACTGACCTGATCGATTTCTTTCAATACATCGTCAAGGACTTCTTTTTGAATATTCGGATGTTCCCGGTATCCCGCCAGAATCTGTTTCTGACGTTCGAGCTCCTGAAGCAGATCCGATTTCAAATCGGAACGGGAAGCGACTTCAAGCATTTCGAAGACGAGAGTTAACGCAACATGATGTTGCAAGGCATGATTCTGATGCAGGAAAAAGTTGAATCTTTCATGCAAATCCTCAAGCCGCAACAGGGTGCGGATACGTTCGTTGAAAGGGTATTCGTAAGTTATCAAAATGATTCCTCTTTCAATTCCGATGTTTCATTTAAATAAGATTCTGAACGAAGCATTGAAAAAATACAAACAAAGCGAGCTCACAAACCGGTTTTTTGCGCCATTTCAGTATATTTTGCATGCAAAATAACCACTTCTTTCAAAACTTCTCCAACACTTTTGTCATTTACGATGACATCGTCCGCAATTGCCAGCCGCTGCTGGCGAGTCGCCTGTGCCGCCATGATGGCGGTAACCTGTTCACGGCTCATGTTATTTCGTTTCATGACACGTTCTATCTGTAACTCTTCCGGACAGTCGACTGCCAGAATCCTCGTCCCCATTCCATGCCATATCGGCAACTCGACCAATAGCGGAATGACAAATATGACGTAAGTCCCTGTAGCCGCCTCTGCCTGTTCAATCGATACTTTCCTGATCAGCGGATGCAATATCGCTTCCAGTTTCAGGCGTTCATCCGCCCTGGAAAATACCAGCTCACGCATCAGTGAACGGTTCATCGCCCCGTCCGGTTGTATGAATTCCTCACCAAACTCTTTCCGGATCGGCTCGATTGCCTCTCCGCCCGGGAGTGTCAAATTCCGTGCCACGTCATCCGTATCCACGATAGTAGCGCCCTGCTCTGCAAACAAATTGGCAACCATGGTTTTTCCACTGCCGATTCCGCCGGTCAAACCGATTGAGAAATCCTTATAGCTCATTTTAGGCAAATTCTTCATCAAAAATTTAAGAAAAATCATTCAGGGTCTGCATTAGTATTCTTCCATATAAAAGAATCGGCAGTGTGGCTATCGACAGATAGGGGCCAAATGGAAAAAATTTCTCAAAACGGGTCCGACCGGAGAATATTCCGACCAATCCGATAACGATCGCCAAAAGCGAAGCCATGATAACGATAAAGACCAGGCATATCCAGCCGAACCATGCTCCGAGTGCCGCAATCATCTTGAAATCGCCATAACCCATTCCATCGTTTCCTGTGACAAATCTGAAAACCGCATTGGCCGTACGACAGATCAGATAAGCGGACAAGGCACTTATGACAGCTATGTGAAGCGGGACGAACGCAGCCTTTATATTGACAAGAAGCCCGGCCCACAAAAAAGGATAAGTCAGACAATCCGGAAGATACCCTGTACCCGAATCGATGAATCCGAGCGAAATCAGAAAATAAAGACATAATAATGCCGCCATTCCGTTTAACGTCGCCCCGAAGTGCCACGCAACGATTCCGGAAAAAACCGACGATATCAGAACGAGAAGGCTTGTCTTTACTGTCAGAAATTCAAGATTGCGACCGTTTTTAAAGATGGGGTGGATATATCCTGCCAGTAAAGCGGAAATACCCTTTAACGGAAATTCTCTGGCAAAAAAAGTCTGCCTTGCAGGAGCACAGGAGATTGCACCAATCTCGGTACCTTTTTCTTTTTCATGAATAAAATTGACGATACTCGACACCAGACGATCCAGTAAGCAACCAATGAAAAAACCGGCAACCAGAGCGATAAGGATTAGCAGCATACCGTCAACTCCATTTGAATCGAAACTGCGTGAGATACTCCCGAAAAAAGGCCTGACAGAAGAACAACGGCGAAAAAAACGGCAAAAGTCCTGTTTTGACAACAATAACAAGAAGCCGTCTGTTTCAGCAATCAGATATCACAGGTATCAGCTTAAAATGAAATTGATCTGGGGAATCATGTCTTCAGTCGGATTCTGTTTGAACTGGGTTTTGACAAAACGGTACAAACGGCCGATCAGATAGCTCATCATCAAATTGCTTCTCGAATTGATGTTTTCTTCGCTGAATTGTCCCTGTGTCACCGCAATTTTCATGCTTTGTTTCAACGCCAGTTCGATACGGTCAAAAAACTGGTTCATTCTCAACTGCAGGCGTGCATCTTCATTGATCAGCGCATCACCGATCATGACCCGGGTCATACCGGGATTTTTTTCGGCAAAATTGAGAATCAGCATGGCTACAGACTGGGCCTGTAACAAGCCATTTTCTTCCTTTTCATCGATCTGGTTGATCAGCCCGAATATGCTCGATTCAATGAATTCAATCAGTCCTTCAAACATCTGGGCCTTGCTTGCAAAGTGCCTGTAAAGGGCCGCTTCAGATAGCGAGAGATGCTTTGCAAGTGCTGCAGTCGTTATCTTTTCACTCCGTGGTTGTTCGAGCATTTGCGCCAGCGCCTGCAGGATTTGTAACTTTCTTTCTCCGGTTTTGGTATTTCCCATGATGGATAAAATATATGAAAAGAATTAATGAATTCGGTTTAAACGTCGGGACAGCTGACGAACGGATGAAACTTTCAGATCGACATAAGGCGGTCTGGAAAATGGCTGTTTCCGGTACACGACAGGATAGGCATGATTTGAATGTCGGCTCTCATTCAGGTACCGGGTCACCAGAACGGTTTTTATTCCCAAAGATTTGGCTGTTTTCAAAATATGGATGTTATCTTCAACCAGTATGCAATCACCTGGCTTCACTTTTTTCTTCATCAGGAACTTGCGAAAGAATTTCTTCGATGGCTTGGGTTCCAGTATTCCATGCACTCGCATCGATTCAATTGATATATGCTCATCGAAAACAGATGACAGCCCGAGTATTTCCAGCACGTTTTTCGAATAGCTGTAAGCCGAATTCGTCAATAGGATTTTTTTGCCCGGCAGATTTTTCAACAGTACGGACAAACCTCTTTCTGCATGAATCAGTGAATCCAGATTGTCGAACTGATGCGCACTTTTCAGAAAATCCCTCGCTTTGCTGTTATAAATCCGGCTGATTCCCAGCAATGTCGCACCAAAGCGCTTCCAGAAAGCGATACGTAACTGATCCGCCTGTTCCGGGGTCAGTTTCTTCCCAACAGAGCTGTATTTCTCTGCAATATAGCCATTCATGTTCTGACTGATTCTTGGAAAAATCGCCAGAGATGCATTATGCAGGGTATTGTCCAGATCAAATAACCAAATCATTGATGAATCCGCAGTTCGCTCATAAAAAAGCCCATGCATGCACGGGCTTTTTCACTGTCAGAAACCAGATTTCAGGCCGGTTTCTTCGTTTTCGTATTGTCATATTTCTTCGTAATCCAGTACTGCTGTGCAATCGACAACAGATTGTTGACGACCCAGTACAGAACCAGACCGGACGGGAAGAAGAAGAACGTAATCGAAAAGGCGATCGGCAAAAACATCATCATTTTGGCCTGCATCGGATCAGGCGGTGGCGGGCTCATCTTTTGCTGGATGAACATCGAACCGGCCATGATAATCGGCAAAATGTAATAAGGATCAGGCGCTGCCAGATTCTGAATCCAGCCCAGCCAGGGAGCGTTTCTGATCTCAACGCTGGCGAGAAGTACCCAGTACAGGGAAATGAAGACCGGAATCTGGATCACAACCGGCAGACACCCGCCCAGAGGATTGATTTTTTCGGCCTTATACAAGCCCATCAATTCCTTGTTCATGCGTTGTTTGTCGTCTTTGTATCTTTCACGGAGTTCCGTGATTCTCGGGGTGAACTGCTTCATTTTCGCCATGCTGCGATAGCTGGCCGCAGACAGCGGGGCGAAAATCAGCTTGATCAGACAGGTCAGGAGAATAATGGTCCAGCCCCAGTTGCCCACTTCATTGTGAATGTGAGTCATCAGCCAGAAAATCGGCTTGGCAATGATCGTCAGCCAGCCATAATCCTTGACCAGTTCAAGACCCGGAGCCGTTTTTTCCAGCAGTTTGGATTCCTGGGGACCGACATACAGTCTCGTGTCATTGGAAGCGCTGGCATTCGGGGCGATCGTACCCAGTGGAATGACAGTACCGATGGCATACAGGTTCTCACCCACTTTTTTCGTATAGTTTTCGCGGGCAACTTTATCCTGCGGAATGAAAGCGGAAACGAAATAATGCTGAACCATACCGACCCAACCATTGTCGGTCTTGATCGCATGATCCATTTTTCCTTCGCCGATATTGTCGAATTTGATCTTCTGGAATTTGTCCTCTTCAGAATAAACCGCCGGCCCCGTAAAGGTACTGATGAATCTCGACTGGCCTTCCGGTCTTTCGCTGTCCCGGAGCAATTGCAGATACAGGGACGCATTGATCGGCTCATGACTCAGATTCGTGACTTTCTGGTCGACATCGATGACATAACTGCCGCGTTTGAAAGTATATGTCTTGGTCAGGCGAACGCCATCCTGTTCGGCATCCATAACGAGTTTGACTTCATCGCTATTCTCACCAAGCGTTCTTTCACCGGGACGGATATGGAAACGGGTCGCATGATTCGGATACAAACCACCGGTCAGGCCGGTTTGTGCCAGATATATTCTTGGGGGCGCCGATTCAAAAAGAACCATGTCCTTGGTGGAATCGACATTATCCGGATACTTGAGCAATTCCAGATTCTGGAAAACGCCACCGTCCGGATTGATCTGGACCTTGAAAACGTCGGTCGTTATCGATACCAGTTCGACAGGCTGTTTTTGGGGTTCTTCTTTTTTGGCAACTGCATTTGATGCATCTGCGGCAGGATTTTCTTCTGCAGTAACAGAAGCAGTCTGGACAGGTACTTCAGGCAGTCCGGTCTGGGTTTCGGATTTTTTCGCTTTTTCCTGTGTAAAAATAAGGGACTTGCCGCCTCTGTACACCTGCCAGTTATCCCAAAGGAAAAAAAGCGAAACCGCCAGAATCAGCAACAACGTAGTACGTTTTTTGGCTTCCATAATCTACTTTTCAAATATCTTTGTCATCATTTTTCAATGATGAACTACAGGCACAACCGGATTTTCTCGCGGGGACGGGATCGACTCCTCCCGGATGCAAGGGATGACATTTGCACAGCCGTATAAAAGTGAGATAACACCCTTTCAAACAGCCATGAACCGAAATGGCTTCGATTGCATATTGAGAACAACTCGGGTAAAAACGACAATTTTGCCCTATGAATGGGCTAATGCACAACTGATATCCCCGAATTAAAACGATAAGCAACCATTTTAATGGCGATTGCATCATTGCCTGCTTTTCTGGTTCATTCCCGAAGAGGCGATCAACTGGTCCAGTTCCGCCCTGAGAATGCGTTTTACCTGCCGGTTTGTGGCAGGATCTTTCCGTGTATTAACTGGTGACGTCAAACGGATAATACAATCCATTGCAGGAATTTGTATACAGCGGAATGTTTCGCGACACAGCCGTTTGATTGTATTTCGCGTTACGGCCCGATGTGCGAACCGCTTGGCAACGACAATTCCGAGTCGTGCACTTTCCAGCTGGTTGGGGCGTGCGTACATAACAAAATGTTTCGTCCGCGCACGGGGACGCATACGAAAAACGGATGAAAAATCATCCGTTTTAACGATACGCCGATCGGAAGAAAAATTTCTGTTCACACAACCAGCTGAACATCGTCTGGTTATACAGCCAAACGTTTACGGCCTTTGGCACGACGTGCATTTAAAACTGCACGGCCGCCTTTGGTCGCCATACGGGCACGGAAGCCGTGGGTGCGTTTGCGACGCACAACTGAAGGTTGATAAGTACGTTTCATGATGGTCTCGCTAATCAGCAAAAAAAATTCAAAATCCGATGCCAGTTGCCCCGTTAAAATACCGGCTGATCGGTCATATTAACCATGGCAAGGCATCAATTATGCGCAAGGAACCAATGATTAGACCGTAATTTTCACCATCCTGTCAATATGAATCTGTATTTCATGACAGAAATAGGTGAAAAAACAGACGGCGCCTGTGGATAACTTGCCTAATTCAAGGTAAAATAGCAACTTATTGGAAAAGTGTTTATTGAATATTTTGACTTTCCCCGGACAGTGCATCCACGCCTTTTTGTCCGGAATACTGGCAATGACCAGCCGCGTCAAGTCAACCGGTAACTGATGTTTAGTCGATTGGAATTATGGAAAAATTTTGGCAGAGCTGCTTGTCCCAACTGGAATCGGAACTGACTCCGCAGCAGTATAGCGCCTGGATCAAGCCTCTGGTGCCGCTCGATTACAAGGACGGCATTTTACGTGTTGCCGCTCCCAATCGCTTCAAGCTGGATTGGGTAAAAACACAATATGCCGATCGTATTACCTCCCTGGCCTGCCAGTTTCTGGAATCGACGGTTGATGTGCAGTTCATGTTGAATCCGGGAACACGTTCGGCGTCTCCTTCAAAACCGGCTCCGTCACAACCGAAGCCTGAACCGGTTATGCCTTCGGAAACAGCTGAAACCAGTCAAAGAAGTCACGTTTCCGATACCCCTACACGCGAACAGAGCCGGATCAATGTTGAAATGACTTTCGACAGTTTCGTCACCGGCAAAGCAAACCAGCTTGCCCGTGCGGCAGCCATTCAGGTTGCCAACAATCCGGGCGTATCATATAACCCGCTTTATTTGTTCGGTGGTGTCGGCCTTGGCAAAACCCATTTGATTCATGCCATCGGCAATCAGGTTCTTGCCGACACACCTTCGGCCAAAATCCGTTATATCCACGCCGAACAGTACGTCAGGGATGTCGTCACCGCCTATCAGCGCAAGGGGTTCGACGACTTCAAGCGTTACTACCATTCACTGGACATGCTTCTGATCGACGATATCCAGTTCTTTTCCGGCAAGAGCCGTACACAAGAAGAATTTTTCTATGCCTTTGAAGCGCTGATTGCAGCACGAAAACAGATCATTATCACCAGCGACACCTATCCGAAAGAAATATCGGGGATGGATGACCGGCTGACTTCCCGTTTCGATTCCGGCCTGACGGTTGCCATCGAACCGCCCGAACTGGAAATGCGTGTGGCCATTCTGATCAAAAAGGCCTGCCAGGAAGGAATCCAGCTTTCCGACGACGTCGCTTTTTTCGTGGCAAAACACCTGCGTTCAAACGTTCGTGAACTTGAAGGCGCTCTCAGAAAGATACTGGCTTTCTCCCGTTTCCACGGCAGGGATATCACTATCGAGCTGACAAAGGAAGCTTTAAAGGATTTGCTGAACGTACAAAACCGCCAGATTTCGGTTGAAAATATCCAGAAGACGGTTGCCGACTTCTTTCGTATCAAGGTTGCCGATATGTATTCGAAACGACGTCCGGCCAATATTGCAAGGCCGCGTCAGATCGCCATGTATTTGACAAAAGAATTGACTCAAAAAAGCCTGCCCGAGATCGGGGAATTGTTTGGTGGACGTGACCATACGACTGTTTTGCACGCTGTTCGCAAAATTGCACAGGACAGGTTGAAAAATCCTGAATGCAATCATGAGCTTCATGTGCTGGAACAAACTCTGAAAGGTTGACAGCATTACAATTGGAAGATCTTGGGATAAAGAACAATTAAATTTTCAAGGATAAGAACATGCAACTGGTAAAAACCGGCAGAGACAATCTTCTTCGCCCACTGCAGATCGTTAGCGGTATCGTGGAACGCAGACATACCTTGCCGATTCTGGCCAACATTTTGATCAGGAAAGAAGGTGAAGCGGTTTCTTTCCTGTCGACAGACACGGAAATCCAGATCGTCACGCATGCCGAAATCGGTACGAATGAAGAAAATACGACGACAACGGTCGCCGCACGCAAGCTTCTCGACATTCTTCGCGCATTGCCGGATACGTCCGATATCGCCATTTCCCAAAATGACAAGCGACTCGTTGTTCAGGCTGGCAAATCCCGTTTTTCCCTTCAGACCTTGCCTGCCGACGATTTTCCGATCGTCTCGCAACCGGCTGAATATGAAACGTCTGTCACAGTCTCTCAAAAGGCACTGAAGAACCTTCTGGGGATGGTTTACTTTTCAATGGCGCAGCAGGACATCCGTTATTATCTGAACGGCCTGCTTTTGCAGGTTGACGGTAATAAAATGACGGCTGTCGCGACCGACGGTCACCGTCTGGCCTTCTGCCAGATGGAAACCGATCAGGAATTTTCCAAAAACGACGTCATCATCCCGCGTAAAACCATTCTTGAATTGCAAAGATTGCTTGAAGACAGCGACGAACCGGTCCGTATCGATTTTTCCGGCGGTCAGGTCAGATTCGTTTTCGGTGACGTCGAACTCATTTCGAAACTGGTGGAAGGCAAGTTCCCTGATTACACCCGTGTTATTCCAAAAGGCTACAAAAACAAATTCACACTTTCGCGTGAACAGTTGCAAAGAGCCCTGCAGCGTGCCGCCATCATGACAAGTGACAAATTCAAGGGTATCCGTTGCATACTGGCCCCCGGCAGTCTGAAAATCAGTTCTACCAATGCCGATCAGGAAGAAGCCATCGAGGAAATCGAACTCGACTATGGCGGTGACAGTATCGATATCGGATTCAACGTCACCTATCTTTTGGATGTTCTGGGAAATCTGAAAAATGAACAGGTCAGCGTAGAACTGGGTGACGCCAATTCTTCCGCACTGGTCTCCGTTCCCGACAATTCGGATTTCAAATATGTTGTTATGCCGATGCGTATTTAATCGTGCAACAGACCCGTTATTGATGATTTGAAGATCAATGCATTGAGTCATGTCGTAGTGCCCTACCCGGCATTACGACAATCGGCGTTTTAAGGAAAACAGTTCCATGTCGCAAAATTCACAAAACGATGTTCAGCAGAACGAAGAAAACTATGGCGTTTCCTCCATTCAGATTCTGGAAGGCCTGGAAGCTGTTCGAAAACGGCCCGGGATGTATATCGGCGATACGTCGGATGGTACCGGTCTGCATCATCTGGTTTTTGAAGTGCTGGATAACTCGATCGATGAAGCCCTTGCCGGTTTCTGTACAGAGATCCACGTCACGCTGCACGCGGATAATTCCGTATCCGTGGTCGATAACGGCCGTGGCGTTCCGACCGGTATCAAATTTGACGATAAAAACACACCCAGACGCAGCGCTGCCGAAATCGTCATGACTGAACTCCATGCCGGAGGCAAATTCGACCAGAACTCGTACAAGGTTTCCGGTGGGCTGCATGGCGTCGGCGTTTCCTGCGTCAATGGCCTGTCCACCCTGTTGAAGCTGACCATCTGGCGCGACGGCAAAGAGCATTACATGGAATTTGCACAGGGACTCCCGCAAAACAATTCCGTCGAGATGATCAATGGCGTCGAATGCTCGCCAATCAAGATTGTCGGGGTATCCGACAAACAGGGCACACGCGTCCAGTTCTGGCCTGACCCGACGATTTTCACGACAATCGAGTTCCAGTATGAAGTTCTCGCCCGAAGAATCCGTGAATTGTCGTTTTTGAACAATGGCGTCCGTATTCGCCTGACCGACCAGCGTACCGGCAAGGAAGAAATTTTTGCCTACGAAGGCGGCACGCGCGGATTCGTCGAATATATCAATCGCGGCAAAAGCGTCTTGCACCCTACGATTTTTCAGGCAACCGGCGAACGGATGTCCGAGTTGGGAACACCGATTTACGTCGATATTTCGATGCAATGGAACGATTCGTACAACGAACAGGTGCTTTGTTTCACGAACAATATTCCGCAGCGTGATGGCGGTACCCATCTGACCGGCCTGCGTGCCGCGATGACACGCGTTATCAACCGCTACATCGAGGAAAACGAGCTGGCCAAAAAAGCCAAGGTTGACGTTACCGGCGACGATATGCGTGAGGGACTCACCTGTGTGCTTTCGGTAAAAGTCCCGGAACCGAAATTCAGCTCCCAAACGAAAGACAAGCTGGTCTCTTCCGAAGTCCGTGGCCCTGTCGAGGAAATCATCAC
>OGXI01001658.1_pt1 | contig 18035 bp, 15 predicted proteins | sample 1576221 | NCBI WGS metagenome assembly OGXI01 (sample SAMEA3541523, study PRJEB24748) | human gut metagenome | biome: human gut; feature: human-associated habitat; material: faeces | place: China | collected 2012
CGAATAATGCCGAACCAACTCTGACCATATTTGCACCTGCACGTCCTGGGCGTTGGCCAGGTCGCTGAGATCGAACTCCAGCTTCTCGCCGCAGTTGGGGCAGCGGATCTCGCCGCTCTCCAGGGTATCCTCGTCGAAGACGATCTCCTCCTCGCACACGGGGCAGGTGGTCTCGAAATAGGACTCGTCGTCGTCATCGTCGTAGTCCTCATCCTCATCCTCGTCCACGTCGTCATCCAGCTCGTAGAGGGCCTGCTCCACGTCGGACAGATCGTCGCTGACGGCATCCAGACCGTCCTCCACGTCGCACAGCTCGTCCTCCAGGTCCACGAACTTCTCAGCCATGTCGTCCAGCACGTCGATGATGGCAGCGATGAGCTTGCCCTCCTTGGTGTCGGTGTCCAGCGCCAGGCCCTCGGCCAGGCCCTTCAGATAAGCTACCTTCTCAGAAATTTCCATGTTCATGCTCCTTTCCTGATATGGGTGGTGGTGGGAAAACCGCAGTCCTTACTTGGCGCGGCCCAGATACTCGCCGGTGCGGGTGTCGATGGTGATCTTGTCGCCGATGTTGATGAACAGGGGCACCTTCACCTCGGCGCCGGTCTCCACGGTGGCGGGCTTGAGGGTGTTGGTGGCGGTGTTGCCGGCCAGACCGGGCTCCGTCTCGGTGACCTCCAGGTCCATGAAGTTGGGGCACTCCAGGCCGAACACGCTGCCCTTATAGCTCAGCACCTTGCACACGGTGTTCTCGGTGATGAAGCGGAACGCATCGCCCAGCAGGTCCTTGCCCAGGGGCACCATGTCGAAGGTCTCCTGGTCCATGAAGTAATACAGGTCGCCGTCGTTATAGCTGTAAGCCATGTCCTTGCGCTCCACGAAAGCTTCCTCAAATTTTGCGGTGGGGTTGAAGGAAGTCTCCGTGACGGCGCCGGTGACGATGTTCTTCATCTTAGTGCGGACGAAAGCAGCACCCTTGCCGGGCTTCACATGCTGGAATTCCACCACCTGCATGATCTTGCCGTCCATCTCGAAAGTCTTACCGTTTCTGAAATCACCTGCGGTAATAGTTGCCATAATATGTTTCCTCCTATGTATGAGGAAATTTCTCTCTCATTTCCTCGAAATTATAATATGCGCCAAACAGGCCGTGTATATTCTATATGAAAACCCGGCATTTGGCAAGTGTTTTGTTGCATTTTTCCGGTCTTTTCCCGAAAAAGTACGCTCACAGGCACAAAAGCTCCTTGCCGGCCTCCGTCAGATCCCGGCATCCGCCCTCCTCCAGCACCAGCACATCCTCAATGCGCACGCCAAAGCGCCCGGGCAGATAGATCCCCGGCTCGGCGGAGATGACACTGCCCACAGGCAGGGGCTTGTCATTTCCCGGGGTAGCGTTGGGGCTTTCGTGGATCTCTGCCCCCACGCCGTGGCCGAAGGCATGTCCGAAGTATTCACCGTATCCCGCCCGCCGGATGACTTCTCGGGCAGCGCCGTCGATCTGCGTGCCGGTGGCTCCGGCCCTGGCGGCGGCAATGCCCGTCAGCTGGGCCCGGAGAACCGTCTCATACACCCGCTTCATCTCCTCCGTAGGCCGGCCCACACATACGGTGCGGGTCATATCGGAGCAGTAGCCCTTATACACGCAGCCAAAGTCCATGGTCACGAACTCCCCGGTCTGTATCCTTCGCTCCGTGGGCACTGCGTGGGGCATAGACCCGTTTGGCCCGCTGGCCACAATTGGGTCAAAGGACATCCTCTCCGCCCCGAAATGCAGCATCAGATACTGCAGCCTGGCGGCGATCTCCTTTTCCGTCACGCCGGGGCGTATCTCCGCAAGGATCTGTCCAAGGGCCTTTTCCGCGATGCGTTGGGCCTGCTCCATCCGCTCCAGCTCCTCCGGATCCTTCTGTGCCCGCAGCTCCCGCAGGAAGGCCGAGGCCGGCACCAGCTCCGCCTGTAGCTTTTCGCTGTAGAGCCGGTGCTCCGCCACGGTCATGGTCTCGTCCTCAAAGCCGATGCGCCGGGCCCCGGTGAGAGCCAATGCCTCCCCCAGCCAGGCAACGTAGCCCTTTTCCCGATCCGCCAGCCCGATGGCGGCATTCTCCACGGTATTTTCCGCCGCCTCAATATAGCGGCTGTCGGTGAAATAGAAATTTCCCTCAGTGGTCACCAGGGCCACGCCGTCTGTGCCGGTGGTGGCAAAGCCGCTGGCATAAAATCGGTTATACTCGCCGGTGAGCAGCACACCGTCCAGGTCCGCCGCCGGCAAAGCCAACGCGATTTTGTCAAAGTGATTCATGCTTTCGCTTCCTTTCTACTCCGACACAGGGCCTTAAAAGGCCGCTGCAAGCCATGGAGTACATGGTTCCACGCCCCCCTGGGCCCGCCTGCCGGCTCCACCATTACGGCCCATGCGCCACTGCGATTGGCCCCCAAAACGTCGGTGAGGAGCTTGTCGCCCAGCATGGCCGTCTCCCCCGGTGTAACTCCGGCTTTTTCCATGGCCTGCCGGTAGCCCCGAGGCGATGGCTTTCCCGCATGGTCCACATAGTCGATGCCCAAATCCCGGCAAAACCGCTCCACCCGTGCAGGACTGCGATTGTTGGACAGGATCATCACCCGGATGCCCGCCCGCTGCATTTCCGCCAGCCATGCTCTGAGCCGGTCATCCGGCCGGGGCACATACTTGGGTGCCAGGGTATAGTCCAGATCGCACAGCAGCAGGCAGATCCCCCGCTCTGTCAGCATCTGCGGCGTCAAGTCCCCATAGTCCGTCAGCAGCAGATCCGGGATCAGAGAAAAGGACATAACCCATCGGCTCCTCTCATACAATGAATTGATATTGATTTTAGCATTTTCCGCAAGGTAATGCAAGGGGGTGGACACTTATGGAACTGTATTTGGCCACAGACAGTGGGCGGCTGCAGCAGGCCATGGCCTGCACTGCGCAGCTGGCCCATATGAGCTATCGCATTGGCCCCGATGCAACCAGGCGAAACGCCGCGGCGACATAGGCACGCCAGTTGGTAAGCATCTCGAGCGGACGGTACTTGGCGATAGACGACCCCATGAGCAACAATGCCGCTGGAGTGGTCATGGTGCCAACGATGGAAATCGAGTCGCCCAACACGCCCCAATCGGTCCATCCGGTTAGCACAATCCCAAGCACAACAGCACTTGCAATGAGACCAGGACTCTTGCAGCAGGCGGCAATATTGCGCATCTGCTTTTTAAGGCCACCATCCATTCCGCTAAATAACATGGCACCGACGGTAAACATAAGAAGGTTTAGGGGGATAAGCGCAATCGATGCACACAACAGCGCTTGTTTTCCCAACACCGCCGAAATAACCGGAAAACCGATAAACCCGGCATTACCGAAAAGCACGGCGAAGCGATACGAGCATTCCGTCCCTTTGGGAACGCGAAGAGCAGCGGTGACGGCAAACGCAATAACGATCGCCACCACATACATCACAAAGGACAGACCCATGAGCGAAAACGTATCGGCAATGCTCGGAAGCTTCACATCATCGCCCAGCGCTGACGAAAGCACCAAGCACGGCAGCGCCACCTGCAACAGCAGATGCGACAGCTCGCGCTCGAACTCCGCTTTCATAAACCCCAGCTTGGCGATACACCACCCCAACAAAATAGGCAGCGAAACCGTCAACATCTGAAGCGCCACACTCGTAAAGCTCATGCTTCCCCCTTATCTATTCCACGAGGGCCGGGGCGCCTGTCTTATTTTGAGAAGTGGGCTTCGCGAACTTCTCAAAACAAGACAGGCGCCCCGGCCCCGGCAATGCATTTCAGGCTGACCAAAGTTAGATATGCGGTCTCCGGGGCAGCATCAGCAAAGTCCCCATTACATAAAAAATAATCAGCCCCCGCATATCGAAACGGTCGAGAGGGCCTTGCCCGGCTGGGCGGCCTTGCTCCGAGAAGTTCGCGAAGCCCACTTCCCGGAGCAAGGCCGCCCCGCCGGGCAAGGCCCCAGCGCGAGACCGTCCCGGATGCTATTCGTTGTCGCCGGCAGTAAGCTGCGTTGCGGAGAGCGCGCCGTCGGCTGCTGTTGCGGCTGCGGCGTCGGGCCAGACCCAGTCGGTAAAGGCCGGGTGATCGAAGCCCTCGTCGCACGCGAACTCAAAGGCCTCGGTGCGGAAAGCCTCCCACTCGTCAATCTGCTCGGCAAACTTATCGGCGTCGACCATGCGCAGCACATCGGCGGCAAGCGCCCAGCGGTCCATGTTGTTCAGACGCAGCATGTCGAACGGCGTGGTCGTGGAACCCTTCTCCTCGTAACCGTGGACGCGGAAGGCGTCGTGGCCGGGGCGGTTCCAAATCAGACGGCGGATCGTGCCGGCATAGGCGTGGAATGCGAAGAGGACGGGCTTCTCGCCGCAGCCGAACAGCTCAGCCCAGCGCTCGTCGCTGATGGCCTGGTCGTTCTCGCAGACGTTCTGAATCTTGAGCAGATCGACCACGTTGACGAACCACACCTTAATGCCCAGTTTGCGCAGCATATCGGTTGCAGCCAGGGCCTCGAGCGTCGGCACGTCACCGCAGGTCGCAACCACGATGTCGGCCTCGGCAAGCGAGCTGGCAGTCGACGCCCACTCCCACGTCGCGACGCCCTCGGCGAGTTCGGACTTGGCCTCGTCGACCGTCTGGAAGGTCGGGGCGGGCTGCTTGCCGCAGAAGATGGCGTTGACGCAGTCGGTGGACTGGTAGACGCGCTCGGCAACGGCAAGCGCCATGTTGGCGTCGGCCGGATAGTAGGCATTCACGATGTGCGTGTCGTTGGCCTTGTTGAGCAGCAGGTCGATAAAGCCGGGGTCCTGATGTGAGAAGCCGTTGTGGTCCTGGCGCCAGACATGGCTCGACAGCAAAATGTTGAGACCGCTGATGGGAGCACGCCACGGAATCTCGCGCTTGGTGGCCTCGAGCCATTTGCAGTGCTGGTTGACCATGGAATCGACCACGTGGACAAAACTCTCGTAGGAGCTCCACACACCGGAGCGTCCGGTGAGCACGTAGGCTTCGAGGAAACCCTCGCATTGGTGCTCGGACAGCTGCTCAATAACCTTACCGGAGCCAGCCAGCAGCTCGTCGTTGGCCTCGTCCTCGTAGAAGCCGGCATCCCACTGCTTCTTGGTCACCTTGTAGGCAGCCTGCAGGCGGTTGGACGCGGTCTCGTCGGGACCGAAGATGCGGAAGTCGTCCATGTTCTTGGCCAGAACATCGGCAGTGTACTCGCCAAAGACGCGGGCGGCCTCGGTGGAGCCCCAGCCGTGACCTTTCTCGGCGACGGGGATCTCGTGGGCGTGAATATCGGGGAGCTCGAGCTCGCGGCGCACCTTGCCGCCGTTTGCGTTGGGATTGGCTCCGATACGCAACTCGCCGGTCGGCATAAAGGCCGTCACCTCGGGGCGCACCTGGCCCTCGGGTGTAAAGAGCTCCTCGGGCTTGTAGGAGCGCAGCCACTCGCGCAGCACGCGGAAGTGCTCGTGGGTGTCCTTGGCGCTCGCCAGCGGCACCTGATGTGCGCGCCAGGAGTCCTCGGTCTTCTTGCCATCGATGTGCTTGGGGCATGTCCAGCCCTTGGGCGTACGGAACACGATCATGGGATAGGCCGGGCGGACCACGGTCTCGCCCGCGGCGTCCTGAGCCTGCGCGGTGGCCTTGATGTCGCAAATCTCATCGAAGACCTGCTCAAACAGGGCGGCAAAACGCGCATGAATGTTCGCGTGGCTCTCGTCGTCAAAACCGGCGACAAAGAAGTGCGGCTTGTAGCCCATGCCCTCAAAGAACTTGGCGAGCTCCTCGTCGGACACGCGGGCAAGGATGGTGGGGTTGGCGATCTTGTAACCGTTGAGGTGCAGGATCGGCAGGACGATGCCGTCGGTTGCCGGGTTCACGAGCTTGTTGGACTGCCAAGAGGTGGCAAGCGGACCGGTCTCGGACTCTCCGTCGCCCACCACGGCCACCGCCAGCAGGCTCGGGTTGTCCATGACGGCGCCGTAGGCATGGCTGAGTGTGTAGCCGAGCTCGCCACCCTCATGGATGGAGCCGGGCGTCTCGGGCGCAAAGTGGCTCGGGATGCCGCCGGGATAAGAGAACTGGCGGAAGAACTTCTGCAGGCCGGCCTCATCATTGGTGATGTCGGGGCGGATCTCACGGTAAGTGCCATCGAGCAGCGACTGGGCGGTGCCGGCGGGGCCACCGTGGCCCGGTCCCATCAAGAAAATGGCGTTCTGGTTGTGATCGGCGATGAGACGGTTGACGTGTCCGAACAGGAAGTTGATGCCAGGCGTAGTGCCCCAGTGACCAACCAGGCGATGTTTGACGTCCGGACGACCAAAGTCGCGCGTCTCGCCGGTCTTCTCGTCGACAAAGTCGCTGCGCATCAGCGGGTTGGAGCGAAGGTAAATCTGGCCGACGGACAGGTAGTTCGAGGCGCGCCAGTACAGGTCGACACCCTCGAGCTCGGAAGCGGGAACCTCATGTCCCAGTTTTTGCCACGGCGTTCCCAGTGTTTTAGCCATTGTTTATGTCCCTTCGCTGCGCGGTTGCCTTTCGATACGGCAACCATTCGTTGGGACTAGTATATTTGCTAAAACGTTTTATCATGGTGAAAAAACGTTTTATCATCTTTATCGATCCCATCGATTGGCAAAACGCGACATTCACCTGCGGCATTATCTGTCACAGGTACTCCATATTCAATCTGCATGAATTGATAAACGTGTTTAGCTGTGTTTAGTAAGCTCGAGCACGCTGCCCTTTACGATGAGCGCCGGCTCCAGAACGACCTCTTCGGCACGCCTACCGCCCCTACCGGCAAGACGCTTGGACATGCAGCCAAAAGCATGCTCGGCGAGCACGCCGGGGTCCTGCTCGATCGCGGTCAGCGCCGGCTCAAAGAGAACGTCGGCTGCCGAGTTGTCATAGCTCACCACCGAGATATCGCCCGGAATGCTCTTCCCCATCTCATGCAGGCGCTTGAGCAAACCGAGGGCAATGTTATCCGAGCTTGCGAACACGGCGGTGGCGTCAGTTGCGAGCACCGCCTCCGAGGCCTCGTAGGCACTCGGAATGTAGTACTCGCTCTCAAACTCCAAACGTGCGTCGATCGGCAGGCCAACCTCGCGCAGCGCACGCTCGTAGCCGGCAAGACGCTTACGACCCGTATTGGAACGGCGCGCATTAACCAAGCAGGCAATGCGACGATGCCCCTGCTCTATCAAGTACCGGGTAGCCATGTAGCCACCCATCTCGTGGTCGAACATCACCTTGTCGCACTCGAGCCCCTCAATGGCACGGTCGACCATTACGGCCGGGATAGGCAGATGGCTGACCTCTTCGCGCAGGGCGCGGTCGTCAGAGAACTCGTCGCCTACCACCAAAAAGACGCCATCGACGCCGCGCGTCACCAACTGGCGCAGGAGCTCCAGATCGTCCTCGGCGCTTCCACCCGAACTGGTAATAAAGAGCGCGTAGCCGTCCTCGCGGCAGCGCTTTTCCAGACTGCCGGCGAGCGAGGCAAAAAAGCGGCTCTCGATGTTGGGAACGATAAGGCCCAGCGTGCGCGACTCGCGCATAACCAGGCTGCGCGCAATCTGGTTAGGAACATAGTGGTTGCGCGCCGCGACCTCTTTGATGCGCTTGCGGTTTTCTTCCGAGATGCGACAAGGCCGATTGTTGAGAACAAGCGAGACCGACGAAGGGGAAAGCCCCACCTCCTGGGCAATCTGCTTGAGAGTAACTTTGTTGCCCATCTCGCTCCTTCCGAGTATTCGCGCAATCTCTTGAAAGTATAGCGACCGTCCCTCTACCTCGATGATAAACACTTTACCAATCCGGTAGACGGCTGTTTTATCGCCGCGATTGGTGTAAAGCAACCTGACCCCTTTGCACTATGTGATGCATTGGGGTCAGGTTGCTTTGCACCAAATCCATCCGGGTGGGGTATATTGCATTCGATTGATGACAACAACCACCAAAAGGCGGATATTCGTATGCACGAGAATGACTTTTTTAACGAGGACCTGCTCTGCGCGCTCGCTGGCGTTGCCGGCGAGGACAACGTGCTCATGAGCGAGCCCATGCGCGAGCACACCACGTTTAAGATCGGCGGCCCGGCCGATGTCTTTGTCACGCCCGACACCGAGCAGGGACTCGTCGCCACGCTCGATACCTGCTATCGCTGCGATCTGCCACTCACCATCGTGGGCAACGGCTCCGACCTGCTCGTCGGTGACAAGGGTATCCGCGGCGTCGTCGTGGCGCTGGGCGAGGGTCTCTCCGACATTACGGTCGACGGCACGCACGTCACGGCGGCAGCCGGTGCGCTGCTCTCGGATGTTGCGGCAGCGGCAGCCGAGGCCGGTCTCACTGGCATGGAGCCCATCTCGGGCATCCCCGGATCGGTCGGCGGCGCCTGCTACATGAACGCCGGTGCTTACGGTGCCTGCATGGCCGATGTTTTGGAATCCGTGCGCGCCTATAAGCCCGCCCGCGTGCTCGACGACGGCGCCCGCGGCAGCGGCAATATCATTGAGTTCGATGCCGACGAGCTTAACCTGGGCTATCGCAAAAGCCGCATCGCCGACGACGGCTTTATCGTGCTCTCTGCCACCTTTAACCTCGCCCCGGGCAACGCCGCGATGATCAAGGCCGACATGGACGACTACCGCCAACGCCGCGAGGACAAGCAGCCGCTCGACATGCCGAGCGCCGGCTCCACCTTCAAGCGCCCCGAGGGCCACTTTGCCGGCAAGCTCATCATGGATGCCGGCCTGCGCGGCCACGCCGTCGGCGGCGCCCAGGTGAGCGAAAAACACTGCGGCTTCATCGTCAACGCCAACCACGCCACCGCCGCCGACGTCGACGAACTCATCCGCGACATCCAAGCCAAAGTCAAAGAGCAGTTCGGCGTAGACCTAGAACCCGAAGTCCGCCGAGTAGGCGAATTCCTCTAAACAAAGAAGGACCCGAAAGGGGCCTTCACTTTCTTTAATTCAGACAACCAGTCCGGTGAGTCGCGCTCAGGACCCAAAAGGGCCGCGTGCCCGCCCGCAATATATTTGATTGATCGCGAGTTCCGCACGCAAAGAAGGCCACTTAATGTGGCCTTCGTCTTGCGCAGGACTGCCCGAGCAGGCAATCAAATATATTGCGGGCGGGCACGCGGCCCAACTTGCCTTACGACAGCGCAATGCCGCCAAGCCAGCCCCAGCGCACGCCAGAGCCAGTGCCGTAGAACCGAATAAACGCATCAAGCGACTTAGACGTAATGGAGCCCTCGTTGCTCATAACGATGCCGCCGCCAACATAGATGCCCACGTGTCCGTACAGCAGACCCGGCGTACCGGTACCACTGTGCGACGAGTCGGCCACGATCATGCCCACCTGCAGCGCCGAACGATCGGAGCTGTAGCACCAGGCGTTAAACATGTCGCACGCGTTGCCGCCAAAGTAGCCCACGCCGGCGTTGCGGAACACATTGGTAACCCAAGCGGCGCACCAGTTCAGGCCAGGCGAAGGCGTGGAGTAGCATGCGTTGACGACAGCCTGCTGCTTGCCCGAGCCGGCATTCTGCTGTGGGGTGCCGCCGGCATACGAGCCGCCACCCGAACTCGAGCCGCCCGAAGAGGAATTGTTCTTGTTTGCGGCAGCCGCGGCAGCGGCAGCCTTCCTGGCAGCCTCCTCTGCCTGGGCGGCAGCGAGAATCTCGGAATCACGCTGTGCCATGAGCTCCTTGACATCGTCGGAGAGGCCATTCAGCACGGTCTGAACCTCTTGCTGCTTGGCCTGCATGTCCTGCATCTGGGCCGTCTGCTGGTCCTTGAGCTTCTCCAGGTCGGCCTTCTGCGACTCGAGCTCGGACTTTTGCGTGTCGAGCTCCTTTTGGATGGTCTGAATGTCCTCGATGGCGTCGCGGTCGCTCTTGTTGATCTTCTCGACGTAATGCGCGTTGGCGACGAGTTCCTCAAACGAGCCAGAAGCAAGCAGCAACGACAGGATATTGGTGCCGCCCGACTTGTAGCTTGCCGCCACGCGATCGGAAAGGTCGTTACGCTTCTTCTTGAGCTCCGACTTCTTGGTGTCGATCTGAGCCTGAGTGTCGTCGATCTGACCCTGAACGCCCTCGATATCGCTGAGGGTCTGGGCATTCTTGTTGGCGAGCGTCGCGTACTCATTAGCGATGCTGTCGAGCTGAGCCTGGACCTCATCGAGCTGGGCCTGGGCGGCATTCAGTTTGTCGGTGGTTTCTTGGCTGGCCTCAGCCGCATGGGCGCGGGTGGGCAGGCCAAAAAGAACAGCCGCGGAGGCGGCGCCGAAAAGAGCCTTAAGGGCAGTGCGGCGCGAAAGCTCCTGCGTAAAGATGGAATCGTTGTTTGGTGACATATGTACTCCGTTACATGTTTATTTATATGTCGCTCAACTCAAACATATTAACGCACATCGCGCTTGTCCCAACTATTTCCACGAACGGCTGGAAAAGCATGGTCAGCGGCTCGCAAATACGTCCCACACCAAAGGTAAGGATTATGCAAATGACACCCTATGAGTACGTTAACATCAATCCTCTGGTTTTCCTGCCCCGCGTGTTTTGGGCGCCCCCAGCTGCGCTATACTCCCCTCAAGAAGTGTTCCTGATTCGATAGGAGACTACATGTCCAAAGCACTCGACCCCAAAGACACCTGCGTCCTCGTTACCGGTGGCGCCGGCTTTATCGGCTCGCACACCGTCGTTCAGCTGCTCGAGGGCGGCTACCAGGTTGTCGTCGTCGATGACCTCTCCAACTCCAGCGCCGTTGCCATCGACCGCGTCAAGACCATCGTGGGCGACGAGGCCGCCAAGAACCTCACCTTCTACGAGGCCAACGTGCTCGACCGCGATGCGATGAACAAGATCTTCGATACCCACCAGATCGACCGCGTCATCCACTTCGCCGGCTTTAAGGCCGTCGGTGAGTCGGTGAGCAAGCCTGTCGAGTACTACCACAACAACATCGAGAACACCCTGGTGCTCATCGATGTCATGCGCAGCCACGGTTGTAAGTCCATCATCTTCTCGAGCTCTTCGACCGTCTACGGCGATCCGGACAATCCGCCTGTCACCGAAGAGGACCCCAAGAAGCCCGCGACCAACCCCTATGGTTGGACCAAGTGGATGATTGAGCAGATCCTCATGGACGTCCACACCGCCGACCCCGAGTGGGACGTCGTGCTGCTCCGTTACTTCAACCCCATCGGCGCCCATCCGTCGGGCCTGATCGGCGAGGACCCCAAGGGCATCCCCAACAACCTGGTGCCCTATGTCGCCCAGGTCGCCGTGGGCAAGCTCGAGGCCGTTCAGGTCTTTGGCAACGACTACCCCACCCCCGACGGCACCGGCGTGCGCGACTACATCCACGTGTGCGACCTGGCATCTGGTCACGTTGCCGCCCTCAACTGGATGAACGGCAAGACCGGCGTCGAGATCTTTAACCTGGGCACCGGCACCGGCACCTCGGTACTCGAGGTCGTCGCCGCCTTCTCCAAGGCCTGCGGCAAGGAGCTGCCCTACGTGATTCGCGAGCGCCGTGCCGGCGATATCGCCGCCAACTGGTGCGATGCCTCCAAGGCCGAACGCATGATGGGCTGGAAGGCCCAGTACGACATCGCGGACATGTGCCGCGACAGCTGGAATTGGCAGAGCCATAACCCCAACGGCTTCGCCGACGCCGAGTAGCCACTCCCCCGTGCTAGGTTTTGTGGCATGCCTCAAAACCTAGCACGCGACATGCTCGGCACATGCCGCTTCCTGCATGGGTAGATTTCTAGACATGTCCCAAAAATCTACTGGCCCCGGCCTCCAATGTGAGGTCGGGGCTTTTTAGGAACTCGTTCTCGAGCTCGAGCTCGCGCATGCACTTGCGGCCGCCGCGACCGGGTGGTTGGTCAGCTCCTTCTTCCTGACCGTCACCCATCTTCCCAGGGTCTTCTCGTTGATGCCGAGGTCGGCTGCCACTTGGGCGATGGGCTTCCCCGACGCGGCGGCGAAGTCTGCGGCCTCGGCGCGGTACCCCGCTGTGTAGGAGGGCCCGTCTGCCATGACTGACACTCCTTTCTTTTTGGCGCTGAAACGATTATCGCCGCTCAACGCCATTCCTCTAAGTCAAGTGTCCTTGAATACGATACAGTTCAAATGGACGAGGAGAATCTGGCGCTCCTCTCGATGAGCCCGGAGAGGTCCCTGGTCGTCACCTTCCCCCGCGCGAACGCGAAGCGGACGGCGGCGAGCCATGTCCTCACCGCGCGTTCCATTTAGGGAGTCCTCGAGAAGTCGATCTCTCTGTGCGATAATCGAGCTATTGAGTCTCGCGAGTTTAGAGCTGGTGATATGCATTGAAAATCAAGATGAAAAACATCGGCAGGGTCGCTGAGGCCGATATCGAGATTAATGGTATTGCCGTGATCGCCGGGGAGAACGGGACGGGGAAAAGCACGGTTGGAAAAGCGCTTTATGCGGCCTTCAACAGCATGTCCGATTCGGAGAACAAAATCGACCGCATGAGGCGCAATAGTGTTGAGCGCGCCATCAGGAAGGCATATGTGGGAAGCCCTCTCGACTCCACGTCTCGCCACAGGCGAACTGCTGGAAGAATGAATAGTTTCATCGACAGGGTTTTTTCGGGCGAGTGCACGAGGGACGAGCTTATTGATGAGATAAAGGAGTATTACGGGGAGGAGATCTCCCGTGAGATCGAATCCGATTTCACGAATGGCGTAGCAGGAGTTGCCGATCAGATTATCGAGATCATGGATATCTCCGATGATGAGGTATTTCGTGCGATTGCGACAAACAGGTTCCGAAGCGAGTTCAACGGCCAGATCAATTCGGTTTTCGGCGAAGAGCCCGGGAAGGTCGAACTCCAGATAAAGGACGCATCTACGGTTTTCTCGGTTGCAAGTGACGAGGTGGCGGAGGTGCACGATAGGAGGGTTTTGCGATTCAGGGCGCATTATCTGGACGACCCGTTCCTGATCGATTCTCTCGGAGGACCCTACGGCCCCGCTTTTCGGTTCAAGCCCCTCCTTGGACACCAGGAGGAGCTGCGGCAAGATTTGATTCAGGCGACCATCCGTAACGATGACAGCGAGTCCTCGCTGTTCGAAGAGATCGCGAAGGAGCGACACCTGAAGGTTCTCATGGACAAGGTTTCCTCCTTATGTCCGGGGCATTTCGAGAGGAGCGAAAGTCGCGGTCACCTTACGTATCTCGAAGAGGGCTTCGCTCGGGGGTTGGAGCCTGGGAACCTTTCTGCTGGCTTGAAGACGTTCGCCATCATGAAGGTGCTCTTGAAGTCCGGCGCGCTAGATGCCGGAGGGACTATTATCCTCGATGAACCCGAGATTCATCTTCATCCTGCATGGCAGCTGGCCTTCGCCGAGATAATCGTGCTGCTCCAGAAAGAGCTCGGGATGCACGTCTTAATGAGCACCCATAGTCCATATTTCCTGAATGCGATCGAAGTGTATTCTAAGAAGCACGCTGTTGATGGATTGTGCTCATATTATCTTGCGGAGACCTGCACTGATGGACGCTCTCGCTTTGCCGATATAACCGGCTCGACTGAGGTCGCCTACGAGAAGCTGGCGGCTCCTTTTGATACGCTTGAGAGGGAGGAGTACGGCCTTGAGTAGCGACCTGTGCGCCTCCTGCCCTCATCCGAACTCTCCCGCGGTGCCAGATGGCAGCGATGGTTGCTCCCGTTGCAGGACCTGTATCCTAAGGGACTGCACGTCGACCATCTCCAAAACATCCAGAGACGGGAGCGTCTCTCTTGTGGATGACGATTTGCCTGTTGTCAATTTTGACTCTGTTAAAGAATGCTACTGCAAGAAGGTCAATAGGTGGATGCAACTCCCGCGCTCCGCCGATGCGCTGTATTGCGATCGGGAAACGTTATATCTAGTCGAATTTAAAAACGGCAGTCTGAAGGAGACGCTGGGGAAGAGGCTCAATCCCAAGGATGACGAAGAGCTTGGTATCAATCTTGGCCAAAGGGACGCCCTCATCGAGAAGTGCAAGGACAGCGTTTTGATCTGCTCGGACCTGTGGGGAAAGAGGACGAGATGGTTTCGCGAGCACTGCGTCTTTGTTTTGGTATACAACGAGGACAAGAACAAGACCGCGTTGAAGCGGGTTGCCAGCTCGATTAGGAAAAAAGCGCGTTTTGGGCTTCCTGACAAATTGAAAGGTTTTTGCGTGAAGGATGTCTTGACGCTAACCGAAAAGGAGTTTTCGACATCGCTCCTTTCAACTTGGCGAGACGCAGAAGAAATCGCGGAGGTCGACGCGTAGGAGACCGAAAAGCATCCGGTGGCTATTTGCTCCCGATATCGATCGTTCGTCTGCAGTCGGTTTTCTTTCCGCTGCGCCCGCCAGTTTGCGATGAGTCGCGCACCGTGTGAAGCTCAACACGGATGAAATACAAATATAATCCCCCCTTGCACTGTGTTGATAAATATTGCTCGTCGAACTCATCTGAACTGGGCTTTCTTGCATAGAACTGCCTGAACCTGAGCGTTTTCGGGTATCGCATTGCCCGATCGAGCACCATCGCGACCTTCTCAAGCTTGTCCTCGGGCGGACTCATAGCCACAGCCCCGCATGTCGTCCCGGTTGGAGCCGGGATGAGCCCTCAGGAAGCACTGCATGAAGTAGCGCATCCGGTTCACGGGCCCCAGCGGGTTCTGGCCGTCGGGAACGCCCTTGAGCAGCTTCGCGTTGTAGTGCTGGCTCTTCAGTGACAGATTGTTGACGGGAGCCGTGTGGCGCCCGGCTCCATGTCGTGGATGAGCGCGGAGCCGGGCGCCACACGGCTCCCGAACGTCGCCAAGGTCTTCGCCCTGCTTGTCTTGCCAAGGCCCTCCCGGATGAAGATTGAATTGCCTGGCTCATCGCAGCCGAGCGCGACACGGCCTCTACCCGAGACCATCATCTCTACACATAGCCCATCATTCGACAAGAACGCGCAGTTTGTCCTGCATAGGCGCATGGTGTCCCCCTCCGCCGCAAGAGGTGAGCAAAAGAGAGGCTCCCCTCGCCACTACCGGACAAAGGGACCTCTCTGGGGAAACACGCTATAAAACCTTCTTGCCGGGCGGTCGAGTACAGCACCGACGGCGTACCCGTGGAGACCTACCCAGAGCCCACGCCATTTCAAGTTTCTTGGTCTTCAACGCCACAATCCGATAATCATCCAGCCGTCGAAATGACCTCGTCACAGGCGGCAAGCATCTCCTCGTCATGAGTGACAACGATTACAATATGGTCTCTCTTAATTTCATGAAGCAATTTGATCAGCGCGCCTCGACTCTTCGCATCAAGTGCTGAGGTCGGTTCATCAAAAAGCATAACGTCCGGCGATTTCAACAGCTGTCTCACAATTGCAATCTTTTGCTTCTCGCCGCCGGACACCCCTCCTTTCCCGCCGTCAAGCATCGCCGTTGCCCCGTTCTCCACAGAAGCAACCATTTCGTCTAGCCCCAATATGACAAGCATCCGATTCAGCTTATCCATCTCGTAATCATCAGAAAGCAGCGTAAGATTATCGAGAATCGTCCCCTCAACGATAGGGGGTTCTTGCTCCGTAATGCTGACTCGACACCGCCGCAATGCATATCGATCGATGCAACGCTGTGACACCCCGTTGTAGCGAACGGCCCCTTCTGTGTCATCTGGATATAGCCCCAATATCACTGACAGCAGCGAGCTCTTCCCCGAACCATTCGGCCCCGAGATTCCATATAGCCGACCCCTGGAAAACGCGAGCCCCTCAATGCTTAACGCGACCCTTTCCGCCCCTGGATAACGTAGCTTGATGTTCTCTAGACGGATTTCCTCAATCGGACCAAGCGCCAATTTGCCATTCGCTTCCACCGGGACATCCCAAATTCTTTTCAGCCGCTCATAGCATACGCGATTAGTCTGGTAATCCCTTCCCCAGCCCAACAAATACTGTACCGCTGAGCTTAAGTTCGAATAATATCCAACAGCAGTCACGAGAAAACCAGGCAACAGTCTCCCGCCCATCACTTCAACCGCGCCCACAGCAAGAAGACATCCTTGAGCGGCGGAAGCGACCAACGCGTTGCCAAAGGTAAATCTAGACCCTACTTCCTGATTTGCTCTCATCGTTGGATAGAGCCCATTAAAAGCTTCGACCAGTACAGCGCGGGACCTATCGAACAAAGCATGTTTGCGGATGAAATCAACTTTCTCCAACTGATCTTGTAGACAGGAAAAAAACCTCGCGCTCTGCTCTTGTACGTCAAAACTTCTCTCAAACAGCCTTGCGCGTGAAACCGCATAAAAAGCGGCACTCGCTGCCGCAAGAACAAGGCAGACCACACTCAACTTGATATTCAGGCTACCGAGAACAAACAGGGCGGACAAAAGGGTGATAACGTTGCTTGAAACCCCCACAACCGAGTTGATTACGAAGATGACAAGGTCATTAGCGTCGTGATTGATTTGCTGGTTATAATACGACGCGTTGAAGCCCTCGAAGAATGCCTGGGGAAGGTGCTTCACGTGCTCAAGCGTATCCGCATTTAAGCCGAACCCCGCATGCGACTGAAGGTTGATGTACAGCATCTCTGAGCAATACACTAGTCCCGCTCGAACCGCTTGGACCGCAACCAAAATAAGGCAACAAACGAGAACGGCGGCAAGATCGGCGCTGGCCGGCATCGCCAATCGGTTTACCACTATGCCGGTAAGAAAGGGACCCACAAGCGCAAGCAGCCCGACCAAAACTGTTACGACAAGATAGGCGTAGAATCGACCGCCCAGTATATATTTTCTACAGAGATTAAGCATCAGCCTCATTTTGCCCCGCACCCCGTTTTGCCGTATTCATCATCTGGGAGAGCAGCATTTTTTGCTCGGCATCATACCGGAAGGAAACGCAACGTTTCCCCTCACCGTTTAAGGCGTGGTTGGGGCACCCTCCCATGCACATGGGAAAAGCAAAGCACTCTTGGCATTCCGGGTCATCCGGCTCATATGCCATCCAGTTAATCATGTTCTTGCTCAACATTGGCGGCTCGAAAATAGTTCCGACCCTCCGCTCCTTCATTCCAATGTCATCCCAGCACTTATACAAATCTCCGACGGGATCAACCACGTACGAGTTGATTCCAACGGCGCAACATATCCCGAAATTCGTCCCACCAAAAGGTTGAACTTTGAAGCCCCGCGCAATTGCCCTTTTATAAAACTCAGTCTCCTCATACGAGAACTCTTTTACAGTAAAGCAGTGGCTGTCGTTCGCACATACCTGATTGATATCGTCAACAGGGGCTAAATAGAAGTGAACCTTATTCATCAGGCCATTTAGCTCGAGATAATCCAATAGCTCTTGAGCGGCCTCGATGTTGGTCTTGTCGACGTTGCTCCTTATCGAAATATCGATGATGTCGGCACACTCTTTGACGTTCTTGAGAATACGTTCGTATGTAGGGCTTCCGTCGTGAAGAATCCTTCTCGAATCGTGATCCGACTTCGATCCATCTATAGTCACTTGCGCGCTCGTCACACCACATGCCGCGAGCCTCCTTGCAACATCAGGCGTCAGCAGATAGCCATTTGTCACTATCGATGCGGAATATTCACACGTTGGCCCCACGACATCTTTCAGATCCGACGTAATCCGTTCGATCATCTTCATTCCGAGCAGAGGCTCGCCGCCGTACCATCCAACTGAGAGACTTGCGATACCAGGATAGTAATCTTTCACGAACTTGGAGAGCTGTGTCAAAACCTCCTCGCCCATCGTCGTGTACGCCTGTCCCTTTTCATAGCAGTAGGGACAGCAAAAGTTGCAAGCCATCGTTGGCGCAATGGTAAGGGACAGAGCAGTATTCGCAAAGCGCGCGGCGCGACTTTGCAACATGATCTCCCCAAGCTCGTCCCTCTCCTCATTGACTAGGATGCCTCCCCTTATCAGCTCCGCGACAAGATCATCGGCATC
>OGXI01001664.1_pt1 | contig 17998 bp, 14 predicted proteins | sample 1576221 | NCBI WGS metagenome assembly OGXI01 (sample SAMEA3541523, study PRJEB24748) | human gut metagenome | biome: human gut; feature: human-associated habitat; material: faeces | place: China | collected 2012
GGGTTTGCGCCACTGCTGACTGAAAAACGGTTCGTCAAAACCGTATGCAGTGCGTGTTTTTTGCATACAGTTCCGTTTCGAGTTCGTATGCCTTGTCGAAATGATCTTCAATTGCTCTTTTGTTGCGGCCGGTAACAAATATCATTTCGGTAATGCCCGCGGCGGCGGCTTCTTCGACGGCATACTGGATCAATGGTTTGTCGACAACGGGAAGCATTTCTTTGGGACTGGCTTTGGTCGCTGGCAAAAAACGCGTGCCAAGACCGGCAACGGGAAAAACGGCTTTGGTAACTTTTTTAGAAATCATTTTGATTCTGCCTTTAATAATAGAATGCAATTTCAGGTAAAGACAAACAGACTTTTGGAACATGTTGCCGGTTTACGGTTCATAACCGGCACGCTTTTCAAATCATTTATCCAATTTGTCCATTCTGTTAATGATGAGTACAAGATCAATAGATGAAAAAACAGCTTCTGTTTATTCAGGAATAATCCGGTGTCATCAATGATGACTGGCGTTTTCCAACGATGATCGCATATCCCCAAAAAAGAATTTTGACAAGAAGTAAAACGATTAATAGGACAAGCAGACTGAATGGCAGTTTCTCTCACCCTGTTAATGCAGGGGTTATATGAAGATGTAAAATTCAGTCAGATTTGAAAAGGAAAATATTGAAAAAAAGCAACTTTGGCGTATTTGACGGAAGGAAGATAAATGAAGAATGAAAAAAGCCTGCATTGAGCAGGCTTTCAGGATAGCAAGCAGAAATAAAACCGTAAGTATTATTTTTTAACTTGATATAAGTGAATAATCTGAAACGGAATTATTTGATAAGATATTTGTCTTTGTTTTTCGGGTCGATCCATTTGGGATGCTGATTTCCTCTGTACCCGAAATTTTTACCGACCAGATAAAATTGCCACGGCCCGACCATGTTTCACCACTTGCCGGATTGCGGTATTTTGGAGCCAGCGGTGCGCGGACACGCCCGGTTTTCTTTTTATTGGTGAAACCGAGATCGGCCAAAGTGATCCCATATTCCGCCATCGTCATTTTGATTTGAGAAATGGCATTGGATAATTCGTTTTTGCGCAGCTCTTCAGCTTCGTTTTGAAGCTGCTTTATCTGGTCCTGCAACTGTTTGTATGTCGCCATGATTTTGTCCCCGTCAAGTGTCGGAAAATTTCTGAATTCCAGCACGGAATCTTCAAGGTTCCGGTGTATGTTTTAATAAGTAAAATAACTGTTCCGTTATTTTAATGGATATATTTTATCTTTACATTTTAAATAAATAAAGTCTTTATTGACTATTTAATCCCCGATTTGTCAGGATTATTCTATTTTTAATCAAGAAATCACTTTTTCTAAAGGAAAAATTCCATTAAATTAATTGGTATGCAAAATAAATGCCTGACTTGTTCTTGTCTGATTCATACAAGTTGCTTCCATTGGTCAGGGCTGATTATACGGAAAAAACCGTTACGGGTATTTTTACGGGCCAGTTTCAATAAAGCCTTGTCTTTTGTAATAAGGACGTGAGCTCTGGCGTCAAAAGCCAGCTCCATGAATTTCTGATCGTCTTTATCGCTGCAGATGGGGAGTAAATGGTAATCCTGTTTTTTCGGTTCGATTAATTGAATGAGTTCGTCGAATTCGAGTTTTGAACGTTCTTTTTGCCTTACATCCAGATTCAATTTGGGATAATCGAGTACACGTAGCCACTCTTCGCGACAATCTTCACGTGTTATCGCGTGAAATGTGTCTGCTTTGATGGCGTCGTGAAATGGTTTAATGGCGGGGTCGCGGAAAACGAAGAGGTCCAGGCAAACGTTTGTATCCAGTACGGCTAAAATAGAGTTCATGAATTTTTTTGATTGGTTTTTTTATGCTGATTATTCTATCACCCTCGAAACGCAAGAAATTTTCGGACAAGATAATTACAGATCCATTTCTGAAGAAATATTTGACTCGTCCGGAATGGATTTCAAAAGCCGGAAAAATTGCAGATATGATGAGATCGTATTCACCGTCTGAACTGGCGGATGTTTTGAAAGTTTCTGACGCGATTGCGATTAAAGAAGCCGGCTATTTTGAGGAATGGAATGTGAATGCCGTTCAACCGGAAACACAGCCTGCCGTTCTGTCTTATGACGGCGACGTTTACAGGGCTATGGATGCTCGCAATATGACAGAGAAAGAATGGGCATGGTTAAATAATCATTTGCGTATTCTGTCAGCCCTTTATGGCATTTCGAAACCGTTCGATTTGATCCAGCCATATCGTATCGAATTTCATAGTACAAAGGTCCGGCCGGATAATATGAGCTTGTACGATTACTGGCAAAAAACTGTTATGCAATCGATTAATGGCGACCTGGAGAAAATGGATGATCCTGTTCTGGTCAATCTCGCTTCAGAAGAATTTTCAAAAGCGGTCGATGTAAATAAACTGAAAGGAAAAATGATCACGCCCGTTTTTCAGGAAATGCGGCCGGGTGGTGCAAAAGTCATCGGTTTATATGCGAAGAAAGCACGGGGACTGATGACGCGATATGCAGCGGAAAATGGCATTAATGTGGCCGAAGATTTGAAAGCTTTTGATGTCGATGATTATGCTTTTAATGAAAAAGCATCGACGGATTCGGTCTGGATTTTCAGGCGCTGAGTTGTCTTTATTCAACTGGCCTGTTTTTTCCGGATTTCTTCCAGCAGTGAATCGGGTCCGTTGTGTTCGAGCATGAGAACCAGTTGAAGATGCTGGTTGACGGCGTCAGTCCAGCTGGCAAATCGCCATTGGGGATGAATGTCGTCCGGCAATCCAAAAACGCTGGTTTCGAAGAGTTGCTTTTCACCCGTGCCGAAAGCATGGTCGATGCCGGTAAAAACAGTCGAAACAGTCAATTCACCAACCCGGGTCTGTTCGATGATCCGGTTGTCTGACGATTTCATCCCGCTAGCATATTCGGCAAAAGTGCAAGGCACCGGTTCTTTATCGACGAGCTTGTAAAAATGCCCTTCAAGCAAGGCGTCAATGTCTTCAAAAGTCTCATCATTCCTGTTCGCGTCGTTCATTTTGTCCAGTCATTTGTCTGTTTGCCCTATTTTAACGGACAAAAGAAGATGCCGTTTTGTTTTTGACCACGTTTGCATGTCCGTTTCAGGTAAAACGTATCCGTCAGGAACCGGCTTGGATATAATGGTTCGATCGAATGCCTGTATCTCTTTTTTTTCGCTTAACTCTTGTCGGGAATAAAAAAATGTCCGTTTATGAAAAGATCAAAGCACTGAATATCGAATTGCCTCCTGTTGCCAAACCGGTTGCCGCTTATGTGATGTATGTCCAGTCCGGCAATCTGGTTTATCTGTCCGGCCATATTGCCAGGAAAGACGGCAAACCGCTGGTTGCCCAGTTCGGCAAGAATATTTCGGTTGAAGACGGCAAAATCGCCGCCCGCAACACAGCGATTGATATGATTGCCACTTTGCAGGATGCCTGTGGTGGTGATTTGAAGCGTGTAAAACGTATCGTCAAGGTTTTGTCCCTCGTGAATTCGACGGGGGATTTTACCGGGCATCATCTGGTTACGAATGGCGCTTCGGAATTGCTGGTGGACGTATTCGGCGATGCCGGTCGTCATGCACGTTCCGCATTCGGTGTTGCACAACTGCCGACCGGTGCCTGTCTGGAACTTGAGCTGATTGCCGAAATCGACTGAAAATTATGAAAAAGCTTGTTATCCTGCTGATGCTGGGTTTTGGTGTTTCGGCATGTTCACTGCCTGTTCATTCCAATGGAAAAACAGGCAGTTCCATGGCTGAAAATGCTGAATCCGATTGTGGCACGGTTGTTATGCTCCGCCCCGCTGAAGTCAGGGAAGGGTTTTCACGTGATCTGGATTGCAGTCAGGGAAATGGCAAAAACACGGCATCAGGGCAGGCGTGTTTTCAATATACCGTTTTGCTGGATCATGGCGGTTCTTTCATGATCGCACAGCCGGAGGTGCTTTCCATGGTGGTCGGTAAAAGGGTATGTATTGTGCCCGGTGCTTCGGGCGGTTCAGCAGTCATGATAACCGAGTGAACCGGGGCAGGGATCAGTTGGGCAGTTGCAGGCGGTTGATTTCTTTCGCCGGCAGTGTCGGGCTGATTACATAGCCCTGATACTCGTCGCATCCGATTTCTTTTAATCTGTTCGCCTGATCTGTCGTTTCGACACCGCCAGCAGAAACTTTGAGGTTCAGGTTTTTGGCCATGGCGATGATGGCACCCGCTACATCGGCATCGCTGCTTTGCGTTCCAAGAGCACGGATAAAGCTTGGGTCGATTTTGATTTTCTCGATGGGAACCCGTTTCAGATGGCTGATGCTGGAACAGCCGTTACCAAAGTTGTCCAGCGCGATTTTGACGCCCATATTCCGGAGTTCGTTCAATAGGTCGATAACCGTACGGATATTTTCGGTAATGCTGCCTTCGGTGATTTGCAGTTCCAGAAAATCAGGCGTCAGATCGTTTTCTTCGAGTGCGTTTTTAATTGTTCCCAGCAAATCTTTCTGCTTCAGCTGGATGGAAGACAGATTGACGGAAACAGTTTTGGAAAAGCCCTGATCCTTCCATTTTTTCGCCTGTTTGCAGGCAGTGTTGATGACCCATTCCCCGATTGGACCGATCAGGCCGGTATTTTCAGCTATGGAAAGAAAACGTGAAGGCATCAGAATGCCGAATTGGGGATGATTCCAGCGCAAGAAGGCTTCCACGCCGGTCATATGCTGGTTGTGCATGTCGATGATCGGCTGGTATTCGAGAAAGAAATCGCCGTTTTTCAGAGCAGTTTTCAGGTCTTCTTCCAGTTGCGAACGTTCGATCAGATGCAGGTTCATCTCGGCGTTGAAAAACTGGTAGGCGTTTCTGCCGTTTTCTTTCGCGTGATACATTGCCGTGTCGGCATTTTTAAGCAAGGTATCGATTTCCTTGCCGTCTTCAGGAAAGAGGGCGATGCCGATCGAAGATGTGATCGACATTTCATAATTTTCGATCTGGTAGTTTTGCGACAGGGTATGCATGATATTGTTGGCGACCATAGCCGCATCGTCCGCTTCACCGATATCGGAGAGGAGGATAACGAATTCATCACCTCCCTGCCGGCTGACCGTGTCGTTTTTGCGGACGCACTGGGTCAGCCTTTGGGCAACCTGTTGCAAAAGACGGTCGCCGATGGCATGTCCGAGTGTATCGTTGATGTGTTTGAATTTATCGAGATCGAGGAACATGACGGCGGCACGCCTGTGGTTACGTTCAGCTGCGATCAGCGTCTGACCGAGCCGGTCGAGCAAAAGAATCCGGTTGGGCAGTCCGGTCAGAAAATCGTGCTCGATCATGTAGCGGGTATGGTCTTCGAGGAAATCATTCTGGCTGATGTCTAGCAGAACACCGATATAACTGATGATTTTTTCATCCATATCCCGAACGATTTTGATCGTGAGGTATGTCGGTTCGATCCGCTGTTCACGGTTTTTCTCGAAAGTCGCCATTTCTTCGTGGTCGGTACAGATGATCACGTCACATAGCTGGCTGTAGCAGGATGAGTCGGAAATGCCAGGTTGCAGATACCACTGGTGGTTTCCCATGATCTGTTCCTGCGAAAGTCCTGTCATCCGGGTAAACTGGTAATTGACAACGGTGATACGGCCGGTCTGGTCGGCGATGAATATGCCATCACGATTGTTTTCGAAAAGACTGCTGGCAATGGCCAGTGCTTTTTCAGTAGTTTTATGTGACGTGATGTCCAGTGCAATGCCTTCGAGCAGGATCGCACCTGTCTGGTTTTCCTCGATCAGAAAACATTTCCAGTTGACCCATGCAAAATCACCGTTCGGCTTGTTGATTCTTATTTCGATGTCAAATCCGATTTTGCTGTTAATGGCGGAGCGGAGCGCACCACGGATTTTTTCGACACTGTCGGAATGGATCGTATCCATAAACTGGGTAAAACCGATGTCGGCAAAAGAAACGAATCCGAAAATATCGCCACCCTTGTCGGAAAAGTGGAAATGCATTTCTTCCATAGCCTGTTTTTTCGAAAGCGACGCTTTCCACAGACCGATTTCGGAACGTTCTACAGCCATACGATACAGCTGGCTGTCTTCCTGCAATTGCTGTGCCCTGGCTTCTTCTCTGCCCAGTTTTTTCTTTTCATCAGTAATATCTTCCAGAGACAGAAGAAGATTCTGGTTTTTGTCGTCGGAAAAACTGCGCATTCGAAAGATTCTTTCGGTTTTTGCGGTTTGTCCTTCCCAGATGGAATGGTTTCTGCTGCTTTTCAGTTTTTTGGTGACAATCAGAAAGGAATCCCGGTCGGCTTTCTTCAGATAATCGGCAAAGAAGGTTTGTTCCAGTCTGACAGGGGTGTGGCCGAGCAAGCGTGCAGCGGCATAGTTGGCCTTGAGGATTTTTCCGGATTTGTCGAGAACGAGCATGGCTGCCGGTACTTTCTCGAACATGCGACGGTAGTCCGTCCGGTTGTTTTCTGAAAAAAGCGGGTCGGTTTCACCCGTAGTGGCAAAAAGATTATTGCTCGGATCCGGATCGGTTTGAAACAAATCATCCGGTGTCGCATCACCCTGAATTTTCCCGGATGAGGATTCATCTTCCTTTTGCCGGAATTCACGGGAATTCTTCATCCGTTTTTCTGAATTGCCGTCGTTTTGCATATATCAGGGTGTGAAAAAGACCGTCAAAAAGGCACGGGCGAATATAACCCATGCGGCGTTTGTGCGAACGAACCATGGAATTACCCGTGAAACCGGACGGGGTGTCCTGTCGCACGGGTAATTCTCCGGGGTATTGAATCACAACTCGCGAAAAGCTGAACAAATAAATGCAGATTATTTGATGTTTTCGAGACTGGCGGGGGTGAAACGGGTCTCGACGGGCTTGCCTTTGCGGGCACGCTTGCCTGTGTACGTTTCAATCTGGTTTCCACTGATGCGGACTTCATAGCGGTTGTCGTTTTTGGCCATGCAAATAACAAGGCAGCCATTATCATCGACTGGCAGCGTTGCCCTGATTTTTTCGCCTTTATCGAGTCCCATCAGGATAACGCCATGTCCGCCGGAAGAAAGCACTCGCAATTCGGTGGCGTCGAAAAGAAGGAAGCGGCCCTTTTCGGAAAGAACGCCGATCGATTTGCTTGCTTCAGGAATGACAAGCGGTGGCAAAAGGGTTTCCCCATCTTCAAGGGAAATAAACGATTTGCCATTGCGAACCCGGCTCATCATGTCGGATGTTTTCGCTGCAAAACCGTAGCCTGAATCCATTGAAAGCAAAACGGATTTGTCTGGTGAGCTGACAAGATACTGAACGATGGTCTCATCGATACCGATTTCGGCAAACGTCGTGATCGGCATGCCATCGCCCCGTCCGCCGGGCAACTGGTGAACGGGAATGGTGTAGATCCTTCCCGTTGACGAAAATGCCAGCAGGAAGTCCGTGCTCCTGCATTCGAAACTGGAGAAAAGGTTGTCGCCGGATTTGAACGTGATGGCAGAGAGATTGAGTCCGTGTCCGGTGCGTTGGCGAACCCAGCCATTTTGCGAAATGATGACGGTAACGGGTTCATCGACGATTTTCTGTTCGGCAGTAGCCCTTTCGGCTTCTTCGATCAGGGTACGGCGTGCGTCACCGTATTTTTTGCGGTCGGCCTCGATTTCACGGATGATCAGCCGTTTCATGGAAGACGGGTTGTCAAGCAGGTCGTGAAGGCCTTTCTTTTCCTTGCGCAGCTCGGCCAGTTCCTGTTCGATCCTGATTTTTTCCAGACGGGCCAACTGGCGCAAGCGGATTTCAAGGATGTCGTCAGCCTGTCTTTCAGATAGCTGGAATGCGTCGATCAGGGCGGCTTTCGGCTCGTCCGATTCACGAATGATGTGGATGACGGCGTCGATATTCAGCAATACGGTTTCACGACCTTCCAGAATGTGGATGCGGTCATCTACCCGTTTAAGCCGCCAGTTCGTGCGGCGGGTGACAGTGGCAAAACGGAAGTCGATCCATTCGGAAATGATATCGGTCAGGCCTTTTTGCCGGGGGCGTCCGTCGATGCCGATCATGACAAGATTGACGGGTGCATTGCACTCCAGAGAGGTATGCGCCAGAAGCATTTGCATGAATTCGTCCGGATTTTGCCGTTTCGATTTGGGTTCCAGAACAATGCGAACCGGTGCATCGCGACTGGCTTCATCCCGGATGGTGTCCAGAATACCCAGAAATTGCTGGCGCAGGGCGACCTGTTCTGCCGACAGGGCTTTTTTACCGGCGCGGACTTTCGGATTGGTGATTTCCTCGATTTCCTCGAGTACTTTCTGGGCGGAGGTGCCGGGTGGCAGTTCGGAAACAACGGCTTGCCATTGTCCTCGTGCCAGTTCCTCGATCTTCCAGCGGGCACGTACCTTGACACTACCCCGGCCGTTTTCGTAGATTTCCGAAATGGTATTGGGTGCGGTGATAATCTGTCCGCCTCCCGGAAAGTCGGGGCCCGGGATGATTTCCATCAGTTCGGCGTGGCTGATGGATGGATTGCGGATCATGGCGACCGCAGCAGTTGCCACTTCATTCAGGTTATGCGAAGGGATTTCGGTAGCCATGCCGACAGCGATACCGGATGCGCCGTTTAATAATGTGACCGGCAATCTGGCAGGCAGGAGTTTCGGTTCCTGTGTAGAACCATCATAATTGTCCTGAAATTCAACGGTTCCCTGATCGATTTCTTCCAGCAGCAGTTCGGCAATGGGTGTCAAACGCGCTTCGGTATAACGCATTGCAGCAGCGCCGTCACCATCGCGCGAACCGAAATTGCCGTGACCGTCGATCAAGGGGTAACGCATCGAAAAATCCTGTGCCATCCTGACGAGTGCATCGTAAACGGACTGGTCGCCATGCGGATGCAATTTGCCGAGGACATCGCCGACGACAGCTGCCGATTTTCGCGGTTTGGCCTCAGAATCCAGTCGCAGTTCGTTCATGGCGTACAGGATGCGGCGTTGTACCGGTTTTTGTCCGTCGCAGACATCAGGAAGTGCACGCCCTTTGACGACGGAGATCGCATAATCCAGATAGGCGCGCTCGGCAAAACTGGCGAGCATCAGACTTTCCTTGTGTTCGTCATCCGGCGGCAACTGATCGAAAAGCGTGGGTTGTTCAGTCATGGTGTGTCATTCAATTATGGTCTTTTATATGTCGGCTTCAGCTTCGTTACCGTGTTCTTCCATCCAGTTGCGTCGTGCAGCCGCTTCGCCTTTGCCCATGAGCATCTGGAAACGTTCTTCCGATTCGTTGCGCGAAAAAATGCCGAACGTGATCGGCAACAGCCGGCGTGTATCGGGATTCAGGGTCGTTTCCCATAACTGTTCGGCGTTCATTTCGCCCAGTCCCTTGAAACGGGAGATTCCCAAAGCGTTGTCTTTGATGCCTTCGCTTTTGAGTTTTTCCAGAATGCCGTTCAGTTCGGAATCATCCAGCGCATACAGTTTTTGCATCGGTTTTTTGCCGCGTGCAGGAGCATCGATCCGGTAAAGTGGTGGGCGCGCCACGCAAATATTCCCGTTTTCAATCAATTTCGGGAAGTGACGGAAAAAGAGGGTCAAGAGCAATACCTGAATGTGTGAACCATCTACGTCGGCATCGGACAGGATGCAGATTTTTCCATAACGCAAGCCGGAAAGATCGGGATCATCTGCCGGAGTGTGAGGGTCGACCCCGATGGCAACGGAAATGTCATGGATTTCCTGATTGGCGAACAGACGGTCTTTTTCGGTTTCCCAGGAATTCAATACCTTGCCGCGCAGGGGGAGAATGGCCTGGAATTCCTTGTCACGCCCCATTTTGGCCGACCCACCTGCGGAATCGCCTTCGACCAGAAAGAGTTCATTACGGCTGATGTCGTGTGATTCGCAATCAGTCAATTTTCCGGGAAGCACGGCGACAGCGGAAGATTTTTTCTTTTCGACTTTTTGCAGTTGCCGCATACGCGACTGGGCCTGTTTGATGACCAGTTCGGCCAGTTTTCGTCCATATTCGACGTTCTGGTGGAGCCATGTTTCGAAAGCAGGTTTGACGAAATGGGAAACCAGCCTGACTGCGTCGCGCGAGTTCAGCCGTTCCTTGATCTGGCCCTGAAACTGGGGGTCGAGCACTTTTGCGGAAAGCACGAAAGAGACCCGGGCAAAGACGTCTTCGGGCAGTAACCTGACGCCTTTCGGCAAAAGTGAATGGATTTCGGTAAAACTTTTGACGGCATTGAACAAGCCGTCACGAAGACCGCTTTCATGCGTGCCACCTGCAGTCGTGGGGATCAGATTGACGAACGATTCCCTGATCAGTGGGCCTTCTGTTGTCCATGCAACGACCCACGCTGCGCCTTCGCCGCTGGCAAAGCCTTCATTGTCATGGTCGGCATAAAGTTCACCTTCAAATAGCGGAATGACGATTTCCTCGCCGGTTGTCAGTTCCAGTTCCTGTGACAAATATCCCCGGAGGCCGTTTTCATAATGCCAGGTTTCGGTTTCGTTCGTTTTTTCGTTCTGGAGTTCGACATGAACGCCAGGCAGCAGAATGGCTTTGGAACGAAGAAGGTGTTTGAGTTCCGCCAGCGGAATCGTCATGGAATCGAAATATCGGGCATCGGGCCAGACAGTCACTTTGGTACCCGATTTTTTTTCGCCGCGTGCAATCGGCCGTGAAGTCAGTGGCTCGGTGACTTCACCATCGGTAAAAGCAATCTGGTGAACTTCCTTTTCCCGCCAGACAGTCACTTCAATCCGTTTTGACAATGCATTGGTGACGGAGACACCGACGCCGTGCAGACCACCTGAAAAAGCATAGGCGTTATCGCCGCCCTTGGTGAATTTGCCACCGGAATGAAGACGGGTGAAAACGATTTCGACTGTCGGGACTTTTTCTTCCGGGTGCATCCCTACCGGAATGCCACGGCCGTCGTCTTCAACGCTGACACTGCCATCGGCGTTCAGGGTGACGTTGATGTTTTTGCAATAGCCGCCAATCGCTTCGTCCGAAGCGTTATCGATGACTTCGGTTATGATATGAAGCGGGTTTTCCGTGCGGGTGTACATCCCGGGGCGCTGGCGTACCGGTTCAAGTCCTTTCAAAACCTTGATCGAGGCTTCGCTGTAACTGGTTTCTTTTAGAGCCATATTTTTTGTCTGTTCCAATACTTCATTTGTTTTTGCCGCAAAGATGTCAATCACAGATAAAACCGCCTGATTTTACCGTTTTCGATGCGTTACGCAAAAGATCAGCCCTGTCTTTTTGAGAAGGATTAAAAAAAGCAGGCATTATGAATACGATGTTCGGGCGGTTTGTGGCAAAAAAGCGAGTATAAGGCAATTTTCCTGTATTCATGCCGTCTCGCACCGTCATGATTATGCTGTCTTCGATCTGGCTGTTTCTTTTTGAAAAGCTTACTCATTGATATTATTGGAATTCCTGTCGCCTTGCATTGCAGGACACGCATATATTGTATATAATGAGCAACTTATTACGGTTTCGTCCATTTTCTGGATGGTGCTGGTGCTTTGAATTTTGATCATGGGCTTTAGCCCATTTTTTTTTCATTATTCGATCCGATGCACCACTAACAACATGATTTTCCTTCTTTTTGAGGGAAATTCGAATGAATAGAAACGGGAGCGGATTTTGTTGCAGGAACTGATTGAAAAAACGGTAAGCGGCTGCGGGTATGACCTGGTCGATGTGGAAAGGGCGCAGGGAAACCTGTTGCGTGTCTATATCGATTTCAAGCCTGAAGATGCCGGACGCGGCAATATTTCGCTTGAGGATTGCGAAAAGGTCAGCCGTCAGTTGTCGCATGTCCTGATGGTTGAGGATGTCGATTATGACAGGCTGGAAGTCTCTTCGCCGGGTCTTGACCGTCCTTTGAAGAAATTTGCCGATTTTGTTCGTTTTGTTGGAATGGAGGCGCACGTCAAACTGCGCAAACCGGTTACGGGAATGTCGAATCGCAAGACTTTCCAGGGAATTCTGCTGGCTCCCGAAGGGGATGAACTGGCTCTGGAGTTCGAAGGAAAGGATGAGAATAACAATTCCGTTTTGCATTTTACAATCGCTGATATAGACAAGGCACATTTGGTGCCGCAGGTGAATTTTAGGAGCCGTAAAGCATGAGTCTCGAAATTCTGCAATTGGTTGATGCGCTGGCACGCGAAAAAAACGTAGACAAGGAAATTGTCCTGGGTGCGCTTGAACATGCTTTGGCCCTTGCTACGAAAAAACGTTATCCCGGTGACGCGGACATACGCGTTTCCATCGACCGTACCACGGGCGAGGTCGAAACCTTCCGCCGCTGGCACGTTGTGCCGGATGAGGCCGGTTTGCAGCAGCCGGATCAGGAAATGCTGTATTTTGAAGCCAAGGAACAGTTTCCGGACATCGAGGTGGACGATTACATCGAAGACCATATCGAATCGATCGATCTGGGCCGTCGCTTCGCACAGGATACGAAACAGATCGTTTTGCAACGCATTCGCGATGCCGAACGTGAACAGGTTTTACAGGACTTCCTGGATCGTGGCGATTCGCTGGTGACCGGTACGGTCAAGCGGATGGAACGCGGCGACGCCATTGTCGAATCCGGCAAGGTTGAAGCACGCCTGCCTCGTGAACAGATGATTCCAAAGGAAAATCTGCGTGTTGGCGATCGTGTTCGTGCCTATATCCTGCGCGTGGAACGGGGTGCCCGTGGCCCACAGGTTATCCTGTCTCGTACGGCGCCTGAATTTATCGTCAAGCTGTTTGAACTGGAAGTGCCTGAAATCGAACAGGGTCTTCTGGAAATCAAATCAGCTGCACGTGACCCTGGCGTTCGTGCGAAAATAGCGGTATTCACCAGCGACAAGCGAATTGATCCGATCGGTACCTGTGTCGGCATGCGCGGTTCCCGCGTTCAGGCCGTTACCGGTGAACTGGGCGGTGAACGCGTCGATATCGTCTTGTGGTCGGAAGATCCTGCGCAGTTCGTTATCGGAGCTCTGGCTCCTGCCAACGTCACATCTATTGTGGTCGACGAAGACAAACATGCGATGGATGTGATCGTCGATGAGGAAAATCTGGCGATTGCCATTGGCCGCAGTGGCCAGAACGTTCGTCTGGCAACCGAGCTGACAGGCTGGAAGATCAATATCATGACGGCTGAAGAATCGGCTGACAAATCCGCTCTGGAAAAAGCCGAACTGCAGAAACTGTTCATGGAAAGACTCGACGTCGATCAGGAAGTGGCCGATATCCTCATTGAGGAAGGGTTCACGGCACTGGAAGAAATCGCTTATGTGCCGATTGGCGAAATGCTGGAAATCGAGGCATTCGATGAAGATACGGTCAATGAAATCCGCCAGCGTGCCCGTGATGCCCTGATCACTGAAGCGATCGCTTCCGAAGAAGGTATGGCCGGTATGGAAGAGGAACTGGTCAATCTGGAAGGAATGGATCGGCAGGTTGCAGGAAAGCTTGGACTGGCTGGCGTGAAAACCCTGCAGCGTTTTGCCGAGCTGGCTTATGACGAATTCGGTGCCATTCTGGCCCTGCCTGTCGAACGGGCCCGCCAGTTGCTGGAAAACGAATTTGCCGATGTTACGGACGATGAAATGAAACTGATCGATGCGAAGTACGACGACGAAGCGAAAGAGTTGCAGGCCAACGCCTGGAAACTGGTTGAGTCGAAGTAAGCTCAACGCTTGTCCTGATTCGTATTTGCCGCATCAATTAGAAGAAAGAGGAATGAATGGCGACTAACAATGTAGCCCAATTTGCAGCCGAACTGAATATGCCTTCTGACGTACTGTTGAAACAGTTGCGTGACGCCGGAGTGGACAAAAACTCGGCCGATGATATCCTTTCGAAGGAAGACAAGGACAAGTTATTGAGTTTTCTGCGCGGGTCGCATGGTTCGCCATCGGGTGAAAAAAGAAAAATTTCTCTGACCCGAAAGGAAACCACCGAAATCAAGCAGGCTGACGCTACGGGCAAATCCAGAACGATTCAGGTCGAGGTTCGCAAGAAACGGACGTTTGACAAACGGGAAGAACAGGCTGCCCATATGGCGGCTGCCGAAAGACGGGTTGTTCCTCCCGTTATCGATGAAGCTGAAAAACAGCGTCGTGCCGAAGAGGCACGCCGTCAGGCTGAACTGATCGCCCGTCAGGAAGCCGAATTGCGTGAAAAACAGGCTTTACTGGCTCAAATGGAAGCCGAGAAGCAGGAACGGATCAAGGCCGAAGAACAGGCCCGGATCGAAGCCGAAGAGTTGAAAAAGAAAGAAACCGAGCAGCGTGAGGCGGCTGAAAAAATGCGCCAGGATACTGAACGGCAGAAAATGGCTAAACAACAGTTGGCTGCAGAAGAAAAAGAAGCGGCCGAAGCTTTGAAGAAGGCAGAAATGGCTAGGATGGCTGAAGAAGCGGCACAGGCTGAAAAAGCGAGAACAGAAGCGGAAGCTGAACGCGTTCGCCGGGCTGAGGAAGCGGAACGTGCCCGCAAGGCAGTGGAAGACGAGGTCGCCCAGATCAAGGCGATGATGAGTACTTCTGCTTCCCGTAAAGTGGTGAAACAACCGGAAAAACCGGCTGCCGCACCCGCAGGAAGCTCTCCGGCGTCCCAGAAAAATGCCGGAACGATTTCCAAACCGGCACAAGCCAGACCGGCACAGGACAAACCGGCCGAGAAAAAGGCTGCGCCTGCTGCCGACAAGAAAACGGAAAAGAAAACGTCTGCCGACAAGAAAGCGACCAAAACAGCTTCTACATGGCAGGAAGAAGGTGCGAAAAAACGGGGTGCAGGCCTTAAAAGCCGTGGTAACGATATGTCCGGACGCGATGGTGGCTGGCGTAGTAGTTCGGGTGGCCCGAAAGGACGTCGCCACGCGCAGGTTGCCGAACGGGAAAGCAATTTCCATCAGCCGACAGAAGCGATTGTTCATGACGTTTACGTTCCTGAAACCATTACCGTCGCCGAACTGGCGCACAAGATGGCTGTCAAGGCTTCCGAAGTGATCAAGCAGTTGATGAAACTGGGCCAGATGGTCACGATCAATCAGGTGCTGGATCAGGAAACGGCCATGATTCTGGTCGAGGAAATGGGACACAAGGCTTTCGCTGCCAAGATTCAGGACGTTGAAGCGGAACTGGCCGAGATGGGTGACAATGAAAACGCTGAATTGTTGCCGCGCGCTCCGGTCGTTACCGTTATGGGTCACGTCGACCACGGCAAGACGTCTCTTCTTGACTATATTCGCCGTACCAAGGTCGCTACCGGCGAAGCGGGTGGCATTACCCAGCATATCGGTGCGTATCACGTCAAAACCGGTCGCGGTATTGTGACTTTCCTCGATACTCCGGGCCATGAAGCTTTTACTGCTATGCGTGCCCGTGGTGCGAAAGCGACCGATATCGTTATTCTGGTTGTCGCTGCTGACGATGGCGTCATGCCGCAAACGAAGGAAGCGATTGCGCATGCGAAAGCGGCTGGCGTTCCTATCGTTGTGGCAATCAACAAGATTGATAAACAGGGAGCCAACGTCAATCGCGTTACGCAGGAACTCGTTGCAGAAGACGTCATTCCTGAAGAATACGGTGGCGACATTCCGTTTGTTCCTGTTTCGGCAAAATCCGGACAGGGTATCGATTCCCTGCTGGAAAACGTCTTGTTGCAGGCTGAAATTCTGGAATTGACCGCACCGGTCGAAGCAATGGCAAAAGGTCTTGTCATTGAAGCCCGTCTGGACAAGGGACGTGGCCCGGTTGCAACCGTGCTGGTTCAATCCGGTACCCTGCATCGTGGTGACGTGGTTCTGGTCGGACAGGAATATGGCCGTATCCGTGCCATGCTGAGTGAAACCGGCAAGGCCATTTCCGAAGCGGGCCCGAGTATTCCTGTGGAAATTCAGGGACTGACCGGTGTTCCTTCTGCCGGTGAAGAAATCGTTGTTTTAAACGATGAACGCAAGGCGCGTGAAATCGGCCTGTTCCGTCAGGGCAAGTTCCGTGACGTGAAACTGGCAAAACAACAGGCAGCCAAACTGGAAAACATGTTCGAGAATATCGGGGAAGGCGAAGTCAAGTCATTGCCTCTGATTATCAAGACCGATGTTCAGGGCTCGCAGGAAGCGCTTGCTTCTTCCCTGTTGAAATTGTCCAACGATGAGGTCCGTGTCCAGATCGTTCATGCTGCCGTCGGTGGCATTACCGAAACGGACGTCAATCTGGCGCTGGCTTCGCAGGCGGTCATTATCGGGTTTAACACCCGTGCCGATGCACAGGCCCGCCATCAGGCGGAAGCCAATGGAGTCGACATTCGTTACTACAACATCATTTACGATGCGATCGATGAGGTGAAAGCGGCGATGTCGGGCATGCTGGCTCCGGAAAAACGCGAGCACGCTTTGGGTCTGGTCGAAATCAGGCAGGTCATCAATGTCAGCCGTGTCGGTGCCATTGCAGGCTGTTTCGTCACCGAAGGTCTGGTTCGCCGCGGTTCTCCAGTTCATCTGTTGCGTGACAATGTCGTTATCTGGTCCGGTGAAATCGATTCCCTGAAACGTTTCAAAGATGACGTCAAGGAAGTCAAGGCCAACTTTGAATGCGGCCTCACGCTGAAAAATTACAATGACATCAAGGTCGGTGACCAGCTTGAAGTGTATGAAATTCAGGAAATCGCAAGAACACTGTAATTTTCTGCGACAGGTTTTACAATTTCGGATATGTTGATATTGGATATTTTCTTTTTTTAGGGAGTGGATCATGGCAAGACACAGCAAATCGATTCCCGGCCGCAGCGTTCGTGTGGCTGACCAGATCCAGCGCGATCTGTCCGATATCATTTTTTCGGAACTGAAAGACCCGCATGTCGGGATGATCACTATCACGGACGTGAAGGTGACGCCCGACTATGCCCATGCCAAGGTATTTTTCACCATGCTGGACGACAGTCCGGACAAGGTTAAGACGACTCTGGACAGCCTGCACCGCGCTTCGGGATTTTTGAGAATGCAACTGGGCAAGCGCCTGCATATTCATACGTTGCCGCAACTGTCTTTCGTTTATGACAATTCCATCGCCCAGGGAATGGCTTTATCCCATTTGATCGATGTGGCCAATTCCGAGCGTGCTAAAGACGATGGTGAAGTCTGATTTTCAATTTTCATTTCCGGCCTCGTGAAAACGGGGCCTTTTATTTTTCAGGTTCAAGGGATTTATGAGTCAGGCGTTCGTCAAGAAAAAACGGCTGGATATCGATGGTGTTTTACTGCTGGACAAACCGGCAGGCATTTCCAGTAACGATGCCTTGATCAGGGCCAAGCGGATCATGAATGCCAAAAAAGCAGGGCATACCGGAACGCTCGATCCTTTTGCAACCGGGCTCTTGCCGATCTGTTTCGGCGAAGCGACCAAATTCTCCCAGGACCTGCTGGATGCTGACAAGACCTACGAAACGGTTGTTCATCTCGGCATTTCCACAACCACAGGCGATACAGAGGGCGAGGTCTTGAAAACATCCGAAGCCGTTTTGTTTTCACAAGATGAAATTGAGTCGGCACTTGCCATGTTCAGAGGCGACATTTTTCAGATTCCGCCCATGTATTCCGCACTGAAGCGGGATGGTAAACCTCTTTACGAGTATGCGCGTGCCGGAGTGGAGCTCGAACGAGAAGCCCGTCCCGTTACCATTTCAGAACTGACATTACTCGACTGGGAATCTCCTTTTCTGACCCTTCGGGTGGCCTGCAGCAAGGGAACGTATGTTCGAGTTCTGGGCGAAGATATCGGTAATGCTTTGGGGTGTGGTGCACATCTGAAAGCACTTCGCCGTATCAGGGTGGGTTCTCTCGGAATTGAAAAGGCGGTTTCACTGACGGATATGGAAACAGCATTCCCCGAAGAAACAGCAGCACGACACGAAAAGCTCGAACCGGTGGAT
>OGXI01001666.1_pt1 | contig 17993 bp, 17 predicted proteins | sample 1576221 | NCBI WGS metagenome assembly OGXI01 (sample SAMEA3541523, study PRJEB24748) | human gut metagenome | biome: human gut; feature: human-associated habitat; material: faeces | place: China | collected 2012
AAAACGGCGGCATGATGGAAGCGGCGCTGTTGATTCAAAGCCATCTCTACGGCGGGGAAAACGAGCAGAGCATGGTAACGTTTGCGTTTGCCGCTCCGCAATGAGCAAGGGAGGAAAACAGCCATGAAGCATTGGAAACACACGGTAGCCATCCTGCTGGCCCTTTGTCTGATCGGGGCTGGTACGGCGCTTGCGCAGGACGAATGGCAGCTGTGCCGCCCGGAGGAAGTGGACGTATCCGGCGTGCAGGAAATCAATGGGCGGCTGGTGGGCGAGATTGCTCTGCCGGAGAGCGCAGGGAATATCCGCCTGATGGTGGATTGCCCCGTTCCAGAGCCTTTTACGGCGCAGCAGCAGGCCGTACTGACGGTACGCTATCAGGAGGTGACAAAGGGCGATATATCCGCGGCCATCGAGGCGGCCGGGCAGAGCGTGAAGGGCGGAAAGCTGGAGCAGTACTACAATGACGATCCGCTGAACCGGCACGTTTCCTTCAGCCGGGACGGCGAGGATTGCAACTTTAGCGTGTATGAGCGGTTTGCGCGAGACCTGGCCGGGCATCCCAATCAGCGGGAAATGGAGGCGTCGGTTGCGCTTGCGCGGGAGCTGATGGAACGGCTGGGCGCAGGAATCAGCGAGGACTTCCTCTACGCAAGGCGAAATACCGTCCCGGAGAAGCTGGCCGGCACTTTCAGCCTGACCAGCAACAGCTGTGCGCCGGAGCTTTACAGCCTGATTGAGAAGGAACATGCGCTCAACTGCGGCGCGGATGACAAAACGCTCGTCCATGGCTGCTATGAGCTGCTGGGGCTGCCCGTGATGGATCAGTATTATTGGGAGGACGGCGGCGACCGCTACGGCGCAAAGTCAGGCTTTGGATGCGTGGTGCGCGACGACGGCACGTTGGCCGCCCTGGCGGTGGAAGGCATGCCCGTGGTGGAGGAGGTGGAGCCAGTTGGCCTGCCGCAGCGCACCTGGCAGGAGACGCTTCAGCTCTGGGCCGCAAACGCTTTCTGGCCCATGAGCACTTTGGACGAGGCCGTGGAGAAAAATACGCTGTATGGCGACATCGTCCATTATCCCAGCTATGAGGTGCTGACGGACCTGCGCCCCTGCTGGGTGGGGCGCGAGGCGTACCGCCTGGAGCCGGGCTGGTGCTATCGCACGGAAACCCGCGTGGTCAGCGACGACAGCCTGGACGGCATCGGCTTTGGCTACTGCGCCGTAAGCGATATGCAGCGCGTGCATTAAACAACAGAAATAACGGCCCGGCGCTCCCTCTCTGAAAGCGCCGGGCCGTCTGTTTTTTGATATCAGCCCTTCTGATGGATATACTCGTCGATGGCCTGCGCGGCGTTCTTGCCCGCGCCCATGGCCAGAATCACGGTGGCAGCGCCGGTCACGGCGTCGCCGCCCGCATACACTCCTTCGCGCGTGGTCAGGCCGCTTTCGCCCCGCACGATGAGGCAACCGCGGCGATCAGCCTCCAGCCCCGGCGTGGTGGAGCGGATGAGCGGGTTGGGGCTGGTGCCGATGGACATGATCATCGTGTCCACGTCCAGCACAAAGTCGCTTCCCTCCTGGACGATGGGACGGCGGCGGCCGCTTTCATCCGGTTCGCCCAGAGTCATGCGCACGCAGCGCATGCCGCATACGTTGCCGTTTTCATCGCCCAGCACCTCCACGGGATTGCACAGGGTGTGGAAGATGATGCCCTCCTCCTGCGCGTGCTCGACCTCCTCGCGGCGGGCGGGCATCTCCTCCAGTCCGCGGCGGTAGACGATGAACACTTCCTCCGCGCCCAGACGCTTGGCGCAGCGCGCCGCGTCCATAGCTACGTTGCCGCCGCCCACCACTGCCACGCGGCGGGAATGCTTGATGGGCGTGGAACTTTCCGGCAGGTAGGCTTTCATCAGGTTGATGCGGGTCAGGTATTCATTGGCCGAATACACGCCCTTAAGGCTTTCGCCGGGGATGCCCATGAAGCGGGGCAGGCCCGCGCCGCTGCCGATGAAGAGCGCCTCGTAGCCCATCTCGAACAGCTCGTCAACGGTCAGCGTCTTGCCAACGACGGTGTTGCATTCGATCTCTACGCCCAGCGCGCGCAGGCCGTCGATTTCCTCCTGCACGATCTGCTTGGGCAGACGAAATTCGGGGATGCCGTAGCTCAGCACGCCGCCCGGCAGGTGCAGCGCCTCAAAAATGGTCACGGCATAGCCCATCTTGGCCAGATCGCCCGCGCAGGTAAGCCCGCTGGGGCCAGCGCCGATCACGGCAACCTTATGCCCATTGGGCGCGGGCTTTGCCGCAGGGGCGCTTTTTTGAGCGCGATGCCAGTCCGCTACAAAGCGCTCCAGACGGCCGATGCCCACCGGCTCGCCCTTGATGCCGCGGACGCACTTTCCTTCGCATTGGGTTTCCTGCGGGCACACACGACCGCATACTGCCGGCAGCGACGTGGAGCGGGAAAGCACCTCGTATGCCCCTTCGAAATCCTCATGGGCCACCCGCTCGATAAACGCGGGAATGTCAATGCGCACGGGGCAGGCGGCTACGCAGGGCTTGTTTTTACAGTTCAGGCACCGTTTGGCTTCACCCACGGCCATCTCACGGGTATAGCCCAGGGCCACTTCACTGAAGTTTTTGTTGCGCACATCCGGCGCCTGAGAAGGCATTGGCGTTTTTTTCGGGCTCATATCAGGCATTGGACTCGGCCTCCTTTTGGAACAGGCGGCAAGCCTCCTCACGGGTATGCTGCTCAAAATCGCGGTACATGGCGCCACGGGCCATGGCCTCGTCAAAGTCCACAAGATGGCCGTCAAAATCCGGGCCATCCACACAGGCGAACTTGGTTTCCCCGCCCACGGTCAGCCGGCAGCCGCCGCACATGCCGGTTCCGTCGATCATGATGGGATTCATGCTGACAACGGTTTTAATACCGTACTTCTCCGTCAACTTACAGACGAATTTCATCATGATCAGAGGACCGATCGCGATTACCTGATCATATTGGTTGCCGGCCTGAATGAGCTTTTCCAGCGCGTTGGTCACCAGACCCTTTTCGCCGTAGCTGCCGTCGTCGGTCATCAGGCACAGCTCCTCGCTCACGCCCCGGAATTCATTCTCAAGAATCACCAGGTCACGGCTGCGGAAGCCTACCACGCTGTGTACCGTGCAGCCCAGGTCATGCAGCTTCTTGGCCACGGGATAAGCGATGGCGCACCCCACGCCGCCGCCCACGATGCAAACCTTTTTGAGCCCCTCCGTGCGCGTGGGGGTGCCCAGCGGTCCCACCAGGTCATGCAGACAGTCGCCTGCGTTCAGGGTGTTCAGCTCCATGGTGCCGGCACCCACGATCTGGTAGATCACGGTGACGGTACCCGCCTCGCGGTCATAGTCGGCCACGGTAAGGGGAATGCGCTCGCTTTGTTCCTTGGCGCGCAGGATGACAAATTGCCCCGGCTCGGCCTTGCGGGCGATGCGTGGCGCCGAGACGGCAATGCGCACGACCGTTGGATTCAGCGCCTCTTTGGACAAAATTTCATACATACCGGTCATTCCCTTTCTACTGCGATGCATTCGATTTCCACCAGCCCGCCCTTGGGCAGGGCCGCTACCTGCACGCAGCTGCGCGCGGGAGGCTCGGAGGCAAAAAAGCGCTCATATACCGCGTTGACAGCGGCGAAGTCTCCAAGATCTACGACAAAGACAGTGGTCTTCACGATGTCGGCATAGCCGAGGCCGGCTTTCTCCAAAATGGCGCCCAGGTTGCGCATGGCCTGCTCTGTCTGTGCTTCAACGCCATGAGCCAGTTCGCCGGTTGCGGGATTGATGCCCAACTGGCCGGAGGTAAACAGAAACCGTCCGCCCTGAACGGCCTGCGAATAGGGCCCGATGGCAGCCGGGGCGGAGGAGGTATGGATGACGGTTTTACTCATGAATCAAAATGCTCCTTTCCCTGTGCTTACATTAAATTGATTGTATCATTCCTGAGGCCGGATGTAAAGCGGAAAAAGCACCGACATCCGTCTGCAAAAACCGTCGTATATCAACAATCGGAAAAGCCGCTTACCAAGAACAGGATCACCGGGGAAAACCGGTGATCCTGTTCTTGGATAAAAGAATCGTGATTTTTTTCAAACGCCTGGGCCATTCTGTCAGCGGGCGATGGCCTCCTGGGCATAGCGCACGGCCTGCTTCAAGGCGTTGGACGTAATCGTAGCGCCGCTTACGGCATCCACGCCGTCCAGATCGTCCTGCCCCGCGATCAGCGCGTTGATATAGTCCGAATCATCCGCCGTCAGAACGCCGCCTACACCGTCGGTTTCCTGGGCGTCGCGCACGGAAATAGCCGTAATCCTGTCATTGGCGTCAAAGGTGACGTTGGTTTCAATTTCGCCGCCAAAGCCATGGGTTGCCACCTCGCAAACCGTGGTTCCATCCTCGTTTTCTGTGGTGGTAACAACGCCCTCAAACAGCTCGCCGTGAATGGCCAGATATACCATGCGCTGGAGGTCTCCGCCGAAGGTGATGGTAGCGCCGGCGATGGCGTCGCGGTCCTGAATCGGAGTGCTGGCCTGATTGACGGTGCGGAACATTTCGTACACGTCCTCCAGGGCCATGTGGTTGGCCAGAATGTAGTCGGTGATGGCTTCCATCTGCTCGCCGTAGCTGCGGGCGCCATTGTAGCCCGCAAAGGAGACACGGTTGGAGCCCTCGACAAACGCGCCGTCCTCATACAGGCCATGCAGGGCCAGCAGGTCTTTTACGGGCGTTTCGGGCGTCAGGTCCACGCCGGCTTCACGCGCCAGATACCCATAGGCGATGCAGGCCTTTTCCACGATCACCACATTGTCTGGCTGAGCCAGATCGCTGAAGGTGAGACCGCTGAAAAGGGTATCTTCCGTCAGGGTGTCGCACGAAGCGGTCAGCATATACTGCGCATAGTACGCATCGCCGTCCGAATAAGCGGGATCATAGCCGTAGGCACTCAGGGTGACAAGGCGGTACCCGTCTTCCGTTTTTTCCACCGTGGCATCGGAAATGTTCATCAGATAGCCCATGATGTCCTTCCTGGAATACGCATCCTCGCTTCCTTTGTTGCGGATGATATCAAAAGTTGAGCTTGGCGATGATGCTATCCGTGGGTTCCTCCCTCGAAAATGAAGGTGTCGTTTTTGGGCTGGCCGGAAGACGTGGTTCCTGCCATTTCATACTCTGCGGAAAACGTCTCAGCCTTTCCTTCTTCCGCGAAGGCGGCGGAACACACCATCAGGATCATAACCAACAGTACCGAACAAAGCTTTTTCATGCAGATATCCTCCTTGCATTTCGCTCTTTACATATAAAATTCTTTCATGGCGTGTGAAACGGGTGTAGTTAGACCGGCTTGCAGCCGGCCGTCACGGCGAACGTCAGATGGGAGAGGTCCTCCGCATTCGGATGTCGCAGAGCCCGATCAAAGTTTACAAGCATTTTTCTCGGATCGAGCATCCGGAGAGAGGACGGGGCGGAGCACTTTTTTCGTACCGCTTCCGCACCGCCATAGGCATGCGGCCCTGGCACATGAACGACCCGATCACGGACAGTTCCTCGGGCAGCACGCCGGCGTTGCCATAGTACGGGCTCTCCTGACGGACGGACAGCTTGAAATCAAAGGGCTGGTCCGGCACCTGCAGGCGGACCGCCTTCACCGCTTCCACGGCAAATCGGATACGGTTTTCAATGGAACCGCCGTATTCATTGGTGCGGTGATTGAATACCGGGGAAGCGAAGCTGCCCAACATCCTGTCTCCGTGGATCTGAACCATATCAAATCCCGCCTTGCGCGCCTGGATGGCCGCGCGGCCGAAATGGCTCGTGATCTGCCTGATTTTTCGGGCGGACAGGCCGCAGACATAAGGGCTGACTTTCTGGTTTAGCAGGGGGCGAAGGTCCTGCATGCTGATCTTTTGGTCAGCACGTCCGGCACATATTTCAGCATCGCCTTGACATTGGAATCGCTCTGGTGAAGCCGGGCACAGGCCAGGCAGTTTTCTAGATGGAGAATATCGGTAAGCTCGCGGTACGCAGCGAAGCCCTTGGCGGTGAACAGGCTCTGCCCAAAGCTGAACCGGGCAACCGTAACATCGCCCAAAATCACCATAGCACATCCACCCGCGGCGATTTGACGGGCTTTTTCGCAATAGTCCTCCTGTTTGAGTCCCATTGTGGTGAGGCGAAGATAATCCGGTTCCTCAGGCGAATCCCGCCATACTCAATAGGACTGGCAATGGTTTCATACATGCGGGGTTTCATCCTCTTTCCATATGATTTTACACAGCAGGGTCAGCAGAGTGTCGCGTTCCTCTTCGGTCAGGGCGCACAGCTTCTGTTTGTCCCAGTCATAAAACAGCTGATGGCTGACCCGGAATGCCTCCTCGCCCTGCTCCGTCAGCTTGAGTTGATAGGAGCGTCCTGTTTTTTCCTGGGTGATCAGCCCATCGTCGACCAATTTGGTAATACACCGCTGAGAATAGCCCCAGTCCACCCGCGGCGTCTTGGTCAATTCGGACGGACTACAGCCAGGATGCTTGCCAACATAGATGACGAAGAATACCAGACCATTTTTTACGCCAAAGGGTGCGACCGGGCTCCCGCATAAGCGTAAAACTCCTTATACAGCAGGGAAAGACAGTAAGCGAAGGTTTGGAACATCATGTCCTTCCTTTCTTGTCTTGACATGGTCAAGTATATATTTTAAGAAACTTTTCCCTTGTGGTGGCATAAGCAGGCGAATGGTTTCGCTATCAGCCGAAGTATGCTAATCTATAGCGCCTGACCAAGCCGGTCAAAGAACTCCGGCAGTCAAAACCAAAGGCCGCCCGCCCTGTTCGAGGGGCGAGCGGCCTTTGCCATGGCAAAGCACGGATGCAGGCGGCGGGATGCGCAGCAACAGCCGTGTTCATGGCAGAATGCGCAAAATGGAGAGCGAATCGGAGTTGCCTTAGACAATTCCACGGAAGCAGAAAGTGAAGAAACGCCGGCGGGATATATCGATGAGGTATTCCTCATGGGTGCGCGCGCCCCAGCTGTCATCCCCGCCAACCCCCATCTGCTGCATGGCGCAGCGCACCACCGTGTAGTGAACCGGCGGAAGCTCGTAAGCGTGTGCAGCGTTTTCCAACTCATGCGGAGTATAGGGCAGCGCAGAAAAGGTCATATCCCCGTCCGCCTGGAAGCGCAAGCCCCGGCCGCGATCGTCCATGACTTCCGCCCAGCGCACGCCGGTGCGCGCGCCGCACTCCTGCGGTACGAGATAACGGGCCAGATTGTCCTGCGCCGTTGTTTCAAAAATTCCCAGCCGTGCCCCCCGACAACGGTCGCTGTAGTTTTCTTCCGGACCAAGACCATAGTAGCGCATCCGATGATAATCCGCGTTCAGCTTCATCATTACGCCGAATTCCGGCATGTCTCCCAGGCCGGATACGGGGTCGTAGCTCAGGGCAATGCGCACGGTTCCACAGGGGTATACCGTATAGCGCAAGGAGCACTGCGCGGCGGGGACTGTAGCCAGCGCGTAAGTATAGTCGATGGACACAGAACCATCCCCGTTTTCCCTGGGCACGGGATGCGCATTTTTCCTGGCCAGCTGGGGCATGCCCTTGACAGAGGCGTACAGCGAGGCGATTTTCCATTGCGCGTACCGTTGGGGCATGCCGTTGCCGCGGTCGTTATCGGTGGGAGCACGCCAGAAGTTGGGACATGGAATGGATTTGAGCATCTCCTTACCGCCATACACATAGGAGACCAGCCCTCCGGAGAGGTCGCTGAACAAAACGCGGAAACCGTTGCCTTCCACCCCGGTGTTGAAATCGCCGCGGATGACGCGGAGCGGCCGGCAAACCGGAGTTGCCGCGCTTCCCTTCACCTTGTAAATCCCCTGAGCAAAGGCAACCTCGTGTCCGCTGGAAGCCCAGGGCGTATCCTCCTTGAGACGGAAGGACAGGGTGACGGCATATTCTCCGGGTTCTGTCTGTTTTTTGAAGGGCAGATGGCAGCTTTGACTCTTCATCGGGGGGACGTTGATGTGCAGCGCTGCCGTGTCGATCACAACGCCGTCCCGCGCAAGCGTCGCCACACAGGCAAAGGCCGAGGTCGGGGTGAAGAGACTTCGGTTGGTGATGACGGCCCGTGTTGCGCTCACGCGGGCTACGATGCTTTGATAGTTGTACTTGATCTCCTGCATCTTGGGGCTTTCGGTTCCGTCCCCGTAAACGATGCCGTTGCCCGAAAAGTTGTAATCGCACGGGCGGTCGTCAAAGTCGCCTCCATAGCCATAGGCCGCCTGACCGTAGCGGTCCTTGTGGAGAAGGCTTTGATCGATGAAATCCCACACAAATCCGCCCTGATAAAGGGGCTCCTCGTAGGCATATTCGGTGTATTTGTGCATGGCGCCGTTGGAATTGCCCATTGCATGCGAATATTCGCACAGAATAAACGGCCGGTCGCGGTGTTTGGCCAGATAGGCGCGGATTTCCGAAACGGGCGCATACATCCGGCTGACCATATCGCTGGTTTCAGGATAGCGGGGGTCATTGAAAATGCCCTCGTAATGCACGAGGCGGGTGGGATCGAGCGCACGCAGATGGCGGCTCAGCTCGTAGATGACCCTGCCGCCGAAGGCCTCGTTTCCACAGCTCCAGAACAGCACGCAGGGATGGTTCTTGTCTCGCTCATAGAGGGAATCCACGCGGTCCGTCAGCCGGGGCAGGTATTCCATGCGGTCCCCCGGAAGGGCGTAGGACACGGGATGCATGCCCCTGGTGATCGTTTCCCACACGCCATGCGTTTCCAGGTTGGTTTCGTCCATCACGTACAGGCCCAGTTCATCGCACAGGGCGTAGAGGGCGCGCTGGTTGGGATAGTGGCTGGTACGGACGGCGTTGATGTTATTGCGCTTCATGGTGAGCAGGTCGCGGCGGATGGTATCCCGCCGTACGGCACGGCCTGTTTCGGCACAGAAATCGTGCCGGTTCACTCCCTTTAAGACGATGCGTTGGCCATTGAGGCACATCACGCCGTTTTTCATTTCAAAACGGCGAAAGCCCACGCGCTCACGGACCACCTCTACCACGCTGCCGTCCGCCTCGCATACGGTCATGAGAAGGTCGTACAGCCGGGGAGATTCGCTGCTCCAAAGCTGCGGCTGGTGGACGGCAAGCTCGAAGTGTTGCGTTTCGCCACCGCCCTTCGCCGTCGCGAGTACGGTTTTCCCATCCATCAGCGCCGCGTGCAGGGTTGCGCCTTCCGCTCCCTGACCCAGCAGGAGCGACGTATCCAGCACCAGGGTTGCGTCGGTATACGCATCGTCCAGCAGCGTTTGAATCCGGATGTCCCACACATGCGCCTTGGGAATGCAAACCAGGGAAACGCTGCGGAACAGGCCGGAGAAACGGAAAAAATCCTGATCCTCCAGCCAGCTGCCGATGTTCCAGCGATACACACGGCAGGCCAGTTTGTTTTCGCCCTCAGCCAAATAGGGTGTCAGTTCAAACTCGGCGGGAGAGAAGGAATCCGCCGCAAAGCCCACATAATGGCCATTCAGCCATACGGCCACGCAGCTTTCCGCCCCCTCAAAGCGCACCAGCACACGCTGGCCGCGCATGGCTTCGGGCAGGAAAAAATACCGGACGTAGCAGGCCACCGGGTTATGCTCCTGCGGCACGTCGCCGAGGGGCACGTCCTCTACGCCATCCCAGGGGTACTGCACGTTGACATACTGGGGCGCGCCGTAGCCCTCCAACTGAATGTGCGCGGGCACGGGAATATCCGCCCACGGATGGCAGTCATAGTCGCTGCCTTCAAAGCCGGGAATGATCTGATTCTCGTTGCGGGCGCAAAAGAACTTCCACAGACCGTCCAGCGGACAATACAGGCTGCTCTCTCCACGCAGCAGCTCTTCCATCCGGGCGTAGACGATATGGTCGGAGTGCGCGGCAAGCCGGTTTTCCGCAAAGTAGGCAGGGTCCTTCAAACGACGGTACTCAAAGCTCATGGCATTTCCCGCGCGATGGGCGCGGCCTCCCTTCTGGTAATGGATGACCTTTGTTTCTCTGGGAAGCGAAAAAAGCCGTCTGAAAACCAGCCAGCTTTTTGAAAAGAAATGACAGCTGCCTGCCGAGGCGCGCCGTGATTGGCGCCGCTGTGGATGAAACATGACCAGCCGGTTGGGCTGGCGAGCCCGGATTCCTCCGTAGCAGAGATGCCGTATGAGCATTATTGTGCCAGATGTGGAGGGGCTTGTCAAGGAAAACGCTTGTCCGGGAGATGTACAGACAGGAATTGGGGTTTATGTCCTCCATGCCGCCCGGGCGAGCATGCACGCTCCCCGCACAGCATCGCCAGGCCCCAGCACCACCTTAAGTCCGGGATAGTCAAGCGCCAACCGATCTATCAGACGGCTGCGAAGCCAGGCATTGTGTTCCATCACCCCGCCCGCCAGGGCCGCACAGGGAGGAGAAAGCGGCATCTGCCGCATGACCGATCCCAACAGCTGCACCAGCTCGTTGATGGCCGCGCGGGCTATATCCGCCGCAAGCGGGTCATCCTGCGCACGATCGAGCACCAGACCCGCCGCGGTCGCGATCACCGCCTTTTCAAAATGGTGGTGCAGCAGCGCCACGAAATCCTCCGGGCAGGAAAGCGAAAAATGCTTCACCAAATCCGGCAGCAGCGACGTTTCCAGATCGCGCCCCTCGCGGGAACGCATGGCACGCCGGATGGCCTGCCACGCGATCCACAGCGCGCTTCCTTCGTCGCCCAGCATGTAGCCCAGCCCCCCGGCGCGCGCGGTATGGCCCTCCCCATCGCGCGCCAGCGCCAGCGAACCCGTTCCCGCGATCAGGCAGTAGCCTTCCGTGGCTTCCAGCGCGCCTACCAGCAGCGTTTCGCCGTCGTTGCACAGGTACATGCTGCACTGGGGAAGCAGCCGGCGGAAAAAGGCGGAAAAGGCTTCCTTTTCGGCCGGACGGCTCAGCCCTGCTGAGCCCAGGCAGCCGGCTTTCAGCCTTTCCAGGGAAACGCCGGAGGAGCGGAGAAGCTGCTCGATGTTTCGCATGGCCTCGTCACGGCCCACGCTGTACATGTTGGTGGAACCGCCGGTAAACCGGCCGATTTCCCGTCCGTCCTCCAAATGAAACAGGCACAGCCGTGAGCGCGTGCCGCCGCCGTCGATTCCAAAGCCGATCTCACACATGGATGTCACTGCTCCGCCATTTCATTGAGCCACCGCTCGCAGACCATCAGCATGCGGGGCAGATGGAAAAAGCCCTTCCACTTGCCGCCCTTGAGGCCAAAGACCGGACGGCCCTCACGGTCCAGGTAGCCGTACCACTCGCCGTATTCGTGATCGGAAAAATGCTCGAAGGAATAGTTGTGCAGGCGCTTGAACCAGTCCAGATGCTCCTGCCGTCCGGTCAGCTTGTGCGCCAGCAAAAAGGCGTTGATGGCCTCGGCATGTACCCACCACAGCTTCATCTGGGATTCCAGTTTGTCCGTGGGATAGCCCATGTAGTCCTGATAGTAGAACAGCCCGCCATATTCCTTGTCCCAGCCGCGTTCTACGACCCAGAGCATAATCTCCGCCACATCATCCACCATGTCGCGACGGCCCATGTCGTTTGCCACGTCCATGATAAACCACAGGTTTTCCAGCGCGTGCCCGGGATTGAGCAGACGGCCCTCCATCACGTCAAACAGGTGCCCGCCGTCCGGCAGCACACGTTCAAACACGCACTTGCGCTCACGGTCCACATGGCGGCGGAAGAACAGGTCCAGATTCTCCTCCACGATGGGGTTAAGCTCGGCGTCGGGGACAAAGCCGCGCAGCTCACGCGCCATCATCATCTGGATCATGGGCATCGCCATCGCGCACAGGTTGCGCGCCCCCGCTACGGCCTTGGTCCATATTCCCTTGGGATGATCCTTGCGCTGCTGGATGCGGCGGTAAATCTCAAGCGCCTCGGTATGCGCCTGTTCGTCGCCTGTGACGCGCGAATACTCGGCCAGCGCCGTGCACATAAAGCAGTCGGAAAAGATGTTATAGGGATGGATCAGCGCATTGCCTTTCCGGTCCATGGCAAAGTAGAAGTCGCCGTTTTCGGCCCGGCCATGCGCGCGCATGAACGCAACGCCCAGGCTGGCGGCGTCCACCCATTCCGGCCGGGTACCGTATACGGAGCACAGCTTGGAAAACATCCAGATTTCACGGCCCTGCATCCAGGCGTATTTGTCGGTATCAAACACCGTGCCGTCGCGCTCCAGCAGCGTCAGGTAGCCGCCGTATTCGCGGTCCAGCGAATGACCGAGCCAGAAGGGCACCACATAGTCAAACAGCTCTTTCAGGTAGATTTCATGATAGGCCTTGATCTCCGCGGTTTCCATTTGAAAAACGCCTCCTGTATAGACGTATAGACGGGCCCGGCGCAGGACGGTGCCTGACGCCGGGCGCCGGTTGGCTGATTTCAGCCGCTTTATTTGATGGCACCGGCCGTCATGCCCTTGATGAAATACTTGGACATGAACAGGTACAACAGCAGCATGGGTACGATAGCGATGGACAGGCCCGTAAAGAGCAGGTCCCACTTGGTCGAGTGCTGGCCAATGAAGCTGGACAGGCCCACGGGCAGGGTCTTGAACTTGTCGGACTGGATAAAGACCAGCGGGAAAAAGAAGTCGTTCCAGATCGGTACGGCATTATAAATGGTCACCAGCGCGATGGAGGGCGCCGTGATGGGCATGACGATCTGGCTGTAGATGCGCAGATCGCTGCACCCGTCGATACGCGCGGCCTGCTCGAGTTCCCCCGGAATGGTCCGCATGAAGCCGGAAAGGATGAACACGGTGGAGGGCAGGCCCATGGCGATGAACACCAGAATCACCGAAAGCGGGTTGTCCATCAGGCCCAGGTTTTTCACAATCTGAAACAGCGGGATGACGGCCGCTTTCAGCGGCAGCATGATACCGCTCAAGAACAGCATGTACAGCAGCGTGTTTCCCCGGAATTTATAGCGGGCGATACCATAGGCGGCCATGGAGCCGAACAGCACCACAAAGACCATCGCACCGCCGGTAAAGAGCAGGCTGTTGAGAAAATAACGGCCAAAGCCCTTGTCAACCCAGATGGTGACGTAGTTCTCAAAGGAGAAGGATTCAGGCAGGGAAAAGGGACTTAGCATGATATCCCGGGTGGATTTGAAGGAGGACATCACCATGTTGAACAGAGGGTAGATAATCAGGAGCACATAGGTCAGCATCACCAGCTGAAGCAGGATGATAAACACCTTTTTCCCTGGGCTTGCATTGCGGTAGCGCATGCCGGTGTTCACAGTTCCACCTCCTTGGACTTGGTAAAGAGGATGGAGCACAGCGAAATGCCGAAGGTCATCAGGTAGATGACCACGGCGATGGCGGAGCCGATGCCGATTTCCGGCGCGCCGGAATCCACCGATCCAAAGGCCGTGCGGTAAAACAGCGTTCCGATGGTGTCGGTGGCGTAGTTGGGCGGTCCATCCAGTCCGGCCATGGTATAGACCTGCTCAAATACGTTCAGGCTGCCAATAATCGTCAGTACCGAAATGATCGTGATGGAAGGAACGATCAGCGGCAGAACAATTTTATAAAACATCTGCCATTCGTTTACGCCATCCAGATAGGCCGCTTCGGTACACTCGGCAGGCACGTTGTCGATGGCGCTCATAAACACCAGCGTGGGAAAACCGACCCAGCGCCAGATGTTGACTGCAATGATCGTATACGTCGCAATGGACCCGTCTCCCAGCCAGGCGCGGGTCAGGTCCTGACGGCCCATAAGGGACAGCAGGCTGTTGACCATTCCCTTGGGCTTGAGGTACAGTCCCCAGAGAAAGCCCACCGCAATGATGGAAAACAGTACGGGAATAAAGAAGATGCGGCGGTATGCGCCGTGCCCGGCGATGCCGCGGCTGAGCACATAGCCAAAAAGAATGCCCAGGGTGTTTTGCACCAGCATGGTGACAACAAACCATTTCACGTTGTTACCCAGAGCATTTGTAAAGCGTTCCTGATAGGGATAGCCGCTAAACAGCTTCTGAAAGTTTTCCAGCCCGATAAACTCGCCCCGGATGAGCTGGTTCCAGCTGAAAAAACTGTTGAACAGCGACATGAACAGGGGCAGCAGAATAAAAATAAAAACGATGGCAGCGCCGGGCAAAACGAAGAAGGTGATCCAGGCGGCCTTCTTCCAGTTTCGGGCCTTGGTCATGGCGATACCTCCTGGCGGCGGGTATTAGTGATAGAAAAGGTGAACGGGAGAAGCCGCACGGACGGCTTCTCCCGCTGCATGGCAAAAAGTTACTTCTGGAAGGGCTCGTAATAGGAGGCGATGCCGTCCTGCACGATCTGGCAGGTTTCCTCGGCGGAGGCCTTGTCAACCATCAAATCCTGTGCGGCAGACTGGAACAGGGACGAGCCGGTGGGCTGCTCATAGCGGAAACCGACCAGGAAGATATAGGGGGTAGAATTCTTCTGCAGATCCAGCACCTTGGCGATAAAGGGGTTGGCGGACACGTCCACACCCGGAATAGCCGAGACCATGGCCAACTCGCTCACGATGCGCTCGCCGAATTCGGGGGTGGCCAGGTACTTGATGAAGCGCAGCGCGGCATCCTGCTTTTTGGTGCTGGCAGAGATGGAGAAGTTCATGTCGGCATAGACCGACACATAGGCGGGATCCTCCGTCGTCAGGCCCGGAACGGCGAACACGTCGTATTCCAGATCGGGGTTCTCGGCGCTGAAGTAGCCGGCCTCGTAGGAGCCGCCCACAAAATGCGCGCTGATCTCGTTGATGAAGTTGGCCTGCATGTCGGTGTAGGCCACGCCTTCAAACATATCGGGCATATAGGGGGCCAGGTCCTTGATCTTCTGCACGGAATCCACAAAGACGGGGTCCGTGAACGTGGTTTCGCCGGTGATAACTTTGTTGTAGAAATCGTCGCCGCCGTAGAAGGAGGGGCCTACGCCGCCGAAGAGGAATTCGCAGCACCAGCCCTCTTTTGTACCGTTGGCCAGGGCCTCATAACCGGCAGCCTTGCAGGCTTCCAGATTGGCGAGGAACTCGTCCCACGTCGTGGGGACGCTCAGGCCCAGTTCTTCGTAGATCTTGGTATTGTAGAAGCACAGCATGGTCTGACTCACGGCAGGCACGCCATAGATCTTTCCGTCGGTGATGGAGGTGGCGCCGCCGCGGGCGGATTCTGAGAAATTCTCAAGCTCGGGCATCAGCTCGTCCAGCGCCAGCATATAGCCGGAGTCGGCAAAGGTTTGCAGCCCGCCGTAAGCGCGGCTCATGAACACGTCGGGCGCGCCGTCGCCGGCGGCCAGCGCGGCGGAAAGGATGGTGTTGTACTCGGTGTTCTTGATGGCGTTCTGAACCACTTTGATGTCAGGGTTGGCGGCTTCGAAGTCCGCGATTACGGCGTCATAGAATGCCGTGTCTTCGGGACGCCAGGTCCAGAAGGAAATTTCGGTCACTTCCTCAGCCAGTGTGGGGATCGCCAACATGCTCATCAGCAGGCACAGGGTAATACAAATGCCAAGAAACTTTTTCATGTTGAGGGTCTCTCCTTTCGATTTTTATGGTCGTCTTGGTTCTTGTTTATGGTTATGCTGGCTCTTAGTCACAGCATATCAAACCTTCACGGGTTCGTCAATAGAATTTCTTGTTTTTTTAAAAATATTTTCTTATAAGTTTTTGGCTGCAGTTGCCATAAAACAAATATTATATTATATATCAACAAATAATTATATTAAAACAAGTGAATAATTCATATTATTAAAGAAAATAAAAACATAGAATCATGATTTTTTTGAAAAAAGATTGAATGCATTACGATTTTCATGTATACTTTTCGCAGCACACCAGCGTCTGAAACAGCTCATGATACTAAGGAGGTATGTGAGATGGGGGATTGCATCGTAAGGCTCAATCAGCTGATCGATCAGCTCTCACCGGCGGAGGCACGGGTGGCACGCTATTTGCTGGATCATTGCCAGGAGGCCATCGGCCAACCCATCGAAAAGGTGTCGGAAGCTTGCCAGACCAGCAAAACCACGGTTGTTAGGCTGTGCAAGCAGCTTGGATTCAAAGGCTATAAGGCGCTGTCGATTGCGCTGTCGATGGAATTGGCCAGCGGCGGCGAGAACCGGATTTCCTATCAGGACATCAATCCAGGCGATAATATTCATACCATCATAGAACGAGTGAGCCAGCACACGCAGGCCGCCATTGCGGATACCGTCCGAGTACTGCGGGAAGAGGATGTCTTGCGCGCGGTGGATGCTTTGGACAAGGCGAAACGGGTCGATTTTTATGGGGCGGGCACCTCCGCGCTGGTCGCGCTCGATGCGCAGCAGAAATTCCAGCGCCTTTGCCGTGATACCCAAACCAGCACCGACCCGCATGTTCAGGTGGTCATCGCCAGCCGCCTGGAGCGGGGAGATGCCGCTGTTTTCTTTTCCTATTCCGGCGAAACCGAAGATATGCTGGACACGCTTGCCGTTGCCAAAAGAGGCGGCGCCGTGACCATCTCAGTCACGCGCTATGGAGTGAACCGCCTGAGCCGGAGCGCGGACATTCCCCTGTATGTGGCTTCCTCCGAAATGCTGGTGCGTTCCGCCGCCATGACCAGCCGCATCGCCATGATGCACGTGGTGGATATTCTCTATTCCGCCGTCGCCGCGCAGGGCTATGACCGCTATAAGCCGTTTCTGGACAAAACGCATTTGGCAGGGCGCGAAAAACGGCGTAACCAACATGAGCGGCGCAGATGACGACAACTTTGACACAGGGGAGAAAAGCATGGAAACAAGAAGGTATTTATCGGGGCTGAGTACAGAGCAGATCAACACTGAAAGCACTTCGCTGGATACGATGGACGGTCAGGAGATCGCGGCTCTGATGAACCGACAGGACCACGGGGTGGTGGAGGCCGTTGCGCAGGCCGTGCCGGTCATCGGCCGCGTAATTGACGAAATCGCCGCCCGCTTTTCCCGCGGGGGCCGGCTGTTTTATACCGGCGCGGGAACCAGCGGGCGGCTGGGCGTGCTGGATGCATCCGAATGCCCGCCTACGTTTGGTGTTCCCCGCACGATGGTACAGGGTATCATCGCGGGGGGAGATGTCGCGCTGCGCCATGCTGTGGAGGGAGCGGAGGACAACTATGCCCAGGGACAGGAAGACCTGAAACAAGCGGCTGTCGGCCTGAATGATGTGGTGGTCGCCATCAGCGCCAGCGGCTACGCCCCTTATTGCGTAGGATCGCTGGACTATGCCCGCGGCGTTGGAGCGCTGGCAGTTTCGCTGGCCTGTAATGAGCATACGGAACTGGCCCGGCATGCTGATCTGGCCATTGAGGCGCCCACCGGACCGGAGGTGCTCATGGGGTCCACACGCCTGAAAGCCGGCACCGCCACCAAGATGATTCTCAATATGCTCACCACCGGCGCAATGGTACGCACCGGAAGGGTCTATCAGAATCTGATGGTGGACCTGTGTATTTCCAACAGCAAGCTTTCCGACCGGGCGCTGCGCATTCTGCGCCATGCGACGGGCGTGGGGGAAGAGGATGCCTCGCGGCTTCTGAAGCAGGCCGGCGGCAGCGTTAAAACCGCCATTGTCATGCAGTTGGGCGGCGTGGACGCCGATCAGGCGCGTCGGGCGCTGGAGGAGACGGCCGGCTGGGTTGGTCCGGCCATTCAAAAGCTGAAGGTCTGACGCCGGGACGGCTGAAATTGGGCTTGGGATTACATCTGGAGGGACTTGATGTTATCTCCGCTTGCGCTTTATGCATACGGAGTGCGTCCCACGTGCCCATCATGTGCCCATAATGATTTTGAATTCAATATAGGGAGGAAATCTGATTGAACATTTTCGTATGCATCAAGCAGGTGCCCAGCACAAGCAAGGTACAGGTGGA
>OGXI01001674.1_pt1 | contig 17932 bp, 15 predicted proteins | sample 1576221 | NCBI WGS metagenome assembly OGXI01 (sample SAMEA3541523, study PRJEB24748) | human gut metagenome | biome: human gut; feature: human-associated habitat; material: faeces | place: China | collected 2012
CGAATCCCAGACCGCGACGGCTGATGGCGGATTTCTCCGTCGTAAACAAACGGCAAGTTGCCTCACTCAAGAAACGCTTGCCATTGAATTCACCGCCGTTCAGCAACATTTGATAAACCTTTGCCACCTCTTCGGCCGTAGAGAAAAGTCCTGCATTACCGGACACCCCACCCATGCAGGCAGCAGTCTCGTCATGCACATATCCGCATATATCCTGGCGACGCAGGAAGTCATTGGATGCCGTGGGCATGATTTCCGCTTTGGTGAACTTCGTCAAAGGCAGAAACATAGTACGTTGCAATCCCATCGGGGCATAGAACTCACGGGCAAGGTACAAATCCATCGGCAGCTCCGTCACCTTCTCCACTACCTGCTGCAACAGCACGAAGCCGAGGTCGCTGTAAACATAACGTTTGCCATCCAACTCGCACTTGGCTATCCGCTGAAGGATAGAATTCTTGAAACTCTTGTTCAGCCACATGCCATCTGCCATGTGCAGAGTATAGGCCGGTGTATTCTTGTCGGACACCATCCCTTTCCGGAACTTAAAATCGGAACAATAATAGCTATGCTCGCTTACCTGCGTACGATGCCACTCGTCCACCCAACTCTGGGAGTACGGACCGTGTACCGAATTCGGGTCTATGATGTCCAGGTAGAAGCGGATATAGGGAGGAAGCCCCGATTCGTGGAACAAAAGTTCGCGGATGGTAATGTTCCGCTTGTTGCCATTGCGCAAGAAGGGCAGATAAGCGGAAACCTTGTCATCCAGTTTTATCTTGCCCTCATCATACAGTTTCATGACGGCAAGCAACGTAGCCGTAGTCTTGGTCAGCGAAGCCAAATCAAAAAGGTCCGAAGAACGGACAGTAGTGGTATCCTTATCAGAGTGGGTTCCGAAGCCTTTGTCATATACCGGCAGTCCGTCTTTCCACACCAGCACGCGGCAACCGGGATAAGCTCCCGCTTCCAGTCCCTTCCGGGCAACGGCATCGATACTTTGCAGCACATACGATTTCATGCCGTAATCTTCCGGAACAGTCTTCCCCGGTTTCATGCCCGGTTCAATCATACAGCCCGTTCCCGCTGGAAACAGTTTACCGATACTCATCGACATTCTGCCACTGGCCGGCTTTTTGGCAAAAAGAACATCAACCACGTATTGCTGCAAATCCGTCTCTGCCGAATGTGCCAGCACCACAGCGCTAGATTTGGCAAGTGCGGGCATCAGAGGTTGCAATGTACGGTAAGAGGTAAAAAAAGTATAGACCAGCGGAGCACGCAGGTTCAAGCCTTCCAGAAAGGCCACATCACGGTCGCTGACATAAGCCGAACCGGTGATGCTGATAACCACGCGACGGAAAGCAGCCAACTGCCCCTGCACTTCCTGCCAGAGAGCCTCATCGGCATTCCAAGGCAAGTGGAAATGGCTGATGCCTGCATTCTTTTTCATAGCTTCCACAAAGGGAGCATCTGCCTCCTTCTCTCCGATGCTGAGCACGGCAATATCACCTTCCACCGGTGCCAGCGGGAGGACATCGAAATAATTGTTCAATACAGTCACTGCCGAACGGCGCAACTTGGCAGCCAACGCCTGCGCTTCCTCCGTATTGATGCGATAGCTCATTCCGCTGACCCGAAGTTGCGGCTGGCGGTTTCTCAAGCCAAGCATATACTTGTACATCAATACCTTGCGGCACTTGGCATCAAGTTCGTCCTTACTCAGTTGTCCCGACTCCACTGCATCTACCAGCTCCTGCACCGCATTCTTCGTATTGAACTGTACCAGCACCATATCATTTCCCGCCAGCAGCGCTTTGGTAGTTACCTGCGGAATGGCAGACACACCCTTCATGTCCAAGGCATCGGTAAACACCAGCCCTTTAAAGCCGAGTTCATCCTTCAACAGCCCGGTCACCACATTCCGCGACAAGGAAGAAGGAGTCACCCCGTCCGGGTCCAGCGCCTGCACTTGCAGATGGCCTACCATGACACCCCCCAATCCGGCACGTACCATTTCCTTGAAGGGATAAAGTTCCACACTGTCCAGGCGTGCACGGTCGTAGTGCAAGGCGGGAAGCGCCTTATGAGAATCCACATCCGTATCGCCATGCCCGGGGAAATGCTTGCAAACGGAAAGTATGCCCCCGCTTTCGAGCCCACGGCTGTATGCCACCACCTTTTCCGCCACCCGCTGCGGGTTCTCGCCAAAGGAGCGTACGTGTATCACCGGGTTCAGCGGATTCGTATTGACATCCGCATCGGGTGCAAAATTGACGTGTACCCCCAATTCGCGAAACTGGCGGGCCACCTCACGTCCATATTCTTCAATCAGGCCATTGTCCTCGATACATCCCAAGGCGGCATTACGGGGATAGTCCGGAGCGCCTTTCAGCCTCATTGACAGTCCCCACTCTCCATCGAAAGTAACCATAACGGGAATCTTGGCATCCTTCCGGGCCATATTGGTCAAGATAGCCTGCTCTTCCGGAGTACCTTCGGAAAACAGCAAGCCACCGACCTTGTATTTCTTTACCAGCTCGCGCATCTGCTTTTTCGTGGCCTTGTCTGCTCTGGCCGGAATGGTGGCAACGATGAGCTGCCCCACTTTTTCGTGTACATTCAGACCTGACAACACGGAGTCCACCCATTGCCGGCACCGGTTGTCTGCAGCCGAAGGAAGAAACGGGCCTCCCGTCTGGGCGTGAAGTGAAGATAATCCCAATATAAACAATCCTGCAACCCATAAAAGGAGGGTGAGTCTTTTCATCATGCTATTTTTCAGTTAAAGTAAGTACCATTTCTCCTACGTAGATGCCACTCTTTCCGGTGTGCAGCACGGGAACGCTCTTGCCGTCCGCATTCAGATAAACGGCAGGCTTTTCCATAAAAGTATGCGAATGTCCTCCCAAAATGACATCAATGCCACGCGTCTTGCCTACCAGGTTCTCGTCGGAAGCGCCTTCGGGATTTGCACTGCGGATACCCAAATGAGACATGCAAATCACAACCTCGCAATTCTCCTTCTCCCTGAGAAGGTCTGTCATTTCCTGGGCCACCTTTATCGGGTCGTTGTAGACAATGCCTACGCATTTATCCGCCTGCACCAGCCCTTCCATCTTGGGGGCCAGGCCGAAGATACCGATTTTCACCCCTTCGCGCACCAAGGTGATATAAGGCTTCACCAGCCCTTCGAGTACCGTACCCGTCACGTCATAATTGGAACAGACCACGGGAAAATCCGCCATACGGAACAATTCCGCCATATTCTCAAGTCCGAAATCAAATTCATGATTACCTATCGTCATGGCATCATAGCCCATGAGGTTCATCATCTTGACCTCCAGCTCGCCTTTGAAAAAGTTATAATAAGGGGTGCCTTGCGAGATGTCTCCGCAATCCAGCAGCAACATATCCGGATGCTTGCCGCGAAACTGCTTTACAAAACCGGCACGGCGCACCACACCGCCCATCCCGGCATACTCGTCGGCAGCCTCGGCGCTGATGGGTTCTATACGGCTGTGCGTATCGCTGGTGTGCAGGATAAACAGTTGTTTTCCGGATTGGCCGGACGATACAGAATCGGCGGACACCAGGCAAAGGGGTTCTTCAGTAATGACACGCTCCTCTTGCTGTGCCGATGCGGGGAGCATGAAAAGCAGCAGGGCTGCCAAGGAATACATATGTTTCATAGAACTTCTGTTTTTTTAATGCTTACTCTTTAACGACCACTCTTCCCTCCATGCGCGAAGTCACCTTCTTGCCGGCTGCCGTCTGCTTCTCCACATACTTCATGAACAGACCGCGCAGTGTAGCCCCATCCGGGCACTCCCTTTTATCCGCCTGCAGGAAAGCCGTCATTCCATCGTTTCCATCAGCCAGATAATCAATCGTGGCAACCGTATAGTCACGGTCATCCTCCACCGGCTTGCCGGCAATGGAAGCCTGGAGCAGCTTGCCATCCTTGCTGATTTCCAACTGTATACCACTCACCCCTTCACCAAGTCTCACCGCAATGTTTTCAAACAAGTGCTTCATGGCAGAGCCTTTCATCGTCAGCACACAGAGCGAATTCTCAAAAGGCAATATCTCATAGATGTTTTCGGTAGTGATGTCTCCTTCCGTCAGGGAGTTCCGGATTCCACCGATATTGATTAGCCCCATATCGGCCGGTTTGCCCAGCACTTCCACCGCAGCCTCACGCAGTACATCTGCAATCAGATTGGATAAAAGGCTTTCGGGCCGGAATCTGTCCATCGACATTTCTGCGGTTCCCACCACATGATACATAACGCTGTCCATCCGGGCCTTGTAAGGCGCCAGCAAAGCCACAGCTTCGGCATCCGGCTCGGCATCCCAAACAGAGTTCATGGGAATTCTGCCTCCCTCTACCTTGGTCACTTCGTAGGAAGAATGGCAGGAAACCAATAGAAGCGCAACCGCCAACACTGCCCCCGCAAGGAGACTGAAAGTTTGTTTCTTCATATTCATTTAGTTTTAAATTGCTACAAATATACTTTTCTTTTGCGACTGAGCCACACAATTAACCGATTATTTAGACTTGCGTTTAGCAGAATGAAACGCTCAAAAATCATCCCAACTGGCGAAAAAAAGCTTGAAGCACTTGTGTATCTGGCAAATAATTCGTTCCTTTGCACCGCTTTCGCGCAATCGCTGTCAGGACACCAAGAGAGAAGCCTGGTATGTTGCGTTGTAACGATGAAACAATTTAATAATAAAAACAATGGATTTAATTAAAATTGCAGAAGAAGCATTTGCTACCGGAAAACAGCACCCGAGCTTCAAGGCAGGTGACACTGTAACAGTAGCATATCGTATTGTCGAGGGTAACAAGGAACGTGTACAGCTGTACCGTGGTGTTGTTATCAAGATTGCCGGACATGGAGACAAGAAGCGTTTTACAGTACGTAAGATGTCAGGAACCATAGGCGTAGAACGTATTTTCCCGATTGAATCACCGGCTATCGACAGCATCGAAGTGAACAAAGTGGGTAAAGTTCGTCGCGCTAAACTGTACTACCTGCGAGCTCTTACCGGTAAGAAAGCAAGAATCAAAGAAAAAAGAGTTAACGGTTAATTCCAGACTCCTATTTCGAAATAAAAAAGGGAAACTGACAATGTCGGTTTCCCTTTTTTAGTGATATACACAGTAGGCATACACACCATGCGATACTCTACTGCTACTCCCTCATTCAAAACATTGTAAGCCTGCGCTCCTTTCCTTTCACATAAGCCTTCCTTCTTGCTGATATGTTAGTTTATCAGCGCCCAACGGCCGTGAGGCGCTCTGCTAACGACCGTCAACAAGGTGCTTTATGGCCGTTAGGCGAACGCCTCACGGCCGTTAAACAGCTCTCATATGCATAGCTTGCCTATACTGAATACCTATCTTATCCATACCAAAAGCCTGACTTCCACCTATTATCGCACGGGCTTTTACGAAGTTAATACCGTGTTTGCAGGAAACCAATAGCTTGTTTACACGATATTGGCAAATTGCTCCATATCCTATTAATTTATTGTACTACAAGATATTAATAGATTATTTGGCGTAAATTTAAGGTGGAAGCAAAAGTTGCTTCCACCTTTTCAAGTTGCTTCCACAGCATCCGCAACCCCGATGAACAAAGGGATACAGAGAATGGGTGGAAGTGTGGAAGCAACTTGTGCATAACTTTATTGCTGAGGAATATGTGCCACTAAAGAAAAAAAGGTGTGTCGAAACTCTCATAAACTAAAAATCACCCTCGCCACAGATAGGTGTAGCGAGGGTGATTTCGATAGAAGGGGAGTTTTGACATATCCCCTCCTTTATCAGTTTCCCTAATATTGATTACTTGATATCTCTCAGCTCCCAGCCCAACGCACTGGCACCCAGCACTGCAGCATCAGAGTCCTTCAACTCGGAAGCCAGCAACTTGGTCTTGCCTTTGTAGATATTCAATACATTGTCATCGATGGCTTTCTGGATAGGCTTGAAGATATAGTCGCCCGCCTTTGCCAGACCGCCGAACAGTACGATAGCTTCCGGGCTGGAGAAAGCGATGAAATCGGCCAAAGCCTCACCCAAGATAGTTCCGGTAAACTCAAAGATTTCTTGGGCAATCTTGTCACCCTTCACGGCTGCGTCATACACATCCTTGGAGGTAATGTTTTCTGCCGGAATGTCGCGCAACAAACTCGGTTCGGTACTCTTGGTCAGGAACTCACGGGCAGAACGTGCCACACCCGTAGCCGAACAATAAGTTTCCAGACAGCCGTGACGTCCGCATCCGCAGAGACGTCCGTTTTCACGACGGATAATAGTATGTCCCAACTCTCCGGCAAAACCGTCATGGCCATATACCATCTGACCGTTAATAACGATACCGCTACCTACACCGGTGCCAAGAGTTATCATGATAAAGTCTTTCATACCACGAGCCGCACCGTAAGTCATTTCACCGATACCGGCAGCATTGGCGTCGTTTGTCAAAGCGGTAGGGATACCCAAGCGCTCTTCAAACATGGCAGCCAAAGGAATTACACCCTTCCAAGGAAGGTTCGGGGCAAACTCAATAGTACCGCTGTAATAGTTTCCGTTAGGAGCACCGATACCGATACCTTTTATCTTGTCTACGCCACCGTTGGCAATAATGAGCGGCAACAGATTCTTGCAAACTTCGTCTACGTAATCATTGACGTCCTCATAAGCTCCGGTTTTGATGGAACTGCTTGCAATAATAGTTCCGCGTGCGTCTACAATACCAAAGACGGTGTTTGTTCCGCCTATGTCAATGCCCACTACATAGGGCTTTTCCATGTTTGAATTCATGATATTACTTTTGTTTAAAGGGTTAGTTAATCACATTCATGGTTACAAAAATCACAAAGAAAAACGACACTGCAAAATCTTTTTTTAAAAAAGTTTGCAACTTTTGCAACTTTTCGTAGCATTGCTGCGTCTAATAGTGAAAATTAATAAGAGTAAAGCAATAAACAGGGAAAACAGTGATACAACTAAAAGACATTAACAAGACCTACAACAACGGAGCACCGCTGCATGTGCTCAAAGGTATCAACCTCGACATTCAGAAAGGCGAATTTGTTTCCATCATGGGCTCATCGGGTTCGGGAAAGTCCACTTTACTCAATATACTGGGTATTCTGGATAGTTACGACACGGGGGAATATTATCTGAACGGTACCCTCATCAAGAACCTCAGCGAAACGAAGGCAGCCGAGTACCGCAACCGTATGATTGGTTTCATCTTCCAGTCCTTCAATCTCATTTCCTTCAAGAATGCAGTGGAGAATGTGGCGCTTCCTCTCTTTTATCAAGGAGTGAGCCGCCGCAAACGTAATGCGCTGGCACTGGAATATCTGGACCGCCTGGGGCTGAAAGAGTGGGCACACCACATGCCAAATGAGATGTCCGGTGGACAGAAACAACGTGTAGCCATCGCCCGTGCCCTCATTACCCAACCGCAGATTATCCTTGCCGATGAACCTACCGGCGCGCTCGACAGCAAGACTTCCGTAGAGGTGATGCAGATTCTAAAGGAACTGCACGATACGGGCATGACCATCGTAGTCGTGACCCACGAAAGCGGTGTTGCCAACCAGACGGACAAGATTATCCATATCAAAGACGGTATCATAGGTAGCATCGAGACGAATCTGAACCACGATGCAAGCCCGTTCGGAAAAGACGGATTCATGAAATAATAAAGGAAGAGCCCCCTCCCCCTTTAATTTTTAATTCTTAATTTTTAATTATCAATGATAGACCTTTGGCAAGAAATATACGGAACCATCAAACGCAACAAACTGCGTACATTCCTGACGGGCTTTGCCGTGGCATGGGGAATCTTCATGCTCATCGTGCTGCTCGGAGCCGGAAACGGTATCATACATGCCTTCGAGCAAAATGCGTCGGAGCGTGCCTTGAACTCTATCCGCATCTTCCCCGGCTGGACCACCAAGTCATACGACGGTCTGAAAGAAGGACGCCGCGTCCAACTGGACAACCGGGACATGGATGACACGGAGAAGCAATTCACTGAAAATGTCATCAGTGCCGGTGCCACCGTGCGTCAAAGTAATGTAAACGTCAGCTTCGGACAAGAATATATCAATATCTCTCTGCTGGGCGTATATCCCAACTACACCGAAGTGGAAACCGTGAAAACAGCGGACGGACGTTTCATCAACTACAACGACCTGAAAGACCGACGTAAAGTCATCATCCTCCATAAGAAATCTGCAGATATCCTTTTCGGAAAAACGCATACTGAACCCATCGGACAATTTGTCAATGCCAGTGGAGTGGCCTATCAAGTAGTAGGCCTCTACAATGACCAGGGAGACCGCGAGGCAAACGAAGCGTATATCCCCTTCTCCACCTTGCAAACCATCTATAATAAAGGAGACAAGCTGAATAACATCATCTTTACAACCAAGAACCTGCACAGCATAGAAAGTAACGAAGCCTTTGAAAAAGAATACCGCAAGGCTATTGCCACCAATCACCGCTTTGACCCCACGGATGAGAGCGCCATATGGATATGGAATCGTTTCACCAACTATCTGCAGACACAGAATGCAATGGGTATCCTCCGGACTGCAATCTGGGTTATCGGTATCTTCACACTGTTGAGTGGGATTGTCGGCGTGTCGAACATAATGCTGATTACCGTGAAAGAACGTACCCGGGAATTTGGTATCCGTAAGGCATTGGGAGCAAAACCTTTCTCCATCCTTTGGCTGATTATTGTGGAAAGCGTGACTATCACTACGCTATTCGGTTATATCGGTATGGTGGCAGGCATCGGGGTGACGGAATGGATGAACTCTGCTTTCGGTAGCCAGACGATGGATGCCGGCATGTTCCAGCAGACCATGTTCTCCGATCCCACCGTAGACCTCAGTATTGCTATCCAAGCTACCTTGACCCTTATCATAGCGGGTACGTTGGCTGGGTTCTTCCCGGCTAAGAAAGCGGTAAGTATCAGTCCTATTGAAGCACTTAGAGCAGATTAAAGATTATGAGAATAGACATAGATACGTGTGAGGAAATCCTCATCACAATAACAAGGAACAAAACGAGAAGCCTGCTTACGGCGTTCGGCGTATTCTGGGGTATCTTTATGCTGGTGGCGCTTATCGGTGGCGGCCAGGGCATGCAGGAAGAACTAAAATCCCAGTTCGAAGGATTTGCAACCAACTCGGGCTTTATCGCTGCACAAAAGACAAGCGAGGCTTATAAAGGTTTTCGCAAAGGACGATGGTGGGATTTGGAGATGGAAGATGTGGACCGTGTACGCAATGTGGACGGTGTGGCGCTTGCCACGCCTTCCATTGCCTTATGGGGACAAGTGGCTGTCTACGGAGACAACAAGTACGACTGTAGTGTGAAAGGCTTGTATCCCGAATATGAACAGATAGAACATCAAGAGATGACCTATGGACGTTTCATCAATGATGTCGACATTAAAGAGTCGCGTAAAGTGTGTGTAATCGGCAAACGTGTTTATGAAAGCCTCTTCAAACCCGGTGAAGACCCCTGCGGCAAATATGTCCGGGTAAATGGTATCTATTACCGGGTTATCGGAATGTGTTCATCCGAAGGCAATGTCAATATACAAGGGCAGGCCTCTGAAGCCATTACATTGCCTTTTTCCACCATGCAACAGACCTACAACCTCGGAAAGAAACTGCATGTAGTATGTTTCATCATGAAACCGGGAGTAAAAGTGAAAGACGTGCAGCCCGAAGTGGAACGTCTTGTAAAAGCGGCGCACTACATTGCTCCCGATGACAAACAAGCCGTCATGCTTCTGAATGCGGAAGCTATGTTCTCCATGATGGACAACCTGATGATTGGAGTGCGCTTTCTAATCTGGATGGTAGGTTTGGGGACGCTGTTTGCCGGAGCTATCGGCGTATCGAATATCATGATGGTAACCGTCAAGGAGCGTACAACGGAAATAGGCATACGCCGTGCCATAGGTGCCCGTCCTAAAGACATTCTGCAACAAATTCTTTCGGAAAGCATGGTGCTAACCACTATAGCGGGTATGGCAGGTATTTCTTTTGCCGTATTTGTACTGCAAATACTTGAAAAGGCCGCCAATGACCCTGGAGTTATCAAAACCCACTACCAGGTTTCATTCGGACTGGCTATCGGAACCTGCATCCTCCTCATCGCATTAGGAGTGCTTGCCGGACTGGCACCTGCCTATCGCGCCATGGCAATCAAGCCAATTGAAGCCATCAGGGATGAATAAACTTATAGAGAGACCACTAACCGTAAGCCATGAAATAATGGCTATATCAATCGTAAATAATTAAATCGTAAATATAAGATGAAAACAAAGAAGTTTCTGAAAATCGCATTATTGGTAGTAATTGCTGCCTTATTCATTTGGACATTCGTTTTTCTGTACCAGAAGTCCCAACCTAAAGTAACAGTATACGAAACGATAGTTCCGGAAGTGACAGACCTTGAAAAGACTACCGTAGCCACCGGCAAAGTGGAACCGAGAGATGAAGTCCTTATCAAGCCGCAGATTTCCGGTATCATTGCCGAAGTATACAAGGAAGCAGGACAAAGTGTGAAGCAAGGGGAAGTGCTTGCCAAAGTAAAGGTGATACCCGAACTGGGACAATTGAACTCTGCCGAAAGCCGCGTACGATTGGCGGAAATCAACGCTGCCCAAGCCGAAACGGATTTCGCCCGTACCCAGAAACTGTACAACGACAAGCTTATCAGCGCTGAAGAGTACGAAAAAGGGGAAGTAAGCGTGAAGCAGGCACGCGAGGAACTACAGACAGCAAAAGATAACCTGGAAATTGTAAAGGAAGGCATCACCAAGAACAGCGCCTCTTTCAGTAGTACCCTGATCCGTTCCACCATTACCGGTCTGATTCTGGATGTACCCATCAAAGTCGGTAACTCGGTTATCATGAGTAACACTTTCAATGACGGAACCACCATCGCTACCGTTGCCAACATGAACGATTTGATTTTCCGCGGCAACATTGACGAAACGGAAGTGGGCCGTGTGCACGAAGGCATGCCGGTGAAACTAACAATCGGCGCCCTGCAGAATCTTTCGTTCGATGCCACACTGGAATACATATCTCCGAAGGGTGTGGAAGAAAACGGTGCCAACCAGTTTGAAATCAAAGCTGCCATTGCCGCACCGGACAGCGTACAGATACGTTCCGGCTATTCTGCCAACGCAGAAATCGTATTGGACCGTGCCCAGAAAACGCTTGCCGTACCGGAAAGTACCATTGAATTCAATGGTGACAGCACCTTTGTATATGTAATGACGGACAGTGTACCGGTACAGAAGTTCGAACGCCGCCCCATCCAGGTCGGCATGAGTGACGGCATAAAGATTGCCATCAAAAGCGGTATCAGTGCCCAGGATAAGATTCGCGGTGCAGAGAAAAAGGATTAACAAACGGAATAGCTTAAAAAGATATACGATATGAATAAAAAGATATTCTTATACCTCGCAATATTCGGCAGTATCTCAGTGCAGGCGCAGGAACGATGGTCTTTACGCCAATGCATAGACTATGCCATCGAGCATAACATCAGTATCCGCCAGACAGCCAACGCTGCCGAACAGAGTGCTGTCGAAGTAAATACAGCCAAATGGGCACGACTGCCGAACCTGAATGCCAGTGCCGGCCAGAGCTGGAACTGGGGACGTACGCAAACAGCCATCAAAAATGAGGATACGGGAGACTATTCCACTGTATACGTCAACACCAGCAGCCACGGCACTAATATGTCTGTCAATACCAGCATACCTATCTTTACCGGTCTGGAAATTCCCCACCAGTATGCATTGGCCAAACTAAACCTCAAAGCTGCCATTGCCGACCTGGACAAAGCCAAGGAAGACATTGCCATCAATATAGCTTCGGCCTACCTTCAGGTGCTGTTCAATGAAGAGCTCCACCAGGTGGCGTTGGGACAAGTGCAATTGAGCAAAGAGCAATATGTCCGCATCAGCCGGCTTGCCGACTTGGGAAAAGCCTCTCCGGCAGAACTGGCAGAAGCCAAAGCACGTGTGGCACAAGACGAGATGAATGTAGTGCAGACAAACAACAACTATAAGTTGGCCCTGCTCGACCTTAGCCAGCTTATCGAACTGGAAACACCGGAAGGGTTCAATCTGGAATCTCCGGCAGTCAATCTGGATTTAGTCCCTCTCACTCCTCCGGATGAGATATTCCAAACAGCCATGGTGAGTAAGGCTTCCATACAAGCTGCACAGTTCCGCTTGGAAGGCAGTAAACACAATATCCGTATTGCCCAGAGCAACTACTACCCGCAACTGAGCCTGAACGGTAGTCTCGGTACGAATTACTATTCTACCATCGACCGTACTTTCAGCCAGCAGATGAACGATAACTTCAACAAATATGTAGGATTCAACCTCAGCGTACCTATTTTCAACCGTCTCTCTACCCGTAACCGGGTACGCACGGCACGCCTGCAACGTGAAAACTATGCCTTGCAATTGGATAATGCCAAGAAGACACTTTATAAGGAAATCCAACAAGCATGGTACAACGCCGCTGCTGCCGAAAGCAAATATACCAGTAGCCATACAGCCACCGTTGCCAGCGAAGAGTCTTTCAAGCTGATGAGCGAAAAGTATGAGAACGGAAAAGCAAATGCCGTAGAATACAATGAAGCAAAACAGAACCTTATGAAATCCCAATCAGACGAATTGCAAGCCAAGTATGACTATCTGTTCCGTACCAAGATTCTGGATTTCTATAAGGGAGAACCGATTGAATAAAAAAAGAAGTATAATTTTAGTTGTTGTGTTTGATTCTCCCCTCTCCCTGCCTCCAGGCTGACAAGAGGGGAGTTTTTTGTTCTTCTATCTCCTTTCCGAAGAGCGGGAAGAGCTACTGCCGGTAGAACTGCGGGTAGTGCTTGAAGAGCTGCTGCGACGGCTTTCGGAACTCCGTACGCCGGAAGCATTTCTTCTTTCCTTGCTTGCCGTCTTTACCCTGCTACGGCTGGGGCTCTTATCATTATTTTTAGTTCTTGTGGCTTCTATTTTCTCTTTACTCGACTTTCTGCCACTATCCACACTACTACGTCGCGTACTGCTGTTACGTGTACCTGTGCTAATGCGATTATTACTACCGTTACTACGTCGCGTGGTATATACATCATCCCTGCCTGCCGGACGCTTATGCGAATTAGGGCGGATGTTCACCGAACCGAAATCTGAACGGCGGCTAGTGTGGTACGACTTATCATTCCGAATACTCCACGAACCAGTATAGTGCGGATGATGGTAACGACCGCGATAATAGCTGTTGTGATAGTGCGTACGATAATGCCCACCGCAATATGTACGGTAATGATACGGCCGCGGGAAATAGAAATGATTATGGTTGGTGTAAGTGATGTAAACCCTAAAAGACCAACGACCACCACTTACATAAACCGGACGGTAAAAATAGGCGGCCTGCATGAAACGGCCGTACTGCCGGTTATTCAGCACCCATCGAAGGTCGTCATTGCGCACATCCAGATAATCGTAATAGCGATTCAAGGCCCATTCCTCCCCCCGAAGAACGTCATCCATCAGATAACGTATACCGGAAATGAAATCATAGTTTATTTCGTACACGTCATTATACTGTTCTGTACTCAGGTTCAATTCATAGGCCATCTTGTCCGTAAGAAAACGGGTCTCTTTACGCACTTTGCTGTTGCTCATTGCCGCACTACAAACAGCTGTACTCATCATAGCGGCAAGAAATATAAATATAATCCGTTTCATAATCCCTCCTTTTTTTAGTTATTCTTCTCATGATATTGTTTGATGAAGGCATTTATCTCGTTCTTGTCCGACGAGAAGGTCAGCTTGTCTATCGCATAATAGAAATTCGGTTTATCGGCTATTTTAGGATAAATCTTCTTCATCAACTGCTTCTTTTCACTGTCGAAACGATAAAAATCCATCAGACGGATACACTGGTCAGTAGTGAACCAAGAGGTCAGCAAGGCATGGTCGAGCACTTCCTTACGGTCTGAATCGAAACTCTGTTTTTCCATCAGCCCCATAAACTGTTCGAAGGCAGATGGTGACATCACCGGTTCATGCTGCTCGCCTCCTAACGGTCTGTCACCGGGTCTGCCAGGCTTGTGATGATTAGAAGTACCCCAGTTTCCACCAGGTCTTTTGTCCTCTGGAATGAGTTCGATTTGCTGGTCTTTCTGGCCTCCAACAAGGGCATCGCCCTCAGCCGCGAAAAGATCTTGCAGAAGGTGTGGAACTACGATTACTTCGGCGAGGACCGCACCGTGGACACCCACGTCAAGATGCTGCGCGGCCACCTGGGCAAGTGCCGGGGCTACATCGCCACGGTCTGGGGCATCGGCTACAAGTTCGACCCCGATGCGGCACGGTAAAACGGAGGAGCGCAGTTGATGCGGCAACTGGGAAAAAAGCGGCGTTCCATCGGCATCCGCGGGCAGATGATGTGGTTCTTGTGCCTGATCTGCCTGCTGCTGCTGGGGTTGTTCTGGTTCCTGAGCACCCAGCTGCTGGAACCGCTGTACACCAAACACATCCAGAAGCAGCTGACGGCAGAGGCCGAGATGATCGTGGCCGAGATGGATGACGCCATCGCAAAGGGGGAGATCCTCTCGTACTGGGCGTTCGGCGGCATCAAGGTGACGAACGACGACTTCTTCGGCCAGCTGGGCAGTGACATCTATTCCAGCGGGGAGCTGAGCAGTTTTTGCGTGGATATTTCGGACGCAACGCTCCGCACCATCAAAAAATACGAGAACCTCTCCTATTGCAGCCTGCACCAGAAGTCGTTCCCCGATACGCTGGATGACGACATCGCTTATTCCACCGCCCGGCAGGTGCGGCAGTACTGCCGCGAGAACGGGGCCTTCGCCCGTGTGCTCCCGGCGGCCAAGCCGTCGGCCTACAATCAGCTGGTCGTGGGCCGGATGACCGCCGATGGGGCCTATACGGTGCTGGTGAGCACCACCCTGATGCACGTGTCCGAGGCGGGCGAGGTGATGAGCACCGTGCTGCCGCTGGCGGCGGCGCTCATCTTTGCCTTCTCGATGAGCGCGGCGTGGCTGTTCAGCGAGTGGTTCACAAAGCCGCTGCGTCAGCTCTCCGGTGCGGCGCGGCAGGTGGCCCAGGGCGATTATGCCGTCCATGTGGAAACGGGCCGGAACGATGAACTTGGCGACCTGGCCGAGGATTTCAACCACATGGCGAAGGAAGTCCAGCGGGCCTCCCAGATGCAGCGGGACCTGCTGGCCAATGTCTCCCACGACCTGCGCACCCCGCTCACCCTCATCAAGGGCTACGCCGAGACAGTGCGCGACATCACCGGCGACGACAAGGCCCACCGCGACGAGCAGATGAACATCATCGTGGACGAGGCCGACCGCCTGACGGCTCTGGTCTCCAGCGTCATGGAACTGAGCAAGGTGACGAGCGGCGCGGAAAAATGCGAGAAAGTCCATTTCGATATGGGCCAGCTCTGCGACGAGGTCAGCGAACGGTACGACGCCGTCTGTGCCCAGAACGGCTGGCAGCTGAAACTGGAGCTGCCGGACGAGGAACTGCCCGTCTACGCCGACCCCAACATGATGCAGCGGGCGCTGCACAACCTGCTGGGCAACGCGATGCACCACATGGGAGCGGACGGCATCTTCGTGCTGCGGGCCGCACCATCTGCCGAAGGCGTCCGGGTCGAGGTCGAGGATCACGGCCCCGGCATCGCTGCGGAGGATCTGCCCTATATCTTCGACCGCTACTACCGCTCCCGCTCCGATGCGGGCAAGCAGGGCACGGGCCTGGGCCTGTCCATCACAAAAGCCATTTTCCAGCAGCACGGCTTCCGCTTCGGTGTGCAGAGCACCGTGGGCAAAGGAACGACGTTCTGGTTCATCATGACTTCAGAGTAACAAAAAAATCCTGCGCGAAAGCGCAGGATTTTTTGTTACGAGTCGGCAGAACGGTAGATGCCCAGGCTGTTGTCCGGGTCGGGCATCTTGACACGGGAGGCGCGGTCGTTGACCTGGACCAGCATCCAGCCCATGAGGGCCAGCACGGCCAGAATGATGAGCCATTTGACGGCGTTGGGGAGCTTTTTCATCGTGACGTTCCTTTTTTCTTAGACTTCCGGGCGGCAGCGCTTCCGGGCACGGGCCAGCAGTGCGGCCGCATCGGCGGCGGAGGGTTCGTTCACCCAGGCCGGGCGGGGCGCAGCCCCTGCGCCGGAACTGCCCTTTTCCGCAAAGGAGGCAAGGCCGGTGTCGGTGCGGTCGTTCCAGGGCGAGAAGCCGTCGGGGGCGATGTGGGCACCGAGGCGGCAGTCCAGCACGGTGGTCTTGCCGGTGGGGCGCCAGGGCCGGCCCAGATAGACCGTCCCGGCCGGGCAGTCCGAGACGAGATCGCAGTCCCAGAAGACAAAGCCCAGCCCGTCCGCCGGGCCGGACGGTGCCGTGACGAAGCTGCGGGGGATGTGGTTGTTCACGGTGCGCAGAGTGCACTGCTCGAACAGGGCGTCTGCCCCGCCGAAGATGAAGTCGATGTCGCCCGCGATCTCACAGTTCTGGTAATACTGCGCGGAGGCCCGCCGGGGCGCAAGTTCGGCGCCATGCTGGACTACGCGCTGGAAAACGGCATGGACGGGGTGGCCACCGGCCATTACGCCCGCCGGGAATTTGACGCCGCCGCCGGCCGCTGGGCCCTGTACCGTGCCGATTTCCTCAAGGATCAGAGCTATGTCCTCTATGGCCTGAGCCAGGAGCAGCTGGCCCGCGTCCGCTTCCCCCTCTGGGGCTATGGGAAGGAAGAAGTGCGCGCCCTGGCTCGGGAGGCCTCCCTGCCCGTGGCCGATAAAGGGGACAGCATGGAAACCTGCTTTGTCCCGGATTCCGGCCACGCCGCCTTTATCGAGTGGTATACCGGCGCGGCCATGCAGCCGGGCGATTTCGTTGACGAGTCCGGCCATGTCCTCGGCCGCCACCAGGGGATCGGCCGCTACACCATCGGCCAGCGCAAGGGGCTGGGCGTGGCCCTGGGCCGTCCCATGTACGTCGTGGGCATCGACGCCTCCACCAATACCGTGATCCTGGGGGAGGAGGGCCGCCAGCTGGCCGATACCCTCACCGCCGGCCCGGTGAACTACGTCTCCATCGCTCCACCGGCCGCCCCCCTGCGGGTGCAGGCCAAAATCCGCTACCAGGCCCCCGCCGCCCCCGCCACCCTGACCCCTCTTCCCGGCGGCATGGCGCGGGTGACCTTCGACGCCCCCCAGCGCTCCGTCACCCCCGGTCAGTCGGTGGTGTTTTACGACGGGGATAAGCTGCTCGGCGGCGGCCGTATCGTGAAGGAGGCCGCGCTGTGATCGCGTTTCTGTCCCCGGCCAAGAACATGCGCCCCGCGCCCGCGCCTGGCGTGCCCCTGACCCGCCCCGTCTTTCAGAGGGAGGCCGACCGGCTGGCCGCCCTCCTGCGCAAATACAGCCCCTGGGAGCTGGAATCCCTCCTGCAAATCAACCCCTCCCTCGCCATGAAGGCGGCGGGCTATTACCAGGATTTTGCCGAAGCCCCCGCCTCCGCCGCCCTGTCGGCCTATTATGGGCTGGCCTTCCAGCACCTGGACGCCGCCTCCCTCACCCCGGAGGACTACGCGTGGGCCGGGGAACACCTGCGGATCCTCAGTGCCCTGTATGGCGTGCTCCGGCCCGCCGACGGCATCCGTCCCTACCGGCTGGAACTCCAGTCCCGCCTGCGGGTGGAGGGGCAAAGCCTTTACGCCTTTTGGGGGGAACGGATCGCCCGGGAGCTGTTCAAAACCGGGGAGCCGGTGATCCATCTGGCTTCCGGCGAGTACGCCCG
>OGXI01001683.1_pt1 | contig 17838 bp, 16 predicted proteins | sample 1576221 | NCBI WGS metagenome assembly OGXI01 (sample SAMEA3541523, study PRJEB24748) | human gut metagenome | biome: human gut; feature: human-associated habitat; material: faeces | place: China | collected 2012
CGCCTCGATCGCAGCATCACGCATGACCTTGGTCTTCGCCATCAAGCTACGGACTTCAGCATCACCAATAACTTCCGTCAGGAAGCGATCAACACCCATATCGCCGTATTTGAGCATCCCGGCAACACAATATTGGATACTGAACTTGCAGCCATACGGATTTTCAGGCTGAGGATTATTGATCAGAAAATCAGTGATCTCATTGACTAAAATCTCTATCGCTTCAACATCATCAGGCTTCAATCCATGCTCAGTACGCAGCACCTGCATCGCATACAGCGCGGCATGAGAATGTTTACAGCAGGCATAAGGTTTGAACGAATTATTATCAATCTTATATATACCATCATTCAGCCCATCCGTCAATTTTTCCAAATGCGGCTCTGTGACCATAGCCCGGCAAAAGCCTTTTTCTCCTTCCAATATCTTTGTCGCACCAGTAAAACCAGCACGGGCCAGATATGCTGAAAGTACGCCGGCATATGAACTTTTACCGGCATGCAGAGTTTTGCTCATTGCGCCCTCTTTCAAAAATTCCCACAACCCTGCCGCCTGTGTACCAGCACTGCCAAGACATTGTAGCGTCGCAGCCGCATCAAGACCTAAAACCTTCGCTGCCGAAGCGGCAGCGCCTAAGGTACCTGCTGTACCAGTAGTATGCCAGAAGAAATAGGACTCAGGGATAACGGATTCGCCTACGCGGCCGCCAACCTCATATCCTGCTACTACAGCTGCCAACATATCTTTACCGCTTTTATGCTCCGCCTCAGCAATGGCAAATACCGGCGGTACAACTACTGTAGCCAGATGTATAATAGATGGATTATGAAGGTCATCAAAATCAAGGGAATGGGAAGCGCTTCCATTACAAAATGCAGCATTTAAAGCAGTAGTTTGTTCCGTCTGTCCAGCCAAAACTGTAGACTGTGCCTTACCACCGCCATCCAGCAGCAACTTACGAATGATTTGGATAGGTTTTTCCTGCGAACCGCGAATACAGACTCCCAGCCAATCTAAAATACACTGCTTTGTAATCCGAACAGTTTCCGGACTCAATTTATCATATTGTACGCTTGCCACAAAATCAGCCAATGCTTTCGTTGTCATAACAATCAACTCCGTTCTTTCACTCACAACCTGTCAGTCAGATCAGAACATGGAACCGTCCTGTCTATATTCTCCGAATATTTCTTTCATCACGCCGCATATTTCTCCCAAAGTGGCATAAGTTTTAACAGCGTCAATCAGATAAGGCATCAAATTTTCTTCGCCGGCGCAAGCTTGCTTCAGCGCCGTTAAAGCAACATCGACGGCTTTCTGATCACGTCCGTCTTTCATCTTTTCGACTTTGGCAATCTGGCGTTCAGCAACACTAAGGTCAGCAGTCAGAACATCCTGTTCCGCCAGTTGTTTATTATCAACAAACTTATTAACACCGACAACTATAGACCGTTTAGTTTCGATATCGCGTTGATCTTCATAAGCATGAGCCGACATTTCCCCCTGCATATAGCCTTGCTCGATAGCAGCTACAGCACCGCCCATAGCATCAATTTTCTTGATATATTCATAAGCTTCTGCTTCCATCCTATCCGTCAGGGCTTCTACATAATAGGAACCTGCCAGCGGATCAATAGTATCGGTAATACCACTTTCATAAGCCAGCATCTGTTGAGTACGCAGTGCCAAAGTAGCCGACTCTTCAGTTGGCAAAGCAATCGCTTCATCATAAGCACAGCAGGCCATAGACTGAATACCGCCTAAAACGGCAGACAACGCCTGCCAGGTAATACGGGCTACGTTATTAAGCGGCTGCTGAGCAGTCAGAACACTGCCGGCAGTATGCACATGCACACGCAGCATCTGTGCTTTCGGTACTGTAGCACCATAACGTTCTTTCATAATGCGCGCCCACAAACGGCGTGCCGCACGGAATTTAGCAACTTCCTCAAACATATTAAGTCCGGCAGTAAAGATCCAGGAAATACCAGGAGCAAAATCATCTACTTTCCTGCGTTGCCAAAATGCTCGATAATACACAAAGTATTATCTGCGCTTTTGGCTTAGCAGCTGCCGCACCTCGCTCGCCGTATCGGCACTTAGAATTATGCGGTATTGCCTTTACTTACCAACCACATCCCAATGCTTATCGTTGTGGTTCAGCACTTCGCAGCCGGTCTCGGTGACAAGGACCAGGTCCTCCACACGCACGCCGAACTCTCCCGGCAGGTAAACACCCGGCTCGATGGAGAAGATCATGCCCGGGCACACCTCGGTCCGGTTGGCACTGCTGACATCGCCCTTCTCGTGGTCGGTCTGGCCGATGAAGTGGCCCAGACGATGGTTGAAATACTCGCCGTAACCGGCCTCGGTGATGAGGTCACGGGCGGCGGCGTCCAGGTCGCACAGCTTTACGCCCGGCTTGATAAGGGCCTCGGCGGCCTCGTTGGCGCGGCGCACCAGATCGTGCACGGCGGCCTGCTTCTCGGTGGGCTGGCCGCAGAACCAGGTGCGGGTCATGTCGCTGCAATAGCGGTCCTTCACACAGCCCATATCAAACAGCACGCAGTCGCCCTCTTTCAGCACGGTGTCGTCCGGCTCGTGGTGGGGGTCGGCGGCGTTGGCTCCGAAGGATACGATGGTGGTAAAGCTGGGGCCTTCGCAGCCATGGGCGCGGAACCGGGCGTCGATGAACTCGGCCACCTGGCGCTCGGTCATGCCGGTCTTGACGTAGTGCTTGGCTTCCTCGTTGACCAGGTCGTTGATGTGGGAGGCGGTGCGCATAAGCTCCTGCTCGGCCTCATCCTTGCAGGCGCGGCAGTTATCCACGCAATCGCTGGCCAGTTTTACCGGCATAGCAGGGTGGGCTTCCATCAGCGGGATCAGGAACCTGGCGGGCCATTCCTTATCGATGCCCAGCGGCTTGCCGGCATCCACCACGACGGCAATTTGCTCAACAGGCGCGTCGGTGTCGGTATGCCAGATAGCCTGGCACGGCGGGTTGGACACGTTGAACAACTTATTCAAAAAAAGCGTGGGTTCGCCTGCTACCGGCAGGTAGAGGGCCAGCAGGCGCTCGTAAGGTTCCACAGCTACGCCGGTCAGGTACCACACGCTCTTGGGGTCACATACGATCATCTGGGTCAGGCCGCAGCTTTCCAGCGCGGTGCGCACCCGGGCGATACGTTCAGCATGAATCCTTTCCATTAAAATCATCATCCTTTCCTTGGCATTATAACATGGTTAGCCACGGCTTGCAATTCTTATAAAGAGCCTGTACAATAAAATTACGAGGTGATGTTTATGAAACTGATGATCGCATCGGACCTGCACGGGTCCGCTTACTATACCCATCAGCTGTTGGACGCCTGGGACCGCGAGGGTGCCCCGCGCTTATTTTTGCTGGGTGATATTTTGTACCACGGCCCCCGCAACGACCTGCCCGAAGGCTACGCCCCCAAAGAGGTGCTGGCGATGCTGAACGAGCGCAAGGACCGCATTTTCTGCGTGCGCGGCAACTGCGACGGCGAGGTAGACCAGATGGTGCTGCACTTTCCCATCATGGCAGATTATGCGGTGCTGACCGAGGGCGAGCGGCTGATTTACGCCACCCACGGCCATGTGTACAACACTGCCCACCTGCCGCCGCTGCAGCCCGGCGACATTTTGCTGCATGGCCACACCCACGTGCCCGCCTGGCAGGCGTTTGGCGAGGGAAACCTCTACCTTAACCCCGGCTCGGTCTCCCTCCCCAAAGAAAACAGCCCCCACAGCTACCTGACGCTGGAGGGCGGAAAATTTTTGTGGAAAGAACTGGATGGAACGGTGTACCATGAACTGAATATTTAATTGCAACATAAAAAGGCTCCCTCTCAGAGGGAGCCTTTTTGCCTTTTTATTCCTGTATTGCCCGCTCAAAGCGGCCGATCTTTTCCACCTTGCCTACTACCGATACGGTATCCCCTTCTTCAAAGCGATAATCCGCGGAAAACTCCACATCGGTGCGGTGGCCGCGCTCAACGGCGATGATGTTGATGCCGTAAACCTTGCGCACGTCCAGTTCGCGGATGGTGCGGCCCAGCAGCTTGCCGCCCACGGCGATGCGGCGCACCTCGACGCCGTCATCCAGAGCGATGTAATCCAAAAGATTGCCCGAGATCAGCCGCTTGCCGATGCGCACGGCCATGTCGGCCTCCGGGTAAACCACCGTGGCACCCAGGTGCTTGAGCACCTCGCCGTGCACCTCGCTGGCGGCTTTGGCAATGACCTGGGGCACGCCCAGTTTGATGACCAGCATCGTGGTCAGGATGCTGATGTCCACCTGCTCGCCGATGCACACCGTAACCGTGCCGCAGTTCTGCATGCCGGTCTCCTTTAAGGCGTCCTCGCTCAGGTTATCCACCACAAAAGCGTAGTCGGTATAGCGGCGCACCGCCTTGACCTTCTCCTCGTTTTTATCAATGGCGATGACCTCTTTGCCCGCTTCGGCCAGCGTCTGCACCAGTGCCGTGCCGAACCGTCCCAGGCCGATCACACCGTAGAGGTCGGTTTTCAGTTGTTTTTTCATCTAATCATTCCTTTCTGCCTCCCTCTGCGAGGGAGGTGTCTGCGCGACAGCGCAGACGGAGGGAGAGACATCACCATAGTTGCACTTTGGGTAAAGTCTCTCCCCATCCGCTTCGCGGGAGCCCCCTTGCAGAGGGGGCCTCTCGGGGTATATCACCCTATCGTAATGGCTTCTTCGGTATATTTGGCGCTGGGCTCCGGGCGGGAGACCCAGAGGGACAGCAGCGTGAACGCACCCACGCGGCCAATGAACATCGTGACGATCAGCACCGCTTTGCTGGCGGCATGCAGGCTGGAGGTGATGCCCATCGACAGGCCCGCCGTGCTGTAGGCCGAGATCTGCTCAAACAGCAGCTGCACAAAGCTGTGCTGCGGCTCCAGCACGCAGAGCATGAAGGTGCCCACAAACACCACGATGGTGCCCAACAGCGTGATGGTAGCGGCTTTGGCCAGGCTTTCCTCCGGCAGGCGGCGCCTGAACGCACCCAATCTGCGCTTGGAGAAGATGATGCGCACCTCCTGCATCAGCACAAAAAAGGTGGTGGTCTTGATGCCGCCGCCCGTAGACCCAGGCGACGCGCCGATGAACATTAAAATCATTATCACCAGCAGCCCGGCATTGGTCATGGCACCAATATCGATGGTGGAAAAGCCCGCCGTGCGGGTGGTGATGCTTTGGAACAGCGCCGCCAAAAAGCTGATCGGCTCGGTCAGCCAAAGCAGTATCGCACCGCCCAAAATCAGCACGGCCGTGGTGGAAAGCACCACATTGCTGTGCAGCGTCAGCTTGCGGAACCGCCCGCGGCAGCGCAGTACATCCAGCATCACCATAAAGCCGATGCCGCCCAAGACGATCATCCCATCGGTGACAAGGTTCAGCCAAAGGTTATTGCAGTAGGGGATCAGGCTGTGGCCGCCGCCCAGCACATCGAGCCCTGCATTGTTAAAGGAAGCGATCGCGTGGAACACGCTGATCCAGGCGGCATGCAGCGGCGAATAGTCCCGGGCGAACACCGGGTAGCTGGCCACCGCGCCGATGCCCTCCACCAGCAGAGTCATGGCCATAATGGACCGCACCAGCTTGACCATGCCCCCGAAACTTTCCACGTTGAGGGCCTCCCGCACCAGGCTGCGGCCGCGGAAACTGATGCGCCGCCCCGCCGCAATGGCCAGCCCCATGCTGACCGAGGATATGCCCAGGCCCCCCAGCTGCATCAGCACTGCCAGCACGGCCTGGCCGAACAGCGTAAAGGTATCGCCGGGGTCCACCGTGACCAGCCCGGTCACGCAGACAGCGCTGGTGGCGGTAAACAGAGCGTCCAGCCCCGGCAGCTGCACGGCCCCGCGCACCGCGATGGGCAGCGAGAGCAGCGCCGCGCCGATGAAGATGAGCACCGCAAAGCCAAAGGCGATGGTGCGCGCAGGAGACTGCTGTTTTGTGATTTTTTTGAAGTTTTCCACATTTTCACCTGTGATTCGTAAATTATTCCTACTTTACCACGAAAGGGCGGATGCGTCAAGCAGTACTTGACGAAGCACACCAGGCGTGGTATAGTTACCCTATATTTTACCGGGAAGGAGGGCACACCCATGCGCTGGCGCTTTGGTGTTCTTTTTCAGAAAAAAGGAAACCCTTAAGCAATCAGAGCTAGAAGTGTGCCCATTTTTAAAGCTGACCCGGCAAAGCAAGGTTGAAGTGTACACTATCGACCCTGCAGCTTTGCTGTGGGGTCGTTTATTTTTGGGCACCTATTTCTTGTATGTCTAAAGAAAGGGTGTTCCCGATGAATTTACCAAAGCAATTGCGCGCGGTGCGCGTGTACTCGTTTACCTCCTGCCTGCGGCTGACCGATGCCGTCTGGGTGGCGCTGCTGGCAGCCCGGGGCTTTACGCTGGCGCAGATCGGTCTGGCCGAAGCTGTTTTCCACCTCACCAGTTTGCTGTGCGAGGTACCCAGCGGCGTGGCCGCTGATCTGCTGGGGCGGCGGCTGAATCTGGCCGTCAGCGCTGTGTTTGAGATTTTCTCCGATGTAACGATGGCGTTTTCTCCCAATCTGGCCGCTGTATGCGCCGCCATGGCACTGAAAGCGCTGGCCTACACGATGATCTCCGGCACGCTGGAGGCCCTGACCTATGACAGCCTGAAAACTGCTGGGCGGGAAAACGAATATTTGCAGGCTGACGCAAAAATCTCGGTTTTGCAAAAGCTGGCCACAGCACTGGGGTCGCTGGCAAGTTTACTCTCCGACGCGCTGCAATTTGCCGGGTTTTACCTGGCCAATGCAGCAATCTGCTTTTGCTCGCTGCTGGCGGCGCTGACTTTGCAGGAGCCTCTGGTGACCGAGGCCCAAGCTGCGCGGCAGCAGAATCCCTTTGCGGATATAGCCGCCCGGCTGCGCGTCCATATCACAGATAGTGCTGCCGTGCTGCGCACTACGCCGCTGGCGGTGCGGCTGATCACTGCGGATGCCATCATCTCGCTGCCCAGCTACCTGACCACGATGTTTGTACAGCAGCGGCTGGTCACGCTGGGGTGGGATGCCTCCTGGCTGTTCGTCTCTCCCCTGCTGGCCTCGGCTGCCGCCATGGTATGCACAGCGCTGGCACGGCGGCTGCATCCCGGGAAATTGCGCCCGCTGTACCGACTGTGTGCCCTGGTCTGCGGCGGTGGTGTGCTGTTGGCCGGGGCCGGGCCTGCCTGGGGTTGCCTGGTGGGGCCGATGCTGGTGCAGGCATCGTTGAGCGTGTGGTTCCTGCACGCGATGCAGCGGTTCAATGATGCCATCCCCAGCGACCGCCGGGCCACGCTGATCAGCGTTGACAACATGGCTTACAGCGTACTGATGATCCCCGCCAGCCCGCTGATCGGGCTGATCGCCGATGTGACCGGCCTGGCCGGGGCGGGACTTTGCGCTTTGGGCGGGTTGGTGCTGCTTTCGGCCCTGGCGTTGCCGCGCAGGAAATAATTTACGATACATCGCAGTTGCAACTACCCGTTGACAAACTTCCAGTTCCACTTTCTTGCCCCGCAACCGGGAAAAATGGTAGAGTGCAGACAGTAAAACAACCACGAACAACCAAGAGGAGGTTTTCCCCATGATCTTTGCTGACAAACTCATTACCTTACGCAAGAAAGCGGGCTGGTCCCAGGAGGAATTGGCTGAAAAGCTGGGCGTGACCCGGCAATCGGTCTCCAAGTGGGAGGGTGCCCAATCGGTACCCGACATCGACAAAATTTTGCAATTAGCCCGTCTGTTCGGTGTGACCACCGACTACTTATTAAAAGAGGAACAGGGCGAGCCGGAATATACCGCCGAGGATGACACCCCTGCCCTGCACCGGGTCACGCTAACACAGGCAGGGGATTATCTGAAAAAAGCCCGCGCCAATGCGCCCAGAATGGCGCTGGCCACGGCATTGTGCGTGCTCAGCCCGGTTTCACTGCTGGCGCTGTGCGCTTTGAGCGAGTATAACCTGTTTGACATCAGCGAGAATTTTGCCGCCGGGCTGGGGCTGTGCATTCTGCTGGCGCTGGTAGCCGTGGCGGTGGTGCTGTTTATGCAGTGCGGCGCGGCGGTAAAGCCGTATGAATTTCTCGAAAAAGAGCCCATCGACACTGAGTATGGCGTAACCGGCTTGGTGCGGGAGCGGCGTGATGCCTTTGCCGCCCATTACAACCGCGCCAACACCATAGGCACTGTGCTGTGCATACTGGCCGCCGTGCCGCTGTTTGCCGCTATGATGTGCAATGCCGACCTTTTAGCCGCGCTCTCCGTCTGCCTGCTCATGGTGCTGGTGGCCTGCGGTGTGTATGCGTTTGTATGGGCAGGCACCGTACACGATGCCATGGACCAACTGCTGGAGGAAGGTGACTTCACCCGCGACGCCAAGGCCCGCAAGGGGGTCATCGGCGCGGTTGCTGCCGCCTACTGGCTGGTGGTGGTAGCCATTTTCCTGTTTTACACCTTCGGCCCCTACGGCAACGGCCAGCCGCAGTACAGCTGGTTCATCTGGGCCATTGCCGGTGTCGTGTTTGCCGCCGTGATGGTGGTGATGAAAGCCGCCCGGCGCAAAAAGCAATAAATCTCTTTACATTTTCCAAAAACGCGCGTACAATAAGGCCATCTTATAAAGTAATGCTGCAGGCTTCCCGCCGGGCGTGAAGTGCGCAGTGCTGCTTTACCAATTAAGAGGGAGTTGTTTTGTATGAAGCGTATTGTATCTGATAAGGCACCCGCCGCGCTTGGTCCCTATGTGCAGGCCGTGGACACCGGCAGCACCGTTTACTGCAGCGGCCAGCTGGGTATTGACCCCGCCACCGGCGCTTTGGCTGAGGGCGTAGTGGCACAGGCCCACCAGTCCCTGAAGAACCTGCAGGCCGTGCTAGCCGAAGCCGGTCTGACCCTGGACAATGTTGTCAAAACCACGGTCTTTGTGCAGGACCTGGGCGACTTTGGCACCGTGAACGAGATCTATGCCCAGTATTTCCACGAGTATCCCGCCCGCAGCTGCGTGCAGATCGCCGCCCTGCCCAAGAATGCCCTGGTGGAGATCGAGTGCATCGCCGCGCGCGGTTAACATCACAAACAACAAGGCCCTGCCTTTCGGCAGGGCCTTGTTCCCTTTTATAAGGGGCTTAAATCACATTATACTCTTTCAGCAGCTTTTCCACTTCGGTGCCCTCGATCTTTTTCAGGGCCTCTTTCAGGGCCAGCTTGCCTACCAGCGGCATCTCCATGTCGGTGATCTTTTTGCCGTCGCGCAGTTTCACGGTGGCATCCAGCAGGCAGCGGATGTCATACACGCTGCCCCAGACCTCGGGCACGCCGCGGTCGACGTTCAGCAGGGTGTAAACAGCCTCCATACCGGTGCGGATGGAATACTCAGTGGTAAAGATGGTGTCGCGCTCGGTCTCTGCGAACTGGCCCAGGAAGGCGAAGTTCACAGCGCCCTCGGGCACGACATCGGGGCGGTCGCCCGCAGCGCGCGGCATAAAGAAGGCATCGATATACGGCATCATGCAGGGCACGGTGTTGGCGCTGTTGGTCGCCAGCTCCTCGATCTGGTCGGCGGGCACACCGATGTGGTACAGCCACTCCATGCAGATCTCCTTGCCGGTGCACTCACGCATCGGCTTCTTGGCGAAGTCGCCCGGCTTATCGCTGAACAAGCCGTAGACCCAGACGCAGAGCTGGTCCTTGGGCTGATCGCGGAACTGCTGCTGACGGTTCAGCGTCCAGCTGAGCAGCCAGCTGGAATCCTGCACGGTAACGATGCCGCCGGTGACGACCTTGCCGCTGAACGGATCGCGCTTGCAGATCTTTTTGATATAGGGCACGATCTTCTGGTCCAGCGTGGTAACGGTAGCGCTCATCCAGTTGGAGAGTTCCGGGTCATAGCAGAACTTATCCGGATGGCCGAAGCTGGGGTCCTGGGCTGCGATCTTACGCCACAGGTCCCAGCCGCCGCCTTCCTTGATCTCGGGGCGATAGGGGGCTGCGGTGTTCTGGCTGCCAATGGTGGAGTTTTCAACACAGCCGCCGTTGGTGATGAAGACGAGGTCATTTTCGGTCAGGTCGATGCAGTCTTCCAGGCCATCGCGCAGGATGTCGATGCGGGTAGCCTGCTTTTTGCCGCCGGCGCAGTCAAAGGCCACGTTGACGACCTTGGTGTTGTAGTGGAACTGCACACCGAAGCTTTCCAGGTACTTGACCATGGGCAGGATCATCGACTCGTACTGGTTGTAGCGGGTAAAGCGCAGGGCTGTGAAATCAGGCAGACCGCCGATATGGTGGATATAACGCTGCAGGTAGCGCTTCATCTCCAGGGCGCTGTGCCAGTTCTCGAAGGCGAACATCGTGCGCCAGTACATCCAGAAATTGGTGTTCAGCACCTCTTCGTCGAAGAAGTCGGTGATCTTTTTATCATACAGCTTCTCATCCGGGGTCATGAACAGCTGCAGGATCTCCATAGCGCCCTTGTCAGACAGGCCGAACTTGCCGTCGGTGTGGGCATCCTGGCCGCGGTTGACGGTGGCACGGCAGAGGCTGTAGTTGGGGTCGTCCTTGTTCAGCCAGTAGTACTCGTCCAGCACGGTGTGGTTCTCGTCCTCGATGGAGGGGATGGAGCGGAACAGGTCCCACATGCACTCAAAATGGTTGTCCATTTCACGGCCGCCGCGCATGACGTAGCCGATGTCCTGATACTTATAGCCATCGCAGGCACCGCCGGGGATGGGGTCTTTTTCCAGAATGTGGACATGCTCACCCTTCATCTGGCCGTCACGCACCAGGAAGCAGGCGGCAGACAGTGCAGCCAGGCCGCTGCCGATCAGATAGGCGGACTTGGCGTCGACGCCTTCGGGCTTTTTGGGGGTAGCAAAAGCTTCATAATTACCGCTGGAATAATACATACAAAAACCTCCTTAGGTTTCATGCTTACGTTGTTTTTGGGGTGTTGTTGCTTGGGATGCTTATAGTATAGCCAGCGGGTGCCCTGCTTACAATCAGCAAAAAATCCCCGGTGATAAGTTTTTTATCACCGGGGATGAATTGTATAGATTATGAATGATTTATGACAGTGACGAGCAAAACGCTCCCTCTGTGAGGGAGCTGTCAGCGAGGCTGACTGAGGGACCATCGTCCCGTCTGCGTTGTAAATCGGTCTACACCGTAATGCTGCAATCCCTCCGGCACGGTTGCGCCATGCCACCCGCTTACGCGTCGGGCCCCTCTGTCGCTTTGCGGCATGCAGGGCATCAGGTCCTCGGTGCCGTGGATGATCCACGCTTTGGTGCGGCCCACCCAGTACCAATCAATATACAGGCGGTCAAACACGCCCACGATCAGCAAAATGGCGCCTAAAATGCCCTCTTTGACCAGTACATTCATACGAACCCTCCTCAAGGTTAGCATAGCGTAACTCTACGCAAAACACCAGCCCCGCAACATTTTATATACAACAAAAATCCCCCCGCCGGACGCGTTTCTGCGCAGGCAGGGGTAAAACTTATTATAACGTAAAGGTAATCAGCTGAACATGACCACATCCTGGGCGGGCTTTTCGGCAGGCTCCACAGACAGGGCGGTCAGCACCGGGCCGGTGGAATCAGGGGTCTGGCCCTTGTAGATGGGGTGGTACTTCACGTTGATTTTAGCGGTGATGGTGATCCAGCTGCGCTGCTCCAGCGACTTATAGTCGTCGTACTTGCAGGGCATGCCGACGAACTGGATGTCCTGCACGCAGCAGGTCATGGCGAAGCGGCCGGGCACAAAGGCACCCTTGCCGGCCTGCGGGGTCTGGCAGACCTGGGCCAAGTATTTCACCGTCTTGCCGTCGTATTTCTTCGGGTCATCCATGCAATCCATGTACCACACGCCGAAGAACTCCTCCGGGATCTCGATGACCGGGGCATTGATGTCGAAGGGCAGCGGATCGGGGATGTCATCGTAGGCTACGCTGCCATCCTTGAACTCATAGGCGATGTCGCAGCGGCGGCTGGCCTGGCGCACCAGCTTGTGGATGAGCTGACGGCTCTCGTCGTCGTTCACGGCCTCGGCACGGTTGACCACCAGCAGCTCGCTGCCGCGCAGCTTGTCCAGCAGCAGGCCGCGCATGGCGTTGTCGCCGGCGTAGGTCTTGATGGTGGTGCCGTCGGCGGTGGCCAGGCACTGGTACACCAGCCAGTTATCCGGCATGGCGTCGTACAGTTCCTGCACCAGCCACATGCCGTTGTACTCGATGATGACACGGCCGCAGCCGGACTTTTTCTCCAGCGCGGTCAGGTTTTCGGGGGTCAGCTCGCTCTTGTCCTCGATCTGGGCGACATGCACGCCGCCGAAAGCGAAGCGCGAGGGATCATATTCCAACTCGCCCTCCTCGCAGACAAGCAGCAGTGTCTTGTCGCCGGAGTCGAAGTTGGGGTCTTCCATCGTTTCCTGGATGAACTTGGTCTTGCCGCTTTCCAGCTGACCAACAAACAGGTAAACCGGGATCTGTTTTGCCATGGTGGAAATCCTTTCGGTAAATCGTGAAGCATGCGGTCAAAGCAGGTCTGCCCGCACGGAGATAAATTGCGTTTGAATATCAGACGTGAAACAACGCGGCGATCTCGTGCTCCTTCAGGTCAGAGCCGATGACGCACAGCTTGCCGGTGACATCGGGGCCGCAGGCGCGGATCTCATGCTCGCCGGGAACCATGTCGAATTCATACCAGGTGTCGCCGCCATCGACGATGCCCTTGGCGCGCAGGATCATGCCGTAAGCGCAGCTGTCCAGCTTTTCCAGGGCGCTGTCCAGATCCTCGCGGCTGTACTTGTGGGCGGTCTCTTTGCCCCAGCTGGTGAAGATCTCGTCAGCGTCGTGGTCATGATGATGGTGATGATGGCCGCAGCAGCAATGCTCGCCATGCTCGTGATGATGCTCATCATGGTCATCATCGTCGTCATGGTCGTGATCGTGTTCGTCGTGGTCATGGTGGCAGCAATGCTCGCCATGCTCATGATGGTGCTCGTGCTCATCGTCATCATCATCGTCGTCATGATGATGGTGGCAGCACTCATGCTCGTCGCCATCCTCGTCATGGTGGTGATGATGGTGGTGTTCGTGCTCGTCCTCATCGGCGTGGGCCTCGTTGGAAGCTTTGGCCTCGGCCAGCAGCTCAGCCACCAAGTCGCGCTTGCCGTCCATGACGGAAACGATCTGGGCGCCGGTCAGGGCGGTCCAATCGGTGGTCACGATGGTAGCGGTGGGGTTCTTCTCGGCCAGCATGGCGACAGCGGCGGCGATCTTCTCCTCGCTGGCGTTGCCGGTGCGGCTCAGGATAATGCAGGAGGCATGGCTGACCTGGTCATCATAGAACTCACCGAAGTTCTTCATATACATCTTGACCTTGTTCACATCGGCCACGGTGACAAAGCTGTTCAGCACGACAGGCAGGGTCTCGGCCACGCCCTCAACGGCGCGGGTCACATCAGACAGCTTGCCGACGCCGGAGGGCTCGATGAGGATGCGGTCGGGATGGTAGGTCTCGACGACCTTCTTCAGGGCCTCGCGGAAGTCTCCCACCAGGCTGCAGCAGATGCAGCCGGAGTTCAGCTCATTGACCTGGATGCCGGCCTCACGCATGAAGCCGCCGTCGATGCCGATCTCGCCGAACTCGTTCTCGATCAGGACGATTTTCTCACCCTTGAAAGCTTCCTGGATCAGCTTTTTGATCAGCGTGGTTTTACCGGCACCCAAAAAGCCGGAGAAAATGTCGATCTTGGTCTTGTTTTCTGCCATGATTGTTACCTCTATTCAAATGTTCACAGATGTTAGCAATATATGTGTTTAACTGCTAATATCATTATAACAAACGCGTCAAGGGGTTTCGGGCCTTTTTGCGCGGAAATTTTTGAATTTTTTGAAAATTTATCGCGAAAAAGTCTACCCTCTTTATTATTTCCTAAGAAAGTGGTATGATATTCCTAGTCTACATTAATAAAAAGGAGCGATCCGTTTTGACTACCAACGAAAAAATCGCCGCACTGCGCGCCGCTGCAAAAGCAGCCGGGGCCGACGGTGTGCTGCTGATGACCAGTGATCCCCATTGCAGTGAGTACCTGCCTGACTATTACAACGCCCTGCCCTGGTTCTCCGGCTTTACCGGCGAGAACTCCACCCTGGTGGTGAACCAGCACACCAGCGCCCTGTGGTGCGATGGCCGTTTCTATGTCCAGGCGGACAAGCAGCTGGCCGGCACCGAGATCCAGTGCATGCACGCTGGTTCTGCCGGTGTGCCTACTGTGGCCGAGTACCTGACCGCCAACTTCACGGCCGGCGAGACCCTGCTGCTGGACGGCAGCTGCGTGCCCGCCACTTTGGCCGAGGAGTACGCCGCCGCCCTGGCCAAAAGCGGCGCTGCCCTCAAGAGTCAGGACGTAGCCAGCTCCATCTGGGATGCTACCGGCGAGCGCAAGCCCTTGCCTGACACCGCCTGCGAGCTGCTGACCCCGGCCCAGACTGGTGCCACCGCTGCGGACCGCATCGCCCTGGTGCGCGCCGAACTGGAAAAGGCCGGTGCTACCGCCCTGGCCGTCACCGGCCTGGACTGCGTGGGCTGGCTGCTGAACCTGCGCGCCCGCGACCTGCCCTGCACCCCGCTGGCCGTGGCTTACGCCCTGGTCACCCGTGAGGCCTGCACTCTGTTTTTGGCCGACGGCCGTCTAAACGCCGAGGATGCTGCCACCCTGGCTGCCAGCGGTGTGACCGTGCGCGGCTACAACGAGCTGGTGGATGCTGTTCACGCCCTGCCTGCCGACGAGGTGTTCCTGGTGGACGAGAAGGCCACCAACTACGATCTGTACACGGCCCTGACTGCCCATAAGACCGTGGCCGGTGCCGACCCTATCTTTGCGCTGAAGGGCATCAAGAATCCCACCGAGCTGGAGAACATCCGCGAGTGCCATGTCCGTGACGGCGTGGCCGTCGTCCGTTTCCAGATGGACCTGGAAAAGGCCATCGCCAATGGCGAGACCCTCTACGAGACCGACATCGAGACCATGCTGCAGAAGCGCCGCGCCGAGATGCCCGGTTACTTCGAGGACAGCTTCTCCACCATCGCCGCTTATGGCACCAACGCTGCCATGATGCACTACCATGCTGAGGGCGACGTCAACAGCAAGATCGAGCCGAAGGGCTTTTTGCTGGTAGACAACGGCGGCCAGTATGACTGCGGCACTACCGACATCACCCGTACTTACACCGTCGGCCCGCTGACCGACAACGAGCGCCGCTACTACACCTATGTGCTGCAGAGCCATATCGACATGGCCCGTGCAGTGTTCCTGGATTACTGCACCGGCTTTGCGCTGGATACCTTTGCCCGCGGCCCTGTTTGGGCACACAAGATCAACTACCGTTGCGGCACCGGCCACGGCGTCGGCTTTATCTCCGGCGTGCATGAAGGCCCCCAGAGCCTGCGTCCCAACAACCCCATTATCTTCAAGCCGGGCATGACCATCACCGACGAGCCGGGTATCTATGAGACCGACGAGGTAGGCATCCGCATCGAGAACGAGCTGGAGTGTATCGACCTGGGCGACAACCAGTACGGCCATTGGCTGGGCTTTGCTCCGCTGACCTTGGTGCCCATCGACACTGCCCCCGTACTGGTGGACGAGCTGAGCCGCGACCAGATCACCTGGCTGAACAACTACCACGCCCACGTGTACGAAATGCTCAGCCCTCGCCTGACCGAGGACGAAAAGGTGTGGCTGAAGAATAAGTGCGCACCCATCGGCCGGTAATATAAAAACCATTTGGTGAACCCAAAAATCTTTGTGCAAAACCACCTTTGCATTTCCCGGGTGAAATTGGTACAATAAAAACAATAACGAGTGGCGTAACTGCGTAAATCCGGTTATCGCGCCACTCGTTATTTTTTTGTGCTTTTTTACAGGAGGAACGTATATGCAGCAAAACCAATCCCAAAACCCGATGGCGGTCGAGCCTGTACCCAAACTGATGGCCCGTATCGGCCTGCCCATCGTTTTATCCATGATCCTGCAGGCCGCTTACAACGTAGTGGACAGCGCCTACCTGGCCCGCATGGCAACCGGCGGCGAAACCGCCCTGACTGCCTTGAGCCTGGCTTTCCCGGTGCAGTTGTTTATGGTGGCGGTGTCCATCGGCACCGGCGTGGGCACCAACGCCCTGCTGGCCCGCCTGTTGGGCCTGGGCGACAAGGACCGTGCCGATGCCGCCGTGGGCAATGCGCAGTTTTTGGCGCTGGTCATCTCGGCGGTGTTTATGTTGTTCTCGGCGGTGGGGGTGGTGCCTTACGTCAACTCCCAAAGCGCGGGCGGCAGCATCAGCGGCGAGGTGCTAAGCGAGGCTATCGACTACCTGCACATCTGCTGCGGCATCCCCTTCGGCATCGTGTTCTTCTCGGTGTACGAGAAAACACTGCAGGCTACCGGGCGGTCTCTCTGGTCTACCGTGGCGCAGATCAGCGGTGCCTTGGTGAACATTATGCTGGACCCGTTTTTGATCTACGGCTGGTGCGGCCTGCCGCAGATGGGCGTGCGGGGTGCCGCTGTGGCCACGGTCGTGGGGCAACTGGTCTCGATGGCGCTGGGGCTTGCGTTCCACCTGAAGCTGAACGTGGAACTGGACAGCAGCCTGCGCTATTGGAAACCGCGCTGGGACGTGATCCGCTCTATTTATGCCATCGGCCTGCCTGCCATTATTTCGCAAGCGCTGCTCACCGTTATGACCTACTCCCTCAACCTGATTTTGGCCGTCATGCCCGATGTTGGGCAGAATGCCGTGACAGTCTACGGGCTGTACTATAAGATTCAGCAGTTGATTATTTTTGCGGCCTTTGGCGTGCGCGATGCTATCACGCCGGTGGTGGCGTTCAACTATGGCCTGCGCAGCCGGGTGCGGGTGCAGCAGGGCATCCGCTGGGGTCTGGGCTACACGGCCGGGCTGATGCTGCTGGGCTGCCTGGGCGTGGAGCTGCTGGCCCAGCCGTTGGCGGGGCTGTTCTCGCTGTCGGCCACCACGCACACCATGTGTGTGGACTGCATGTGCATTGTCTCGCTGGGTTTTTTGTTTGCGGGGCTGTGCATTGCGTTCCAGGGGGTGTTCCAAGCATTGGAATGCGGCGTGGAATCGCTGATTATCTCGCTTTGCCGTCAGGTGGTGTTTGTGCTGCCGCCGGTCTGGCTGCTGACCCGGTTTGTCACCGGCCCGGAAAACGTATCCCTTGTCTGGTGGCCGCTGGCCCTGGGCGAGGTTGTCACGCTGATAGTGGCGCTGGTACTGTACAACAAACGCGCCAAAAAGCGCTTTGCCTTCAGTGAGCCTGTGCAGGACGAATAACAGTGCACACCGAGGACACGGTCAATGCCCGGGTGCAGCTGCCGGACGGAAGCTATGAGCTGCAGGATCGGCGGGGACGGCCCGTGCTTAACTGCCAGACCGAGCTGGCCGCGCGGGCGCGCCGGGCACTCCAGCAAAAGGAGAAGGATATTAACGAAGGATTAATATAACGAATGTTAATTAAAATGAGGATTCGGGAACCGTTTCGATTTCTGCGAAAAGGGATGTTATAATTATGAAAAAAGTGGGGATATTAACCAGCGGCGGCGATTGCCAGGGATTAAATGCGGCGATCCGCGGCGTGGCCAAGGCGTTGTATGAGGCGTTCGACGAGGTGGAGATTTACGGGATCCTGGACTTTTGGAACTCATTGAACTGATTATTAGGGTCATCTACAGCTCTAAC
>OGXI01001687.1_pt1 | contig 17807 bp, 14 predicted proteins | sample 1576221 | NCBI WGS metagenome assembly OGXI01 (sample SAMEA3541523, study PRJEB24748) | human gut metagenome | biome: human gut; feature: human-associated habitat; material: faeces | place: China | collected 2012
GTATGCCCTTTTCAAGCTGTTCGATCTCTGATGAAAAAGGCGTGCAATTGGACAGTCTGATGTAAAAATAAAACCTGCCGGTTTCGAAAGAACAGGCGGGTTTGTTTTTTGAATATATTCTATATTTTTATATAATATGTTTTAATATAATAAATGTCATCCGATCAGTCTATTTGATGAAAGAATATTTTATGGAACCGAAACAGATCGTGGTTATTGGTGGTGTGGCAGCCGGGGCGTCCTTTGCTGCACGTGTTCGCCGTTTGAATGAGCATGCCAGAATTATCCTTGTCGAACGGGGAAAGGACGTATCTTTTGCCAATTGTGGATTGCCCTATTACATTGGTGGAGAGATTCAAACACGTGGTGCATTGTCTGTGCAAACACCTGAGACATTGAAGGCTTTGCTGAATCTGGATGTTAAAACGCATACGGAAGCGATCAGGATTGATCGGGAAAAAAAACAGGTTTATGTGAAAAACATCATTTCCGGAGAGGATGAATGGCTTGATTACGACAAACTGATGCTTGCACCCGGCGCTTCACCCCGTATTCCTGATGTGCCCGGTATTCATCATGAAAAAATTCTGACGCTTCGCAATCTGGCTGATATGGACAGGATTAGCGAGGTTGCGAAAGCAGGAAAACGAGCTGTTGTTGTCGGGGCCGGGTTTATCGGTCTGGAAATGGCGGAGCAGCTTCATCGCAAAGGCTTATCCGTTGAAGTAGTCCAGTATGGTCCTCAGGTTTTGCCGCAATTGGGCAAGAGAATGGCGAAGCTGCTTGAGAATGAACTGGTACAGCATGGGATCGTCCTGCATTTGAATGACCGTGTCGTACGATATGAAAACAGGAATTCGATATTGGAGTGTTTTCTCGAATCGGGAACCGTTCTGAAGGCGGATTTTGTCGTTTTGTCAGTCGGTGTCGAACCTGAAAGCCGCCTTGCACGTGAAGCACATCTGGTTCTGGGCAAGAACGGCCATATTGTCGTGAATGATTTCATGCAGACGTCCGATGCGGATATTTATGCTGCCGGTGACGTGGTCGAAACGGCTCATCGCCTCTCTAACGAGCGGACGGCTGTGCCATTGGGAGGTCCAGCCAACCGCCAGGGACGTGTCGCGGCAGACCATATTTTTCTGGGTGAAAAAGCACGGCCTTATCCCGGTTCGCTCGGCACCGCTATCGTTCGTGTTTTCGGGACGACTGCCGGAACAGTCGGCTGGTCAGAAAACGCACTTGAGAAGAACGGACGTTCTTACGGAATGGTGACGGTCAACGATTTTCATCATGCCGGTTATTATCCCGGTGCCAAACCATTGGTATTGACTGTTTTCTGGGACAGGGATACGGATGTGTTGCTCGGGGCGCAGGCCGCCGGTCAGGAGGGGGTGGACAAACGGCTGGATGTGATGGCGACGGCAATCGCGGCGCAAATGACGATTGACGATCTGGTTCATCTTGAACTGGCATACGCTCCGCCATTCGGTTCGGCAAAGGATATCGTCAATATTGCGGGGTTCGCGGCCACGAATAAGCGTGACGGGCTGGTCGATACCATTTCTGAATTGCCAGACAATCCGGATGCCCAGATTATCGATGTTCGAGCCAAGGCGATGGCTGATGCCGATCCGGTTGCGGGGGGCATCAATATTCCCATGCCGGCGTTGCGCAATCATCTCGATCGTCTTGATCGCGACAAACCGGTTGTTACGGTCTGTGCTCTCGGCAAGAACAGTTATTTCGCTTCGCGTATTTTGAAGCAGAACGGTTTCGACGTCAAAAGTCTTGAAGGAGGAATGAAGATGATGACGACCGGACGTGCCGGTTTATCCGGTAAAAAAGACGAATAAAAAAACAGCCCGTTTTTGATCAAAAACGGGCTGTTCGGGTTTTCGATCAGGCTTTGCCGGATTTGACCGTTGCAATACGTGCATTGATCGGGATGTTCGAACTGTCCAGTCCAGGTGTCTGGCCGTGCAGGTCAAATTCAAGATTGACGCCCGGGCGGAAGAACAGACAGTGAGTCGATCCCCCGAAATGGAACATACCGGTCTGTTGTCCTTTTGTGAGGTGCTGGCCTTCATAGACGTGTACATCACAGGTGGATACTTCAGCCATACCGACTGCCATGAAACACATGAGTCCGATAGCCGGATCGTCCGCCTCGATAAAGATCAGGGCGCGTGTCGCGACTTCGGCAATGTAGCCTTGAGAATCGTTCGGGCCGGCAGGATCGCTTCCTTCCGAGAGCGTTTCGGAATAATAAGTACCTTCAATCAGCCTGGTCTTGACGACAGTACCCGAGACAGGGGAATGCCAGCGGTGATAACTCAGTGCGGAAAGAAATGCCTGATAGATCGTGCCCCCGACAAATTGCTCGGCGAGCGGATCGTTATCCATCATGAACTGGAGAGCGTAAGGTTGTGCCTTGAGCCAGAATTTGTCTCTTAACTGGACGTTATGGGCAATTCGGTATGGAGCCGATTCACAGGCATTGACGATAACGGCTGTATTGTCAGGTTCGGCAACCGGTCGCACGCCGTCACGGAATGGGCGCGTAAAGAAATCGTCCCAGGAGGTGAATCCATAGTGAGGTTTGGATGGATCACACTGGAATTCTTCTGCAAATTTGGGCATGGCCTTTTTTGCATCTGCACCAAACCAGCCATTTTTCGGATCGTCTGACAGGACGGCTGTACTTTCCGGAGAAGAAAGATAAACAGCCCATTCATTCAGGATGGCTTTCAAATGGGCATTGATCTCGTCGGTCAGAAAAGCTGCCCAGCCGCCAGTTGTTGCCATGGACCAGTCCAGAACGGCGTTGAAAGGACAGCCGACCAGACCGGTATCGTTATACTCCGGTGCATGTGTCATCATGACATTGAACAGGCGCAACATGTGGTTGTAATCACGAACCTGTGGCAAACCTGATGGAGATTTTGTTTCATTCGCCGGAACCTGATTGAACATCTGCGTGAAAAACATATACGCTTTCGGGTTGCTTTCGATGAAATTTTTGAAATTTTCAAGTGTCGGCGACAAAGGACGGGTACTGGCCGCTTCCTTGTCCATGGTTTTTTTCATCCATGCATTCAGGGTTTCCTGATCGGAAGGCATCCATTTTCCGGCGAGAAAGGTTTTTTTGATCGGTTTTTGTGGTGTGTTCATTGTCGCTCCATAAACTTGGTTAGTTATATTCAGGTGTTGATAGACAGATTGAATTCCAGCCCGGTTTGTCAGGTCAGGGTTTGTAAACGGTCGGAAGCGCTCCGGTAAAAAGCATCCAGATGGCTATGATCGACAGGACGACGAGCGCAAGCGCTATGAAAATCTCGATCTTCGTAAAGACAGGTTCGTTTGGCGCGTTTTCTTTACGTGCCCAGATAAACACGATCAGTCCTACGGCATAGACGAAAGTGCCGACGAGCAGATATTGCAGAGCCACAAGCCATAGAATGTCGCAATCACACTGACGAGAAGAGCCATTTTTGCGCTGTACTTCGCTTTTGCAGGGTATTGTTTTGTACCGATCAGCTTCCATAAATATCCGGCAGAACCGATATAGGCAGGCAAAAGAACGACGCCCGTAATGGAAAGCATGACGTTCCAGGCATTGTTCGAGAAATACACCAGCAACATGGCAAGCTGCATGATCACGGTGGAAACCCACAGTGAGATGGACGCAATGCCGTTTTTGTTGGTTTTGCCGAAAATTTTCGGGAAGGTACCGTCCCTGGCGCAAGCCCATGGCAGCTGCGCTACAAGCAATGTCCAGACAAGCCATGACGACAGAAGAGCGATGATGACGCCGAGATTGATGACGACTTCACCCCATGTACCGACCAGTTGTTTCAAAATGGCGGCAGTCGAGGGAGGTGCCATAACGGACAGTTCTCCCTGGGACAGAAAACCGAAGGGCAGCACGGACACGATGACGTACATGATTGACACTGTCAGAAAACCCAGAATGGTTGCTCGGCTGACGGTTCGAGGCGAAGCCTTGTCAGACATCACGACGGCGCCTTCAATACCGATGTACATCCACAAGGTCACCAGCATGGTGCTTTTGATTTGTCCGAAAACGTCGCCGAGAGGTTTGTCGGCCAGGGCATGGCTGGATACATTGCCCCAGAAGTCTGTCCCGAAGAGATTGCCTCTGAAACAGAAGTATCCGGTAATAAGAATGAACAGGATGATCGGGACGAATTTGGCAAAGGTACCGATATTGTTCAATATCGTGGCACCTGTGATGCCCCGCATGACGAAGAGACTCAGGGTCCAGATGATGACTGAGGCCAGAAGCACAGCTTCCCATGTGTTTCCACCTTTGAAGTATGGCGGAAAGAAATAATTCAGGGCATCCATCAGCAGGACAGCATAACCGACATTACCGAATGCGGTGGACATCCAGTATCCCCATGCGATCAGAAAGCCGACGAGTTTGCCGAATCCGGCTCGGGAATACATGTATATTCCCGATGTCATGTCAGGACGGACATCGGCCAGTACCTGAAATGTTCTTGCCAGAAAGAAAATACCCGAAATGGTGACGCCCCATGCGATGAGAATGGCACCTAACGCGGCTGATTGCGCCATGTTTTGTGGAATATTAAACACACCTCCGCCGAACATGGCACTGACGACAAGAAGTGTCATGGCCAGAACGCCCAACTGTTTTTTGGCGTTGGCAGCCGTACCCGTCTGATTGTTACCCGTTTGACCTGACGATGAATCAGCCATAGTTTTTCCCTTGTTAACGGTTGTTCGAATGTATTGTTAGGGAGTGGAATGAGGATGTATTAGTTCCGTTGTTCAGACCGATTCACTCCGGTTGAATTGTTTTTTTTCAAGAAAAAAGGGATGAGTCTGAAAAAGAGAACTGCTATTGACGCATCTGGTAGAAAACGGGATTGACTGCGGGAAGTTTGCCGTCTTTGTGAAAAGAAAAACAAAAAACCCGTCACATCCATGAGAGATGACGGGTTCGTTGCTTTCTCTTACTACTAAAATGAATTCTGGCGGAGATGAAGGGATTCGAACCCTTGATACGAGTTTTGGCCCGTATGCTCCCTTAGCAGGGGAGTGCCTTCGACCTCTCGGCCACATCTCCGTACTGGAATTTTTATTAAATCACAGCAGAGTGCATGATGATATCTTTTCATTCGCCTTCGGTCAATGGAACGCTGGCAATTTTAAAGGGTTCATTTCTCTTTTGTATTGAATTTGTGGCCGGATTGACTTTTCGGTCAAAAGAACGGCTGTCATGCCTGGGTCGGTTCAGCTATTTTCATCTTTTTTTCATTTTTGGGCTTGAACTGTTTATCACTGATGCGGAACTTGGTTCTCCGATCTCCCATCATGTCGCGTAATTCCTTGATGGAAAGATCACTGATTTCCTGCATACGAATGAGCAAGGACGCTCCCACGGGTAAACGGCCGTGGCGAATCTTGCTGATCACAGGTGGTGCCACTTCCAGTGCACGCGACAGGGCGGCATCATTTTTCAGATTAAGCTTTTTTATCATACCTGTCAGCAGATTGTTCGGATCGTATTTATCCGGTTTGCTGGTATGTTTTTCATAGCGTTGTTTGTAACTTTCATGCCCGCTTTTCATTGATCATCTCCTTTGCTGTCTGAAAATAAGTTTATTTTCGACAATTTAAAAGATGTCATTTTGATAATGATCAGATAAAGTAATGATGTGTACTTATTCGGAATTGGGAAAAAAACTGAAATGTGGTCTTGGTTATGAAAAGGTCTTTTTATTTTGTATTGGATGAGTCTGGTGGATTGAAAATAAAAAATGTTTCAAGACTCGTTCAGAATTGAATTTGTATTGTTTACCTTAATGGGATACATTTATAGATAATTTTCAGTCATTAACGACTATTTATCCCGAAAATCCGGAGTTTGACCGTCTGAATTAGCATTAAAGTGGAATGAATATGGTCTTTAATGATGTATTTAGACCTTTAATGACTAAATTCATCGTTTTTTGTATCGGACTTTTGGAAAGTTACTTTATAATCCAATGACTTTTTTTGCTTAAAGCTATGCCAAGTTTTTAAGCTGTGTTAGCCTTGAAGAATGTTATTCTCCAGTATCTCGATAGATAAAATAGTTTGAAGGGAATGAGAACGGAATAATTTTGCCAGTTGACATGCAACGATGGCACAAAATTATTTATTATTAAAAAATGTAACTTGACCTGAAATTATCAGGCCAAGTTACGTTCGACTTGTTTGTCCCCTTAAAGTCGAATGCTAAAAAATCAAATATGTTTGATAAACACGGAACCAAACATATTTTAAGTGTATCGAAGTGTATTGTAAAGACCTGTTTTTATTTTTCTATTATTCAATAGAATCAATATGTTTTGAGTCTATCTGATTTTTTGACTGTTGTGAAGTGTTTTGTAAGTGTATTGATCGTTTTGTTCATTAGAGACAACTATTTCTATGAAAATTTTATTCACAGCTGCTGAGATTGCACGAATGCGTCTGCCTGGCTTGCCAACGACCAAATCGAGTATTTTGTCCAGAGCGGCTAAAGAAGGCTGGCGTTACGAAGAGCAATATGGAATCGGTGGAATACGTAAAGTTTTTGAAATACCTGAACATTATCTGGTTTTGGCTCATGGAGAAACGGCAGGTATCGCCGCTTATCAAAATGCTGAACATTATCGTGTTAAAAGAACAGGAGCTGAAAACGATATTTCCGGTTCCGTTAATACTGCGAAATTGACGGCTGCCGCTCAGGTGGTGGAAAAATGGGATTCCGAAGAGAAAATCGGAATGAGTCCGGATAAAAAGAGCGCGATCATTGCCATCTTTTATAAAATTCTGATGGATGGCTGTGAAACGGCTGATTTGTCCCATTTGCTGAAAGAACTGTCCGATACTTTGAAAGACAAGTAGAAACCGGCAGTCTTTTCCTGAATGAGCTGTTCATTCAGGTTTTCCTGTTTTTTCCTTTCGAAATCGTTATAAGAGGCTTTTACGATGTTGGACTATATTGTTTTTAGATGATTGAGTCTGCCGGAATTCATTAATTGTTTTCCTGGATCAATTCAATTTTGTAGCCATCGGGATCTTCCACAAAAGCGATAACGGTGGTGCCTCCTTTGACAGGACCCGGTTCGCGGGTAATTTTTCCTCCCTTTTCACGAATACGATTGCAAGTCGCAACGATATCGTCTGATGAAAGGGCGATGTGTCCGTATGCCGTACCCATTTCGTATTCGGATACACCGTAGTTGTAGGTCAATTCCAGTTCAGCCTGTTCGGGATTGCTTTCATAGCCGAGGTAAGCAAGCGTATATTTATATTCCGGGTTGTCTTTCGTCCTGAGCAATTTCATGCCCATTGTATTGGTATAGAAGTCGATGGAACGATTGAGGTCGCCAACTCGCAGCATCGTATGAAGAAAGCGCATGATATCTCCTGTTTTTGTCCGGTAATGAATTTCTTGCAGTTTTTATTGTAAAAGATAAGTGGTTTTTGTAAACGGTTTTGCCTCATACTTTTATTTTCAATCAGCCTGATTTTCGCGTTTGTCAAAAAGTGAAAATAGTGTGGGTGACTGAAGATGCAGTTGTTTTCGCGCGTGTTTATAGTCGGGGTAATACGTTGCCACGATGTTCCAGAATCGCTGGCTGTGATTCATTTCAAGGCAATGCGCCAGCTCATGTATGGCGACGTAGTCAATGAGAGAGATATCGCAATGGACAAGTCTCCAGTTCAGCCTGATGTGACGTCTGGCTGTACAGGAACCCCATCTTGTTCGGGCATTGGAAAGACTGAATGCACCAAAGGGAATATTCATGCGTTCGGCCTGAAGTTCAAGCCGTTTTGCAAGGATCGCTCCGGCTTGCTGCACAAGCCAGTTTTTGAGTGGTGAATCGAAAGGCTTTCCGCTGTCTGGATGGTAAATGAGCAGTTTGCCGTTTTCAATGTTGAAAAATGTTTTTCCTGTTGTTCCGTTGATTATTTGAAGAGACAGTTTGTCGCCAAGAAAGGGCAGAAGGGCCCCATTTGTCCATTCAATCGGGACCGTTTCAGAAGAGTGGTTGAAGTGGTAGAAATCCAGTTTGGAAAGAATCCATTTCTGTTTGTCCATGATGGCGTTTTCAATGGAATACAGGCTGCTTCTTTTAGGGGCAGTGACCCGCAATCCTGTTTCATTGACCAGAAAACCGATAGAGCGGCGAGACGACCGTCGAAGTGTATAGGCGATTGTTCTTCCATTTAAGGATATGGTTTTTGCGAGATCGCCGTTGTTTTGACCATCTCGTGTTTTGCCGAATGGGTGTGACGGATTTTTTTTCGATTCGGGCGATTTTTCGCCGAATATTCTAGTCAGGAAACGATCGAACAAATCCTTTTGCATACGACAGATCAGCAGTTTCGGGTTTATGACTCGTTTGGTGGGTAGATATCCGGCGATATCCGGTGCATTTCGCTTTCAATCCAGCTTTCGACTTCTTTCATCAGTTCATCCGCCGTCAGGCCTTCGGGAGAAATAGCCTTGCCGATGGAAACGGTAATCATGCCAGGTTTTTTGATGAATGAATTTCTGGGCCAGCATTCTCCGGCATTCAGTGCAATGGGCACGACGGGTGCTCTGGACTCCATGGCCAGTCTTGAACCTCCGTTCAGATATTTTCCCTTTTTGCCGACGGCAGTACGGGTTCCTTCGGGAAAGATGACTACCCATTGCCCGTCTTTCAAACGCTGGCTTCCTTTTCTGACCAGTTGCCTGATGGCGGATACTCCCTGGCTTCTGTCGATCGGGATATTACGCATGAGAGCGAGTGCCCAGCCGAAGAAAGGAATATACAACAGTTCTTTTTTCAGGACGAAGGAAAGGGGTTTGGGTGCAACGGATATCAGGAAAATGGTTTCCCAGGCGGATTGGTGTTTGGATAAAAGGATACTCGGAACGTCAGGCAGGTTTTCCTTTCCGATTATCTGGTAGTCGATACCACATATGATTTTGGCAAACCAGATCGTGATGACATTCCAGCGCGTGGCGATATAGTAGCGCAATGGGAAGGGCAGCCAGATGGTGAGGAAACAGACACAGGCCCAGATCGGGGTGAATACCACCTGGACTATCCCGAAACAGAGGGATCGCAAAAAGAGACTTGTTTTACTCAATGACTTCTCTCCGACGGTTCAGGACTTCGCTTTCAGTTTTGTTGCAGTATTTCACGATGTTTCCTGAGAAGTTTTATCTCTGGCCTCAACCGTTTTCACTTCCCGGGTCAGCAAATGATCCGCGACTGCAGCAAGATTGTCGAATATGACTGTTTTGGGAGGGAGCCCCCCGTTTTCAAGCGTTTGCTTTCCTTTGCCGGAAAGAACCAGAATAGGGGTGCAACCTGCCAGAAAAGCGGCCTGCAGATCGCGCAGGGAATCGCCGACGGAAGGAACCTCGTCCAGTTTGGTTTCGTAGCGTTCCGAAATGGAACTGAACATGCCTTGCCGCGGTTTCCGGCAATCACAATTGTCGCTCGCGGTATGAGGACAGAAAAAAATGGCTTCGATCATTCCACCGGCCGCCTTGACGGCAGCCTGCATCTTCTGGTGGATGGCGTTCAAGGTCATGATGTCGAAATAACCGCGGCCAAGGCCGGACTGGTTTGTTGCGACAACGACTTTATAACCGGCCTTGGTCAGGCGGGCAATCGCTTCCAGAGAACCGGGCAGGGCAATCCATTCATCCGGTGTTTTGATGAACGAATCGGAATCTTCATTAATCACGCCATCGCGGTCCAGAATAATGAGTTTCATAAACTAATCCCTGAATTAAGACGCCAGTTTGGAAATGTCGGCTACCTGATTCATCATGGTGTGCAATTGTTTCAGTAGTGCGATGCGGTTGTTTCGCAGTTTCTGATCGTCTGCCATAACCATGACGTTGGTGAAAAAGGCATCGACGTCATCGTGCAGTTGAGCCATCGTTTTCAGTGTACCAGTATAATCGCCGGCTGCAAATTTCTGATCGGCCTGCGGTTTGACTGCCGTCATGTCGGTAAACAGTTTCTTTTCGCTGTCTTCGACCAGTACATCTGGCTGAACCTGTCCGGTATTGACATCGGATTTCTTGAGAATATTGGTAATGCGTTTGTTGGCAGCGGCCAGCGAGGCGGCTTCGGGCATCTCGGTGAAGGCTTTTACTGCGTCCAGCCGTTCGATCAGGTTGTCGAAACGGTCCGGATTTTGTGACAGGACGGCTTCGATTTCATCCGGAGTGTAGCCACGATCGCGCAAGAGGCCACGCAGGCGATCCATGAAGAACGCAATAACGCCTTCTGTCGGATCTTTCATGGTTGCGTTTGTCGAGAGGATGCCGACTGTTTCGTCGAGCACTTCACGCAGGGACAGTGGCAGTTTTTTCTCGATCAGGATACGCAGGAATCCGAGAGCATGACGTCTCAGGGCGAACGGATCCCGGTCGCCGGTCGGCTGCAGGCCGATACCCCAGATACCGACGAGTGTTTCTATTTTGTCGGCCAGGGCGATTACCGTTCCGGTTGCCGTTGTCGGCAGGACATCCCCTGCGAAACGGGGCATGTAATGTTCCTGTGCTGCCAGGGCGACTTCTTCGGGTTCTCCGTCGTGACGGGCGTAGTATGTTCCCATGATGCCTTGCAGTTCGGGGAATTCGCCGACCATTTCAGTCAACAGGTCGGCTTTGGCCAGCTGGGCACCCCGATCGGCAAGCTGTTTGTCGTATCCAAGTTTTTCGGCAATGAATACGGAAAGCAGTCTGACACGGGCCATGCGCTGTGCCAGTGTGCCGAGTTTGTTATGGTAAACGACGTTCGCCAATCCGGGCAGGCGGTCTTCCAGTTTTTTCTTTTTATCCTGCTCGAAGAAGAAACGGGCGTCCGACAGGCGGGGACGAACGACGCGTTCATTGCCACTGATGATGCGCTGCGGGGTATTGGTTTCCATGTTGGAAACGATCAGAAAACGCGAGCGCAAACGACCGGATGCGTCTGTCAGGGCAAAATATTTCTGGTTGGTTTGCATGGTCAGGATCAGGCATTCCTGTGGGACTTCAAGGAAAGTGTCCTCAAAGTTGCATTCGTAAACGATAGGCCATTCAACCAGTGCAGTGACTTCATCGAGAAGCGATTCAGGCATCAGGACTTTGTCACCTTTGGCTTTTTCGTTCAGCATCGCGCGGATGCGTTCTTTCCGGGATTGAAAGCCGGGGATGACCTTGCCGCGTGTTTCAAGTGTGACGGCATAATAGTCTGCCGCCAGAATGCCGATATCCCCATCTGAAAGGAAACGGTGTCCGTGAGTGATGCGACCAGCCGAAAGACCCAAAAGGGTGATCGGCAAGACATTTTCGCCGTGCATGGCGATGAATTCATGAACCGGACGGACAAATTCGACCGTTTCACCATCCGGTCGCTGGTAAGTCATCATTTTCGGAACGGGCAGGTCATGGGCCGCCTTTTCAACCGCTTTTTGCAAGGCACTTGCCAGTGGCAATCCGGCTGCCGTGTAGGTATAGAAGAAACTTTCGTTTTTGCCGTCCGGCGCTTTTTCCAGCTTGCTGATGTCGATATCCGGAATGTTCAATGCAGCCAGTTTCTTTTTCAGGGGAGCGGTCGGATTTCCGTCGGCATCCAGTGCAACGTTGACTGGCAATACTTTTTGTCGAACCGTTTTGTCCGGCGATACGTCACGAACGTCGGTAATGGTAACGGCAAGACGTCTGGGCGTTGCGTAAATAGTTGTTTTGGACGTGTCGTTTAAAAAATCTTCCTGTTTGAGACTGCTTTCGATGGTCGAGGCAAACGAGTCAGCCAGTTTCATCAATGCCTTTGGAGGCAATTCTTCAGTCAGGATTTCAACGAGCAGGGTCTGGTTCATGTTAAAGCCTTTTGCTTTTTTCTGGCGGATTTTTCCGCTCAATGATTCATTCAGTACAGTTCAATGTCCGGCCTGTTTTTCCGATCAGGCGATTTTCCGATGATCGCCGCACATCGGGAAGCCAAGTGCTTCACGCGATTCGTAATAGCCTTGTGCGACCATGCGCGACAGGGTACGGATACGGCCGATGTACGCTGCTCGTTCCGTGACGGACAGGGCACCGCGTGCATCGAGCAGATTGAACGTATGTGCCGCTTTGAGAATGTTTTCGTAAGCAGGCAATGTCAGTTTTTCTTCGATCAGCCGTTTCGCTTCGGTTTCATAATTGCCGAACAGGGTAAACAGGAAAGGCACATTGGCCTGTTCGAAGTTGAAAGCGGATTGTTCCACTTCGTTTTGATGGTAAACGTCGCCGTAGGTCAGGTATTTTTTGACGCCACGGTCAGTCCATTCTGTCCAGACAAGATCGTAAACATTCTCAACACCCTGCAGGTACATGGCGAGACGTTCCAGACCGTAGGTGATTTCACCGAGGATCGGCTTGCAGTCGATGCCGCCGACTTGCTGGAAATAGGTGAACTGGGTCACTTCCATGCCGTTTAACCAGACTTCCCAGCCAAGGCCCCATGCGCCCAGAGTCGGGTTTTCCCAGTCATCTTCAACGAAACGGACGTCGTTCTGTTTCAGGTCAAGACCCAAAGCTGCCAGAGAACCGAGATACAGGTCGAGAATGTCTTCGGGAGCCGGTTTCAAAACGACCTGAAACTGGTAATAGTGCTGCATGCGGTTCGGGTTTTCACCATAGCGGCCGTCTTTCGGACGCCGGGATGGCTGGACGTAGGCCGCTCTCCAGGGTTCCGGGCCGATGGCACGCAGGAAGGTCGCGGTATGCGAGGTGCCTGCACCGACTTCCATATCGTATGGTTGAAGCAGGGCGCAGCCTTGCTGGCTCCAGTATTGTTGAAGCGTAAAAATGATTTGTTGAAAAGTGATCATGTCCGTTTTCCTGTCCCCAAAAACCTTGACGCATTGGGGGAATTTTTGCATAAGGAGAAATTCTAGCCGTTTTATGGGCGAAGGGGAATTGAAAGGCGGCTATTAGCCTGATTTCATGACGGGATTGTCTGAAATTTTCAGCACAAATGCCTGGCAAGGCCTGAAAAGTGACAAAAGGAATTTGGAAAACAACGAACAGCAAAAATGAAACGGACACCGCAAATTGCAAACGATGCGGTGTCCGGAGAATAAAAGTTTTATCGCGTTTCCTTGTGGTAACGGGTGATGCGATCGACTTCGTTTTTGGAGCCTAAAAATACCGGAACGCGCTGGTGCAGTTTTTCAGGAACGACGTCTAGCATCGGGATCAGCCCGTTTGTCGCAGCGCCGCCTGCCTGCTCGACGATGAATGCCATTGGATTGGCTTCATAAAGCAGACGAATGCGGCCGCCCTGTTCGATGTTGCGTTCGTCGGCAGGGTACATGAAGATGCCACCGCGGTTCAGTATCCGGTGCATGTCGGTGACCATCGAGGCGACCCAGCGCATATTGAAATCTTTTTTCAGCGGGCCTTTCTTGCCGGCCTGCATTTCTTCAAAGTAGCGTTTGACCGGTGGGAACCAGCGACGGGCATTCGATGCATTGATGGCATATTCGCTGGTATCTTCAGGAATGCGCATGTTGGCCTGCGTCAATACCCATGAACCCATTTCGCGGTCGAGCGTGAAACAATGGACGCCCCGGCCTGTCGTCAATACCAGCAGGGTTTGCGGACCGTAAAGTGCATAACCGGCAGCGATTTGCTGGCGACCCGGTTGCAGGAAATCCTTTTCATCGGCATCGGTCTTGTCTTCCGGCATTTTCAGCACGGAAAAGATGGTGCCGATGGATACGTTGACATCGATATTGCTGGATCCGTCCAGCGGATCGAACAGAAGCAGGTAACTGCCGTGGGGATAGGTCTTTGATATCGGATGAATGGTTTCCATCTCTTCGGAAGCCATGGCGGAAAGATGGCCACCCCATTCATTGGATTCCAGCAGGATTTCGTTACTCAGAATGTCCAGTTTTTTCTGGACTTCGCCCTGAACGTTTTCTGTTTCGTTACTGCCCAAAATGTTGCCCAGCGCGCCTTTTCCAACGGAATGGCCAATGGTTTTGCAGGCCCGTGCGACCACTTCCAGAAGCAGGCGCAGTTCTTCAGGAACCGTACCGTAACGGCGGTTTTCCTCGATCAGGTGTTGTGTCAGGCTGACTCGTTTCTGTCTCATTTTGTTCCCGTTTTTTCGTTTTTTTAAGCTGACAATGTTTTATTGATGATTTCGCGCGTGTCGCGGGACAATTCCTGTTTCGAAACCTGTTTCAGGGCCTGTTCTGCCGGCTGGCGCAAAGAGGGAACGTAACGTTTGTACTGATCCATGCATCGGGCGAGCCGTGCGGCAACCTGTGGATTGATTCTGTCCAGTTCCAGCAGGTATTTCGCCCAGAATTCGTAGCCGCTCCCATCTTCAGCATGAAATTGTGCCATATTGTTATGACAAAAGCCAAAGATGAGGCTTCTGGCTCGGTTCGGATTTCTGAAGGTGAACGCAGGATGTTCCATGAGTTCACGGATGGATTCGATGGATGTTGTCGGGGACGTGGATTGCAGCGAGAACCATTTGTCGATGACAAGGGGTTCGTTTTCGTATTCCTTGTAGAAGTGCTCCAGCAGTTCTTTGACTTCCGGCAGTTTTTGCATGCATCCGGAGTGAACGAGCGATGTCAGCGCGGCCAGCCGGTCTGTCATATTGTTGGCCTGACGGTACTGGTCGATTGCCATGTGGCACGTGTCGGTATCGTCGCACAGCAGCAGATAGGACAGCGCCAGATTTTTCAACGCCCTTTTGCCTGCATCTTGTGGAACCGGGCGGTATTCGCCGTCTGTGAGGTTATTTTTATAGGCTTTTCGCCATTCTTTCTCCAGCGCGTTTGCCAGTGTTTTACGCATGAATTGCCGTGCCGTGTGAATGGCACGGGGATCGATTTCATCCATTTTTTCCGCAATGATGGTTTCACTCGGAAGAGTCAATGCAAGTTCACGCAAGGCCGGGTCAAGTGAGGTGTTTGTCAGGACAGTGCGGAAGGCATCGATAAATGGTTTATCCAGTGCAAGAGGCCTGTTTTCACGGACTGCGCGGGTGAGTTCCAGCAGACGGCGCAAGGCCAGTCGCTGTCCGGCTTCCCAGCGGTTGAAACTGTCGGTGTCGTTCGCGAGCAAATGCAGCAGTTCTTCATCCGTCTGTTCGAATTCCAGAATGACGGGTGCGGAGAAGTTGCGCAGGGCCGAAATGACCGGTTTTTCAGGGACATCGACGAGTGTGAAAGTCTGTTTTTCCTGTGTCAGCTCCAATACACAGGTATCGGATGCATTGTCTGACCCTTTGACACGAACGGGAATTTCCTTGCCATGTGCATCCAGCAGGCCGATGGCAATCGGGATCAGGAAAGGTTTTTTTTCTGCTTGTCCCGGTGTTGGCGGACAGGTTTGGCTCAATGTCAGCGACAAGGTTCTGTTTTGGCTGTCGTAATCGCTTTCCAGCTTGACACGGGGCGTTCCGGCCTGACTGTACCAGAGTTCGAATTGCGAGAGGTCGCGGCCATTCGCATCCGCCATCGCGGCCAGAAAATCGGCACATGTCACGGCATTTCCGTCATGACGTTTGAAGTAAAGGTCCATGCCTTTTTTGAAGCCGTCCCGTCCCAGAAGGGTCTGGTACATTCGAACGACTTCCGCACCTTTTTCATAAATCGTGACGGTATAGAAGTTGTTGATCTCCTGATATGAATCAGGACGGACAGGATGTGCCATGGGGCCTGCGTCTTCAGGAAACTGGACTTGACGCAGCGTGCGCACGTCTTCTATCCGTTTGACGGCGCGGCCTGAGTCGCTGCCTGTACGGTCGGCCGAGAATTCCTGATCACGGAATACGGTAAGGCCTTCTTTTAACGAAAGCTGGAACCAGTCTCGGCAGGTAACACGATCGCCCGTCCAGTTATGGAAATATTCGTGGCCGACGACGGATTCGATGTTGGCATAATCCTGATCGGTTGCAATGCGGGGGTTGGCCAATACATAACGGGTATTGAAGATATTCAGTCCCTTGTTTTCCATCGCGCCCATATTGAAGTCGCTGACGGCAACGATCATGAAACGGTCGAGATCGAGTTCCAGACCGAAACGGGATTCATCCCACGCAATGCTGTGCTTTAGGGATTCCATCGCATGAGGTGTCTTGTCGAGATTGCCATCTTCAACCCAGACCTGCAAGAGCACGTCACGACCGTCGGCAAGCCTGAAGGTTTCTTCCTGCCGGACCAGATTACCGGCAACAAGAGCGAACAGGTAGGAGGGTTTTTTGAATGGATCTTCCCATTTGGCGAAATGTCGGCCTTTCGGAAGATCACCTTGATCAACGAGATTGCCGTTGGACAGGAGAACCGGATATTTTTTCTTGTCAGCGAAAAGGGTGACCGTATAGCTTGCCATGACGTCCGGGCGGTCAGGATAGTATGTGATTTTGCGGAATCCTTCAGCTTCGCACTGGGTAAAGAAATTCCCGTTCGAAATATACAATCCCATCAGGGATGTGTTTTTATCGGGGCGAACAAGGGTATCTATTACCAGCGTGACGTCGTCGGGCGCGTTCGGGATTCGCAATTCACCGTGGTCCAGTGCGTAATCCGGTTTTTCCAGCGTGCGACCGTTCATGACGATTTTGACAAGTTCCAGATCCTGACCGTTCAAAACGATCTCGCGACTGTCTGATGCCGGATTGTGTTTGAATCGTGTAGTGGCCGAGACGCTGGTTGCAGAAGGTGCCAGATCGAAGGTGAGGTCGATATGATCGACCAGAAAAGAGGGGACGGTGTAATCGAGACGCTGGATGGTTTCCGGTTGTGCTGTGTTCATTTCGATGTCTGTTTCCAAATATGGTGTTTGGTTTTTTTATAAAAAACGTTCCTGTCGTTGTCTGTTTTTTCAGGAGCGTGCCCAACGACGATGCAATACCATACATTATCCATCAGAATGCGTTTTCATGGATGACAAGACCGGGGTTCGCAAGTAAACAAAAAGATTCTTTTCACCTGTGGGGCAAAAAGAATCTTCTGGGGTATCAAACTGCTTTCAGTCCATTTTTACTTCAGGCCGCATTGATCGGGAAAGAATTTTGTGGCGGATTTTTATCGAGTCGCGATGTTTCGATGTTGCCAATATCTGGTACAGCTGTCGTTGCCACAAAATAGTTTTTTCTGACCTGATTCTGTGGGCGGCTATCGAGAAATTGTCTGAATTCCCTGCCGACTTCTTCGTGTTTCAGGGCAAACTGGACTGTCGCTTTCAGATAACCGAGTTTGCTGCCACAATCATAGCGAACTCCATCGAATTCATAAGCGAATACCGGTTCGCTTCCCAGGAGGGATTCTATGGCATCCGTCAGTTGCAGTTCGCCGCCACTGCCGGGCCGGAGTTTGCGCAAATGGGTGAATATAGTCGGATTGAGAATGTATCGGCCAACGACACCCAGATCGGACGGCGCATTTTCAGGTGCCGGTTTTTCGACGATATGATGGACTTTTAAAATTTTGCCTGCGGGGACGCCTGCAATCATGCCGTAGTCCCTGCTTTTGGCGATGTTTATTTTTTCAACACCGATGATGCTTTGTCCCTGTTCCATATACAGTTCGGTCATCTGGCGCATGACAGGAATTTCGGCATCCAGCAAATCGTCCGCTAGAATGACGGCAAACGGTTCATCCCTTACCAGTCTTGCTGCGCACAAAACGGCATGGCCCAGTCCAAGAGCTTCCGCTTGCCTGACAAAATAGCATTCGACATTTTTCGGTTTGATTTTTTTGAGAACGTCTAG
>OGXI01001692.1_pt1 | contig 17785 bp, 15 predicted proteins | sample 1576221 | NCBI WGS metagenome assembly OGXI01 (sample SAMEA3541523, study PRJEB24748) | human gut metagenome | biome: human gut; feature: human-associated habitat; material: faeces | place: China | collected 2012
ATGGGACGTTGATGGTATCCGAGAATGACTTTACCAACGAGACGGCTGGTACACCGACGGCCACATCGCAATCGTCTCCTTCGCCGATGTCGCCCGTGTCCGGCTGTCACGCACCATACGCCGGATCAGCCGGCCGTCCGTCGTTGGAATCCGGTTGTGCTCATCCACATTGATCTGCGTCAGCGCACTGATATAAATCCGGAATTTACTTTCCGAAGGAAGCGACCATGTCAGTTTTTCATTCAGCCCGTGAATCCCCTCCAGCACCAGCACATCGGTCTCCTTCATCTGAATAAAATTCCCCTTGTACTCGCGCTTGCCCGTCTTAAAATTAAAATACGGCAGTTCCACACGCTCTCCGTTCAAAAGTGCTGTCATATCCCGATTCAAAAGCTCGATATCCAGTGCTTCCAGGCATTCAAAATCATAATCGCCGTTTTCATCCCGCGGCGTATCTACCCGGTTCACATAGTAATTATCAAGGCTGATCGGATGCGGCGTCAGACCATGCGCTGAAAGCTGGATGGAAAGCCGGTTGCAGAACGTTGTCTTTCCGGAGGAAGACGGCCCCGCAATCAGCACAAATTTAACCTGCTTTCTTTCCGCAATCTGCTCCGCAATCTTCGCAATCTTCTGCTCCTGCAGCGCCTCCGCAATCAGCATCATCTGCTGAATATTGCCCTTTGTGATGCGTTCATTTAAGTCGGCAACCGTGGAAATTCCCATCTGCTCACCCCAGCGCTCCGATTCCCGCTGCACCTGGAACACCTTCGGGGAGAGATTCGCCGCCGGCACCGTCTCCGGCGCCTTTTTCTCCGGCATCTGCAGCACAAAGCCGTCATCGTATAAATAGAGATCAAAATACTTCAGATAACTCGTATCATACGTCATAAATCCATAATAATAGTCTTCAAAATCCCCGAGACTGTACAGATTCACACGGGAGACACGGCGGTAACGGAATAAGCGGTCTTTATCCGTCATGCCATGCAGCCGGAACCGTTCTCTCGCCTCGTGCGTATCGACACTCCGCTTATAAATCGGCACCGCCTTTTCCACCTGTTCATGCATATACGCTTTTACTTCGTCCAAAAACACCTGATTCAGCGTGATATCGCCGTCCACCGTGTAGAAAAAGCCCGAACCCGCCGAAAAATGCAGCATCACATGGCGGATCTTATCGTAGCCTCCCACATGATACACCGCTTTTACCAGCAGAAGAGAAAGACTCCTCTGATACGTTTTATGTCCGATCTCATCCTCCGTTGTCACAAATTCCAGTTCACAGTCTTTTTTCAGCTGTTTGTGCAGCTCCCGCAGCCGTCCGTCCACTTTCACAAGGACAATCGGCGCGTCCATTGTTTTTTCAAAATCCTTTGCAATCTCATAATAAGAGCAATTTTCCGGATATTCGTATCCTTTTCCATCAATTGTTACCTGAATCAATTGTAATTCCTCCTTCTTGCAAAACTTTCTGAAAATTCAGAAGTGACAGAAAAGGCGCGCCCGAAAATTACAACTGCTGAAATTTTCAGATGCCCCAGGGTCTTGGGGTGGATGGGGCGGCCCTTGGCGGTGACAGCAACGAAATCGTCGGTCAGTTCCCGCAGGCGCTTTTCCTCGCCCCCGCGGGCCAGGCTGATGCAGTAGCGCACGGTCTGCTCTTCCAGCGGGGTGTGATTTTCCATCAGGGTAACCATGCCGTCCACCGCGTGAGCGGCGGCATCAACGTCCGCTTCGGCACCGGTGAACCGCAGCACAGAGCCACGGCACACAGCGGTTACGTGAAACTCCTTCTCTAGAAGATGGATATTTTGATCGCAATTGCCAAAAATCGCGGCGGCCAGCTCGATGCTGTCCAGTTCAATAGAACGCTCTGCCAAATGGTGATCCTCCCTGCGTACTACATTTCTACATTTAGATTATATCACAGTTTTTTACAAAAGAAACTGTGAATGTTGCACAAAATTTTTCAACGCCTTTTGACGTTCCTACAAGAGCAGGGAAAAAGTGGTATATTTTACGGCTTTTCGGCGATATTTGCGCAAAAAATGTAGGTCACAGTGCAGGCCGCGGCATCCTCTCCTGGGTCGATACTGCGGCGTTCTGCTTCGATGATAGCGTCCGGGAACTCCCTGTACAGCTGTGCCCGGCAGGCTCGCAGGGCCAGTGCTTGGGCGGTGGACTCGCTGTAGTGGCAGGGCGTGGCAGCAGTTTCCCAGGTGTTTGTGCGCTGGATAACGCCCGGAAGCGTGACGCGGCCGATGTGCAGCGGCAGGTAGTCAATCTCGGTGGTGCCGGTGTAGTCGGCGGACGCCTCCGTCCGGTAAAGCTCCCGTCCCAGCAGCTGCCAGCTTTCTACGGCAGCACTGCGCCCGGTCAGCGTGAGCTGTGTGGGATAGTAGGGCTGCGCGGCGCTGTAGCTTTTCTCTACCCGGGCCAACACCCGGCCGGAGGCCCCCTGCAGCACCGGGTTACCCTTGCGGTCCAATCGCTGCACATCTACGAGCAGGTCCCCCGCCTGCACCTGCTGGCCGACGGTCACGGCACAAAAACCGCTTTCGGCTTCAATGGCGGTGACCTCCCCCGCCGCTGCCGCGTACAGTGCGGTCTGGGTCGGCGGGGCTTCTATGGTCTGGTGCTCGGCCTCGGTACTTTCCACAAACAGGCGGCCACCGGTGAAATTTAGGCTGATCCAGCCAAAGCGGTCGCTTTGCTGCAGGGCGAGGGCCTGGACCTGAGCCAGGGCGTCCTTGGTCAGCAGTGTGCCCTCACAGATGTCCTGCCCTGCCAAAAGCTGGCGCAGGCTGGCTTGTGCGTCGGCATCCAGCGGTTCAAAATCGATCGTCCAGACAAAACGGCTGAGCAGTAGTGTCACCAAAAACGCCCAGGCTGCACCCAGTGGCAGGCCGGGACGTAAGGCCAGCTGCTCCAAAAATCCGCCCGGCCCGCGGCACCGCAGCAGTTTTACGGTCCAGCGGTCGTCCCCCAGCAGCGCTTGCAGCCGCGGCCAATCGACCCCGGCAATCTGCGCCTGAACTCCGCTGGGCAACGCACGGATATGGAACAGCCGAATGTCATGCAGGGCTGCCAGTGTCAGGGCGCGCTGGGGTTCCGCGCCGGTCAGCGTAAAGGTCAGCACATCGGCGGTGTGCAGGCGGGTCTTCATGGCTCCTCACCCCACTTGTTGGCAAAGTCGATGCGGCGGATCTTGCCGGTCAGGATCAGGCTTTTTCCGGTCAGGGATTCTATTTGCAGCGCCGCGCCATAAAATGTTACTGTAAAGCTGCCCATGTCCAGGCATATCTTTTCGGGGCCGAATTCCAGCACCCGGCGGCAGCCGCGGGTCAGCAGGCTGCTGCCGCGCAATTCAAATTCCGGCAGGCGATAAAAGGCGGCGGGCGGCTGAGCAAACAGATCCCCCGGGGAGGGCAGCGGTTGGCGGGAACGCTTTTTGGTTAGCTTGCGCAGCTTCATCGGCGTTCCCTCCTTTGCAAAAAGTCCCAATTTCAGTAACAATATACGCGGAGGGCTGCGAGTTATGAACCATCTTTTGCGGCGGCAGTGGTTGGAAATGGCGGCGTTGGCCCTGCTTTGCCTGGGGCTGCTAAGCAGGCCGCAGGCAGTGGCACAGGGCTTTGCGGACGGTGCCCGGCTGTGTGTGGGCAGCCTGCTCCCGGCGCTGTTCCCCTTTATGGTGGTGTGTGAGCTGCTGGTGGGCATGGCCTTGCCGAAGGCTCTGCTGCGCCCGCAGGCCCATCTGCTGGGCCTGCAAAGTGAGGATACAGCCGCAGCTTTGCTGGCCTCTTGGCTGGGCGGGTACGCAGTGTGTGCCCGGCTGACGGCACAGCTGCGGGGGGCCGGGCGCATATCGGCCCGGGATGCCGCGCTGCTGATGATGCTGGGCTGCTGCTCCGGCCCCGGGTTCGTGGTGGGTTATATCGGCGGGCTGCTGTTGGGCAGTACCTCACTGGGAGCACTGCTGTATGCAGGGCAGCTGGCGGCCAACCTGCTGGCAGCGGGGCTTTGCCTGCCGATGCTGCCTAAAGCGGATGCACACGGGGTAAGAGAGGTGCCGTGCAAAAAGGAAAAGCAAGAAATATCCCTGCCAACGGCAATAGCGTCCGCCGCTTCCACCTGCCTGGATCTTTGCGGCTGTGTGATTTTTTTCCGCGTGGCGGCAGGTGTTTTATTGTCGGTTACGCCCTTGCCTGACTCCGCCGCGGCCTGCGTCAGCGCGGCGTGTGAAATCACAGCCGGGTGCGCGGCGTTCGCAGCCCTTGGCGGCAAGGCGGCGCTATACGGCATCTGTCTGGCGATGAGCCTGCTGGGATTCTCCGTATGGGGCCAGCTGCGGCTGTTGCTGCAAGGCCGGGTGCCGATGCGGATGCTTGCCATAAGCCGCCTGCTGCATGCCGTCCTCTTTCCCCTGCTGGTGCGGCTGCTGCTTTGGGCGCTGCCGCAGGAGCAGACCGTGTTCAGCACGCTGGCCCCGCGGGTCGTACCAATGTGCCGCCTGCCGCCGGATGCCGCTGTGGTGGCGGCGGTGTTTCTTTGCACACTGCTTTACAAAGGTTACAAAAACATTTATAATACAATATAAGTATAATTTTGCACGATAAGGTGAGGATATGTTTAGAAAACCCTATTATGGCAGTAAAATTGCTCCCGCCTGCGCCTATTGCCTGCACGGCGCCCCTGCCGCCGACCCCAAGATGATCCTGTGCAAGCAAAAAGGTGTAGTATCCCCTTACTATTGCTGCCGTAAGTTCAGCTACGATCCGCTGATGCGTGTACCGCACCGCCAGGTGCTGCCGGAGCTGGACCCGAAAGATTTTACCCTGGATTAAAGGAGAAGGAATGGAAAGTAAAAAGCAGCAAAAACGCGAGGCCTTTCAGGATGCCTGGCGGACAAAACGCTCGGTCACGCTGGTGTATATCCTGCTGCGGGCTTCGGTTATCCTGGTGATGTTGGCGCAGATTTTTAACCGCAATTTTGAGAACGTCTTTCTCTGTGTGCTGACGCTGTTCCTGTTTATGGTACCCAGCATGCTGGAGCAAAAGTTAGATATTGCACTGCCAAACACCCTCGAAATCATCATCCTGCTGTTTATTTATGCGGCGGAGATCATGGGCGAGATTGGCGCATACTACGTCACCTTCCCCTACTGGGACACGGTGCTGCATACGCTGAACGGGTTTCTCTGCGCGGCCATCGGCTTCTCCCTGCTGGATATTTTGAACCGGCACAACAGCGCGCGGTTCCACCTATCGCCGCTGTATCTGGCCATTGTGGCGTTCTGCTTCTCGATGACCGTCGGCGTCATTTGGGAATTTTTTGAGTGCACGATGGACCAGCTGTTCTTTTTGGATATGCAGAAGGACACCGTGGTACAGAGTATCGGCTCCATCATGCTGGACCCTACCGGCGGCAACCACCCGGTGGTGCTGCACAACATCACTGATGTAATTGTCGTGCAGGCGGACGGCACCCAGACAGCCCTGGGCCTGGGCGGGTACCTGGACATCGGCCTGCTGGATACGATGGAGGATCTGTTCGTCAACTTTATCGGCGCGCTGACCTTCTCCATCATCGGCTACTTTTATGTGCGCAGCCGCGGCAAGGGTAAGTTTGCCAAGCGGTTCATCCCGGTGGCCAAAAACAGCGCCATGCCGGATGTATCGGAAATGGCAGAGACAAAGATCCCGGCGAAAAAAGAAGATACGACAGAATAAACGACCCCCAGCCTGTTCAAGTGCAACAGGCTGGGGGCTTCTTACAAAATCTTATTTGGCTTTTTCCTGCAGCTCTTTGGCGCGGGCCAGCATGGGTTTGAGGTACTGGCCGGTGAAGGAGTTGGGGTTCTCGGCCACTTCCTCGGGCGTGCCGGTGGCAACGACCGTACCGCCGCCGCTGCCGCCCTCGGGGCCAAGGTCGATGATATAGTCGGCGCGCTTGATGACATCCAGGTTGTGCTCAATGATGACGACCGTGTTGCCGGCATCCACCAGCTTGTCCAGCACCTTGACCAGGCGATGCACGTCGGCCACATGAAGGCCGGTGGTGGGCTCATCCAAGATATACACGGTCTGCCCGGTGTCCCGGCGGGCCAGCTCGTTGGCCAGCTTAACGCGCTGGGCTTCGCCGCCGGAAAGCGTTGTAGCGGCCTGACCCAGCTGGATATACCCAAGGCCAACCTCCTGCAACGTCTGCAGCTTACGGGCAATTTTGGGGATGTTGGCAAAAAAGACGCAGGCCTCCTCCACCGTCATATCCAGCACATCGGAAATGCTCTTGTCCTTGTACTTGACTTCCAGCGTTTCGCGATTGTAGCGCTTGCCTTTGCAGACATCGCAGGGCACAAAAATGTCCGGCAAGAAGTGCATCTCTATCTGCAAAATGCCGCCGCCCTCGCAGGCTTCGCAGCGGCCGCCCTTGACGTTAAAGCTGAAACGTCCGGGGCCATAGCCGCGCATCTTGGCGTCCTGCGTGTTGGCAAACAGCGATCGAATGTCCCCGAACACACTGGTATAAGTGGCCGGGTTGGAGCGCGGTGTGCGCCCAATGGGCGACTGGTCGATGCCGATGACCTTGTCCACCCACTCCATGCCCTCGACGGCTTCACACTGGCCGGGGCGGCTGCGGGCACCGTTCAGCGCGGCCGCCAGCGTCTTATACAAAATCTCATTGACCAGCGTGGATTTGCCGGAACCGGACACGCCGGTCACGCAGACCATCTTGCCCAACGGGAAATCCACAGTAATGTCCTGCAGGTTGTTCTCGTGGGCTTTGACCACCCGCAGGAACTTGCCGTTGCCGGGACGGCGGGTCTCAGGTACTTCCACATACTTTCGGCCCGAAAGATACGCGCCGGTGATGCTGCGCTTGACCTTGCAGATGTCTGCCACGCTGCCCGCAGCTACGATCTCGCCGCCGTGCACACCGGCACCGGGGCCGACATCCACAATATAATCAGCCTGGCGCATGGTATCCTCATCGTGTTCGACCACGATCAAGGTGTTGCCCAGGTCGCGCAGGCGCTTCATGGTGGCGATCAGTTTATCATTGTCGCGCTGGTGCAGGCCGATGCTCGGCTCGTCCAGCACGTACAGCACACCGGTCAGCGCGCTGCCGATCTGGGTGGCCAGGCGGATACGCTGGCTCTCACCGCCAGACAGGGATGCCGCGCCGCGAGATAAGGTCAGATAGCCCAAACCTACGCTCTGTAAAAAGCCCAGACGTTCGCGCACTTCTTTAAAAATCGGCGCACCGATCATCTCATCCTTTGCGCTGACCTTGGCGTTCTCGATGAACTTCAACTCCTCGGTCACGCTCTTATCACAGAAATCGGCAATGTTGATGCCGCCGACCGTGACGGCCAGGCTGGTGGGCTTTAAGCGGCGGCCATGGCAGGCAGGGCACTCCTCGCTGGACATGACCAGGGCAATCTCCTCTTTGACCCACTCGCTGTTGGTCTCACGGAAGCGGCGCTCCAGGTTGGGGACCAGGCCTTCGAACTGGTTGTAGTAGGTGCCGGAGCCAAACATGCTCTCGCGCTGCATCTCAATGCGCTCATCGCCGGTGCCGTACAGTAGGGCATGCAGGGCTTCTTTGCTGAAATCCTTGATGGGAGTATCCAGCGTAAAGCCGTAGCGCTTGCCCAGGGCCTTGTAGGTCATCTCGGAGATGGAACCCTCGGCATAGTACCAGCCGCTGGCCTTGATGGCGCTTTCGCGGATGGATTTGCGCTTGTCCGGGATGACGCGGGCAGGGTCGACCTTCATAAAGGTGCCAAGGCCCGTGCATTTCTCGCAGGCACCAAAGGGGTTGTTGAAACTGAACATGCGGGGCGTCAGTTCTTCCACCGAGATGCCGTGCTCCGGGCAGGCATAGCTCTGGCTGAACATCATCGGCTCGCCACCGATAACATCGATAACGACCAGGCCGTTTGCCTGGGCCAGGGCGGTCTCAATGGAATCTGCCAGACGGCCGCGCACTGTATCGCTAATGACCAGGCGGTCGACCACGATCTCCACGGTATGCTTGATGTTCTTTTCGAGGTTGATCTCCTCGCTCAGATCGTACATGTTGCCGTCAATGCGCACACGTACAAAACCAGCGCGGCGGGCGGCGTCCAGTTCCTTGGCCTGGGTGCCTTTGCGGGCACGGACTACAGGGGCCAGCACCTGGAAGCGGGTGCGCTCCGGCAGCTTCATCACCTCGTCGACCATCTCATCAATAGACTGCTGGGTGATCTCCCGCCCGCAGATCGGGCAGTGAGGCACGCCAATGCGGGCATACATCAGGCGCAGGTAGTCGTAAATTTCGGTCACGGTGCCCACGGTGGAACGTGGGTTGTGGCTGGTGGTCTTCTGGTCGATGGAGATGGCAGGCGAAAGGCCGGTAATCTCGTCCACATCGGGCTTTTCCATCTGGCCCAGGAACTGGCGGGCGTAACTGGAAAGGCTCTCCATATAGCGGCGCTGGCCGTCGGCGTAGATGGTGTCAAAGGCAAGGCTGGACTTGCCGGAGCCGGAAAGTCCTGTCATGACGATCAGCTTATTGCGGGGCAGCGTCAGATCGACGTTTTTCAGGTTATGCTCCCGCGCGCCCTTGATGACGATGCGGTTGTTGGGGTCGATTTGAATCTTCGATCGGCGCTTTGTCTCTTTCACTTCGGTGCTCAACTTTTGTATTTCCCTCTTCCCTTGCGCTTTTTGGCAGTCGCCTTGCGCTCACTGGTATCGGCTGCGGTAGGGTCTTCCCCGCGCTCCAGCCGGGCAATCTCGTCGCGCAGCTGGGCTGCCAGCTCAAACTGCAGCAGGCGCGCGGCTTCTTTCATCTCTTTGGTCAGGCGTTCAATCGTCTGCTGGCGTTCCACGCGGCTCATACGGTGCTGGCGCATGCGCTTGTTTTCCTCGCTCATGCTGATCTCCAGCCCGCCGCCGATGGCCTTGACGATGGTCTTGGGGGTGATGCCATGCTCTTTGTTGTAGGCGTCCTGGATGGCACGGCGGCGCTCGGTCTCCATGATGGCGCGCTCCATGCTGGGGGTCACTTCATCAGCGTACATCAGCACTACGCCGTTGGCATTGCGGGCTGCGCGGCCAATGGTCTGGATAAGGCTTGTCTCACTGCGAAGGAAGCCCTCTTTGTCGGCATCCAGGATGGCAATCAGCGAAACTTCCGGCAGGTCGAGACCCTCACGCAGCAGATTGATGCCCACAATGACATCAATGGCGCCCACGCGCAGGTCTTTGATAATTTCCATGCGCTCAAAGGTGTCGACCTCGTGGTGCATGTACTTGGTCTTGACGCCGTGATCTTCTAAATAATCTGTCAGGTCCTCGGCCATCTTGACGGTCAGGGTCGTGACGAGGGCGCGTTCGCCGCGGTCAATACGCACACGTATTTCACCCAGCAGGTCTTCAATCTGACCTTCCACCGGGCGCACCATGATGACGGGGTCCAGCAGGCCGGTGGGACGGATGACCTGCTCGGCCACGCGGCTGGAGTGTTCCCGCTCATAATCGCCGGGGGTGGCCGAAACAAAGATTTTCTGGTGGACTTTCTGCTCAAATTCCTCAAATTTCAACGGGCGGTTGTCAAAGGCAGATGGCAGGCGGAAGCCGTATTCCACCAGCGTCTTCTTGCGGCTGTAGTCGCCGCCGAACATACCGCGGATCTGGGGCAGCATGACATGGCTCTCGTCCACCATCAAAAGGAAATCATCCGGGAAATAATCCAGCAGCGTGGTGGGCGTGGAGCCGGGGGCGCGGCCCGACAACACAGCCGAGTAGTTCTCGATACCCTTGCACATGCCGACTTCCTGCAGCATTTCCATATCGTAGTTGGTGCGCTGCTGGATGCGCTGGGCCTCCAGCAGTTTGCCTTCCTCGGTGAATTTCTTCACCTGCTGCTCCATCTCGACGGCAATCTTGGCAAGGCCTTCTTTCATCTTTTCCGGCCCAACGATATAATGGCTGGCCGGGAAGATAGCGACATGGCGCACCACGTTCTTGTGCTCGCCGGTCAGCGGGTCAAACTCAATGATACGGTCGATCTCATCACCGAAAAACTCTACCCGGATGGCAAATTCATCGTTGTAGGCCAGGTGGATGTCCACTGTGTCACCTTTGACACGGAACTTGTTGCGGATAAAGTTCATGTCGTTGCGCTCATATTGCAGTTTGACCAGGCGGCTGCAAAGTTCGTCCCGCTCCATCTGCATGCCGGGACGCAGGCTGATAACCATGCTGCGGTAATCGATAGGGTCGCCCAGGGAGTAGATGCAGGAAACACTGGCAACGATGATGACGTTGCGTTGCTCTGACAAGGCCGCCGTGGCCGAGTGGCGCAGACGGTCGATCTCATCGTTGATGGCGCTGTCCTTTTCAATATAGGTATCAGTGGACGGGATATAGGCTTCGGGCTGGTAGTAGTCGTAGTAGGATACGAAATATTCTACAGCATCGTCTGGGAAAAAACTGCGCATCTCGGTGCAGATCTGGCTGGCCAGCGTTTTGTTGGGTTCCAGGATCAGCGTGGGGCGATTGCACCGGGCAATGATATTAGCCATGGTAAAGGTTTTGCCGGAACCGGTAACGCCCAGCAAGGTCTGGGCATCGTCCCCCTCATTGATGCCCTGTACCAGGGCGTCGATGGCCTGGGGCTGGTCACCGGTCGGCTGGAATGGTGCCTTTAGGTGAAACACATCATCCATAAAAGTTTCCTTTCAACACAACAATTGGTTGTAAGCTGATTATATCACAACTGAAAAGTAATGTAAAGTCTTTTGGTAGGTATTTTGTGCACTCGGCGGCCAAAAATATACCCTGCCGCGGCATAAGGCGGCAGGGCGAAACGGCAGCTTAAAAATCCGTACTGGCGGCGTTTAAAATGCCGGGGTGGGCGCTGATGTCCGGCAAACGGCCGCGGTCTGCCATAGAGCAGGCGTTCTCCCCTGCCACGATGATGTGGTCCAAAATAGAGATGCCCGCCGGGGCCAGCAGCTGCATAATTTTCAGCGTGGTCAGCTGGTCGGTGGCACTGGGCAGGGCCGGTCCGGTGGGATGGTTGTGGGCCAGAATGGCGGTGGAGGCGTTGGAGCGCAGCACATCCCGCAGCAACTTGCGGGTATCGATGCTGACGTGGTTCGGCACACCCTCGGCGGCTTTCAGGTCGTAGAGCGGATGGCAGGAATCGTCCATCAAAATGATGTACAGCACTTCGTTTTGCAGGCCGAGGAACAGCGGCTTGATGTACTCAATAGCGTTGGCAGTGGTGTCCAATGTAGCCTGCTTTTTGCGCTTTTTCACGGCATAATAGCGGCCAAACTCCATAATGTCGGAGATCAGCTGGGCGCTGCGCGGGCCGACGCCCTTCACCTGCATCAGCTCTTGCGGCGTGGCTTCCATCACGCGGCAAAAACTGCCGAAATGGTCGATCAGCCGGTGTGCCAGGGGATTCGTATCCTGGCGCGGAATGGCCAGGTACAGCATATATTCCAGCACTTCGTGTTCGGCCAGGCTTTCCATGCCGTTATGCGCCACACGCTCCTGCATGCGGGCACGATGATTCTCGTGAATAGGCCGCTCTTTGCCGTCTGCCATGGTTCCACATCCTTTTTGCCACTTTACGTTTTCCTGATTTCATTATATACTGAAAGAGAGATTTTGCAAAGAGATAAGTGAGGGTTCCATGAAAAGTTTTACCGCCGGTGCCAACGAGAATGACGTCCGCCTGAGCCGCTTTGTGGAGGGCGTGACCAAAGATATGCCCCGCAGCATGATGTACAAGGCGTTTCGCAACAAGCGCATCAAGGTCAACGGCAAACGGGCCGAGCCGGACACCCGCCTGAAAACGGGCGATTTGATCGAGATGTACATCAACGATGAGTTCTTCCCGCCCGAGGGCGTCAAGCCCAAGGCCAAGCCGCCCCGCCGCCAGCCGCCGGTGACGGTCATCTACGAGGACGCCAACTTTGCGGTGCTGTACAAACCGGCGCACCTGCTGTGCCACAGCGACCGCACCGGCGATGCCAACCTGGTGGACGCCTTTGCCGCCTACCTGGAGGCCAAGGGCGAGTACGATCCCCACGCTGAGCAGCGCTTTGCCCCGGCCCTGTGCAACCGGCTGGACCGCGGAACCGAGGGCCTGGTGCTGGCCGCCAAAAGCTACACGGCCTTGCGGGACCTAAACGCCATCATCCGTGACGACCTGATGAAAAAAGAGTACCTGACCATCACGGTAGGTGCCCCGCCCGCCGGGCGGCATATCGCCTGGCTGCAGCACAGCGAGAAGAACAACAAGGTGCGCATCCACGCCCGCCAGTGCGAGGGCTATAAGCAGATCATCACCGATGTAACGGTCATCCGCCAGAACGGCCCCTTTGCCCTATGCCGCATCGGACTGATCACCGGCCGCACCCACCAGATCCGCGCCCACCTGGCCTACCTGGGTCACCCGGTGCTGGGCGACATCAAGTACGGCAACCGCAAGATGAACGAGCGCACCGGCCTGAAGACCCAGGCCCTCTGCGCTCAGCGGCTTACCTTTGGCCGCATCCCGGAGGAAAACACCCTGCACTACCTCTCCGGCCGCGTCATCAAGCTGGACGACCCGGCCATTGTAAAGAAGTTCGATGCACTGACTAAGACTGCCCCGCACAAAACGGAAGAATAAAACAACAATACAAGACCCATGCCGAGCCTGCGATTGCAGCGGCATGGGTCTTGCTTTTTCTATATTTTATTGTTCAGCATCGGGCACGGCGGCTTTGGCGGCCTCAGCGCGCAAGGCTTCCTCCTGACGGTCAAAACGCTCCAGGAAGGAATGCTCCACACCCTCGGTCTTATAACCGGGCATGGTGTCCAGTGCGACGGAATGAATGCTGCGGAAGATGCTGTTCTCGATGTTGGGGTTTTCACGCATCAGGCGGCGCAGCAGGACCTTGACCTCCTGCCGCTTGGAGCCGCCGCCACCGTTATCGCAGATGGTGCAGGCCTCGGTAAAGCGGCAGGCGCACTGGATGAATTCCAGGTCATTGTAGCGCCGCCAGGCGATGATGTCATCCTCGCGGATGCAGTACATCGGGCGGATCAGCGTCATGCCCGGGAAGTTCGTGCTGTGCAGCTTCGGCGGCATGGCCTGCAGCTGGGAGCCGTAGAACATGCTCATGACAGTCGTCTCGATGACATCATTAAAATGATGTCCCAGCGCGATTTTATTGCAGCCAAGCTCCTGCGCTTTCTTGTACAGGTGGCCGCGGCGCATGCGGGCGCAGAGGTAGCAGGGCGACTTCTCGCTGTTGTTGGCAACATCAAAAATGTTGGTTTCAAACACGGTGATGGGCAGGTGCAGCAGCGCAGCGTTGCTCTCAATCTTCTGACGGTTGATCTCGTTGTAGCCGGGATCCATCACCAGATAGACCAGCTCAAAGGGCACCTCGCTGTGGCGCTGCAATTCCTGCAGCAGCTTTGCCATCAGCATGGAATCCTTGCCGCCGGAGATGCAGACGGCGATCTTGTCCCCTGCCTGGATCAGCTCGTACCGTTTGACGGCCACGATAAACGGCGTCCACAGCTGTTTACGAAACTTTTTGATAATGCTGCGCTCGATTTTCTGATAAGTTTCCAGTTGACGTTCCAAAATCAATTCTCCTTCTGTAACAGCTGGTGGTAGCAGGTATCAAAGGCAGCCAGGAAGCCATCAATTTCTTCGTCGGTGGTAAGGTGGCTCAGGCTGATGCGCCACGAGGACAGCGCGTTGCGGCGGTCACGGCTGACGGCAAACACGGCCTTGGAAGGCATGCCGTCCGACGAGCAGGCCGATTTGACCGAGACGCAGACGCCCTGCTCACTGAGGGCCTGCTGAAAACGGGTAGCCTTTATGCCGTTGACACTGACATTGAGGATATGCGGCACCGCACCCGCCGGGCTGTTGAAGCGCACTTCGGGGTAAGCCTGCAATGCGGCTGCAAGGCGGTTATGCAGGTGTTGTACGTGGGCGATGCGCTGGGGCTGCTCGGCCAGGACTTTCGTCAGCGAAGCTTCCAGCGCGGCGGCCAGGCCCAGCGTGGGTGTACCGCTGCGGTAAATGGTTGTGCTGGCACCGCCGGAGATCTGCGGCTCAATAACCAGCCCCCGGCGCTTGTACAGTGCGCCGATGCCGTTGGGACCGTAGAATTTGTGGGCGGTAAAGCTCATGGTGTCCACGCCGTCAAACCAGAGGTCCGTTTTACCCACAGCCTGGGTGGCATCCACATGCAGGCGGCAATCCGGGTACCGCTTGATGATTTCGGCAATCTCTTTGACCGGCTGCACAGTGCCGATCTCGCTGTCCACGGCACAGACGGCGACAAGAATCGTATCCTTGCGCAGCAGTTCCCGCAGTTGGGCAAGGTCTGCTTTGCCGTCGCGGTTTACGTTCAGCAGGTCAATCTCGTACCCCTGCTGCTGCAAAACGGAGAGTGACGCCCCCACCGAGGAGTGTTCCAGCTGGGTGGAGATGATATGCTTGCCGATGTGCCGCGATGCCTGGGCGATGCCCTTGAGGGCCAGGTTGTTGGCCTCGCTGGCGCCGGAGGTGTAGATGATCTCGGCGGGCTGCACGCCCAGCTGGCTGGCGATGGACTCGGTCACGCGGGCCATTTCGGCCCGGGCGGCCTGCCCGGCGCAGTGGGTGGAGTTGGGGTTGGCGATATACGCCAGCTCGGTCTTGCAGTAAATATCCAGCACGGCCGGGTCGACCGGTGTGTTGGCGGAATAATCTAAGTAGATCATGGATGTCAGCTTGCCTCATTTCGTGGCGGCGGGGCACTTCCCCGGGAAAAGTATATACCAAAATATTATAGCACAAACACCTATTGCGTCAATAGGTTAAAAAGTGGGCCGGGCCGTCTTGACAAAATAAAAAAACTGTGGTATTATGCAAAAACCTAAAACAGGTGTGGATTTTTACAGTAGTCTATACTATTTTTCGCCACACAATGGTTCGGCTGAAATGTCGACCCATTGTGTGGCTTTTTGCTGTGTCTGGGAGGTACACTATGAATGATACGTTTATGAAGGAAAAGCCGATCTTTCCCCTGCTGGTCAGCATGGCGCTGCCCATGGTCATCTCGATGCTGGTCAACGCGCTGTACAACATCGTGGACAGCCTGTTCGTAGCCCAGATCAGTGAGGATGCCATGACGGCGCTGTCGCTGGTCTACCCGGTGCAGAATCTTATCAACGCCATTGCCATCGGCTTTGGCGTGGGCATCAATGCGCAGATTGCCCTGCACCTGGGCGCGGGTGAGCATAAAAAGGCGAATATGGCTGCCACCCATGGCTTGATGCTCTCGCTGCTGCACGGTGTGGTCATCACGGTGGTCAGCGTCCTGATCATGCCGACCTTCCTGCGGATGTTCACCAGCGACGAAACGGTCATCCGGATGGGTGTGACTTACTCGCGCATCGCGTTCCTGTTCTCCACGGTCATCATGGCCACCCTGGCATTTGAGAAGATCTTCCAGGCGGTGGGCCGCATGCGCGTTACGATGGTGGGCCTGATGGCAGGCTCTGTCTGCAATATCATCCTGGACCCGATGCTGATCTTCGGCATCGGCCCATTCCCGAAAATGGGGATTGCAGGCGCAGCGCTGGCCACCGGCATCGGCCAGATTTTGACGTTGACCATCTATTTGTTCGTGTACAATACTACGGAAATCAGTGTGCGGGTGCGCCGCGACTGCATGACGCCGAACCGCAAAATGGATGTAAGCCTGTATGCCATCGGCATCCCGGCCATTCTCAATCTGGCGCTCCCCTCGCTGCTGGTGTCGTTCCTCAACTCCATTCTGGCGGCTTATTCGCAGGTCTACGTGGTGGTGCTAGGCATCTATTATAAATTGCAGACCTTCCTGTACCTGCCTGCCAACGGCATTGTGCAGGGCATGCGCCCCATCATCGGCTACAACTACGGCGCGGGCGAGGATGCCCGCGTAAAGAAAATTTACAACCTGACCCTGGCCATGACGGGAACCATCATGGCGGGCGGCACGGTACTGTGCCTGGTGTTTGCCGGCCCGCTGATGAACGTGTTCAGCTCCAACCCGGAAACGATCGCCGCGGGCCAGACCGCACTGCGCATTATCTGCGCGGGCTTTATCGTATCTTCCCTTACCGTGACCGGCTCCGGCGCACTGGAGGGTCTGGGTAAGGGCACCGAGTCGCTCATCATCTCGCTGGTGCGCTACATTATCGCCATGATGCCCATTGCCTGGGTGCTGTGCCGCCTGCTTGGCCCCACGGGCGTCTGGCATGCGTTCTGGATCACCGAAGCCATCACGGCGGGTATCTCTGTCCTCGTCTACCGCAAGGCCGTCAAACGGCCGCAATAAGCCTTTATAAGACGAATAAAGCAACGCTCCTGCATCTGGTGTAAAATCCAGCTGCAGGAGCGTTGCAGTTTGTAGAAAAAGTCCAACTTGGCAATCACGCTAAGATGGTTTTTGCATTTCAAGCGGGAAAAAGCAACACAAAAAGAAAGTCCGCAGAGAGAACCCCGTTCCACATAGTGATCTATTTTACGCGAAAAAGGCCACCTAACGGTGGCCTTTTTCGACAAGTTGCCATCACCATAGAGGCGATGGGAAAGCATCCATATATTATACAGCTTAGTTGCTAGAAGCCCACGTAATGGTATTATCAAGAGCAGCAGCAGGAACCGTTGCGCCTGTAACAGTAGTAGGTACGTTCTGATCACCCTTCACATAGTAAGCACCATCGATGTAGAGACAACCATAGGTGCCATCCCAAAGCTGAACAGCTGCAACCTGACCAACCTTACCCTCTGCTTTGCTGACATATACGTGGAAAGACCAGCCATCCTTTGCTTCGGCCAGCTTTGCAATATCGTCATGGGTAACAGCCGGATTAGCATCGGTGGTGGCAAGCTTGCCCTGACCATAAGTCTCACTAATAATGGTCTGTGCCGCCATGGCAACAGAACGCGTCTCAGCAACAACCTTCTCCTTGTTGGCCTTATCGATGTAGCCAGTCAGAGCGGGGATCGATCACGAGATGAAAGAGCTCGCGAATAACTACTTTAAGCTTGAAGAGAAGCTCGAGGAGAAGCAGTTCATGGCGAGAAGCCACGCAATCGCCTTAATCGGTTGCGCTCCGCTCATTCGCACCCTCGTTGTGGAGCAGCACCTCGGCCTCGACAGGATCAGGGCCATTCTCAACGTCCCCGCTGCAACTTTTGATGCGATCAGCGCAGTAATTGGTTCCATCGGTATCAATCCGCCCTTCAGCTCTGAGAGGATCGCGGCAATACACGATGCAGACGTTATGGATGTAGCCGCTTTGTTCGGCGATACAGAACCTGAGGACGCTGGAGATACGTTCAGAGGCCTCCTCGGGTCTTTCTCGAGAAGCGACGCACTTGCCGATGATGTCATCGAACTTGGTCTCATCTCCTTCGAGCCATATCAGTTTATGCTTTACTTCGAATTGCTTACGCTTGAAATGGTCGACAGATTCCCCGGCAAGGCGATTTACGAATGCGCGCCCCGCTCGGCCAACGTGAAGGCTCTCTGGAACTCCATGTATCACCCCACCCAGGAGAATCCTTATCTCAATAATGCCAAGTCCGTTTATGCGCTTGACGAGACATGGGCCGAGACGAAGCTCTCCCGTCAAACCGGAAACGGCTCGATTATGCTTGCCGACGCCTTTGGCATCCTGGCAGCAATGGATGAGCTGCGCACAGAATATGCGCAGCAGGAAGGAGCCGAAC